>Ga0315282_10000518_pt1 | contig 76197 bp, 70 predicted proteins | sample YL17G07_20_MG_FD_203693 | JGI IMG/M metagenome (GOLD analysis project Ga0315282, IMG submission 203693) | Sediment microbial communities from Yellowstone Lake, YNP, Wyoming, USA - YL17G07_20 | ecosystem: Environmental > Aquatic > Freshwater > Lake > Sediment | place: USA: Wyoming | collected... | reverse complement strand
CAGTCACCTGTCTCACCTTCCCCGCGTCCCGGCCGTCACCATCTCACGGACCCTCGGATCGCGACTACGCACGAACTCCTCGGACGGCAGCTCGAGAGCCGCCGTGCCGTCGTGCAACAACACTATCCTGTCGGCCATCCGCGCCACCGATTCGAGGTCGTGGCTCACGACCACCGCGGCGCAGCCGACGCGATCCCTTAGCGACGCGATCAGCTCCTCCAGTTGCGCGCGCGCGACGGGATCGAGCATGGCTGTCGGCTCATCGAACAAGATCGCGCGGGGCTCGGTCGCGAGGGCCCGGGCAATCCCGACCCGCTTCGCCATGCCGCCCGAGAGCTGGGCCGGCCGCAGCTTCTCGGCACCTTCGAGGCCGACGAGCGCGAGCTTCTCGGTCACAAGCCGGGCGACGTCGGCGGCCCGCATCCGAGCCACCCGGGTCGGGAAGAAGCCGACGTTTTCCGCCACGGTCAGCGAGTCGAACAGCGCCGCTCCCTGGAACACGATCGCGACCTGAAGCGTGGTCTTCCCCTCACCCGAGCGCCCCACTACGCCGAGGATCTCTCCCGCGTGCAGGGCAAGCGACACGTCGGTGAGCACGGGGCGTCCTCCGACCGTGACGGACAGACCATGACACGCGGCCAGCGGGCTCAAGCACAAGACTCCTCAGCCATCGACTGGGCAAGCATCAAACTGCGCCGACACGCGAGCCAGGCTCAACCGCGTCGCCTTAGCCCATCAACCACGCCGCCAGCTCCGCGTCTCCCGGGCGGTCCGTCCGCAGCGTCAGAGCGCCGTCCGCGCCCGCCGCCCGGTACGCGCGCCGCGCGCGGCCCCCTGTCGCCGTGACGCAGTTCCAGGCCATCAGCGGCCGCGGCGCGGCCAGTTCGAACGCCGTTGCCAGACCGCCCGCCTGCCGGATGAGCGGCACCGGGCATCGATGCAGGTAGCTGGAGTCGCTGTCCGCGTCGAACCCGGCCAAGTCCACAGCGCTGCGACCGTCCGGCAGGAACGGCCTGGCGAGCGCGCACCACAGCCCGCCCTCTCCCACTCCCACGACGTCCACTCGATGCCCCGGGGACAGTGCGCGCAGGTAGGCGGCGGCTGTAAGGATGTCCTGCACCCGTTCCGCCACGTCGGTTCGGTTGTAGGTGGTGAAGAACTCGATCCCGGCCGCGCGATCGGGCGCGCCCTCGGGGGCCGCGGCCTCGCCGGTGAGGAATGGGTCGATGGCCAGCACCGGCCGCCCGAAGCCGACGAGCGTGCGAATGAGCTCACCGGGCCGTGTGCCATCGCCTTCCAGAAGCGCGTCCTTGCCGTCGCCCGCTACCAGCAGCGTTGCAGGGCCTGCGGCCTTCCCGTCCGCCGGTGCGAAGAGCAGCCCGGGTACGGCGTCTCCCACGCCAGGCCGACCCAGAACCAGACGCTGCACGCTGATGCCCGCGCTGATCGACTCGCCGAGCGACTTCGCGATAACTTGGTCCGGAAGCGACGCCAGCAACGCGTGCTCGTAAGCCGGCCGGTAAGCCCGCTCGAAGGCCTCACGGCCGCCGGGCTCCGCGGGATAGAGGGCCGCCAGACGGGCCTGCTTCTCCGCGATCAGCGACTCCGAGAGCTCGGCCAGGTTCATCCGCTTCGGCGGCTGGCGGTCAGCCCACACCAGCAGGCTCTGTTGCGGCTCCACGGTGAACGGCTGCTCCGTGGCGGCCCCCTTGTCCCTCTCTCCGAGGAGCACGCGGCTGAGGAACTCGTAGACGTGCTCGCGGCTCGCCTTGTTGTAGTTGTGCCCCGCGTTCTCCTGGACCCACTCGACCCGATCCGGCTCGCCGAACAGGCTGTAGACGGACCTCACCATCGGCCCCTCCACGGTGGGCGTGTCGACGGTCCAGTCGCCGGTGCAGGAGACGAGCAGCAGCGGCCGGGGCGCGAAGATGGAGACGATCTCCGGGTTGAGGGTCCCGATGCGCAGGCTGGGCGGGTTCTCGCACACGCACCCGCCCTGGAAGTGAGCCGAGACCATGTTCACGGGCGCTGCCGCCGCAGGCCGGTCGTCAACCGCTACTAGCAGGAATGTCTGCGTGCCACCGCCGCTCTCTCCCGTGACGGCGAGACGAGCGGGATCGGCGTCGGGCAGCGAGGCGAGGAAGTCGAGCACGCGGATGCTGTTGAGCGTCTGGATCCCGCCGGCGCTGATTCCCCACAGGTCCAGCCGATCGTCTTTCCACCGGTGGTCGAACTGGTTCGCGTCGTTGTAGCCCATCATGTCGTAGGAGAAGGCGATCATGCCTCTCCTCGCCTGCCCGATGCACCGGCCCGGGATCGATCCGTCCTCCGTGTCGGCAAGACGCCCGACGCCCCAGTGGCCGTGCGGGTTGGCGACGGCCGGGTACGGTGGCTTGCCGCCCAGCGGACGGTATAGGTTGCCGGTGACGTACAGCCCGGGCCTGCTCTCGAAGTAGACCTTCTCCACCGAGTAGCCGTCCCGCTCGACGCGGCCGAAGATGACCGCATCCACCGGCTCGGGCCGCGGCGCGGGCCAGATCCCGCACGACAGGAGCACGTGGTCCCGCAGCCACTGCCTCCGCGCGAGCCACTCCTGCTTGTCGGCGTACTTCGGCATGGAGCAAGGAGTGTTGAGGGATCGGCCGGGGCCGAGGCGAGCATCGGTGACTCGCTCGCCCGGGGACGAGTAGACCGCCAGTGGGGCCGCCTCCGACGCGGGACACATCACGGCCGCCGGCAGGCACACGCCGATCGCGGCGCCGACCACTGCGGCATGGGTGCAGACACAGGGAACTCGCATGAACTGACGCCTCCGTTGTGGGCTGTAACTGAGCGGTAGGTTCGCTGTTGTGAGGGCGAGGGCCTACCGGTACCGCACGGAGGAGCGCCGCAACGCCGCGGGAACCGACCCTAGCCCAGAGAGGTCCGCAGACGATGCCCCCGGCGCTACCGCGACAGCATGCCGCCCGTTCCCTCCTTGAGAGCCCCCCACCCCGGCAGCCCCTTGCCCGTCGGCGCACAACCCGAGGGGCCGCAGCCCGCCTTGCAGGCGCTCTGGGATGTCGCGTCTGGAGCCTTCGCGGATGGTGCGCCCTGGCCCTCGGACGCGGCTCCAGTCGTCCCGCCAGCCGTGGTGGCGGGCTTCACGCTCGTGTTCCCTGCGCTGGCCGCCTTGCCGGGCCGCTTCGCGGGCGATGGGCTGGCTCTGGGCGCCGGCGGGCCCGCAGTCGCCGCACTGGGCTTCTCCAGCGACTCCGAGAGCTCACCGGGCGACACCGCTGCCTCCAGCCCCTGTGCCGCCGCAGTCTCGGGAGCACTCACGCCGCCATCGGTGGTGGCGGCGCCGGGCGCCGGCGCCGTGCTGACGGCGACAGCGGGAGCGGGCAGTCCAGCGTCAAGGGAGACCGCGCTCGGAGCCTCACCCCGTCCCCCGCAGCCACCCACCGCGAGCGCGACCAACACGATGGCGACCAACGCACACAGCCCATGTCGCGTACCCATTCCAGTTCCTTCCTCTCGAGGCCCGTGACCCCGGAGCGACTCGCCCGAGGCGCGGATCTCGTTCTGCAGTGCCCCAGGAAGCCTAGCCGCATCCGCTTCCGCAGCCACCACTGCTGCAGGCAGAGACGGCATTGATGATGGCATACCAGACCTCGCCCGGGGTCGTCGCGCCCTTGACCTCGCCCGCGACGGTGCCGGGCGGCACGATGATGAAGATGGTGGCTTCCTCGATCGACTCCGACACTCCGATCTTGGCCACCAGATCGGAGCAGTCGCTGTTCGTGGGATCGATCTGCACCGTCCGGACTCCGTCCTCAGCCCGCTCGTCGGCAACCGCTCCGTCCGCCGCACTCAATGATTCGGTATTGTGCTTCGTGGTCTCGCTTTGCACGCACAGCAGGACCAGCTTGCCATCCTGCAGCAGCTTGAAGACCTCCGCCAGCTTCGGTGAGGCGAACGAAGCGACCAGTGCCTCCTCGTCCACGACCTTCTGGACGTGCACGCCTACCACGGCGCCGTTGGGAGCGAACACCAGCACGATCGGCAACGGCGCGTCCGCAAGGTTGTACTTCTCAACGAAGCTGCTCTCATCGGCATTGCTGACGCTGACCTCATGGAACAACGCCTTGTCAGCCAGGGACTCACGAGACTCCGCGAACACAGCCTTCAGCTTCTGGGTGGTCTGGTCGTCGTCGCTCCAGGCCAGGACGACGAGGTGCTTGCTCTCCTTGCCCGCCGATTCCAGCGCCGCTTCGGCGTTGTCTACCGCAGCGGGCTCGACTGGCGCCTGGTCGGCAGCAGGGGCGGTGGCGCCCGGGTCCGGGGGGCCCTCGCCCTCGGCCAACGCGGCGCGCCCGTGGAACAGGCCCAGTACGGCTACTCCGATCACAGCCAGGACGAGTAGGGCTCTTGTCTTGCCCATCGAAGGACACTTCCTCTCGGTACTCGCAGACCACAACCGACCAGACGCGCTTGCCGGCACGGCCGGCTGGGGGTCACCCCCTACCCCTTGAACACAAAGTACATCCCGGCTACCAGCAGAATCGATCCCGAGACCCAGCGGATCACAGCGTCGGCTCGTTTGGCCGCGAGGCCAAACCTGCCCATCGAGACGCCGAGCATGACGGCCCCGAGCGGGAGGCTGAAGCCAACCGCGAACATCGCCAGCATGAGCATCGCCCAAAGGACAGCCCCTTGCAGTACCGCCGCTCCGATCACGATGAAGATCCCGGGATTGCACGGAAGCGAACTCGCGGCGACGATGCCCCCGAGCACCAGCCCCGCCAGCGCTGAACCAAGGCCTGTCGTCTTTCCTCCGAGCGCTCCCAACTTGCCCAGCGAAACCTTGAACGGCAGCAGGTCCAGCGTGGCCAGACCCAGGAACACGGCCGCGACGCCGGCGAAGACCTTCCAGTACCGGCCCAGGCCGCTCTGCGCGACCTGGCCGACGAACCCGGCTACCGCGCCGATGACCATGAGGGCAAGGATCATCCCCAGGACGAAGAGCAACACCGACGTCGCCGTCGTCTTTCGGTCGCCGCTCTGCTGCGCCGCGGAGTAGCCCACAAGCAGCCCCAACGCCGGAAGTGTGCAGCAGGCGCTGGTTGCGGCGCTGACGACGCCAAGAACCAGGGCAAGCACAAGCCCCAAGGGTTGCGAGGCGACCTGCTGCAGAGCGTTCGTGACGTGCTCAAGCATGAGTGCCTCCACGTATCCCTAGCCGCACCCGGACGGCCCGCAGCCCGAGGGCCCGCAGGACGCGCTGGACGATGCCACGTACGCCTGGAGCAGCTTGGTCTCCGTGACGTCGCCGGAGACGACCGTCATGCCGCGTCCCTTGGTCGCGACGACGATGGCGGGCGTCTGCGCTTGCTTCGAGATCGCGGAGTAGTCAGGCGAGCCGGTCGAGAGGGTGTACAGCCCGAGACTGATGTTCTTGGCCTCGATGCTCTTGCGCGCGGCCTGCACCGCGGAGCTTGTGCCCTCCCCAGGTGACTCATCCTTCGGCCCGGGAATGAAGATGAAAACCGCATCCTGACCCATCGCCACCTTGTTGAGGTCGTTGAGGGACCCCAGGTTAGCCCCCATCTTGCTCGCGGGCTTGGCGGGCTTGCTCGCTCTCGTGGCGGGCTGCGTCTGTGGGGCGGCTGCCGTCTCCGGCCGCACGAGCGGTCCCGCACCCCCAACGGCGCTCTCCACACGCAGGCCGTCAGGAGGCTGCTCGGCGGCCAAGGGCTCCGCTGCCGGAGCTGCCTGTGCAACCGCGAAGACCGCGGAGGCGCCGGCTGCCGTGCTACCCGCCGCAGTCTGTCCCGCGCTCGCCCCCTTGTATATCAGGATGCCGACAACCGCCATGAGTGCGACCAGGCTTACCGCTGTCTTGATCCTCTTGCTCACAGACGCCACCTCACAATCGCATCCCGGGCCGCAGACCATCGCCGCGTTCTCCGAAGCGTACGCCGATTCGGCCGCGGCATCTACCGGCTCCGCATCCTTCGCCAAGTCGCCGATCCCGGCAAACTCCATGAGTTCACTCCTCGACGGATACCCGCCCTCGCTCTCGATGAAGCCATCCGCCAGCACCAGCGGGAGGCACTGGGTACCCTGCTTGCTCAGCGCTTCCCTCACACACTCGTGCTGTGCGAACGCTGCAGGTCGGGAGGAGAGGTTGTAACGCTCGATCTCCACGCCCTGTTCCCGCAGCCAGTCGAGGTCGCGAGCGAACCTCGCCAACTCGGGATCGACGTCCGGCCCGCATACCCCGCTCAAGCAACACATCGGCGGGTCAAACACTTGCAGCTTCCGGTACTTCACCGCTGATCTCCCTTCCGGTTAGGCACTGCGTTCGGAGTTGCCGCCCGCACAGCACGCTATGCCTTCGGACTGAGCCAGCGTGAAGAGCAGGTCCGCATACCTCGTCATTGCCGTTGAGGCGCCGTTCTCCACCATACGGCCGACCTCAAGGGCCTCTCTGACGTCGCCCTCGTCGATACCCAGCCCCCACGCCTCGCGCATGTGGTAGTCGAGGCACGGCTGGCAGTGCGCGCTTACCGACGCGCCGATCGCGATCAGCTCCCGAGTACGCTCGTCCACTACGTGTCTCCTGTCGTGTTCGCTCGGCCCTCAGGCCGCAGAGCCGGCTCAGCCGCAGCAGCACCCCGGCCCGCAGTCACTCGGACGACCCCGTTTCCCGCCGCCGGCGTTTCGCCCGGAGGTGAGGATTCCGAACTGCCCTAGGATCACCCGCTGGATAGCCTCCCCGGTATCCGGGTGCGTGCTCAAGGGGCCGTCCATCATGCGCTGCCGGATCTCGTAGTACTTGGGCTTCCCTCCGGCTTCTCCCGGAGTTGTCTGGTAGACGTATATCGGCACAGTGTGCGCCTCCTTTCGGCTTATTCGCGGCCATTCGTGTCGCGCCATGGCACAATGGCCACACGTGGCGCGATCTCCCTGACACGACGAATGTAGCGAAACTCGTTATGGCGTCTAGCCTTCAGAACCGGATGCTCTATCAGCAGCGGGGCGAGGCTTTGGTTGATGATCCACGCGTACGGCACAATCCCTGCCCGCTTCAGGTCTTCGTGCAGATCGGTCGCCTCCTGGACAGGGGTCGCCTCCGCAAGAGTGACTATGATGACCCTCGTGAATAGCCCTTCGCGAAGTCGCGGCAGGAGAGACTTCACCTCGTCCGGTACGGATGACCGATTCCGTGACACTTCCCGATGATATGCCTCGGTGGCGTCAAGCAACAGGATCGTATGGCCTGTCGGAGCGGTGTCCACCACTACCACCGAATCAGTGGCTTCGTCCACAAGCCGCGCGAAAGCGCGGAAGACCGCGATCTCCTCGGTGCAGGGCGAATGGAGGTCCTCCTCGAGCAGCCGGCGCGCCTCCTCGTCCAACTGACTGCCCGCCTCTTCCATTACCTCTCGCCGGTACCTCTCAGTCTCCACCAGCGGGTCAATCCTGCTTACGCGCAAGTGGCGATGCTCGGCGGCCAACGACGGGTCCAGGTTGGCCGCCGGGTCGGTGGTGGTGAGATGCACATTGGCCCCGCGGCTTGCCAGTTCTAGCGCGATCCTGTTGGCCATGGTCGTCTTCCCTACGCCACCTTTGCCCATGATCATGACGAGCCCGGCGTTCACGCCAAGGGAATTGACTATGTCGGCCAACCTCTGTCTGCCGTCATCCTCCCAACCCTCCGGGGCCCCCGTACTGCGGAGCGGCATGGAGGCATCCGCCCGCACAAGGCGGCGCAGCGCGCGAACGCCGATCGGGGCGACTGACGATAGGGGGATCTCCGCGTAGGGCAATCCCCGCAGATCGGTGGGCATCCTCTCCAGCGCGGCCACCTGGCGACGGCACATGGCCTGGGCTGTGGCATCACCTTCTTCGGCGGGCCCCAGCACGCCATTGACCGCCAGAAGCTGGCTCGCGACGCCAAGCTTGGCCACCTCCATGCTGGTTCGATGGGCCTCGGTCAACGAATGCAGATCGGGCCTGGCCACTAGGACCAGCCGGGTGAGACGAGCATCTGTCAGGGCCTTCAGCGTCGACGCGAACTGCTCCCGCTGCCCCTCCAGACCAGACATCGGGCCAAGGCAGGACGCATCGCCACTGCTGGACTCAAGGTAGCCCTTCCACGCTGCCGGGAGTCGCAGAAGCCTCAGCGTGTGCCCCGTAGGGGCAGTGTCGAAGACGACATGGTCGAACTCGGTTAGGGCTTCCGCGTCCGTCATCAGGCGAGAGAACTCATCGAACGCAGCGATCTCCACCGTGCACGCGCCCGACAACTGCTCCTCGATCTCGGCAACGGCCGCGTCGGGAAGCACGGCGCGATAAGGGCCCACGACCCGTTCGCGGTACTGCGCGGCCGCGCGGCGCGGGTCGATATTCAGCGCCCAGAGGCGCTCGATTCCATCGATCCGCGTCGCCGTCGCTCCCAACTCCGCTTCCAGCACCTGGTCCAGATTCGACGCCGGGTCGGTGCTGACCACGAGCGTTCTCTTCCCTTGGTCGGCCAACGCTATGGCCGTCGCGCAGGAGAGCGAGGTCTTCCCGACGCCACCCTTGCCTGTGAAGAACAGGAACCGAGGCGTCTCAGGCCCCCAGACGACGTCTACGCGCGGGGCCGTTCTCGGACGGCTATCTCGCATACTCCGCAACCTTTCCGTCTGCTACACAGCAGCGGTAACCCCGCTGGCGGGAGCTCCCGATGACACGCCGCCTACCCCGTCTTGGAGCGCGCCTCGCAGCACTCGAGCGCCTCCCGGCACTCCGCACACAGTGCGCGGGGCCTGTCGAGAGCACACCGGCGAGTCACGCGCGCCATGCCCATCGGTAGCTCGAAGAACTGCGGCACGCGCACGATAGCCGCGTGTTCCATGCAGAGGCCCCGGCCGCATTCCGGGCAGACCGCGACGGCCTCCGTCTCGCGGCTCTTGGTCGCGCACTCATAGCAGCGCATCCTTGGCACCCCTTTCGGTGGTCGCTAAGCGGCAGTGGGCGAGTAGTAACGCTTCCTGAAGTACAACGCGACGTTCACAAGCCCGATCAGCACCGGCACCTCGACCAGCGGCCCAATGACGGCCGCGAACGCGACACCCGAACCGATTCCGAACACCGCCACGGCTACCGCGATTGCGAGCTCGAAGTTGTTGCTCGCGGCCGTGAAAGACAGCGTCGCCGTCTGGCCGTAGGTCGCCCCCGCCTTCATGCTAAGCAGGAACGACACGAGGAACATGACCACGAAGTAGATCAGCAACGGAACGGCGATCCGCAGGACGTCCAGCGGGAGTTGCACGATGTACTCGCCCTTCAGCGAGAACATCACCACGATGGTGAACAGCAGGGCGACGAGGGTCACGGGGCTTATCTTGGGGATGAACCGGCGGTCGTACCAGTCCCGCCCCTTGGCGCGGATCAGCGTGAAGCGCGTCGCGAGCCCCGCGACGAACGGGATGCCCAGGTAGATGAAGACGCTCTTCGCAATCTGCCCGATGGTCACGTCTACCCGCGTCCCCTCCAGTCCGAAAAGCGGCGGGAGCACGGTGATGAAGACATAGGCGTAGACTGAGAACAAGAGGACCTGGAAGATGCTGTTGAGGGCCACCAGGCCCGCGCAGTACTCGGTATCCCCGTCGGCCAGCTCGTTCCAGACGATAACCATGGCGATACAGCGGGCAAGGCCGATCATGATGAGCCCGACCATGTACTCCGGGTAGCCGCGTAGGAACACGATGGCCAGGACGAACATCAGGATCGGGCCGATGATCCAGTTCTGCACCAGGGACAGTGCGAGGACCCTGCCGTTGCGGAAGACACCCCCCAACTCCTCGTACTTTACCTTGGCCAACGGCGGGTACATCATCAGGATCAGGCCGACGGCCAGCGGGATCGAGGTGGTGCCGACCTGGGAGGCGGCGTTCACGCTCTTCACCAGGTCGGGCAGCAGGTACCCCAGGGCGACCCCCACGGCCATCGCGGCGAAGATCCAGAACGTTAGGAACCGATCCAAGAACGAGAGCCTAGAGGCAACCGAGGCTGCCGGATTCGAGCTCGCACTCACTGCGTCATCCTCTCCTTCGCGACGTCGCCTAGGAGCTGCCTCACCCTGATCTCGACCTGGTCTCGTATCTCGCGCACCTTGTCCACCGGCTGGTCCTTGGGGTCGTCGAGGCCCCAATCCTCGCTGACTAGAATGCGCGCGGGACATGCTGACGCGTCCACGCCGCAGCCCATGGTGATGACGCGGTCCGCGGAATCCGCCATCTCCTGAGTGAGTAGCTTCGGATGCTGCCCCTCCATCGAGATGCCCAGGTCGGCCATCGCCTCTATGGCCGTCGGGTCGATCGCCGTTCCGGCCTCGGTGCCGGCCGACATGGCTCGCACCGGCAGGCCGCCGTCCGCGGCCAGCTTGTTCAGAAACGCCTCGGCCATCTGGGAGCGTCCGGAGTTGTGGACGCACACGAACAAGACGGTCGTCACGCGGCGCCCCCTTCGTCACCGCCCGCGGTGGGGCCGGTCTGAAGAGCGCTGGGGTCGAACAGGCCCAGCTCGATCAGCTTGGCCATGATGTCTGCCTTCGACCAGAAGCCCTCGTGCCTCGCAAGCTCCTTGCCCTCGGCGTCAAAGAACACCTGAGTAGGTATGACCTCGATCCCCTGTCGCTCAGCCTTCGCCCGCTCCGTGTTCACGTCCGAGAAAGCCACGCTCACGCGCCCCTCCAGCTCCCGGGCCAGTTCCTCCAACACGGGCGCCATCATCTTGCATGGGATACACGTCGTCGCACCGAAGTCGATCACCATCGGGAGCTTCGCGCCTGGCGCGACGGCGGCCGGAGCAGGCAAGGGCATGTCCTTGCAGATGACGTCGCCACGCTCCCCGATGTGCTCGTACGTGTCAGCCTCCCAGGCGAGCCCGGGCAGCGGGGAGACATCGAAGCTGTCGATCAGCGGCGCCCCGACGAGCCGCGACGCGAACGCCAGGCTCGCCTCCCGGTACGCCATCGCGTCCTCAGGGGTGCCGGCGCCGGACCTGATCTTCCTCTCCAGCTCCGCAAGCGACGCGGGAAACACTCCCACCTTGAGCGACACCCGGACAGCGGTACCCGTTGACTTCCGATAGAGCACGAACTCGCTGCCTAGCGACGGGTCTATCTTCTGAGTGCCGAACCTGATCCTGCCGCCGGTAACGTATTCCGCGACGTCCCCGAAGCAGGGCGAGTTGTTGGTGATCGCGCAGGTGTCCGTTCGGTCCACTACCCCGTCGGGATACAGAGCATTGAGCCCCAGCCTAAGCGCGCACGCGGCTGTGACCAAGCCGTCACAAAGGTGCCCGTGCATCTTCACAAGGTCTCTGAGTGTGATGAGCTTCGCCTGCCCCGCGTACCGCCCCAGGGCGCACTCGGTGTCGAGGACTTGGAAGCTTGGGGCCGAGTCGCTGCCGGCAACGAACTCAGGAAGGTACCAGGCGGGCACCGCGTCCGGAGGGGTCGCGTCGAGCCGGGGCGCGTCGGCCCATACGGCTCCCGAGAGGGCCGTGAGGGACGTCAGGACGACGAGGGTGGTCACGAACTGCTTGCGGCGTCTGTGGTTCATCAATGTGTGCCTCCGAGATGCTAACGACGTGGCGGTGCGCGCCGCAACTAAGGCGCGATCGAGGACAGCAGCCTCGCTCTCTCCTCGTCCATGCCGAGAAGGGTTAACTGCGGCACGGTCACCGGCCTCGCATCCCCGTCGAATGGGTACTGCACTACCGGCGCCCAGAGGAACGGCGAGTCTGCCGCGTGGCAGTCGGTGCACCCACGGGCCCCCAACGCGGCACGGGCGGGGTAGACCTCGTGGCTGTACTTATGGGTGTTCGCGTAAGGCGAGGCTTCCCACGGCTCCTTCGGGATGACGCGGTACTCGGTCCCGGAGGAATACGCACGGTCGTCCATCACCCAGAGCACACGCTTCCCCTCCATCGGGTACGCGGTCGAGGTGAGCATCTCCGTGACTGACGCGATGAGGGCGTCGATCTCTTCGGGTCCGTTGACCTCGGGAACTAGGTCCCGGTTGTCATCCGTGATCCTGGACAGCGCGGGGTAGACCGAGGAGTCCTTCTGGTGAGCCACCCACATAGCCTGCACGTCCTGGGGACGTGGCTCCATGAGTCCGGTCAGACCTTCAGTCTCTATCGCCGGCCATGCGCTATGCACTCGATTGACAGGGTAGATCACGCCCTTGTACCTCGCGAGCACCGGACGGTATGGAGCCGTCGGCTTGTCATCGTAGCCCTGTACACCCAGGTTGGCGTAGTGGTTGAGGTACTTCATATCCGGTCCGTAGAACGTCCACATCGGCTTGTTCTTCACGGGGATGTGCGGACCGGGGTTCAGGACGTCGCTCGTCTGAACCATCGCGGCGGCGATGGCTCGCTGTGGAATGTGGCACGCCTGGCACGAGATCGTCTGAAGGTGGGTCTCCGGGAGCCCCTCATGCTCGGGGATCGGGGCGCCGAGGTTGCCACTCGTGTGGCAGTCCGCGCAGGTGCGGGCCGTGTTGTCGAGGTCATCGCGCACGAGCCCGCCGGGGTCGTCCCCCTTGCCGATCTGGTGCTCCTCGTAGCCGCTGATCCGGGGCTCGGTGGCGCTGCTGCCGGCCGGATGGCAGTCGACGCACTTCAGGCCGGCGCGTAGATGCACGTCGGTGCGGGGGCGATAGTCGGCTCCCCGCTTCTTCCAACCGGGTTGCGCGTGGCACTCGAGGCACGACTCGTCGCGGGGTTCCCGAACCAGGTGCAGCCTCTTGGACGGATCGGCTCCGAGCAGCACCGTGCCATCGGCCGCGAAGCGCGCCTTGTCATAGGCCACTTCGACCGGTGCGCCGTCCTTCATGGACCCCGAGACCTTGGCGAGGCCCGATCCGGCCGTCGGGGCCCACCGGAAGTTGAGAAGGCCCTTCTGCCTATTGCGCTCCGCGTAGTCGTACTCGGGTTGGTGGCACATCAGGCAGTCGGCTTCCAACACGCCGGAGTCCGCCCAGCGAGCTTGGTAGTAGTCACCATCGAGTCCGTTGTCCCCACCGCTCGTCAGCCCGCTCGCGGAGTCGCGCATCCACTCATCGTAGCGCTTGCCCTCCCGGTCGTACTCACCTGGTCCCCCGCCCGGGTGGCAGTCGCCGCACGACCCAGCCATGAAGGAGAAGGCGGTGAGGTCCATCACCCGAGCAGACGCGTTGCTCTTGGGTGACAGGTAGCAGTAGAGTGGCGCCGGAGAGCACCAAGAGCCTCCGAAGTTCCCGGGCGAAACCGCCCACTGGATGCGCTGGGCTTGCGCCTCTGTCGGTCTCTCCCCGGCCCCCTGAGTGAAGTGGTATCCACGCGTGATCTTGTCGTAGTCGTGGCACGCGCCGCACGTCTGCTTGGGCGAGTAGGGCTGGTCCGCGTTTTCGCCCGTCACGGGGTTAATCGTGCGCCCCTGCTCGTCGTGGAGCACGAATGGCGGGCAGACCCCTGTCGCGAGTCCGCCAGCCCGCGCCGGCCCGGGCGCCCACGTCAGTGCGGCGGCCAGACCCGCAAACACCGCGATTGCGCACCACACCGCACGAAGCGACTCGTCAACATGCACCATTTGCTAACCTCCCAGCAAACGTGGGCATCGGCACTCGCGAGAGCCGGTGCTACCCGCCGTACGACTGCTTGAGCCTGCGGGCCGTGTCATCGAAGGCCCTCACCATCTTGCATTCGCCCGACTCGAAGCCACAGTCTCCACAGGCGACGCAGGTGAGTTGGTCCTTCACCCCGGGGCCGAGCGTGTTGATGCCCGGGATGATCCGCTTGCCCGGCAGCGCGTCTTGCACGCACTTCAGGCCGGCGCCACACATCAGGCTCAGGACCGCGTCGAAGCGGGCCTCCCGCAGCGGCGCCACGAATGCCGCAACGGCCTCCGGGTCGCACGCGCCATCCTCCACCGTGGTTGCCGCATCGGTCATCAGATCGAGGCCCTCGGCCAGCAGCGCGTCGCGCATGGCGCGCACCTCCTCGTCGCCACCGGTTCGGCTCACCTTGGCGCACTTCCCGCACCCCAGAACAAGCAGTCTCGACGGCGCCGCGGCTCTGAGGCCGCGGACCACCTCGTCGAACGGTTTCTGGCTCGTAACAACAGACATGACGACCTCCCCGTCTCGCGAAGCAGGCTGTCCGTCTAACCGCTCCGCGCGCGCTCTCCGCGGCGGTCGAGAGCGTCCCGGCAACAGCCCCCCACCGTCTTGCAGAGCGCCGCAGGCACGGCTAGAGCACCACCGCCGGCGCGCAACTCGCCGCTGTCCACGGAACGCCGTCCTCCTTAGAAGAACCGCTGGAACTGGCACAGCAGGCGGCCCGTGCTACGTGGACCGGATGCGGCGATCGGCCGTACGTAGGCGAGCTGCAGGCGGTCCTGCCGACCGTGCAGCAGGTAGGTAAGCGCGAGGCTCGCCTGCCGCTGATCCCACTGATCGCTGAGCGCCGTGTTGGGGTCGAACCGCTCAACCTTGGTGGCGACCTCCAGACGGTGCGAGACACGGTACGACGCCTGCACATAGCCGCCTGCCGCGCGGACGCGCCCGGCGGCCCCATCGCTCGGCCGCAGCCCAACGCGGAGCAGCTCGGCACGGAAGCGCGCGCGGTGGCAGTCGAGCGAGAGATCCAGACCCCACCGGCCGTCCTCGCCGGAGAAGTGGCTGAGATCGCTCTCGCCGGGGAGCGCGTTGTCCAGGTTCACGTCGTCCGCGCGGCGCCACGAAGCTGAGGCCCCAACCCGGAGCGTACTGCCGGTGCCCCTGTGGGCCGTCCACAAGACGCGCCCCGCGACCAGCGGGCTGACACCCCGCCACGGCGAGTTCGCCCCGTGACCGCCAAAAACCCCGACCGCGCCCCAGACCCGCCCGCTACGGGACTTGTCTTCCCACTGCGCTCCGTAGTCGCGCGTGAACCCCTGCCCTCTGCCCAGCTTCCCGTTGGGCACGAGGGAGTCGGTCGCGACCGACCGATCGATGGCGTCAAGGTCCCAGTCGGGGGTAAAGCGCTCGAGCCCGAAGGGAGGCTTGAACTGGCCGAGCGTGAGAGACCCGCCTCCCAATCGCACGCGTATCAGCGCTTCCTGGAGGTAGACGCGGTCATCGGTGGCGCTCGCGTTGCCCGTCTTGTAGATGCCCTGGATGAGGAACGCGGTGTCGGAGCCGAGTTCCTCCTCGTACGTCGCCTTGAGCCGTCGAACGCTGAGACGCGCGTCCTCGGCATCCTCCGCGCAGGCGCCGCGCACCTGGATATATGAGGTGACATCGGCGTGCGCGAAGCCCTCCAGCCCGACAGACAGAATGAGGGCCACCAACCAGGCGTCGAACGCGCGACGGGGCGTTCTCATTGCTGCCCTCCGCAACCGGGTTGCTTCGACATGACCTGGTATGCCCGCTTGGAGCGCACGGTCGGCAGCGCATTCTCGCCCAGCGCCCGCAGACCATCGGTCACGGCTGCCAACATGGCGCGCGGAAAGCCAATGACCGTTTCATCGTCTCCGATGTCGGTGGCGTCGCGACAACCGTAGCAGCCCAGCGTCGCGTTGAGTCTGCCGGTCAAGAATGGGATCAGGGTGGCGTCTTCGCAGGTGGCCTGGAGGATCGCGGTCGTGAACTCAGCTCGACCCCCGACTTGGTACCGGGAGGCCAGGGCGATCCACATGATCTGCTCGACCGTTCCCTCGACCACTACGACGTCAGGCTCGAAGCCCAGTTCGGCCAGCGGCCCGAGCACCACCGCCGCGTACTCGCCCATTGCGAGACGCTGCATGGAGTCAATCGTTGCCTTGCCAGCCTCGGGGGATCCGAAGATCCCGAAGGAGACGAGCATCTCGCCCGAGGCCAGCTTCGGAGGCAGGGGCTTGAGCCCGAACGCCGCGGCGGCAGCGGGACACGACACGTTCTCGGGCGTCAGAAGCACTCTCGCGCCCCTCCGCGCCTCCATGAGCGCCTGGCAGTAGCGGCGACTCGCCGGCGCCTCGTAGCCCTCCGGCATGGCCTCGCCTTGCGGGATGAAGCGCACACCCACGGGCTCGGAGGTCAAGTCCAGGATCTCCACGAGTCCGTCACGAGCCGCTCTCAGGTCGGTCATCGCGATCACACCCCATCCTCTGTGTGCCAGGGCCTGGGCTCAGACCCCATCACGCGTGTTCGCCAGTACACCATGTGGCTCGGCAGGTCTCCAGTTGCACGGTGTGGTGCGCCAGTCCGAACCGGTCGTGCAGCAGGCCCCTGACGGCCTCCATGGTGGGCCCCGTCAGATCCTCATCCGCCACCACGCAGTGGCAGCTCACCGCGTACATCCCGCTCGTGATGGTCCAGGCGTGGAGGTCGTGCACGTCCTGCACACCGGGCACGTCACGCAGCGCCGCCCTGATCTCCTCCAGCTCCAGATGCGCCGGCGTCGCCTCGAGGAGCACGTCCACCGTGTCGCGCACGATGCGGACGGCGCCCACCGCGATGATGCCCGCGATGGCGATGGCGAGCAGTGGATCGGCCAGACGCCAGTCGAAGAGCAGGATCAGCAGGCCGGCCACGATCGCCCCAATGGACCCCAGCAGGTCGCCCAGCATGTGGTAGAATGCGGCCTTGACATTCAGCGAGTGCTGATGGCCCTGGTGGAGCCACAGGGCGCCAATCAGGTTGACGATCAGCCCCCCCGCGGCCACTGCCAGCAGACCGGCCCCCATCACCTCCGGGGGCTGGCGGAGCCGTCCGATCGCCTCAACGGCGATCCAGAGCGACAGCACCAGCAGGGACAGCCCGTTGACGAACGCGGCCAGGATCTCGAGACGATGGTAGCCATACGTCTTCCGCGGCGTGGCGGCGCGAGTGGCGAACCAGGCGGCGAGCAGAGCCAGCCCCAACGAGGCCACATCGGTGAGCATGTGCCCCGCGTCGGAGAGTAGGGCGAGGCTGTTGGTAAGCAGCCCACCGACCACCTCCACGATCAGGTAGCTCGCAGTGAGGATGAGAACACGCCAGAGCCGCTGCCTGTCACTCAGCCCGCGGACTTCCTCGTCACGGACCCTTGGTGCTCCCGACGGCTCCGTCGTCTGCTCGGCAACGCGGTCAGGCAACCCGATCATCGCCTCTTTGGCCAGCCGGCCACGTTCGTTCGAACGCGTCGCCCTCCTCCGGCACGGCCTCGCCTTGCGGGATGAACCGTACGCCCACGGGCTCGGAGGCGAGTCTGAGCACACCCACGATCGTGTCTCGGGCGATCTTCAGGTCAACCTCCATCATCGGTCTCCAGGGAAGAAGATGGCGCCGGCATCGCAGGCCTTCTGGCAGCCGCGGCAGAACTCGACACAACTCGCGGGGTCGACGACCGTCGGCGCGCCGTCTCTCTCCTCGTAGACCCCATGTGGGCAGAACTCCACGCACTGCATGCACTGGACACACATGTCCATATCTATGGTAGGGTACCAGTTGTCGGCCAAAGCGCTTTCCCCTCTGATCTAGGCGGCCTGCGCCGCGTCATCTGCCAGGAGCTGCCTGATGGCCGCCACAGCCTGCTCGGTCGTCATGTTGCGTATGTCAACGCCTTTGTGCTTGGCGGGGTCGAACCCACTGGCCGCGAACACGTATCGAAACATCTTGGTCTGCATCGTCGGATCGCATCCGGCAACGTAGAGCCGGTCGAGGTCCCCCGCGCCGTTGAGCAGTTCGCTGAGGAACACGTCGCCGTCGTCCGCGCAGAGCTGGGGGTGGACGCCCACCCAGTCGATGAGCTTCTCTCGGCGAAGGGCGTTTAGCACCTCGAAGATGTTCATCTGATGAAATGAAGGGCATGTGCCCTGGCATACGCACAGGAGCAGACCCTTCCGTCCAGTCGGCTCACTCATTGGGGCTCGCTCCCTTCGGGGCCTCGCTAAGCCGCTGCTTCGCCAGTTTGACGATGAACAAGACGTTCTGCTGGATGCGCGTGAAATCGCGGCTCTTCATAAGCTCCTCTTCGGAAAGATCGATGTGGTCGGTGACCCGAAGGCCCGCTTGCTCCACAGTCTGGCGCGCGCACTGGAGACCACAGCCGTCGATCACCAGCAGACGTTTCGCCTGCCTCGCGATGTCCAGCATCTCCAGCACACGCGCCGCGATGCCAGCCAGACAGAAGACCTCGCCGACACCGTCGTTGGTCAACTGCACGGCCGCCTCCGCCGTTGCCTGACCGCAGTTCGAGCCGCCGCCACATGGCACGATGAGCACGTCAGCCGGTTTGCACAGACACTGTCTCGACACTGGACGCACCTCCATCCTTGCGACCCGTACGACTGCCTGAGCGTGCGGGCGCCGGCCTCCCGGAAGACCACGAGCGTCTTGCGCCGTCCGCCAGCGAACCACTTGGGCCGCGAGCCGCCTCCGCGAGCGCGATCGAGCCTCGGACAGGAGCCCACCGACCACCCTGTCCGCGCCTCGCCGCACTCAGATCAGCTTCGCGAGCGCCTCCTCGACAGGCATGTCCGGCTCTATGCCAAGATCCCGGGCCTGCTGCGTCACACCGTTCACCTGAGTCGCAAGGGCCTCCTCGATGGTCTTGATGCCCTTGACCGAGGCCGCAGCAACCCCCCTTGCTTCGAGTGCCTCGAGATCGAATGTCCCGCAGACGATGAGTCCCTTGGGCGCCCTCACGAAGATGGCAAAGGGCGCGCCGTTGGCGGCGGTGACCCGGAACGCAGTGGCTGTGCCATGCGGGAGGGTGATCTCCTCCATATCCATCATGCTGGTCGCGGCCGCGTTGGATGCATTGACCTCTGCGGAGGCCCCCGGCCCGGTTGCCCCGTCGAGAGCCAGGCTCGTCGCGATACACGTCAAGAGAAGCACCAGCCCAATGAAAGCAGAGATGAGGGTCCTGCGCTTCATGAACAGCAGGATGATAGACATTGCGCTTCCTCCTTGGTGAGCTATCTGGCCACGTACACCATGTACAGGCCGCCCAAGATGACGAGCACTCCGCAGAGCGACCGGGCGATCGTCGCTCCCCGGCTGTCGCTCGACCAGTCAAGGTAGCGCTGTACCCACTGTGTCGATGTTCCCGCCGCGACGATGACCGCGCAGTGCCCGACTCCATAGGCGAGTAGAATGCTCGCCCCGTAGACCGGGGCGGTGCTTGCGACGCGCAGCGCCACAGCCAACATCGGCGCCATGTAGGCGAACGTGCAGGGGCCGAGCGCGATCCCGAACACCAGCCCAAGGGCAAAGGCGGCAAGGTAGCCCGTGGACTTCAGCCCGGTCAGTGTGGCGCCCTTGAATGGGAGAGGTATCACGCCGAGCAGATGGAGCCCCACGACGAGCATCACCGCGGCCACGATCCAGTTGCCCCAAGCGCCCACGTCCCCCATCATCCTGCCCAGTGCGGCCGTGATCGCGCCGATGGCCGCGATGGTGATGAGGATCCCCACGGCGAACGCGAGAGCCAGCAGGAACGCCCGCCGGGTCGTGGTGGGGCCCTGGCCGCCGATGAAGGCGACGATCAGGGGGATGCTCGCGAGGTGGCACGGGCTCAGAATGATGCTCAAGACGCCCCACACGACGGAGGCGGCGAGCGCGATGCCCGGCGTTCCCTCTACCGCACGAGTTAGCGCGCCGAAGAACTCAGTCATCTACCGGCTTCCCTTCGCGTTGGGAACCGGCGCGCTATCGAGCTTGATGCCGTGAGAGGCGAACCGAGCCACAATGTCGGCTGTCGGCCAGAAGCCGACGTGGCGGCTGAGCTCCTTGCCTGACGCGTCGAAGAAGATCTGCGTGGGGATCACGGTGATCCCGTAGCGCTGTGCGGCCTTGAAGTCCTCGACGACGCTGATGTAGTCGACCTGCAGCTTGCCCTTGTACTTGGTCCGCAGCTCTTCCAGGACCGGCACCATCATCTTGCATGGCGTGCACGTGCCTGAGCCCAGATCCAGGAGCCTCGGTACTCCCGTCGGGGCCGCTGCCTCCACGCGCGCTGTGGCCGGGCGCGACTCGCCGCCGTCCCTCGCCGATGCGCCGGTCGGCGGCAGGGGCGTGTCGCAGGTCTGCCCCGCGAGCACCTGGTCGGCCGCAGTTGGGCCCGCCTCCGCAGAGGCGGGGGCGGCCTGTGCGTCTGGAGTGCCGGGCTTGGAGCCTCTCAGGATGACCACGGACGCAGCGGCCGCGAGCACCAGGGCCAGGATGAAGAACCTCGTGGCGTTGGGCACTGTCGCAACACACCTCCTACGTACTCGAAGCACGACCTCAGACCAGAAGAGCCTTGATCTGCTCGGGCGTCAGGACCTTGCCGGAAGACTTCAGCACTCCGTCGATTGCCAGAGCCGGCGTGGCCAAGGCGCCCATCTTGGCGATGTCCGCCATCTTGGTGACCTTGACGACCTCCGCCTCCACTCCCGTCTCAGTAAGCGCCTGACGCACGTTGCTGGTGAGCTGAACGCACTTTGGGCATCCTATGCCCAGCACCTGGATCGTCATGTTCTCTCCTCCTAGAGCGACTCCCATGTCATCCGCCAAGAGCCGGGAGCTCGGCAGCCCCTGCCCGGGTCGACCACGAGCGACTACCCCACCAGCGAGCCGAACGCCAGGCCCGCAATGGTGGATACGACGACAACGATGCTGACGTACGCGACCGTCTTCTTCGCCCCGATGACACTGCCGATGACAAGCATGCTCGGCAGGCTCAGCGCCGGGCCGGCCAGAAGCAGGGCCAGAGCAGGCCCTTTGCCCATCCCCGACCCGATGAGTCCCTGCAAGATGGGCACCTCAGTCAGAGTCGCGAAGTACATGAACGCCCCCGCGACGGCGGCGAAGAAGTTGGCGCCGACGGAGTTGCCTCCCACGAGGCGACTCACCCACTCTGACGCGATGATCCCCTCGTGACCCGGGCGCCCGAGGAGGAACCCCGCTACCAGCACGCCCCCAAACAGCAGCGGCAGGATCTGCTCGGCGAAGGCCCAAGACTGCCGCGTCCAGTGCTTCAGCTCATCCTTGCGAAACCAGCGCCAGAGCATGGCCGCGAGCACAAGCAGCAGGATGCCGGTCAAGACCCACTTTACCCCGAAGATAGCGGCCCACAGGCCGCCGGGCTCCACCGGCTTCCCCCAGTTCGCGAACACGAGCACCCCAACCATCACCGCGAAATACGCCGCCGTCAACCCGAGCGGCCGGGATCCGTCACCGTCGAGAGTCTCCTCCAGATCCGGGAGCTCCGAGCGCTCGCGCTCCTCACGCCTGAACAGCCACTGCATCGTGAGCCCAACGACCGCAGATAGGGCCACGGCTCCGATGGCACGGGCCGCCCCAAGCTCCGTACCGAGTACGCGTGCCGTCAGGATGATCGCGAGCACGTTAATGGCCGGGCCGGAGTAGAGGAAGGCGATGGCGGGACCAAGACCGGCTCCCCGCGTGTAGATGCCGGCGAACAGGGGGAGCACGGTGCACGAGCAGACCGCCAGAATGGTGCCTGACACCGACGCTACGGTGTAGGCCACGAGCTTGTTAGCCTTCGCCCCCAGGTACCGCATTACCGCGTTCTGGCTGAGGAAGACCCCGATGGCCCCGGCAATGAAGAAGGCCGGGACCAAGCAGAGCAGCACATGTTCCCGGGCGTACTCGTGAAGCATGGCGAATGCCTCAACGAGCGCCCCCTGCACGCTCGCGGAGTTGGTGGGTACCAGGTACGCAAGGGCGAACACGCCCACATACAGGCCTAGTTTCCTTGCTAGTGTTGACTTCCACACGGGGCAGTGATCCTGGTAACCGTCGATTGTGCTGACGCCACAACGGCATCACGAGCCGCACTCGCTCACGCCGCCACCGTACGGGCCTCGATGACCGCTTCAATGCAGCCGAAGAAGTCCGTGATGCACGGGCAGCGGAGACGGTAGTAGACCCACAGGCCGTCCTTGCGGTCCTGCACGACGCCCGCGGCCTTCATCACCGTAAGGTGCTTCGAGACGGTGGACATGTCCGAGCCCACCAGCCGCTGCAGATCGCACACGCACACTTCACCCTTCTCCGCGAGCGCGTCGATCATGGCCAAGCGGCTCGGGTGGGCCATCGCCTTGATAATCCCGGCTCTCAGCTCGTAGCGGCGGGTGTCCAATGAGCGGCCTCCACTATGTGGCTATTTGGCCAATTTACCACATAGTCGGAGGAGGTGCAAGGGGATGTTCGTCCCTCCTCAGGGTCTTCGTCTTCGCGTTTTCTGGGAGGGGCGACATGGGGTGGCGCGCAGCGCCGGGCCTCAACCGGCCCCCTCCCCCGTCGGGAGGGACGCCCGCGGTACCGTGTACGGGAGGCGGTCAGGACCCGACCGTCCGGCGTTCTTCACGGCATCACAGGCCGTACAGGGCGCCCGTCCCCCGGCGGTGACTGTGCGTTGGCGATACGAGGCTCGCAAACTCCTCCCCGTTCTCGACCAGACGCCGCAGCTTGCGGAGGAACAGCCGCACAAGCCACGACTTCACCGGGGTCTGAGGGCCGAGGAGGCCCGACACTCGCTCGCCGACCTGCCCCCGGGGCGCGGCGCCCCGCCACCAGCCCTCGAGCGCGTCGGTGAAGGACGCGAACCACGCCGCGGCCTCGTCCTGGTTCGGGTAGGTGTCATCGCAGGACAGGAAGGCCGGCACCATCTCTCCAGGAGCCACGCGCCTGCCCTGGCCTATCTGCCACAGGTTGCGTTCGAGGAACCGGAAGGCCTTCGGGGCACAGAGCCACCACACGGGGACGAAGGTGTCGTCCCATCGAAGCGCCGAAGGGCAGGCTGATGCGAGGCGCTCTTCGAGCCGTCGCAGGCGCGGCGACGAGGCCTCGTCGAATGCAGGCAGCAGCATGTCGATCTCCTCGAACGGCCTGGACAGCCCCTTGCAGGTCCCGACGTACTCACCCCTGCCATACTGGCTCGCGCGATCGTCGTCCCACACGGCAAACTTCACCCAGAACCGGAGCAGGTGGAGCACCCGCTCCACCGCGAGCTCCCGCCACTCCTCGCGGGGGCCGAGGATCTGCCAGAGGTCGGCGCAGCCGACCTCCCAATCGACCTTCCTGTGCCCGAGCAGCGTAAGCTCCCGCGAGGCAGCCTCCGGGCCGGCGCCCGCAAGCCAGGTGTCCAGGAAGAGGCAGTAGTCCATCGCCTGCCGCTTCCGGTCACCATCGACCGCGTCGCGGCCGTCCAGACCGCCCAGGCGGCGCGGTGACCGAACGGCTCGAGGGGGCGGCTCCCGCTGCGGCGGTGCTACGGGGTGTGTCCAGCCGCTCGGGCGCACAACACAATCCAGTCGTGGAGGCAGGACTCCGCCTCCGGGCCCTCGACTGGCCCTACGCTCACTCCGTATGTGATGAACGACCCAGGGGGAGGATCCCCGCAGATCGCGAACTCGCCAGCCAGCTCTGCCTCGGGGTAGTAGACGACACGTACTGCCAGCCGATGCTCGACGGCTAGCTGGCCATTCGCGTACTGGCCGACCTCGGCGTGGTCCCGGTGTGTCACCAGGAACAGCGTCAGGTGAGGATCACGCTTCGGGCTCCCGAACAGGTCGGACGGCGTCGGCTCGCGCGTATGCGCGTCTGTGAACAACACCTCCTTGTGCGCCTCTAGGTCCCACACGTACGCTCTGCCCCTGATAGGAACAAGGCGCGTGCCAGGCCGCGGGTATGGATCGAGCGGGTCAGGGTGGAACAGACGCACGGGTGGGGCCCCCGGTGACGAGGGACTGCTCTGCCGCACAACGGGGCCCACGACGTCCAGCACCGCGTCCATCGTCCGCCTTGCTCTCGCGCTGTCGACGGCCCAGCACACAACCGCCAAGATGCCGAGGACGAGGAGACCCAACCCCACGATGCCGTTGACGAGGTCGTTCGCGCACGCTGGGCACTTAGCGCTGGAGCCGGGCAGGACCCGTCGGCAGTTGGGGCAGGTCGGCGCCAATGTCGTGTGGCAGCGGGGACAGACCGCAGCCCCCGCCGGCAGTGGAGGGTCGAACGCGAACTCGGTGCGACACTTGGCGCAGGTCATCCCGGAGTGGAGAGCGCGCACGGCCTGCCTTGCCAAGGTGCGACCCCTCTCGGCAACTGCAACAACGTTCGCCAAGGACTGGTGTCATCCCTACGCATGTGCGCCAAGACACCGCCGTCACAGGTCGCGACCTACCGGCAGACGAACGTCGGTCCGGCCATTTGCGTCATCGGGACCGCGCCTTTCCACCTCCTATGCGCTAGCCCCATCCCATCCCTACGAGCTGAACCAGATCTCCGCCGTTATGCTCTGCTCGAACGGGACGAGGATGCCCTCCGCGTACGGCCACGATGGCGGCTGCGTGTAGGTAGCCGTGGAGATGTCGCTCGACACCTTACGGCCGTCGGCAAGGTCAGCCTCGATCCAGAACCGGCGGACCTTGAACCAGTCCTTCCCGTGGTTGTTGAGGACGAAGGTGTTGTGGAGACCCAGCGCGCGGATCGCCTCCGGCGTGAGAGGTACCGTGACGTTCTCAGCCCACACGCCTGCCGTCTCGTTGCCCCCGGCGGGAGCCATCGGCCCGATGTCGACCCCGTTGATGACAGCGCTTGACCCGTAGTTGCCCGCGCCCTCGAGCCCCTGGCCGTCGTAGTGGAGCCAAGCCGCCGTCGCCGATCCAAGCTCATCCGCTGTGATGCCTGCCGCGGCGAACGGCCCCGGCTCGCGAGCGTAGGCTTCGGATTGCTCGTCGAGCGTGCGGATGAGCTCAGGGTCCCGCGACACAATGGTTATCTCCGCCCAGCAGCCCCAGTCACCGTTGGTGTTGTCGGCGGCGCCCGGATCGGCGATGAGCTTCAACCGGACCGTTTCCCCGGCCCAAGCGGATAGGTCGGCCTCGATGGGCATCCACTCGTGCCGCGTCACCGTCCGCTCCGCTTCGACCGTCTGCGCGCCGCCTTCGCCAATGACGGCCACTTTGTAGAGGATCCCGTCGCCGGGGTCGCTCCCGTCGCCCTTCCCCACGAGCGCCCTGAATGCCGCCGGCCTATCGGCGGGGAGCTTGAGTGGCTCGAACAGGGCCCACGTATAGCCTACGGCATTCATCCACGGCGGGTGCATCGCGATGGAGTCCTTGCGAACTCCGCCGCAGGCATACTCCTGCCTGTACACGTTCGCCGCGGTTGTGCCGAAGCCGGGCTGCTCCCCTTGTCCGCGTAGCCGGATGCCTGCCTCGTACCGGTCGGGCAGCTTCGCGATGGGCCGGGGCGCCAGCGTCACCCTCATACCGCGCTCGGTCGCCTGCCTCATCCCCCCAGCGGCGAGCTCGAATGTCCACAGGGCGGCGAACTCGCGGTCGGGCGTGCCAAGGTCGAGCTTCGTTATCGCCCGGACGCCCGACTCCAGCCGCACTGACTTCGTGAGCCCCGCGACGCTGAGGGTGCCGTCCACGGCCTGTGCGAGGTTGCTCGTGGTCGAAACGGTCAGGACGTTGCCGTCGAGCGCGATGTCCATTGTGGTGAGCGGCACGACGGTAAAGTCGATCCACTGCCCCTCGAACTGGCGCCACACGCGCTCGCCCTCCTTGGCATCCGCCGGGATGGTCAGCGCGTGGCCCTCTCGGCCCTGAACGGTCACCACCTCGCCGGCGACCACGTTGTCGCGATCGCAGGTGAGCGCGGCGGCCTCGGGCGGCGTGGCGCCCTGCAGCATGTAGCTGAAGGCTCCCTCGACGGGTACGACGTAAGTCAGTCCGCGCGCGGTGCGAAGCTCCGCCGGGCCGATGTCGCCGCCGGCCTGGTCCAGGGCGCGCGCGCTGGTCGCGGGGATGGCGAAGCCGCAGTCCGCGCCCTTGTACGGGATGACCTCATAGCCACCGTCGGGGATGGCCCGGCAGATGCCTATGCCGTTCGAGGCGGCCTTCTCAAAGCGCTCGAACGAGCCCCGCCCGTCGACGTAGATGTACTCCGGTGTCACGGCGTAGTCGCAACGCTTTCCGTCGCGGTCGCTCGAGAGGACCCACACGTCACCTGGCTCGGTCCAGCCGGCGTACCCGTTTGGCGGGAGGTCCAGGTCCTTGCCGTAGGCGTTCACCTTCATCCGTTCGGTCAGGTTGCCGTTCACAACCGTGACGGTGCCGTCGCTGTACCTCGTGACGATCTGCGACCGCTTCCAGGCATCGGTCGCGACGGCCTCTGAGGTGTCGACGGGGCGGCCGTCAGCGTTCAGATAGCGGATCTCCTGCGCGCTGGCGAGGCAGTAGCGGCTGTGAAGCTGCTGGAGCATGTAGTAGCTACGCAGGGCGTTGTGCATCCCGCCGTCCATGTGCAGGAATCCCGGGTGGCCGAAGGCCACTGTCGCGGCGAGGAACCGGTCGACCGCCGCGTCCTGCTCCTCCTTGGTGGTGCGCAGGCCGAGGTCGCGACCCCAGTACATGTCGGGAGCGCCCATGCCGAAGTTGCAGCATAGGTCGTGCATCCGCCGGAGATCGAAGTCGACCAGCCAGGGGTTGATGCCGAGCCGGGCCGAGGAGTCTTGGCCGTAGTTGCCGTCGGTCAGGCCGACGTAGGGGAAGTGATGGCCGCCCTCGGAGTAGACCGGGCCGTCCCACGCCCTCTTCTGGTGGAGCATGATCTCGCCGTACGCGTAGAACACGGCATTGAAGGTGCCCGCCCCCGGAACGCGAGCATCGTAGTCCACCCGGTCCCATGGGGCAACCGCCGTGTGAACGTCGCAGTAGGCGGTGCTGAAGTGGAACTTTTCCTCGATCTGGTAGGGCAGCTTTGAGGCGTACTCGATCGCCCGCGCCGGCTTCGGCGCGTAGCAGCGCATCCACGCGTGTTGTAGTTGCAGGTCCGGAGTACGGGAGATCAGGTCGTAGCTCCAGTACTCATTGACCGGCGCGAAGTCGGTGTAGTTGTTGTAGGGGCCGTAGACAAAGCCGAGCTTGTCTTGCATCAGGCGCGCGTAGTCGTACTGCCCCTGGTCCCCCCCCTTGCCCGGCGCCGTCCGTGTGCGGAACGTGAAGCTCTCCCCGCCGTCGCGCCAGCCGGTCTCGTGGTCGGTGACGATGATGTGGGTCATGCCGTAGCGATGGACCTCGGTCCAGTAGCGCGCATCGTTCGCCCGGTCGCCGGCCCCGTGAGCGCGCCAGACGCCGGTGCCCGTGACCTTCTTCCAGGGCGACACGGGGTTGGGGATCGTGGGTAGGACTTCGTCATACAGCGGCGAGAGCGTGATGAAGAACCGCTCGTAGCAGTCGTTCCGCCTGCCGTCCGTCCTCGGAAGGTAGCGCGTTCCGCCGTTGTAGAACACACCGGCGTCGGTGATCTGGTTGGCTCCGGCAGGGATGGACGCGTTCGAGAGGCACCAGTCGGTGTTGCCGGCGAGGAACAGCGGTGCATCGGGCGGGCCCGAGATCGCGACCGACGGGCGGTCGTTGCCGTAGGTGTAGATGTAGTAGGGGTTCTGCACGAGCCTCGGGCTATCGAGGCCGACAGCGTGGCCGTAGGTGGTTTCCGCCACATTGCCGCCGGGGCTGACGATGTCCACCACCAGCGACTTCGCCCAAAGACGATAGGTGAATGTGACCTCGGCAGAGACCCCATCGACGCCGAGCCCCCACCGGGAGACCACCTCGGCGCCGCGCAGCTCGGTCCCCAAGTGCTCCGCGGTGGCGGGCGTCTTGGCTGACTCGCCTACCACCAGAAGGCTCACGCCGCCCTCGACGCAGGGGCGAATCTCCCCTCCCCTGCCCTCCCAACGGGCCGTGAAGTCGCCGAGCGTGCCCGTCTTGGGCTCGAGGCGGTACGTGAGCTTGCCGTCAGATCCCTCGTAGGTGAAGACGTAGGCGCCGCCCTGCTCGGCGACGGACGTCTTGAAGTCGGTCGTCTCGTTCTGGGGGAGGATGGTCTCGAGCCTCGTGGGGAAGGGCAGCGTGCCCGGCCCCGTGTTCGTGCCCGTCGTCTGGCCGGGGAACATCGGTATCCCGCGTTCCGGCCTCGGCTCGAAGGTCAGCGGCGCCAAGCGCTCGGTGAAGGCGGCTAGGTTGTCGAAGAACAGCGTCCTGTCATCGGGGTTCGTGCCGCCGCGGACGATGATGGCTTTGAACGTGGCGCCGCTCTTGACCCGCTGGATCTGGTCCGGAGTCAGCCGCCTGTGGAGCAGGTACCACTCGGTCCAGTCGACGTTGTACAGGTACAGCTCGAACTCGGCGCCCCGGGAGTCCGCCATCAACAGGCTGACAGCCACCTGCGGCGTGCCGGGGTCGGCGGACCAGCCCCAGTTGTTCCCGTACACCCACACCGAGACGGCGTCGAATGCGTTGGGGACTGGGACGGGCGCCGGAGGGACGATGCGCACTTCCGGGCCGCCGCCCGGCTCACCACGGTAGGTGAGCTTGCCCACGTACTGGTCCCAGATCTGCTGCTCGCGAGTGCGCGCGAACGCGGCCTGGGCGTTCCTGCACTCAACGGTCCAGCCGTCGAGGTTCTCGAAGTCGACGAGCGGCGGGTTGTCGTCCTGCGTGCGGTTCGCCCAGTCCATCTCATAGGGCCGCTTGCCCACGACCTCGTCCTGCTGTGTCACCGCTCCGGACAAGAGCAGCCCTGCCATCAAGGGCAACATGCGATCGCCTCCAGTGCTCAGTCGCGCCGGCGAGCACGCGTGCGTGCGGGGTACACTTCCGCCGCAGGCGGGGCTACCCCTCCGACCAGGTGCCCCCGCCGAGCCGGCGAACAGGCCGCCAGGGAGGCGAGACATGCTGAGGATCACGAGTCCCTTTCACGGCGCGGTTCTCAACAGGCACCACGGCCAGGCAGTCGCCGGGGGTCTGAGGGTGGCCGTTCATGGCGTCTGTCCTCCGCACGGGTCGATGACCGTGAACGGCGCGCCGGCGGAGGTAGCAGGCGGCACGTTCGCCGCTGACGCGACGCTGACGGGCTTCGAGCCGGAGATACGCGCCGAGTATGATGGCGCGTTAGGCCAGCTCACGCACAGCGTGCGCGTCGTGTGGGACCGGCACTCCTTCCCGCGCTACCGCGTCAGCCTCGACGACAACGTCTTTTTCATGCGCGACATCGCGGCGAAGCGTTACGCGTCGATCTTCGACTGCCATTACCTCGCGTTACTGCGCAGGATGAACCGCGAATACGGCACGAAGTTCACTTGCAACCTCTACTACGAGGCCGACGACGACTTCACGCTCTCCGACTTCCCCGTGGAGTACCGTTCGGAATGGGAAGCCTGCGCGGACTGGCTCGGGCTCACGTTCCACGCGCGCGCCGACAAGCCGGACCGGCCCTACGCGTACGCCGCGCCCGAGCAGCTCCTGGCTGACTACGATCTCGTCGCCGAGGAAGTGCGCCGGTTCGCGGGCCCGCGTAGCTGGATCCCTCCGACGGTCATCCACTGGGGGCTGGCGCCTAGGGACGCTCTGCCGGGCCTGCACGAGCGCGGCGTCCGGGTGCTCTCGGGCTACTTCTCATCGGGCCCGTCGGGCCGCGACGTGCACTACTGGCTGGATGAGGCGCGCTGCGAGTACCTCAGCACGCACGGGCGGCTGATCGACTGGGAGAGCGGGATCGCGTTCTCGAAGGTGGACCTCGTCATCAACAACACGCCGCTCGCGGAGGTCCCAGGCGCGCTCGAAGCGGCCGCTGCAGACCCCGCCGACGCGGAGATCATCGACCTGCTGACCCACGAGCAGTACTTCTGGGACTTCTACCCCCACTTCATACCGGACCACCCGCAACGGCTCGAGGCGGCGCTCCGCTGGGTTGCCGAGCACGGGTACAGACCGGTGTTCTTCCACGAGGGGTTGATGGGGGCGCCAACGTAGCCGGCTGGCGCTCCGCGTGGTCGTGTGGCTGGTGCGGAAGGGACGGGCTATGCTCCGACCGGAGCAGGACGCGTACGGCCTGCTGGTGAGCGACCACCTCAGAGGGGTCAATGTCGTCGAGATAATCGAGCGAGACGATGGCTACATCGACACCTCCAGCGGCCCGCCCGCCTACTTCGCGCCATTCCCCGAGTGGCCGGCCCACCAGCGGGAGGCCATGCGCCATTTGCGAGGACCCGTTCTCGACATAGGCTGCGGCGCGGGTCGAGTGAGCCTGTACGCCCAAGAGCTCGGGCTCCAGGTCGTTGCAACCGACGTCTCTCCACTCGCCATCGAGACCTGTCGGAAGCGCGGGGCCCGGTGCGCCGAGGTCGTACCGATCACCCGGCTGAGCCGCGCGCTCGGCGTGTTTGCGACCATCGTCATGTACGGGAACAACTGGGGCCTCATGGGGAGCCCCGAGCGAGCACGGTGGCTTCTCCGCCGCTTCCGCGGCTTCACCGAGCCCGGAGCGCTCGTCATCGCCGAGAGCTGCGACCCCCACAAGACGGTGAACACGGACCACCTCAGCTACCAGCAGCGGAACCGCGAGCGGGGAAGGCTGCCGGGCCAGATACGGATCCGGGTACGCCACCGCACGGCGCGCACGCCCTGGTTCGACTACCTGCTCGTGTCGCCGGACGAGATGGCGAGCATCGTCTCCGGGACGGGCTGGGAGATCGGCGAGCTGCTGATGTCCGACGGCCCGGCCTACACTGCCGTTATCGCTAGGGTGTGCTAGCCGCGCAATGCCACGTCACACTCGAACGTCCGCCCCCATGGCAGCGCGATGTCCCAGCGCGCGCCGGGCGGAACAAGGCCTTCGCGCTCGGCGGTCGCCGGTAGCTCGTTGCCAAGCCAACGCTCGGCATCCGCGGCTTGGGCTGGTTCGAGGCGGTAGATGGATGCGCCATCCGATTCCAGGCGACGCTGGAGCGTACCGCGGACGAGGGCCTGGTACGCCCCGTCATCCATGAGCCTCTCAGGGCGGAACCGCCTCAGCGCATCGGCGTCCAGCCGCCCAAGCCCTGTCGCGACGGCCATGAATGAGACGGCGGTTCCGAGCGTGTTGCCAGCCGTGTTCCACGCCGAGTAGACCGCCAGCCGATCCAGAAGACCCGCGTCGCGAACCGCACGGAGCAGGGGCATGTACGCACCGTTGTCGACGCATGTGTCGGCCAGGCCCAGCGCGTGGTTCGCGCCACGGAGTCGGCTGACCACCTCGGCTATCCACCGTGGCGGGTGTTCCAGCCGCGCGCCGTAGTGGTCGCCGGGGTCGCGTTCGTCTTCGTCAAGCGGGGGCGCCACCACCAGGAGCGGCGCTGAAGGGTCGCCCGCTGCTGCGACATCGACCCCGGCCGCGGCAAGCTTGCCCGAAACGGTCTCTACTACCGGGCGGTCTTCGTATGGCGCGATCCGACTCGCTCCGGCCGCCGGGACGATCTCAGCACGGATTCGTGGGCGAACTCGGTGGGCTTCCAGGATGACCCTCGCGAGGAGTACGACGGACGCCTCGTCAGCGCCGGGATGGATAAGCACCTTCGCGTCGAGGCCGAGCTTGTGGCGAAGCTCCGCGAGGGCCCTCTGCTCGCGACGATGCAGCCCGTGGGGCTTGCAGTCCTCTTGCGCTAGCACAACCACCTTCACCGACGGGAGCGCGCCTAGCTCGACGAAGGCGCGGTTCACCCCATGGTTCCGCTCCCGGGCCGCGAGGAACGGCTTGAGGACACCGTCGGGGATCAGCTTAACGATCTCGCGCAGCTCGGCGGCCGCGGCGGAGTCCCCGGAGTCAGCCAGGTCGCGAAGCTCGGAGTACCTGGCGATCCGCTCGTAGACCACCCGATCGGTGTCGCTCGCAACCGTGATGGTAGCCCTCGTGATGCCGCACCCGAGCGCGACCGGACACTTGAGCGCGTCGACAAGCGCCTTCACGCGGATGACGCGCCGGCGTGCCTGCTCGAGGCTGGTGTCGGGTGTACGCGCAGCCACCAGCCCGCCACAGATGGCCATCTCCCCGCAGATCGCCACTCCGTCGCAGCCGGGCGCCTCGGCCTCCAGCCAGTCGAGCACGGCGTCCGGTTGCCCCGGGGTGAGGAACCTGCCGAGCAACTCGCGTGGCGGCAACGCCACCTCAACGTCCGCGACCTCCGACAAGCGCCGCGGGAACCTTGTGTGGCAGGGCCGGTCGTCAAGTGGGACGAGCGCGAAGCGCATCGACCTCAAAGTCCCTCATCATGCGGACGCAGTCGATCATCAGGGCCGAGGCCCAGCCATGGGGCGCCGCCCAGTATGGATAGCCGTTCCAGGGGATCAGCTCCGGCAACTGGCCGGTCGGGTTCGTGTTGGCAAGCGCGACGCGGATGTAGTCGAGAGCGGCCCCCACGCTCAGGAGCACGTCTGTCTCCAGCCCCGCCTCGCGGTAGGCAGCGGCCAGGCGAAGATGCGCCCGGGCGGTCCACAGAGTGTTGACCACGCCGGGGCCGCCGCCCATGTAGCTCTCGTTCTCGAAGCGCAAGATAGCCCTGCCACCTCTCACGTCGACGGACAGCCGACGCTCGATGGCCTCGAGCGTGCGTGCCGCCATCCGCCTCTCGTGAGGCTGCGAGAGGTCAAGCATGTCGTAGGGGTCGAAGACGCCAAGGATCGACGAGTCGAGCCCACGCTCCAACTCGCGCGTCGTGCCGAGTCCGCGCGCGAACCTGCCCTCATCTTCCAGCCAGAGGTGCGTCAGGACGGCGGCCTTCACGCGCCGCGGCAGGCCATCCGCCGAGACGCCGAAGACACGCTCGGCAGCTTTGAGCGCCGCGCACAGCGCGGCGTTCGTGTAGGTGAACGTCCCGCGGTGCACCTCCCACAGATCGGCGGCGGTCTCGTGTAGTGCATCGGGCGCCACAGCTCGCTTGAGGGCGTCGCAGGCTGTCGCGACCGTGCGGCTCATCTCACGGAGGTACTCGGTTCTCTCAGAGCCGTCCAGGTGTTCCGCGAAACGGCAGGCCGCGTAGACGCCGGCGCACGTCTGATCGAGCTGGTAGAAGTCCGGGTACACGCACCAGGACGGCGCGTGGCACCCGTCGCTCCAGTAGCGCTGGTACCAGTGACCGGAGCCCTGCTGCGTCGAAACGCACCAGTCGAGCGCGCGGCGTGGGATCCTGAGCTCGCCCAGAGCCCCCAGGGCGCCGCACACCTCGGCCGCGTCTCGTGGCCAGCAATAGCCGTAGCCACCTGACAGCTCGTACATCGGGTCGAACTCCGGAGCGGCGACGATAGCCCCGGTAGTGGCGTCCGCTAGGTCCCTCACCGTCAGCAGCGCGCGCTCCAGCCACGGCCGGCGCTCGCCGTCCTCCGGCGACGCGAGGCCGGCGAGCCAGCTTCGGCAGCGGTCCTCGGCGCGTTCGAGTTGGGTGGAGAAGCCCTGCTCCCTGAGCTGAAGGTAGTGCAGGACGGCCTCTTCCTCGGACTCCGCGTAGACCAGCAGGAGCGTGAACTCCAGCGGCTCGCCGTGCGTCAGCTCGCCATCGACGCCGACAGCGAAATCGACCCGGCCAATGTCCTGCTCCTGGCCCGAGAGGTGACCGTAGGACATGTCCCACTTCACCTGGCTGCCCTCATCCCTCACCTTGCCGCACTGGTGGGCGAACGGGTGCGGGGTGCCGACGACGATGTGATGGCCGCGCCACATCTGCCGCAGGACGCGCGCGCGCGGCAGGTAGTGGACCGCGTTCTTCTCGTCACATTCGCCCAGCGCCAGTCGGAAGTAGTGAAGGAAGCGTATGGCTCGCGCGGGCTTCGGGCTTCGGCGGGCCGCGTTCGGGTCGGAGTCGGACAGCTCGATCTGCACACGACGTACGAGCGCCGCCACGGTGTCATGGGCCAGGTCGGTGAGCGTGATCGACAGGCCGAGATCTGGTGAGTGAAGCACCGTGTCCAGGATGTTCGTCCCGTCGCGGAACCGTTGCTGGGCCTCGAACGTCTCGTCGAACGTGAACACAAGGCGCCCGCCGCCGTCATCCGGCAGCCACAGAGCGGGAAGCCCCTCACGGACATGCTGGGCGTAGTCCACCCGAGGGGCGAAGAACGCCATGAGCTCGCCCTTGCCCCCGAAGCACGCCAGCATTCGGGAGTTCCCCAGGGCCGCGGTTGGCAGGAACACACCCATCCGGACTCACCTCACTGGCCGCGCGCGCCTGCACACGCGGCATGATAGGCCTCGCAGGCGACAGCGACCGAGGCCGGCTCCTTGCCTGTAACGATGGCACCGATCATGAGGGCCGACATGCCGGCCGTCGCGAGCAGGCTCACATCGTCCGACCTGATCGCAAGCTGGGTCGGAATCACAACCGGCACGCCGACGGCGCAGCAGATGGTCGCATACCGCGCGACGTCGTGTGCGTTCATGGGCGCTCCGTACCTGTCATGCTCCACCACGGCCGCCTCGACGCAGTCGAAGACACGTCCGAATGCCGCCCAGTCGACCGGGGTGTCCTCGGCGGCCAGCGCACCCATCTTCTCGACCCCGGGGACTGAGAGCATCCACGCGGGCATGTGGCGCGTGTAGGCGTCTATGAAGTCGAAGCCCATCGCCGCGAGCTCGGCGAGCTCGCCGGGTGTGGCCATCCCGCTGCGATCACCGACCACTACGCCGATGGGCCTGTCCGTCGCCGCTCGGATGCGCTCGAGGGCGGGCCTCTCGGCCGCGAGCGGCCCGAACGCCGTGCCGCTGGCTTGGTGAAGGGCGTGGATGTGGACCTTCAGAGCATCCGCGCCGGCGTCGAGCGCGGCGGTGGCGAGGTCAGGGTCATTGCGCGGCAGACTGAAGACCAGCGCCGGCCGCGCGCATTCCATAAGGGACACGATGGAAGGCAAGGTGCACACCCCGTCTGTGTCATGTTCGGGCGCGCCTGGGGTGAGGCCTGCCAGGCCCCTAGTCGGGCATGTCGTCCAGGAGCGCTTGCACGGTGGCGGCCTCTCCGCGCAGAGCCGCCGCCCACTCGGACTCGGACAGGTCGCCGGACGCGGGCAGCGACTTCACCGCGTCGAGTGTGCGGCGGTTGATGGCCTGCTGCCAGGCCCGGTCACGCTCCACGGCTTGCCCGTACTTCGCGGTCGCGCCGTCACTATGGGCGTTCCTGGCAAGGCGAAGCAGCGACTCGTCAGCCCGGGTCCTCATGTACGCCCCCAGTTGCAGGTGCACCACGTCAGGCGGCGTGGCGCCCGCGGCAGCCGCTCCTACGGCGCGCACCCGTTCCAGCCCCGCGGCTCCGCCCGGCACCTCGCCTGTGCTGAGCGAGTCGCACAGGTCATCGGTGAGCCGGCGGAAGACTGTCAGCTCGCGCTCGATCGATGCCTGGCCCGGCATGCCCAGTGCGTCGGTGAACACGTCCCAGGCCCTGGTCGATGCCTCCAGTAGTGCCGGAGCCGCGTCCAGGTCGCCGCCTCGGAGCGCTAGGCCGAGGCGCAGGTAAGCGATGTACCCTCCCCCTTGACCCGCGGCGTCAGCGAGATCCGCCTGAGCTCTCTCGTCGTCTCCATAGAAGAGGGCCGAGATGGCGGACTGCGTGGCCTTGCCGGCGTCTTCCCTGGCCCTGCGCGCATCGCGGTACGCCTGGGCCGCCCGCTCGGCCGCGGCATCGGCATGCCTGTGCCTCCGAAGCCGCGCGGCGCTGACCCCAAGGGCGGCGAAGACGACGGCAAGGCAGATCAGCGCGGCCAAGACACGCGCCGCTCTACGTCCGGGGTCAGGACCACTGCTCACAGGCACCGACCGCACCCACTCGCAACGACGCGGGGAGCGCCGCGCGCTCCCCGCGTCGACCCACAGATGGACTAGCACCGCCGGCGACCGCCCGTGCGAGCTACCGGCCCGGCAAGCTGTCCACTCCGTCGGTGGACCAGCCCGCGGGCGGTGGCGTCGGCTGCGTGCGCTTGTAGACGACGCCCCAGAGCTCATGCGCGGGCCCGCCGATAGGGCTGCCCGCATCCTGGGCCGCGTTCCAGCGATAGGCGTACGGCCCGCCCGACACCAGGCCCGCTTGGAACGTGCCCGCGAGTGGGTCGGTGTAGGTCGCGATGCCGGTGAACTTCACGATCTTCCCGTGCCCGTCGCAGAAGGCCGCGTTGGCGCCCTCGTTGTGCCTGGGCACAGCGGGCGAGTTCCAAGTGGACATGATGGTGGAGTCGTACCAGTCCACATCCTCAGCCGGGTACGTGAGCTCGCTCTCGTTGACCACGGGCTGCGGTCCCGCAGGGTAGTTGACACCCGTGTTCGGGTTGCCATCCTCGAACACAGCGAAGTTGCCCATGTACGACGCGTACCGGAAGTAGCCCGCGGGAGTGGTCCCGATGAGCGCGCAGATGGTGTACCAGTCCAGAGCCTTCGGGGCGCTCGGGCATTGCACGATCTGCGCGTTCTTCATGTAGGGGTTGTGGACGTCGACCCAGGTGTACGTTATCCCAATCGAGATGGTGCCATACGTACTCATGGCGTAGCACTCATCGTAGTCCTGGGTGTACTGCGCCGTAGCCGTGCCCAACTGCCTGCAGTTGGATAGGCAGGAGGTCTGGCGCGCCTTCTCCCGTGCCTTCGCGAACACGGGGAAGAGAATGGCCGCAAGGATGGCAATGATGGCGATCACGACGAGCAGCTCTATGAGGGTGAATCCCTTGCGCATACCCTAGGTCACCTCCGGTGAGCCCCGCCGGCGCGGGGCCATATCGGCAGACGGAGCGCGTGGGCCCGCTGTCGCAGCCGTTTGCGCCCCGATCGCCGCGTGCTACTTGCTTGACGGTTGCTGGTACCCCTCTGCCTTCTGCTTCGCCTTCGAGACGTCCTCGGAGGACACGCCCTTGCCCTTGCCGAGGCCCTTGAGCCCACTCGTGTCAAGCTCGCCGCCCGATCTCGCGCCCTTCTTGCAGCCTGACACGAGTGATACGCAGAGCAGGGAGCACATCAGAACCGCCAACAGACAGCGTACGCACCGCACGGCACTTCCCCCTTGCTGAGACTGGTCGGCCCTGCCAGCAGGGCAACGACGCTGCTTGCACCAATTCCCGCCCGGCTTCGACACCCCTGCTCACCACCTGTTCTGAGGCGGATCGCGTTGTCCTCTTGGAGGCCCTTGACGTAATAGGACAAAAGGTATACAAATACCTTTAGTAGTTCCCAGTTAGGAGGCAGATATGCCAGGCGCACTCAGGGTCTCCGAGGCGGCGGCGCTCGCGATACACACGGCGCTGATCCTAGCAAGGCGTCCCGTCCGGTGGGTGACCGCCGGGGAGCTCGCCGGTGATCTCCGGGCCTCGCGCGCGCACCTGGCCAAGGTGCTGCAGCGACTGGGCAAGGCGGGCCTGGTGGAGTCCGTGCGCGGCACGAACGGGGGCTTCAGACTGGCGCCGCGAGGGGCGGCGGTCTCCCTCCTCGAGATCTACGAGGCGATTGAGGGGAAGCTGGAGCCGCCCGCCTGCATGTTGTCGCGACCCCTATGTGCGGGCACCGAGTGCGTGCTCGGAGGGGTCATCACCCACCTGAACCGCGAGTTAAGGGATCAACTGGAGAGCGTGAAGCTCTCCGAGCTACTAGACGCCAAGGGCGTCGCGACCGGGACCGATGACGATCGGCGGAGGAGGAACCGCAATGGCGATGTTCTGCTACCAGTGTGAGCAGACCGCGAAGGGCGCCGGCTGCACGGTGCACGGGGTGTGCGGCAAGGACCCTACAACAGCGGTCTTGCAGGACCTGCTCGTGTACATCACCAAGGGCGTGGCCATGTATGCCCACGGCCTAAGGAACCAAGGCGTCGTCTCGGCTGAGGCCGACAAGTTCATAGCCGACGCTCTCTTCGTGACCGTCACCAATGTGAACTTCGACCCGGAGAGCATCGCCGGGTGGGTACGTCGCGGGGCCGTGATCAGGGACGGACTGCGTGGCGACTACATCAAGGCTCTAGCGGCCGCCGGCAAGGCGCCCGAGCCGCTGTCAGGCCCGGCCACACTAGAGCCGGCCGGCACGACCGACGAGCTGGCCGCCCAGGGAATCGCTGTCGGCGTTCTCGATCGCAGGAACGCTCTCGGCGAGACCGTCGCCGGGCTGCAGGAGCTGCTTACCTACGGCCTCAAGGGCACCGCCGCGTACGCGCACCATGCGGCGATCCTGGGCGCGGAGTCCGCTGACGTCTCGGCCTTCTTCGAGGATGCCCTCAACTTCCTCGCCGGCGGTCCGTCCGATGTGAACACGCTCGTCGGGTACTGTCTGAAATGCGGCGAGGTGAACCTGGCCGCGATGGCCCTTCTGGACGGGGTTCACACCTCCACCTACGGACACCCCGAGCCCACCACGGTCAGGATCGAGCCCGTGGCAGGCAAGGCGATCCTGGTGTCGGGCCACGACCTCAAAGACCTAGAGGAGCTGCTCAAGCAGACCGAGGGCAAGGGCGTCAACGTCTACACTCACGGCGAGATGCTTCCCGCGAACGCCTATCCCGGCCTGAAGCTGTACAAGCACCTGGTGGGCAACTATGGCGGCGCCTGGCAGGATCAGTGGAAGGAGTTCGAGGCCTTCCCCGGCGCCATCCTTATGACGACCAACTGCATCCAGAAGCCGCGAGACACGTATTCGGGCCGGATCTTCACGAGCGGCCTGGTGGCGTGGCCCGGGGTGGCTCATGTGGACAAGACGGACTTCTCGCCGGTCATCAAGTCCGCTCTGGACGCCCCCGGCTTCACAGAGGACGGCTCCGACAAGACGATCACGGTGGGGTTCGGCCACAATGCGGTCATGAGCGTAGCCGGCCCCGTGATCGACGCCGTGAAGTCCGGCGCCATCAAGCGGTTCTTCCTCATCGGCGGCTGCGACGGCGCCAAGCCGGGCCGCAACTACTACACCGAACTCGCCCAGGCAGTGCCGAAGGACTGCGTCATCCTGACGCTCGCCTGCGGGAAGTACCGCTTCAACAAGCTCGAGTTCGGCGACATCGGCGGCATCCCGCGTCTCCTGGACATCGGCCAGTGCAACGACGCCTACTCCGCTATCCAGATCGCCGTCGCCCTCGCGAACGCGTTCGAGACCGACGTGAACAGCCTGCCGCTGTCCATCGTGCTGTCGTGGTACGAGCAGAAGGCCGTGGCGATACTGCTGACCCTGTTCCACCTCGGGATAAGGAACATGAGGATCGGCCCGAGTCTGCCCGCCTTCATCTCGCCCGATGTGCTGAACGTGCTGGTTGAGAAGTTCGGCATCACCCCGATTTCCACTGTCGACGAGGACCTGCGCGCCATGCTCAGCACGTAATCCCGTGCGCAACGCAGGGCCCGCCGTATGGCAGAGCGGGCTCTGCTCGTCATTCGGGCAGGCTGCTTCGCGGGGCCGCGAGGGCGTCCGGCGCTGGTGACGAGGCTCTGAAGGACCCGAGCGACTGCCAGCGCAAGGCCCAGTTCCCGCTCGACTCCATCGAGGCGGCGGACCCGATGGGCCTCCACGCCCCACCGGAGGCGGTCGGCGTCGCGGGGACGTCTTTGGGCCGGTCTCGCAGGGGCCAGGTGTCCGTGCGCCGCTCGAAGCGCCCGTAACATGCCCAACCTTGCAGTGCCCGGTTGAAGGTGACTCCTGCTCGCGAGCGTAAGTGTGGGGGTCATCACCAGCGTCGGCCGCTGAGGGCGAAGCACTTGTACGCCAGGTAGTGGCGGCGGGAGGGGTTGTACTTGTGACTTCACAGTACCGCAAGGGCGCGAGCGGCGATGGTGGATCGCTGGAGCTGCGGGCTGTTCCGTCTTCCCGGAGCACGCCGCGGGCGGTCGAAGACGACGCCGACGCGGTCGAGGAGGTGCCGCGCCTTGTCCCCGAGCAGGACATGGCGCCGCTGACACTGGATGTCGACCTGGGCAGCCGCCTGTACCGCGCGCTCTGGCGGGAGGCTCCAACCGAGCTGGGCAAGGGCTTTCTGGAGACCGTGATCGAGAACGAGCACCTCGCGCTCCCCGGCGACGAGCCATTGCTCGCCGAGCTCCGCGGCCTGGTCACCGCCAAGGAGCGCCTGGCTGAGCAGGTCCTCAGGGAGGTCGTCGACATGCACCCGGACAAGGAGCGGGCATTCGTCGACGACCGGCGGGTGAGCGAACTGGCCCAAGCGCGCTGGCAGAGGTCATCGATGGTCCAGAACGCCCGCGGTGCGCAGCGGTAGTCGGCCTAGGTTCTGCGCGCCACGACGGCCGTCCCTACGTGCAACGTGATGCTGCGCGTCGTCTCGACGGCGAAGTTGCAGCGCGAGAGCCTGTCCGTGAACTCCGCCTTCGAGTCGAAAGCATCGATGGTCTTGGGCAGGTAGCCGTAGGCATACCGGTCGCCGCCGAGGGCGATGGCGAGCGGCGGGACAATGCACAGCCGATATGCCGCCCCGAGCCGCGCCAGCGCGCCGGGACCGGGCCGTAGGAACTCGAGGATGCCCAGCATCCCGCCTGGCCGCAGCACCCGGTGCAACTCCCGTAGGCCGGCGTCCGGATCCTCAAGGTTGCGCACTCCGAACGTAATGGTCGCGGCGTCGAATGTCGCGTCGGCAAAGGGTAGGCAGAGGCAGTCGCCGACCACCGGCAGGACGCGCGCCCGGACCCCGGCCCGCGCGGCCTTCGCGCCAGCCAGGGCGACCATCGGCTCCGAGAAGTCCACGGCCACGACCGTTGTCCTTCCGCGCTCCGGTCGGGCTATCGCGAGCGCCGTGTCGCCCGTCCCCGCGCACACGTCCAGAACCAGACGCGGCCCGTATGGCGCAAGCATGTCGGCCAGAGCCGCGCGCCACCGCAGGTCAAGGCCGCCGCTCAGGGCGTGGTTCAGGAAGTCATAGCGCCGGGCTATCCTGGTGAACAGCGCCCTGACCTCGGAACCGGTGTGGCCTGTCGGATGTGAGCTCACGGCTCGATCCCGAGCTCGGCCCAGACTGCGGCGATGCGATCCCTCACCTCGGGGCTCATCACGATGTCGTCCGGCCACTCGCGGTCGTGGCCCTCCTCGGGCCACTTCCTCGTTGCGTCGAAGCCGATCTTGCCGCCGACATGCGTGCGCGGGCCCGAGTGGTCGAGCGCATCGACCGGCCCCTCGAACGAGATCACGTCGCGAACGAAATCGGTGTTGTTGCCGAGGCGCCAGATGACCTCGCTCATGTCTTGCACATTCACCCACTCGTCCACAACGACGATCATCTTGGTGAACATCATCTGTCCGAGCCCCCACAGCGCGTGCATGACCTTGCGCGCATGGTGCGGGTAGGCTTTTCGCACCGAGACTACGCACAGGTTGTGGAAGATGCCCTCCAGCGGCAGGTTGATGTCCACGATCTCGGGCAGCGTCATCTTGAGCAGCGGCAGGAAGAGGCGCTCAGTGGCCTTCGCCATGAAGCAGTCTTCCATTGGCGGCCTGCCGACGATCGTGGCCGGGTACACGGGGTCGGACGCGTGCGTGATGCAGGTCACGTGGAAGACGGGGTACGGCGCCGCAAGCGAGTAGTAGCCGGTGTGGTCGCCGAACGGGCCCTCCATGCGCCGCTCGCCCGGCTCCACGTAGCCCTCGATTACGTACTCCGCGTCCGCGGGCACCTCCAAATCGCAGGTCTCGCACTGCACGAGCGCCACCGGCTCTTCCCGGAGGAACCCGGCGAACAGGAACTCGTCGACGCCCTCCGGCAGCGGCGCCGTTGCGGCGTAGGTGACTGCGGGGTCGCCGCCGAGAGCGACAGCCACTTCGAGCCTGCGACCCAGACGCTCGGCCGCTCGATAGTGTCCCGCTCCGACCTTGTGGGTGTGCCAGTGCATGCCGGTCGTGCGGCCGTCGTAGACGTGCATCCGGTACATGCCGACGTTGCGCGCGCCTGTCTCGGGATCGCGAGTCACCACGATCGGCAAGGTGATGAAACGCCCCCCATCGCCGGGCCAGCACTGCAGGATGGGAAGATCGGCTAGGTCGGCGTCGGCGCCGTGGCGGATCACCTGCTTGCACCGCCCGGACTTCACCTTGCGGGGAAGGGCCCTTGACAGGCGGAGAAGGTCCGTGAGCGTGCGCACCTTGTCGCCCAGGCCCTCCGGCGGGGTCCGTCTGATGAGTTCGTCAATGCGGCGCGCCTGGTGCTCGACCGAGGGCGCGGACAGCCCCATCGCCATTCTCCGCTCCGAGCCCAGAGCGTTTGCGAGCAGCGGAGCCGGCGTGCCCGTGCGCTCGAAGAGCAGTGCGGGGCCGCCGCGGGGGAGTTTGCAGGTGCGGTCGATCACCTGGGGGATCTCGAGCACGGGATCGAGCTCACGCGTCACTCGCTTGAGCTCGCCTTCGGATTCGAGCGCCGACATGAAATGCCGCAGGTTCTCATAGGGCAAGGCGGTTCCTCCGTGCGGCCGTAATGCGGTGCCGCCAGGGAGTGCACAGGCTTTGTACCACAACGCGCCGGGGCTGTGAAGCTCGGCGCTCACGGCACGGGGCAGGTGGCGCCGGGACGCCCGGCGGCCCCGCAGCGAGAGGGGGAGTGAGCGATGAAGTGGCTGTGGATCCCAGGGGCTGTCATCGTGGCCGGCGTCGCTGTCTGGCTCATCGCCGCCAGTGGCGACCGGGAGACGGAGTACAGCAAGGTCGTTAGGGTCCTCGACCGCGCATCGGCCGCCGTCGAGCATGAGTCGACCGGTCGGCTCGTTGCGCTGCTCGCAGACGACTACTCGGACGACATCGGCAACTCGCGGACCTCGATCCGCCAGAGCCTGGGCGACGCGTTCGTCGGTCCCCAGGAGTGGCGGGCTACTTGGGACTACCCGACCATTGTCTCGGCCACCAACGAGGAGGTCACCGTGGACCTCCGAATCCACGTTCAGGAGCTCTGGAAGGGCTCCCTTGCTCATTCGTACAGCGCTGACTTGCGCCTCATCTTCGCCAGGTACGGCCGCGACCTGCGGGTGCGCAGGGTCGAGGGCCTCAAGGGCCTGGCAGGCGCGGTGGAGGAGAGCTATGGCTACTAGCGGGTTCGCCCCCGGCGATATCGTGGATCTGCGGAGCGACACTGTAACCAGACCCACGCCGGCCATGCGCCGGGCGATGGCCGAGGCGGAGGTGGGCGACGACGTCGCCGGGGATGACCCGACGGTCAACAAGCTGGAGGCCGTCGCGGCAGCGCGCGTCGGCAAGGAGGCCGGCCTGTTCGTGCCGTCCGGCTCGATGGCGAACCTGGTCTGCGCTCTCGTGCACTGCGCGCCCGGCGAGGCCGTCATCATGGACCGCAACGCGCACACGCGTATCTACGAGGTAGGCGCCGTGACCGCGCTCGGGGGCATCCTGATGGACCCCGTGGAGCCGCTGCCGGACGGCCGACCTGATCCGGCCGCGTACGAGGCAGCCATCTTCCCGGACAACATCCACCACCCTCGCACCAGGCTGCTGTGGATAGAGAACACCAGCAACCGCGGCGGGGGCACGGTCGTGACCGTCGAGACCACGAAGGCTGTGCGCGCAGTGGCTGACAGGCACGGGCTCGGCGTGCACGTCGACGGGGCGCGCATCTTCAACAGTGCGGTCGCGCAGGGCTGCTCGGCTTCCGATCTGCTGGCCGATGCCGACTCGGCGATGTTCTGCTTCAGCAAGGGCCTCTGCGCGCCCATCGGCTCGATGATCGTCGGCTCCCGCGACTTCATCGCCGCGGCCAGACGCAAGCGCAAGATGGTCGGCGGCGGGATGAGGCAGGTGGGCGTCATCGCCGCGGCCGCGCTGGTCGCGCTGGACACGATGGTCAACCGGCTGGCGGAGGACCACGCCAAGGCGAAGGAGCTGGCCGCAGGCATCGAGACAACACCCGGGCTTGCCATCGCGATGCCGGCGGTGCAGACCAACATGGTCTACTTCTCAACCGACCGCCTCGGGGTTCCGCCTCAGCAGTTCGTCGACGAGCTCAAGGCCCTTGGCGTGCTGTGCTACGCGACCGGTCCGCGCATCCGGCTCGTCACACACCATGACGTGCCGCCGGAGGCCATCCCTCACGCCGTGGAGCGCATCGGCAGGGCTGCAGAGGCGTTCGGGAGTTAGGCGGGCCGCATGACCGGCAGAGAGAAGATCGAGGCCGCCCTCTCGACCGAGGGGTCGCCCTTGGTCCCTGTCGTGATCCCTTACATCGGCATCTACGTTCGCGACCGCTGGGCGGACCTGACTTCGTGCCCCTGGTGGTTCATGCACGATCCTGATGTCGACCACCAGCTTGCTTGGATACGCGAGGCACAGTCGGCGCTGGATGTCGACTGGGTCGAGGTCTACACATGGTACTCCGCTGACGAGCGCGCCGCTCTCTCCGTCGAGCTGACGGGCGACCGGCCGGAGCTGGTTGACGCGCGCACCGGCTCTCGCCGTCCCCTGCATCGGCCGACGATCGGCGGTTGGCCGAGCGGCGGTGTGGCGTCGCATCGACCCGAGAGCCCACCCACGACCATTGAGGAACTCGACGCCTGCGTCCCCACGGCCGCCCCGGGGTTGGTGGAGTCGCTGGCTCACGACGGCCGTGCCGACCTCGCCCGTGCCGTTACCAGTGGGCTGCCTGACCTCTACCCTCTCGCCTTCTGCGGCGCCCCGCTGTGGAACTGCTACTTCATCTGGGGCTTCGAGGGCCTGATGGAGACGATCGCGCTACGCCCGGACCTGGTTGAGCACGCCGTCGAGCTGTGTCTGCGGCGCAACCTGGCACTGGCCCGGGACGCGGCCCTGCTGGGCGCCCGCGGGATCTGGGTCGAGGAGTGCATGACCGATGCGATCGGTCCCGCCGCGTTCGAGCGCCTGAACGTGCCTGCCGCCAAGCGCCTGATCGACGAGATCCGCGCGCTGGGGCTGCGGAGCATCTACTACTGGTGTGGCGACCCGGCCGGCAAGCTGGACATGATCCTCTCCTGCGGAGCCGACGCCGTGTCCCTGGAGGAGAGCAAGAAGGGGTTCACGGCCGACATCGGCGAGGTCGCGGACAGGGCTGCTGGCCGATGCGCGGTCTTCGGCAATCTCGACTCGATCGGCATCCTTGAGGATGGCACCGACGATCAGCTTCAGGCCGGCATCCAGCGACAGCTACGGGTGGCGGGACGTCTCGGCGGGCGCTTCGTGATGAGTCTTGGCAGCCCGGTTACGCCGGGCACCCCACCGGAGCGGGTACGGAGGTACTGCGAGCTGTCGCGGAACCTGCGACGTTGATCCTGCACGGCGCGTACGCACCTCGGGGCCCGGAGGTTCCAGGCCCCGAGACGGTTACCGCGCGATGCGATCGTCGCGAGCTATCGTGGCTGCCACTCATTGGGGCAGTAGGCGCCCCAGCCGGGACCGCCCAGCCGCCCGCCGCTCCAGGGGCCAAGGCCGAGGCCGACCCCGGCTTGCAGGCTGGTCGCCTGTAGCTCAGAGTACAGGGAGTTGACCTCGTCCTGGAGGTAGGCCGCGTTCCAGCCGTTGAGCTCCGCGACCCGAAGAGCCTGGATGGCGCCTCTGAGCATCTGCTGGAGGTACGCGATACGCTGAAGCACAGCCGGATCGCCTGAGCTCCAGTCTGTCCCCTGCCACGCGGGGCCAACCCCGTACCATCCGCCCAGGCCGGGGTAGAATGCGGTTCCGTAACTGGTAGCGCCGTAGGAATAGGGCCCCGCCCCGAAGTAGAGGCCTGACTGCAGCACGGTCGCCTGCAGCCAGTGGCGCAGGCCCTCGACCTGTGCCTCCAGTCCGGAAGTGTCCTGGCCCGCCGCGCGCGCCGCCAGGAGTTGGCGCTCCTTGTAGTAGATGTTCTGGCGGAGGTTCGTCACCCTTGCCGCCACTGCGGGATCCCCCGACTGGAACGCCCGGGTCTGCCATCCTGCGGCCCCGTGGCCGGTGGGCATCGTATAGCCGGGCCCCTGAGCACAGGCCGCTGTCCCGAGACTCGCGGCCAACAGAGCCGTCAATCCGATCTTGAGCAGCTTCGTCATAGTGGTTCATCTCCCTTCGGAGCATTGATCGTGCAAGGTGTCCGTCCGTGGCCGTTCGCCCAGCCACTGGGACACCGTTGGCCCTCCTCGTAACGTATACGTTCGGCGTGTCACACGGATACGGCTCCCCGGGGCCGGCGATGAAGCCGGCGCAGACGCGCCAAGGGGAGGGGCGCCGGGCGCACGCCCGACACACGAACGACGATAGGGCGCGAGACCCGCTCGCGCCCTATCGGTGTCGCCATCAGGCCGTCTAGTTGCCTGCGGGTGGTTGCCACTGGTAGGGGCAGCTCCCGCCCCAGCCACGGCCGCCCCAGCCTTGTCCACCTGCGCCAGGCCCACCTCGGGGCAAGCCGCCGTTGCAGGGCCCGAGGCCCAGGCCGATCCCAGCTTGCAGGTTGGCCGCCTGCAGCTCGGCGCGTAGGGAGTCGATCCGCGCCTGGATCTCCGTCGTGTCCTGGCCGTTGGTCCTGGCGGTCTGCAGGGCGACCATCACATCTCGCATCTGCTGGTGGAGTTCGGTGATCCGCTGCACCAGGGCCGGGTCGTCAACGTTCCGAAGCTTCCGCTGCCAGCCGTAGCCGCCGCCGATTCCGGCCCCGTAGCCGGGCCCGAGGCCCGCACAGAAGCCCGCGCCGAACCCGCCGGTCATGCCGAACGCATTGGGGCCCGCGCCGACGCAGAGGCCGGCCTGCTGCATCGTCGCCTGCAGCTCATCGCGCAAGCCTTGGATCTCGGCCTCCAGCGCCGACGTCTCTTGCCCGGCTGCCTGAGCCGCCCGGAGAGTCCACTGCTTATCGCGGATCCGCTGATGGAGGTCCGCGACCTTGGCGGCAAGGGCCGGATCCCCGGCCTGGTTCACCTGTGCCTGCCATGCGGCGCCCTGGCCCCCGCCGCCCGCAGCCCATGCGCCACGACCGTAACCCGCGCCGCGTCCTCTGCCGGCCATCCTGCCGTTCCCCCGTCCCTGAGCGAAGGCCGCCGCCGTAAGGCTCGCGGCCACCAGTGTCACCAACCCGATCTTGAGGAGCTTGGTCATCGTCGTTCATCCCCTTTCGGAGTCTTCGCCCGCCGTGTAGCCGTTCGTAGTCGGCTGTTCGGTGATGAAGACGGTGTTAGAGTCGGGCGCATTCCAGGGAATCTCTGTTGATTGCAGACAGTGGTGAGCGACCGAGGCTACCGGTCCGACAGAGGAGCGCCCGGCAGACCCTCCAGGAACTCCACGAAGGGCCTGAAGCACTGAGGACAGCGCTCGGCGAGGATGGTGTAAAGGGTGTTGCCAATGATCAGCGGCGCATCGACGGTGTTCACGAACCGCATGTCCCGGTCGCGGAAGAGGCGTTCGACGACCCGCTCGGGCGGTGCGTCGTGGTCCTGGTCTTCGACCGGGACGGTCCAAGTCCGCTTCAGCTCAGCGACGCCAAGTCGGGCCGCAAGCTGCTCCTCACTTGCGAGCACAAGGGCCTCCAGGTCATGCTTCAGGCAGAAGACCTGGAACCGGGCGGACAGGGGGCCCTCGCCGACGTGCTTCGCCGAGACGGCAGCGTTGAAGGCAGCTCTCAGACCACTGTCGAGCTCCTCTGGAGTCCTGTGCGGGAAGGCGACGTTAGGTGGCGACAGGTCAGGCATCATGGCGACCACGGCGGTGGGGTCGTTACGGAGGATGTCGACTGCCTTGCGCACATAGCGCGTGAGGAGCGCCCGCTTGTTGTGACCCCGGTTTTCACTGTCGGCTACACGGACGAACTTCACCGCGACACCCTCGGCGGCCTTGCGGGCGATGAGCGGGCCGAGCGTCGCAGTCAGCGCATCTTTGTCGCTACGCCCCTCCACGTACACGATCACCGAGAGGCTCACGCCAGGATCTCCAGCTCGTCGGTTCGGTGCATTCGCTCCAACTCCTCGGGTCCGAAGTCCTCGAGCATCGCCATGAGAGTGGCCGAGTCTATCGGCCTGAAGAACCCAACCTGGCCGTCAGCCTTCCTGAGGACCCCAATGCTCTCCAGCGGAAACTGCAGCAGGAAGTACGACGAGTGCGTGGTGACCAGCACCTGTGTCCGCTCGGTGGCCTTCTGCAACAGCCCGGCTAGCAGCGGCAGTGTGCGCGGGTGTACGCCCTGGTCCGGCTCGTCGATGCAAACAAGCGTCGGCGGCTTGGGATGCAGGCACACGGCAAGCCAGCAGAGCAGACGCAGCGTCCCGTCCGACAGGTCCGCCAGCGTCAACTCCTCGGCAGACCCCTCCTCTCTCCAGATGCCGATCACTTCACCCGGCGCCCCGCGCGCCTTCACAGAAAGCCCGACGAGCCCCGGAACAAGGGAACGCAGATGGAAGACAAGCTCGTCGAACGCATCTCGGCACTCCGTGAACATGAAGTGCAGAACAGCGCTGAGGTTCCCGCAGTCCTCGCTCAGCACGGGCTCCTGCTGGACGGGCATTGGCCGGCGAACCCGGTCGTTGTTGATGTTGTGAGCGCCGTAGAACCGCCAGCCCAGGATCGTCTCGCGCAGCTCGTACAGCTTGGGTTGCCGGGGGGTCGTGACGGTGCTCAGCACGAGCTGGCCCGGCTTGAGTATCGCGTAGCTGATGAGCTCCTCGCCAGTGGGACTTCGGGTCTCCCCCGACCCATCGCGTCTAGCCAGCATCGGCGCGGCGACGCCCAGACACAACGCCTCCGCCACCTCGTGCACCACCCTAGGCCGGCCGACTGGACCAGCTAGAGCGCCCGCGTAGGTAACCGTGAAGCGACCACCTAGCTCCACGTTCAGGGCCCAGGAGAACTCGTCCCCACCGGGCCGGTGGAATAGCTGGCGACCGGAGGCGCCGTTGATGACCTCGGGCGGGATCTCACGATCGACCGCCTCCCGCAGGAACCGTAGGAACTCCAGCAACGCGGACTTGCCGGTGCCATTTGCACCGACCAGCACCGTCAGGGCCCCGAGCCCCATGTGAAGCTGGCGGAACGGGCGGTACCCGTCGATGAGGATGGACGTCACACGCGGCGTCACGGCCCCTACCCCTCCACTACCTCGGGCATGCGCTGGATGTCCGCGTCGGTGAACACGTCGTTCTCGTCCGTCGAGCGGGTCGAGAACTCGGAGACGATGGCGCCCTCGGGGCCGCCCTGGAACCAGTGAAGGGTGCCCGGGCAGAGCGTGTACTGGTCGCCCGGGTGCAGCACGATCTCGTGCCACACCGTGTAGGCGTGCTCGCGGCCCTTGGGCGGCGTGGCCTTCGGACTCGCGACCTGCTCGCCGGGGACGTAGAGATACATCTCGCCCCAGCGGCAGCGGAAGGTCTCCTCCTTGCCCGGCTCGCCGGCTACTTGGGGGTGGCGATGCTCCGGGCACGTCTGGCCGGGGAACAGCACCAGCTCCTTGGCGCAGCAGCGCTCGGTGTTGATGTAGACTACGAGCTCCAGCCCCGTGCTCTCGACCTCGTCGAGGCCGAAGTCCGCTACCTCGATGCCGGCCTTCTCCTCGTCGGTGAGGACGATAGCGGCCCGGTTGAAGTACTCGATCGCTCGCCGCTGGTACTCCTTGAGCTGGGACTTGGTTATCACAGTCGCTCCTCCTCGATGGCTGTCTCGCGGGTGCGGGGGCCCGACTCAGCGGCCGTTCTTCCCGTTGTCTTTGCCCTTCTTGCTCTTCTCGTTCCCGGCGCCGGTCACGAGATACGGCGGCGTGGGTGTGGCGCCCTCAAGCGAGGCCCGGGCCTCCTCCATCGCCTGGTTCATGCGCCTCCACCTTCGGACAAGGATCGCGACCATGGCCACAGCGACGAGGCTAAGCAGCCCCCACTGATACCAGGGCTCGCGGTACTGGAACGCGAAGGGTATCAGCGCCCCGATGGCCGCGATCATGATGACCTGCTCGACGATCTCGACGCGCGACATTGCGGATGCACCCCTACGACGCACGGCAGACATGACAGTCAGGCCTTCGTCTCGCCGGCGGGCCGCTCCTCCCACCGGAAGGGTCGCGGCGCCTCGAGCTGCGCAAGCAGCGCCGCCAGACGCCGGGTCATCTCCGCCACTGCCCGGTCCCGGCGATGGTCCGAGAACCCGGCTGTCCCCCCGGAGCCGGGGCCTTCAGCGTCGAGCTCATCGATCAAGATGGCGGCCTTGCCCGCGTACTTCAGGGCGAAGTAGGCCTCCTTGTTGGGAAGCTTGGGCGGGGACGTCCGCGCCGCCTCGAGCATGACCTGGAGCGGCTCGGGCAGCGGGCCCACATGCTTCGGGTAAGCGCTCAGCAGGCACTCGGCGACCTTGGGCCACTTCACCTTCATGTCGGCTCGCTCCCACGTCCCCAGGGACTCAGGCCCCGAGAGCCGTATAATACGCTGTCACGTGTCCCCGGGCAGCCGGTTCCCGGGCTCGGCGAGCTGACCCGAAGGGAGTCGACCGTCGTTGCGGTACGCTCTGGGCGTCGATCTCGGTGCCACGAACGCCAGAGCCGGGGTGGTCACCCCCGGCGGCGAGGTGCTCTACTCGGAGCGCCGTGCGACCGAGGCGGGGCGCGGCGGGGAGCACGTGCTGGCGGTGCTGGCCGACCTGGTCGGCTCCTGCTTGTCGCGGGCACCCCTCAAACGCGCCGAGATCGACGGAATCGGTATCGGCAGCCCGGGCGTTATCGACATCACCACCGGAACCGTAGTGAAGGCGACACTGAACATCCCCGGCTGGAGTGGGACGCCTTTGAAGACGGCCCTCGAGAGCGCCTTCGGCACCGGCGTCTATGTCGACAACGATGCCAACGTGGTCGCGCTCGGCGAGCATACGTTCGGGGCGGCGAAGGGGTGCGATGACTTCGTCTGCGTCACACTCGGTTCAGGCGTGGGCGGGTGCATCTTCGTTGATGGGAAGATCCGCCGCGGGAGGCAGCGGGCCGCCGGCCACATCGGACACATGTCGGTGGACTCGGCCGGCAGGCTGTGCAACTGTGGGCGAGTCGGGTGTCTTGAGCAGTACGCCTCCGCGTGGGCCGTAGGGCAGCGAGCGCGCGCCCGCGTGGCCGCGGGCGATCGGTCGCTCATCGCTCGGAAAGCCGGCGGCGACCCGGACCGCGTCGACGCGAAGCTCGTGTTCGAGGCCGCACGCGAGGGCGACCCGCTGGCTCTAGCGATAGCGAGCGAGGTTGCGAGGGCGGTCGCGCAGGTGCTGGCGGACATCGTGAACCTGCTGGACCCGGAGCTCATCGTGATAGGCGGCGGCGTGGCGCAGGCCGGTGACGATCTCATCGCTCGGATTCGACAGGAGCTCGAGACCGCGTCCAAGGTCGGCGTGGAGCCGCCGCCGGTCGTGCCGGCGCGGCTCGGCGAGGATGCGGGGATCCTCGGAGGCGCCGCTCTCGTGTTCGGCGGCTTCCGGTAGTGAGGAGGACCAGACGTGCGTCAGCCTAGGCCCATCGCTTTGGTGACCCTCGCCTTGCTGGCCGCTGTTCCCGCGGCGGGGCAAGCACCCTTCATGGCAGGGAGCGTCGAGAACGCGCTCCAACTCGCCAAGGAGCGGAACCAGCTCACATTCGTCTACATCTTCCGCGAATACAACGCGCAGGAGACCGCGCCCGGCGCGTCTCAGCCCACGTACCACAAGGAGCGCAACTCCTTGTGTCAACGGGTCGAGCGGGAGGTCCTGAGCAATCCGGACGTGCTCGCGGTGCTCCAGCAGATGGTGTGCGTGTCGGTGTCGGTCGAGGACGACGCCGGTCTGCTGAGAAGGTTCGACCTGCCGGAGAGCTACCCGACATTCGCCTGGCTGGACACGGATGGCACCGTGCTGGCTGTGCTGGGCGCGTGCTTCGACTCACGCGCCTACGGGGTCATCACACAAGAGGCACAGCAGATCAGAGAGCTTAGGGCGAAGCCCGAGCTGAGCCCTGAGGACCGCGCTACTCTCGGCATTCTCTACTACGATGTCGGCCGCCACAAGCAGTCGGTCGAGATACTGGAGCCACTGATCCGGAACGAGACCGCGCCCAGGAACGCGCTCCTTGTCTACGCATTCGCCATCCGGACCGCCGGCGACGATGTGGCGTCGATCCGGGTTCTAGCGAAGGCGCTCACCGTGTGCACCCCGCGTACCGCCACTCGCGAGGAGCAGGCCGGCATCCACACGGGACCCGCGACCGGCTACAGCCCGGTCGTGCTTGAGCGTGACGCAAAGTTCGTCGGGATACTCTACAACCTGGGTACCTCCCCGGCGCTGGTCAAGGCGATTGACCAGATCGAGCAGGCAGCGACGGCCGATCCCAAGACACCCGAGGACGTGCTCGCGACCGCCCGGGTCTTCTATGAGAGGGAGAACTGGCCGCGCGCGGCCGCGCTCTACGAGGAGGCCTATGCGTCCGGGGCGTTCCGCGGCAAGGACAACGAGGAGGCGGCCGCGCGCTCGGGCATCGCGGCGCTTCTTGCCGCGCAGGTTGACACTGCTATCAAGGCGCTGGACAGGTACGTCGATGAGAAGCTGGACGGCCCTCACCGGCCCGCCGTGCTGTTCTACTGCGGAGCGCTGTGGCTTCGCAAGTCGATCGACCAAGGCAAGTTTGAGATCAACCGCAAGAACGGTGAGGTGAAGGGCGTCACCGATCAGCCCGGCTACAACCGCGGCGGCGTACTGCTCGCGGAGCTGTGTGAGCAGTATGAGGACGACCCGTACGCGACACTTGCGACGGAGCTGCTCGTCGAGTACTACAAGACGGAAGTCCTGAGGAAGAAGGACGCCGGCTCAGCGGGGCCGCCGATCGGACGGGACGCCGGGAGGCACTGAAGGGAATCACTCTGGCGCGGAGTCGACCGCGGCCGCCCTCCGCAGGGCGGTGCGGTAGCCGTCCCGGTAGCCGGTGATGTACGCCTGCTTCACGGCGGCGACGATGGTGTCGGAGGCGATGCGACTGACCTCGCTCGAGAGATCGCCGACAGCCTGAAGCACGGTCTTCGCGATGTCGTGGAACCCGTCGGGCTCTTGCAGTTGCAGGCTCACTTCATCTGGCATAGCGAGCACCTCTGGAGTAACGGTGGACCTATCGCCGGGAACAGCAGTTTAGCACAGGCGCTTCGGGGGTGTCGAGTGAGGAACCCGTCGGTACCTGTCAGCCGTGTGGATCGCCGCAGGGATCAGTGGCTCCGGCTGTCGGGCCTCTTGGACGACGTGGAGCGCGAGGGACTGGCAAGCCTCACGCCCGCCGAGCTGGCGGAGCTGGGCAGCCTCCACCGGAAGGCCGCGTCCCATCTTGCTCAGGCCAAAGGCGGAGCTCACGACCCCGGGCTGGTCGGCTACCTCAACGGCCTGGTCGTCCGCTCGCACAACACAGTCTACCGTGTCCCGTCCCGCTTCAGCGGAGTAGCGGTTGCAGGGTTCTTCCTGAGCACTTACCCACGCATGGTACGCAGGCTGTGGCCGTTTGTGTTGGCCTCCGTTGTGCTGCTGTACGGCAGCGCGGCCGTGGCCTTCCTGGTGGCGTACGCGGACCCCGTTGCGGGGCGGGCGCTGGTGCCGCCGCAGTTCCGAGCGGTGATGGGCCCGGGCATGCCCACGGACTATGGGAGCAAGCCGCTCCCCGAATCCTACATGCCCCTCGTGTCAACCTTCATCATGCAGAACAATATACGGGTCGGTTTCATGGCCTTTGCCGGCGGCGTGCTCGGCGGGACGGTCACTTTCTACCAGCTCCTGCAGAACGGGCTGATGGTCGGCGGCCTCGCGGGCGCGGTGCACCACTATGGCGATCCCATGCCTTTCTGGGTCTTGATACTGCCGCACGGGGTGGTCGAGCTCTGGGCCATCGCCCTCGCCGGGGCCGCCGGCTTCAGGATAGGCTGGGCCGTTCTGGTGCCCGGCCGCCTGTCGCGGTGGACCGCTCTGCGGAAGTCCGCCGGAGAGGCCGTGCTGGTCATGCTCGGCACGGTAGGGCTGTTTGTTGTCGCAGGGCTCATTGAAGGCTTCATAACCCCGTCCGCCCTTCCGGACGCCGCTAAGTTGGGTGTAGCCGGCTCCTCCGGAGTGCTCATGCTCGTGTACCTCTACGGGCCCCTCGGGAGGCGCCGAGCTGTCGGCGAGGAAGAGGCGCCATAGCGGGGCTCACGCGTGAGCGCCGCAGAGAGGACCACACAGCATGTTGAGCAACCCGCTCGCCGCCTTGGCCGCGACCCACCCGGACTTGGAGGTCTGGTTCGACTCGAGTCCTCTCATCCTGGACGCGTGGAAGGCCGAGGTGCTGGCGAGGGCCGCCGGGACGGCTGCCGAGGGTCGCTGCAAGGAGAGGCTGGACGGCGTCTGGGACACCCTGGTCGGCTGCACCACCAACCCTCCGCTTACCGCGCAGGCCGTGGAGTACGACCCGGAGGCCTGGGGGCTGAAGGTCGACGAGCTTGCGCGGAACGCGCCGGGCGCATCCGACGGGGAGATCATGTGGCGGCTCTACACCGACGTCGTGCGGGCCGGGGCCGAGCGGTTCATGCCCATCTTCGAGGCGAGTAGGAAGAAGCTTGGCTATCTGTCCGGACAGGTCGATCCGCGCGTCCTCTACGACACGGGGCAGATGGTGTCTCAGGCAGTTGAACTGCACGCCGTGAGGCCGAATGTCATGGTCAAGATGCCGGGCGTCCGCGAGGGGATCCTCGGCATCACTCTACTTACCGCTCTGGGGATCCCTACCAACGCCACGCTTGTCTTCACGACCAGCCAGATCCTGGCTGTCGCCGAGGCGGTCAAGACCGGCCTCGAGATCGCCAGGCGCAACGAGGTCGACCTGTCCGGCTGGCGGTCGGTCTGCACCATGATGCTCGGCCGGTTCGAGGACCACCCGGGTTTCGATGAGTCCGCAGCCGCGGTCGGCGTCACGGTCGACCAGGAGCTTCGCCGCTGGGCCGGCATCGCCATCTTCAACCAGGCCGTCCGGCTCTTCGCCGAGCGCGGCTATGAGAGCAAGATGCTTGCCGCATCAATGCGTATCGGGCCGGTACTCGACGGCAAGACGCGGGTGTGGCACCTGGAGAAGATCAGCGGCCAGCCTATAGTACTCACCATCTTCCCCAATGTCATCGAAGCGTGGTTGGCACACTATGATGGAGAGGAGCTGCCCACCGGGCCCGCGCACGTGCCGGCGGAGGCGCTCGACACTCTCTTGCGCGTGCCGTACTTCCGCGAGGGATACGAGGAAGGGCAGTCGCCCGTCAGCTTCGCGAGCCACCCGGCGGTGGTAGCCACCGCGACGTCGTTCGCCGAGGCGACTGACGGGCTGCAGACGTGGGTCCGTGGCCGGGTAGCCGCGCTCGCGTAGCTGCTGCACGAGAGAGGAGGGCGACGGTGGGACGGAACATCGTACGCAAGATGATCGCTGCGCACCTCGTTTCCGGCGAGATGACGGCCGGCGGCGAGGTGAGCGTCAGGATCGACCAGGCTCTCACTCAAGACGCGACGGGCACGATGGCCTACTTGCAGTTCGAGGCGATGGGCCTCGACCGCGTCCGTTGCGAGCTCGCGGTGAGCTATGTCGACCACAACATGCTCCAGACCGGCTTCGAGAACGCCGATGACCATCAGTTCCTGCAGAGCACGGCGGCGAGGTTCGGAGCGTGCTTCTCCCGGCCCGGCAACGGGATCTGCCACCAGGTTCACCTAGAGCGCTTCGCGGCCCCGGGCAAGACGCTGCTCGGGTCCGACTCGCATACTCCTACGGCGGGCGGCGTGGGGTCTCTGGCTATAGGTGCCGGCGGCCTGGACGTCGCGGTCGCCATGGGCGGCGGGCCGTTCTACATGGCGATGCCGAAGGTCGTGCGAGTGGAGCTGACAGGGAGGCTCGGGCCCTGGGTAAGCGCGAAGGACGTCATCATGGAGCTGCTCCGGCGCCTCACCGTCAAGGGCGGCGTCGACCGCGTCTTTGAGTATGGCGGCCCCGGGGTCGCGACGCTGTCAGTCCCCGAGCGATCCACGATCACGAACATGGGCGCCGAGCTCGGCGCGACGACGTCGGTCTTCCCGAGCGACGGTGTGACGCGCGCATGGCTTGTGAGCCAGAAGCGCGGCGAGGTGTGGGCCGAGCTTATGCCCGACGATGACGCGACCTATGACGAGCGCGTCGAGATCGACCTCTCGACGCTCCAGCCGCTTATCGCCCGCCCGGGCAGCCCTGACAACGTGGTGCCCGTGAGAGAGGTTGAGGGGACCCGCACCGTACAGGTCAACATCGGTAGCTGCACGAACTCCTCCTACCGCGACCTCGCCTCGCTCGCTACGATCCTGCGCGGCCGCACGGTGCATCCGAACTGCTCCGTTACGGTGTCGCCGGGGTCCAAGCAGGTTATGACGATGATCGCGAGGGACGGGTTCATGACCGACATCGTCGCGGCGGGCGTGCGCGTGCTCGAGAGCGGCTGCGGGCCGTGCATCGGCATGGGCCAAGCCCCGCCGACGGATGGCGTCAGCGTCAGAACGTTCAACCGCAACTTCCAGGGCCGCTGCGGCAGCGAAACCGGCCAGGTCTACCTAGCCAGCGTCGAGGTCGCGGCCGCCACGGCCATCTATGGCGAGATCACCGATCCACGCAAGCTCGGAGAGCCGGTCACGGTCGACATTCCGGCGGAGGCACTTGCTGACGACGGGATGATCATAGAGCCGCCCGCCGACGGGAGCTTGGTTGAGGTCATCCGTGGGCCGAACATAAAGCCCCTGCCCGTGAAGCAGCCGATCCCGGACACGTTCAGCATGAGGGTGCTGCTCAAGACCGGCGACAACATCTCCACCGACCACATCATGCCGGCGGGCGCGAAGGTGCTGCCGCTCCGCTCGAACATCCCCGCTATCAGCGAGTATGTGTTCTACGGGGTTGACCAGGAGTTCCCGAACCGGGCGCGCGAGTGGGGCGGCGGGGTCATCGTCGGCGGGCAGAACTACGGCCAGGGATCGAGCCGCGAGCATGCCGCGCTGGCGCCCATGCACCTCGGCGTCGTGGCGGTGATGGTCGAGAGCTTCGCCCGCATCCACCGGGCCAACCTCATCAACTTCGGCATCCTGCCGCTCACAGTCGCCGAAGGCGACTACGCCGCGCTCGACCAGGGCGATGAGCTGGAGTTCACGGACGTGCACGCATCGGTGCGCGAGCAGCGACCGGTCAAGGTGCGCAACAAGACGAAGGGCACGGAGTTCGAGGCGCCGGCCGGCCTGTCCGAGCGCCAGGCCACGATCCTCCTCGCCGGCGGCCTGTTGAACTACACGAGGGACAGCGCCTAGCGGCGCCATGCCCCGCCTGTGGAGGCCCAATGTGCCGCCTGTACGGGCGCATGGCAATGCGACCGCTCTCAGCCGCAGCGCGCCGATACGTCTGGCAGGCGGAAGCGTTCGGGCGTAAGTGCCCGACACCGGCAGACTCAGAGTGGGGAGGCCCGTGATGGCCCGGCTCGGTCACCTAGGGCGCCAGTGCGGGGGCCGCACGGCACTGGTGGTCGAGATCGCGCTTGCCGCGCTGGCTTGCTCCGGGGTCGCGGTCGGCTACCGCCTCTATCGCCAACCGGACTGGCCGCAAGGCGCCCTGATCGGCGATCTGGTGGGAGTGGAGCGGCAAGCTGGCGTGCGCTTCCCCCCCCGGTTCCCGACTGGTCGTGGGCTACTGCTACGGAGGCTTTCACGACTCCGGCGTGCTAGTCGCCAGACTACCCGGACCGCCAGACCCGGCGGCGGTTGGCGCCGAGGACGGGACCACCACCGGTGGCAGTCCCGCAGTTATGTACCCTGGAGGCCTGAAGCTGCCAGGGCCGTCGTCTCTCGGTCTGGGGGTCCCGTCGAGGCAGGGCGGCATGACGGTGCCCGGCACCGAGCTGGGCACCTTCCACTACTGGGACTTGTGGTTCTACGGAGACGAGGAGCGGGACGAGACGATAGTGTACGCGCACTGGTGGTCTGCGCCATGAGAGGAACGGTATTCGTTCACATCGCAGTGATGGCCGCTGGATGGTGCAGCTTGCTCTGCGCAGCCTTCGTTCGGGTCTGCCTCGGGTTCACGCTTCAGCCAGGTGACATCGTGCGCTACCACTTGATCGGTCCACCCGACCAACTATTCGCTGTCCGGTGGGTGCCGCCGCTGCTGACCGCGAGCGCATTGTGCGCCTTGTTCTCCGCCGCCCTAGCCGTCAGGGGCATGGCACTGTGGTCAAGCCGCCGGGCCTCACGGAGCGACCAGGGCGAGCGCTGAAGTCCGACCACACGCCCCTCTCGGCGGCGTATCACCAGTTTGATGGCGACGGGTTGCCGACGGTTGAGGGCCCGGTTGGGGGCCCGGCGCTGTGCGCCACCCCATGCGGCCCGTCCGGATCGCGCAGACTCTGACGTGAACCACTACTACACACACGATGATGCGCGGGCGGCCAGTCGCGAAGCGACGGCACTACATAGCCTGGGCCAAGCCCCAGGTTGGTCGCGGCCCATCCCGTCGAGTCCTCAGAGCACGGCATTGCGCCGGGCTAATGCCGCGCTTACAGCGCTCCATGTGCTGGTGGGGCCGGATTCCCAGGTCTCGCGACCTGGGCTATCCAATGGCGCCGCTACGCGGCTCAATGCGGGCGGATTGCCATCCGCCCCTACACGGCCCGGCGCGGGCGCGGCAAGCAGCCGCTACGCATCCGTCACCTCCACCCTCAGCACCGTCACCGAGTACGGCGCAAACGCGTAGCTGAACGTTGGGCCCGGGCATGTGAAGCGCCGCTCCACCGCCGTCACCTTGGTTGGCTCGGCGAAGGAGTTCTCGTCATCCGGGCTCGCCGAAGTGAGCACGATGGCGCGGCCCCGTGAGCCGACGTTGCGCACGCCCCGCAGGCTCACAGTGGCCCGCTGGCTGCGATCCGAGTAGTTCACCACCTTGACGATGACCTCGCCCGTCGCAATGTCCCGGCTGGAGGTCGCGTAGAGTGACCGCAGCTCGGAGTCCGTCGCCTCGGTGATGAGTCTGCCGTCGAGGTAGCACCTGATGCGCGAGCCCGTCAGCTCGATCCGGATGTCATACCAGCGCCCGGTCTCGATGCTCCCCGGCACCTGCGGCCCGACGATCGACTTCCCGCCACCCGAGCACTTCTCGAGGGCGTGGCGCACGTTGCCCCAGCCGCCCAGGTTCCACCAGAACCAGTTGTCGTTGTCCCTGACGTGGAACATGATGAGGAAGCCTTCGGCGCCGCCGAGCTTGCGTGCCTTCAGTGACAGCGTATAGTCGGTCCAGTTGATGTCGCCGGCCATGGAGCGCACATCGGTTTCCGGGCTCGTCTGTCGGTACGCACCGCCCGCGCCGCGCCAGTTGCCCCTGAACACGCGCCACGCGGGCCCGCCGGTCGAGTCTGGCCCGAAGAGGACGCGGTCGCCGCTCGTGACCGTGATGTCCTTGAACTCCGCCTCAGTGGCCCAGGTGCCTAGCCCTATCGCGCCGCTCGCGCTCGGCGACAGACTATCGCACTCGACCTCGATCGGCAGCACGGTATCGCCGCGGTTCCGGCTGAAGAGCCGCTGGACGTGGTAGGACGGTGTGCCGTAGCAGCGGCTGGAGTCGAAGCAGATGGCGTCCGGGTTCCAGCGCCTATCGCTCACGCTCACGAAGAGCGGGGCGTACGAGGCCATAGTCACGACGTCCGAGTTCCGCTCCATGCCCGTCATGAAGGCCGCCTCGCCGAGCGCTGCACGGAGGTTGCCCTGGCCGCATCCCTGTGTGCAGGCGTACTCGCCGACGTAGATCTCCGGCCCGTCTCGGTCGTAGCTGTCGTACTTGCGGGCCTGTGAGGCGAACCAGTCGGGGCTTGAGTAGTAGTGCTCGTCGAGAACGTCCATCGGGCGGCTGGTGACCGGGACGTTCGCGACGAGCTTCATGCCGGGGTGGCGCGCCTTGATCGCGTCCCGGAACAGCGCGTAGCGCTCCTCGTAGGCCGGACCGCCGTTCTCGTTGCCGATCTCCATCATCCGCAATCCGAACGGCTCCGGGTGCCCGTTGCGAGCGCGAAGGGCGCCCCACTTCGTGTAGGTCGGGCCGTTCGCGTACTCGATGGCGTCGAGCGCGTCCTGTACCCACTCGGACATATCGTCCATCGGCACATTGCCGCCGTGCGACATGCCGCAGTTGATGACGAACAGAGGCTCCGCGCCGAGGTCCTCGCACATCTGCAGGTACTCGTGCAGCCCCAGGCCGTCTGTCGACCGGTAGCCCCACAGATTCCAATGGCCGGGCCGCTGCTGCAGATCGCCGATGGTGTCTTTCCAGCGAAAGGCGTTCGCGAGCTGATCGCCCTCGACGAAGCACCCGCCCGGGAAGCGCACGAATGACGGGGCCACCTCGTTCAGCATCTTGGCAAGATCGGCGCGAAGGCCGTTCGGACGGCCCTTCCAGGTGTCCGCGGGGAACAGGGAGACCATGTCGAGCCAGAACGCGCAGGGGCCGTCCGCGGCGATCACAAGCCTCGCGGCCGGGTCGGTGGTGTCGGGCGTGAGTGTTGCGGCGAAGGGCCTCCACTCCGTGCCCACCTGGTCGAGTGCCGTCCAGTCATAGACCTGCCCGGCCGCACTCTTGAGCGCCACGAGAATGGGCCCACGGAAGCCTCGCTCGGCGCGAGCGTGGAAGGACAGCCTGTAGGCGGCACCCTTCCTTACAGCGATGCCCCAGTAGCCGTCGTTCACAACTCCGACGCGCCCGGATCGCACCTCCACCCGCAGCGAGTGCGGGTCGGCGGCCGTGAGAGGGTGAGTGTCGTCGAGCGCCATCAAGCCCTCGGCGTCCGGCCCCTTGAGCAGAGACCAACCCTCCGGAGTCGCGGCGTCTTCGAAGCCGCGATTGCGAACGAGCTCGGCGTAGAGCCCACCGTCGCCCGCATGGTTGATCTCCTCGAAGAACAGGCCGTACAGCCTGGGGCTGATGCGCGGGCCGGGCTCGTCGGCCCGCACGGTGATAGTCGCGTCCTGGGCCCAAGTGGCACTCACGGTCAGGGCGAACAGTGCTGTGAGTGAGATGAGTCGTCCCGGGTTCACGAGCGGCTCCCCTTCGCGGCTGGAATCGGCAGGCGAGACACCTGCGCCACAGGTTAGTCCGCCACGGCGAGTACGCGGACCTGCAGGTTGGCGGGGAGGAGGACCTACGGCCCGCTCTCCACGCTCGGCGTGGCACCCTTCGCCAGGCCCCGCTCCTGCGGGTCGGCGACGCGGCCCAGGAACACGATGGCGCCGGTCTCGTTGTGCCTGATCGCGTAGATGAACGGCCGGTCGGCGGTCAAGACCTTCCACGGCGACTGGGCCTCGCGCGCGCGGCACCCGGGCATCAGGATCGCCGTTGCCGCCGCAGCCTCGGTGCCGTTCTCGTCCACCTCGATCGTGGCCGCGTGGTTCACGAGCGCGATGTACAGCGTGTCCGTGGAGGCGATGCCGCTGAAGTCGGCTGTAGGCTCGAAGGCTGCCCGGACGCCCAGGACGCGAAGGGCGGGCGGAAGGCCGGCCCGGAAGCGACTCCGCCAGCGCGGCAGCGTCAGCGCCACCGTCTCCGGCGCCATCGCATTGAGCACTTCTGCCAGGCGCGCGCGGTCTAGCGATGACTCGAACTCGCGTAGCTTATCCTGAGCGGGCAGCATGATGAGCATCGAGAAGCCTCGGCCCTTGTACGGGAGCAGCACCGCCTGCCAGCCCGGGCCTTCGGCGTACTGCATCTCAGCGAGCTTGTGCATCATCATCACGTCGGTCCTGTTGCCCGAGAGGAGCGTGAATGGCCCTGTATCGGTGGCGCGCTCGCTGAACTTGCTGAGCCAGTCCTGATGGAAGTACACCGCGTTCGTGAGGGCCAATAGGAGGTGTTCCGGCATCTCCCCGGACGCTATCACCTGCTGGATCTTGCCCTTCGTCTTGTCGGCGGTCCATCGGTTGATAGCGTTCGCGGCGGCGGGCTTGTCGGTGAAGTCCACGGTCTGTAGACCCGCCTCGAAGCTCGACGATAGCACCCGGACGTAGTCCGGCAGCAGAGCCGCGCCGGCGTCAACCCACGCGGCGTTCGCGCACATGAGTGCCTTGCCCCCGCCGATGGCCGTCCTCAGCCCGGCCGCGGCGGCCGGCACGTCGGACTGGGCTACCCCGAAGCCGAGTACCGCCGCCATCTCGCGTTCGGTTTCGCCGCGCGCCCCGACGTAGGCCATCGTCAGGGCCTCCTGGATGCCGTACGGAGAGAACACAACGTTGCCCGGCTCGGGCCGGAGTTGCTCGTAGAGCCCGAACGCCAGGTCGGCCCCTCCCCCGGCGACCGAGGACGACGGCTCGGAACCCCCGCCCGGCGCCACCGTCGCAACAGGCTGGATAGGCTTGCCGGGCCTGTCGGGCATACCCACGCGCTCCGGAGGGCCGCACCCGACGGTGAGTCCAGCCATCGGTAGAAGGCAGACCGTGAACACTGCCCAAGTTCGCATGGTCGTCCCCTTCCGCAGCCTACTGGCCGCCCTGCGGGTCGGAGACCCGCCCCAGGAACAGCACGGCACCGGTTGTGTTGTGGCGGATGATGAACAGGAACGGCCGGTCACAGGTGAACTCGACGGGTCTCTGCTCGGGAGCCGGCGCGCCTTTTGCCTCCGCGAGCACCACCGTCGCTGCCGCGGCTTCCGTGCCCTTCTCATCGGCCTCCACCCTGGCGCGGTGGCGGACCTTGTGGATCCACAAGTCGGGGGAGCCGTCGATCCCCGAGAAGTCGGCGGTCTTCGGGTCGAAAGCCGACGCCATACCGAGTGAGATCAGCGGATCGTTAAGGGTGTACCAGCCCTCGACCGTAAACCGCGGGAGCTTCAGGAGCACCTCACGCATCCCGAGAGCGCCCAGGATGTCCGAGAGCTTCGCGACCCCGAGCCCGGCTTCGAACTCGTCGAGCTTGCCCTCGCCCGGAAGCACGACGAGCATCGACATGTCGCCGTCCTTGTACGGCAGCAGCACCGCCTGCCAACCCGGCCCCTCGGCGTACTGCATCTTCGTCCGCTGGAACATCATCCGCACGTTGACCGGGCCCGACGGGCTGTGGAACGCCTGCGCCGCGGTCTTCTTCGGGTCGAACCGCACCTGCCACTCGCCCTTGTGGTAGACCGCGTTGGTTAGCACAAGCCCGGTGAGAGCCGGGAAGTCCGAGGCGACGATCACCTGCGGGATCATGCCCTTCGTGTTCTTCGAGGCCCACGCGTTGACGGCGTCCGCCGCCCTCTGCCGATTGCTCATGTCGAGGGTCTTCGGCTCCGCACCGTAGCTCTTGGTGAGGGTGTCCGCGTACCCCGGCAGGAGGCTCACGACTCCCGTTGTCCACACCGCGTTGGCCGAGAGCAGGTAGGTGCCCACACCAAGCGCGTCGCGTAGGTCTGCGAACGCGCTCGGCACCTCCTCCTGCTTGATCGTCACATGGAGAGCCTTGGCCATCGTGCGCTCGGTGTCCCCCGCAGCGCCCGCGTAGGCCATCGCAAGCGCCTCTGAGATGCCGTGAGGGGAGAGGACAACGTTGCCGGGATCGGCGCGGAGCTTGTCGTAGAGGTCGAAGGCGAACTCGGCGTTGCCGCCGGCCAGTTTGCCCGAAGCGCCCGGGCCCGCGCCGGGTGCCATGGTGGCCACGGGCACGACGGACTGCGGCTCGCCGTGGCTGACGGGCTTCGGGCGCTGCTTGGCGCAGGCGGGGATAAGCGCAAGGAGCAGGCAGAGCGCGAGCATGTGCCGGCGTCCCACAGTGACCACCCCTATGCAAGGCAAGACGGCTGCGCAGCTACGAGACGGGGCGCCACGCCCCAAGTCTCGTTTGCTAGGGAAGTGGCGCCCCGGACGGGTGTGCGTTACGTCCGGACAATGGGCTTCGGCCGATTGGGACGAGCAATGGGCTGAAGCCCATTGTCTCATCAGGCCCACGGATCGGGGCCGAGCACCTGGCACCCGGCGCCGCGGACCATGCGCGGCTCGCCCTCGAACTTGAGCTCGATGACCGTAGCGAGCGGGTCGGGCGCCTTCTGCGGGAGCCCGGACAGGACGAGCCGGTCGCGCACCTGCCGGAACCTCACCTTCGGGCCGCCCATCAGCCTAGCGTCGGTGATCTTGCACACGAGACCGCCGATGCCCAACTCCGTGCCGGGCCAGCGGTTGCAGTGGAAGTAGAGCGTGTTGCCCTTCCGCGTGAACGCTCCGGTGATGAGCCACTCGCTTTGGAACGGATCGGTGGCCTCGTAGATGGACGGGCCATGCTTGCCGAGCCATTCGCCGACCTGCTCGAGGATCCGCGGGCATGGGGCCGGTACGCCGCCGTCCGGCTTCGGGCCGATGTTGAGCAGGAGGTTCCCGCCGCCGGCGGCCACCTGGCGCAGCATGCCGACCACCGTCCACGCGGACTTGTAGCTCGTGTCGATCGGCGTGTAGCCCCATGAGTCGTTGAAGGTCATGCAGGCCTCCCACATGCGGCCGCCGGTCTCGGGCGTGATGTGCCCCTCGGGGGTGCCGAAGTCGCCGGGTAGCTGGTTGCGGTTGTTGACGATGATGTCCGGCTGGAGCTCGAACACCATCTTGTTCATCTTCTCCGACTCCCAGCCGGCGGCGTTGAGTGGCCAAGACACGTCGTACCATAGGACGTCGATCTTGCCGTAGTTGGTGAGCAGCTCGCGTATCTGGCCGTGGATGTAGTCGATGAACCGCAGGCGCGCCTTCTCGTCGGTCGCGCACCGGGCGCCGTCCGGATGGTGCCAGTCCATGAGGGAGTGGTAGAAGCCGACCTTCAGCCCCTCGGCTCTGGCCGCCTCGACGTACTCGGCTACGAGGTCGCGCTTGGGGCCGCGCCTCACCGCGTTGTAGCTGGTGAGCTCGGATCCGAAGAGGCAGAAGCCCTCGTGGTGCTTCGTGGTCATGACCATGTAGCGCTGGCCGGCCTCCTTGGCGAGCGCGGCCCACCTGCGCGCGGGCCAAGGGCCGACCCTCCACGAGTCGGCGAGGCGCTCGTACTCCTTCACGGGGATGCGCTCGAGGTTCATGGCCCACTCGTGCCGCCCAAGCTGGGCGTACAGCCCCCAGTGTATGAACATCCCAAAACGCGCGTCGCGGAACCACTTGAGCCTATCTTCCTGAGTCGGGGGAGCCTTCGGCTTTGCGGGCATCGCTTGCTGTCACATCCATTCGGAGGTATCTGCCGGGCAGGTGGTGTGTTTGCTCCGCGCGGAACAGTTCTCCTTCAATGAGGGGCCGCATGGGGTGGCGCGAAGCGCGGGGCCCCATCCGGCCCGCTGTGATCTAGGCCGGAGCCTGTGCGAACAGAAGGGGCCGAAGCAGGTCGCGAGCCTCGGGGACCTCGCGGCAGACGCACACGGCGGTCTGTGGCCCGAAGTGACGAAGGGCCTTCTCCGATAGGTCGTCGGCGCGGAGCTGGGATAGGTCCTCAACCCCGTAGAGATCGCGCTTCATCTCGCGGCCCCTCCGCCCCCTCAGGTCGCGAACCCCTTTGGCCGCGGCAACGAGCACGTCGGTGCTCGGGAACGGCACGAACGGGACGACGAGCGGGAGCGCAGTCGGATCGAGCCCCCACTCGATGGACTTATCCTGCCAGTCGTCGATGGCGGCATGGACCACGGCGGCCAGCGTGATCGCCCAAGGGTCAGTGACCACTCCCGAGCGCCCGGGAACCGTCTCCTCGGCGTCTGAGCTCAAGACGATCAAGTCTGTGGCGCGTAGCCCGTTGTGTCGGCCTGCTTGTGCCTCAAGGTCAGCCCGTGCCGACAATAGCGCCTGCAGTAAGGTGCCACGCAGCGCCAGAGCCGCTCTGCCGCAAAGCGTGTAGCCCTCTTGCCCCGCGGCCCTTACATAGTCCCTAATGCCCTGATGCACGTTCTGTCGCAGCGGCACATGCTGCCAGCCGCAGTCACCCTCTTCGGTCGGTGGCCTGGTGACGCCTCGCCTGATGAACTCGTAGATGATCTCGTGGTCCGTTGACCCATCCGCGATCGTCGCGATGATCCGCCGCCCCATCACACCACGCCCCCGCCGATCGTCCCGCTGAACCACATGTCAGTCAGCTCGGTGGGACTTGCGACCACCGTGGGTCGGTCGCCCTCGTGTTCCGCAGGAATGACCTCCCCCTCGGCCACTCCCATGTTGATGTACGTGGCCATCGAATCGCCTAGGTTCGTCACTACACTCCTGTAGCCGTACTGATGCAGCCGGAAGAAGTACGCGTCATTGAGGTACTCGGAGAACTCCCTCAGCACCGACGGGCTGTGCGACGTTAGAATGAACTGAGTCCGGTAGTCGCCGTGAGGTGGCTGCGGTGGCCCGGCAGCCTGCCTCAGCCATGCCAGGAACGTGGCGAGGTTGCGCTGGCTGATGCCGTTCTCGATCTCTTCGAGCATGATCAGCGGCGGCGGCGACTCCATCTCCGCCAGAAGTCCCACCGCCGCTGCGCGCAGCAGCCCGCCGGACACGACATCCGGTGCGAAGTCGTCCAAGTGCAACGTCTCGCCACCAAGGTCGAACCCCCACCTCGGCCCTTCGCCTCCTCCTAGCTTCACCGCACGGAACGACGGCTCGAAACGCTGCAGTGCCGCTTGCCATCGCTGGAGAGCCTCCTGGTCGGTCTCCGACATCTGCCTCAACGCTGCATGCAGCCCGCCGCCGTCCGTACGCAGTCTGTCGGTGATGCTCGCCTGTGAAGGTGCTTCCCCAGCGGCCGTCGTCTCGCGCCGGCTGGGCCGTGCCCCATTGCCATCGCCATAGCCTTGGAGTGAGCGCGTCTGCAGGTCGAAGTACCGGCAGCGACTGAGGTTCTCGAAGAACAACGCGGCCGTGTCCCGGGCTGGGTCAGCCGACCGCCGGGCTTCGAGGGGCCAGGCGTGAGCCACCTCACTAGCGACGCGCTTCTGGAGCCCAAGCTCGCTCCGGCGCCCCTCAGTGCCCGTCTCCACGACGACAGGCGCGTCTGACTCATGCCTCGCCAACTCAATCCTCTCCGAGCAGTAGGCGATAGGCGGGGCAGGGACAGCCTCGTGCGTGTGCACATGCGGCGTCAGAGATAACTCGTACGCCACCCGTTTGCCATGACGCTGCCACACGCACGAGTATACGAGCGGCTCGGGCCGACTGAGACGGTGCACGTGCGCCAGGTAGTCCTCGTCCTTCGCCCCAGAACGGCCAACTTCCGGTGTCGCCCCACCGACCGTATTGGCGCTCTCCGGCCTCCCTCTCGCCGCCAGCTTCGAGAACTCCCGGATCCCGGCGAGGAAGTTGGTCTTGCCGGAGTTGTTGCCGCCGATCAAGAGGGTAAGGGCCCCCAGGCGGATGCGTGTGTCCTTGTGCGTGCGGAAGTTTCGCAATCGGAACTCGGTGAACACGCGGTCTCCGTCCCTTCGCGGCGCGATTGTCGCGCGCCGGTACAGCTACCGGCACGGCAGCGCTCTTGGTTCATTGCTGTGTGGAATCATACGCACTTACACCCGCTCGGGCAACGGCGGCGCCCCAAGGGAAGGGCCAGGTAACGCTCGGTCGAACCATGGCCAATCCATACTCAGACCGCGGTCGAGCGGAGGAGCCCCAGTGAACACTGCACTCATGCTCGCAAGTCCCCTCGCAATAGCCCTGCTCCTTGCCTTCTCCCTCCCCGCCACCGCCGGACAAGTGATCGTCGATCGGTTCGACTCGATCGAGCAATGGACGCACAACGAGGACGGCGGCCTTGTGCCGCAGGTGTCGCTGGACGCGGGCGTGTTCGCGTCCGCGCCAACGGGGATGCGGGTCGTGTACACCGAAGGCCCGCCCTCGTGGGGCAACATGCGCAGGCCGTTCGAGCTGCCGGCCAACGCAACGGACATCGTCCTCCGCCTGTACAAGCACAGCTCCGCGCCGAACGCGGCAATGCACGTGTGGCTCTCGGAGGCCGACCACGACGGATGGGTGGTCCAGGTGCGCGACGTGGGCGTGAGCGTCGGCGCCATGACCGAGGGCTGGCACGACATCAAACTGCCGCTCGAGTCATTCTCGTTCGAGCCCCGCGGGGCCCGAACGCGCGACATGGCGAGCGTGAACGCCATCATGCTCGGCTGCAACTTCGGGGACCTGGACGTTACGGTCGACGACCTGGGGTATCTGACGCGCGACGAGGGAGTCAGAGGCATGCCACCCACCACAGAGGGGCTGACGATCAAGCGGACCGACCGCGGCGCGGTGCTCGTCCTCAAGGACGACCTGCCGAGGACGCCCGGCTGCGCCGACCCGGACGCGCTGGCGAAGCTCCTCACGGACGCCGGCTGGGGCGTGACGCTCGTCAAGGCCGGCGACCTCGCCAATCCAGCCGTCCTTGCCAATACTGATGTTGATGTGCTAGTTCTGCCGTACGGCCCGGCGTTCCCGGCCGATGCGGCCGGGCCGCTGAAGGACTACCTCAAGCGCGGCGGCGGGCTCGTCTGCATCGGCGGGTACGCGTTCGACGACCTTGTGTCCTACGGCGACGGGGCGTGGTCCGTCGCCGGGCTCGGGCTGACGGCAGCGGAAGTGAGCGCCGGCGAGGGCGGCGCCGACGTACGGCTGAACACCCGGTTCGGACGACCCGGCGACGCGATCGGGCTCGACCCCGAGCAGCTCCAGGTCTTTGATCCGTCCTTCCCGCTCGACGGGGTCGCCTCGATCGGCGCCGCGCCCGGGCAGTCGATCGTTCCTGCCGGCTTTAGGGCCGAGCTGCCTATCGAGGGCTGGTCGGCGGTGTCCACGATGGGGAGCAACAGCGCCGTCTTCCCGATGATCTGGGCCCGGCGGATCCCGCTCATCCAGGCCCACGACTCGTTCGGGCGTCTGCGCGGCACCGTCGGCGCCATCGTCCACAACTACGACGGGCCCTACGCGGGCTCTAGCTGGGCCCTGTTCGGGGCGACGAACGCGGACCTGTTCACCGGGCCTGACGCGCCGCTCGCGGAGTTCCTCCCGGCCATCGTGGAGGCCGTCGCCCGGCCGCTATACCTGCGCGGGATCGGCACGGAGTGGGCTTGCTACCATCAGGGCGAGGACGTCGTCGTGAAGGGCGAGATCAGGTGCCGCGGCGAGCTACCCAAGGGCGCCGGCGTCGTAGTGGAGCTGCCCGGCCTCGCGACGGCACGCGTCGACGGGCTCTCCGGGACAGGTGCCGTTCCGTTCAAGGCGCGCTTCCGTACCGCCAGCTTCCCCGGCGATCTCCAGCCCGTTGCCGCCGAGCTTCAGGTCGACGGGCGAACGGTCGATCGCGCGGAGACCGCCTTCGTAGTCTGGGACGACAAGGTGATCGCCGGAGGGCCGAGGCTTGGCATCAGCGGCTCGTACATCACGGTGGGCGGCCGCCCGACCGTGCTGTCGGGCACCAACGAGACCGGCTTCATGTGGTTCTCGGAGCACGAGGACCCGCTCGTCTGGGACCGCGACTTCACCGCGATGCGCGACAACGGCGTCAACGTCCTGCGCATCCTCCACTTCTCTCCGTACTCCGAGGGCGGCTACGAAGGCCGACCCACGAACGACCCGCTAGCGCTCGCGAACCGGCCTGAGAAGCTGCTGAGGCAGACGGACGCGATCGTGCAGCTCGCGCAGAAGCACGGCGTGATTGTGTTCCTGGCGCTGCACGACTGGATGTCCGTCTCCCTGACGGACGAGCAGTACGCGGCCCAGCGGGACTGGGACCGGTTCTGGACGGCTCGGTACAAGGACATCCCGGGCATCATGTACGACATTCAGAACGAGCCGAGCATCGACGACCCGCCCGACACCCCGAACCTGCGGAAGCTCTACAACGAGATCCTCGAGCGGCGCTACGGAGGACCGGACGCGCTCAAAGAAGCTTGGCGCACGGACGACCTCGGCGGCGAGTGGGGCGGCGTTCCGATTCGGCGCGCTAGCGGGGACTGGAGCGACGCGGCCGCGCACGACTACTGGCTCTTCAAGATGGCTGTGTACAACAATTGGGTCGCGGAGAACGCGGCCGGCATCCTCGAGGGCGACCCGGACGCGCTTTGCACAGTCGGCAACCTCAACTCCAACCAGAACGCCGACAAGCAGGTCGGGTCGCTCCACCTGCCTTTCACAAACACCCACTTCTACGGGTCGCTGGAGGCGTTCTCGCAGATCCTCAAGTTCCTTGACCGCCGGTGGGAGGGTAAGCCGCTTTCCGTCGGGGAGTTCGGCGCCCAAGAGGCCCACGACCAGCGGATCTCCGGCGGGGACGGGACTCGCGACGCCGAGTCGGTGCGACGGTTCCTCTGGTTTGGGCACTACACGTTCGGGCTCGGCGGGTCGTTCCTCGCGAACTGGAGCTGGAAGGACTTCGAGGGTTGCGTGTTCCCGTGGGGCATCCGCTATCTCGGAGATGATGTGAGTAAGGACGTGCTGGCGGCCTACCGCGCTCAGAGCCTGCTGTTCCGACGGCTCACCCCCGAGTACCGGCCGCCGAGCGTCTACGTGGTGCAGCCTGACTCCCACCGGTTCGGGCCCATGTTCGGGCAGATCGAGGGCGCGCTGCAGAGCTCCTTCGCAGCGCTGTACCACTGCGGCGTGCCGTTCGGCGTGCTCGGAGAGGGCGACCTCGGGCGCCTGCCGTCGGCGGCGAAGGTGCTCATCTGGCCGGTGCCCTACTGCCCGTCCGATGAGACCTTCAACCTCATCGAGCGGTTCGTGCGAGCGGGCGGGGCGCTCTACGTGTCGGGCGACGTCGCGTTCGATGAGTCGCGCCGGCCCGCCAAGGCGGAGAGGCTGACTAAGCTGGCACTGCCGGACATGCCACACACGGAGCCCGGCGCCACGCCCGAGGAGGCTCTCACCAAGGAGCCGCTCACCTCGCAGGTCGGCGACGGTAAGGTGTTCTTCGTGCCCTACCCGCTCGAGCTGCGCGCGGGGGACAGAGTTCTCGCGACCTATCGCTCGTTCCTGGACTTCGCCGGCGTCAAGCCTGAGACCCCGTCCGACCCGCCGGGGCAGGTGCTGAGGGTGCCGCTACGCGGCGGCGGCCACGCCGATGTGCTGGCTCACTACTCCGCGAGCGGCAGTGCTGTGGCGGTTCGCTCAGCGGAGTACGAAGCGACGCTCGGCCCGCTTGAGGTCGCGCTCGTGGCGACAGACCCCTCGGGCGGCATCGTCGCTCTCAACGTGCCGGCAGGCCTGCGAGACAGGTCGGGCGCCCCGCTCGTGACAGGCGACGCGCACGCCATGGCCTTGAGCCTGACCGATAGGCCGCTTGCGGACACGGAGTGCCTCCTGCTCGCCCCGCTCACCCCGGGCGGAGTTGTGCTGAACCTGGTCGGAGCGGGGCGCGACCTGCGCGCCGAGGTCGGCGAGTTCGTGGACGGTCGCTGGCGTTCGTATGCCGACCTGAGCGTCGACAAGACAGCCGACGGGCCGCGGCTCACCCTCGATGACGCGACGGCCCGCAGCCTGGTCCTGGTCTACGAGCCAGGGGCAAGGGATGAAGCGGTGCTGAGCGCGGAGAGGCTGCTGGCACCGTAGTGAGTCGACGGCCGAGTCCCTGCCGCTTGAATGGGGCGCAGCTCTCGTCGAGGGGTCGCTTGCGCTTCGCCCCGCGACTTCCGGCAGAGGCGGGGCTGCCGGTGCGGAGCCCAAGGGCCCCGGGCTGCCTCGACGAAGGCCGTGCACGCACTCCGCCGAAGACAGCAGCCTGGTGACGACTACCATGAGACGCTCCAACGCGCCGCCACGTCTGCCGGCACTCATCGCCGGGCTCGCCATCATGGCGACGGTCGTTGCGCCGTGCGCGCGGGCCGCAGTCCCGGCCAAAGAGCTTGTCGTGTGGACATCGGCGCTGACGCCCGGCCGCAAGGCGATGCTGCACGAGTTCGAGAGACGCTCCAGGGCCAAGGTGATCGCCTCGGTCATCGCCAACAACATGGACCCTCAGCGGCTCATGTGCGCGATCGCCGGCGGGGCCGTGCCCGATGTGGTGTACCAGGACCGCTTCGCGGTCGGCCAGTGGGCCGCCCGCGGAGCGTTCACGCCGCTCGACGACTATGTTGCCGGCTCTCCTGAGATCACAGCGGCGAACTTCTACAAGGCGTGTTGGGCCGAGGCCACGTACGACGGCAAGCTGTACGCGGTGCCCGACTCAACCGACGACCGGGCGCTCTACTACAACAAGGACCTGCTGTCGCGAGCAGGGCTCGTCGACGCCAAGGGCAATGCGCGGCCCCCCCGTACGTGGGCTGAGCTAGAGGACTACGCGCTCAAGCTGTCGGAGTACGACGCCCACGGGGCGCCCACCAGGGCGGGCTTCATCCCAAACTACGGCAACTCGTGGCTGTACATGTACGCCTGGCAGAACGGCGGCGAGTTCATGTCCCCCGACGGGCGGACGTGCACGCTCGACGCGCCGGAGAACGCCGGGGCCCTGCAGTTCATGGTCGACATCTACGACGCGGTTGGGAAAGGCGACGAGTCCCACCCCGGCGCCGCGCAGGTCGACGCCTTCTCGCAGTCATTCGAAGGCGGCGAGCGAGACCCGTTCTTCACCGGCAAGGTCGCCATAAAGACGGACGGCAACTGGGTCCTCGGCCAGATCGTCGACTACGCCCCCAACCTCAACTACGGCGTGGCGCCGGCGCCCGTCCCGGCGGGTGGGGACTACATCACGTGGTCCGGTGGGTTCTCGTGGGTCATCCCCGGCGGCGCGCGCGACACCCAACTCAGCTTCGACTTCATACAGTGGATGACAAGCCGCGATGCCTACCTCCTCGAAGCCGATGTGCAGTCCAAGTACAACCTCTCGCGAGGGAAGAGCTTCGTACCGACCATGACCGCGAGACGCGACGTCAACGAGGAGATCTTCGGGCTGTACGTCGAGCACAACCGCGACCTGCCGCCCACGCTGGCCGGCGACTTCCGTATGTTCCTCGATCTGATGGAAGTGTCGAAGTACCGGCCGGTCTGTGCCGTCGGGCAGCTCCTGTGGGACGAGCACGTGCGCGCGTGGGAGCGCGCGACGCGCCACGAGATGACCCCTGAGCAGGCGCTCGCGATCGGACGGGAGACGGTCCAGGAGAAGCTGGACGAGCTCTACAAGGCCCGGGTCGGCACGCCGATCAACTGGTGGGTCCCTCTCGGGGGCTCGATCGCCCTGGTCATCGTCGCCGCAAGCGTGCTTCTCGCCCGTTCGCCCTGGCGACCCGGGCAGCCCATTCGCAAGGAGACCGTCGCGGGCTACATGTTCACGAGCCCGTGGCTGCTCGGGTTTGTCGTCTTCACGGCGGGGCCGATCGTCGTGTCGGTCATCTTCAGCTTCTCGCGTTTCGACGTGCTCCATCCCGCGGAGTGGATCGGCACTGAGAACTACGCGACCATGTTCCTGGGCCGCGACCCGACGTTCTGGAAGTCGCTCTGGAACACGCTCTTCATGATGATGGGAATACCCGTCGGGATGGCGGTCGGCCTGGCGGTAGCCATGCTCCTCAACACCAAGGTCTCAGGGATGTCGCTCTACCGGACGGTCTACTACCTGCCGGCGATCGTGCCCACCGTGGCCAGCGCGATCCTCTGGATCTGGGTATTCAACCCGACGAACGGCCTTCTGAACGCCGTAATCGACGTCACGATCAACCCGCTCCTGGGCTTGTTCGGCCACCACTGGACGCCCAAGTGGCTCACCGACCCGGGGCCGCTGTTCGGCTCGAAGATGGCCATGATCATCATGGGGCTATGGGGAGCGGGCAGCGGGATGATCATCTGGCTCGCAGGGCTGCAGGGCGTTCCGCAGCACCTCTACGACGCAGCCATCGTGGACGGAGCGGGCCCCTGGAGGCGGTTCCGGAATGTGACGATTCCTCACCTCTCGCCCTACATCTTCTTCAACCTAATCATGGGCATCATCGGGACGCTTCAGATCTTCGAGCAGTCCTACGTGATGACCCAGGGCGGGCCGGTGGATTCCACGCTGTTCTATGTCTACTACCTGTTCAACAAGGCGTTCCGTTACTTCGAGATGGGCTTCGCGTCCGCGCAGGCCTGGTTCCTGTTCATCATCATTCTGATCCTCACGCTGATCCAGCTACGTCTGGCGAAGCTGTGGGTCTACTACGAGTCGGACTAGAGGGGAGGGCCGGAGATGACCGATCGACGCAGAGCGCTCAGGAGCGCGGTCTGGCACCTGATACTGATCGTCGGTTGCGTGGTGTTCGCGTTCCCCTTCTACTGGCTCATCACGACGAGCATGAAGGAGCGGACCGAGATATTCGTATCTCCGCCGAAGTGGGTACCCGGCACGCCCGAGCGCGTGGCGACCTCCCCGTACGCCAGCGCGAACGAGTATCCGCGCCTTCGGATGCCGGACGACAGGCCGCTGCCGTACGACTCCGCCACGATGGGGCAGGTGCTGGCGAAGCTGGAGGAGGCGGGGCTCGCCGCCGATCCCGCTCAGGTGGCGGCCTTGGCGGAGCTGACGGGCGGCGTTGAGACGTTCCGCGTCGGGCTGTTCAACGAGACGGCGGCCGGCCTTCCGAAGGACCAGTGGGCCCAGCCGGCAGACGAGGTAGCCGGGTCTCTCGCCGCGCGGGTGACGCCCGAGCTTGCCAAGAAGGTGTTCGACAACGTCTTCAGGGGCTTCCAGTTGCGCGGTCTGACGGTCCTCGACATGACCCAGCGCTCGTATCGTCCGTCGGGCCGGCTCACCGTCGAAGCGGAGCCGCCCGCCTTTGTCTCCGACCTCGGCGAGGGCGGGGCTGAGCCGACGCGGCTCCTGCACTACGAGTTCGGCTCCACCAATAAGGCAGTGTTCACTGTGTCGGCCGACATGCCGACGCTAGAGGGCTCGTTCGCGGGCATCACGGTCCCGCTGACGGGCGACAAGTCGTGGCACGCGCTGTCGGTCGAGATCGACACGCCGGAGGGGCTCTTCCGGTCCAGGGAGGCCTACTCCCTCGCCGATGCGCTGAGCGTCGAGTGGAAGTGGTTGCTGCCTGAGGCCGAGTCGGGCTTCCGCAAGGAGAAGGACTACACGGATCTTGTGCGTGTGGGGGACGGGACCGTGCCGCCGGGCAGGATGGAGGCGCGACTGACCCTCACCAGGCGCGGCCCGCTCGCGGCGGCGATGTGCAAGTTCACGCGCGCCTACAGCGACGCGCTCAGGTACATCGACTTCTGGCGCTACCTGGGCAATACTGTCGCCATCGTCTGCCTCAGCATCCTGGGCGCTCTGGTTTCGTGCAGCCTGGTCGCGTACGGCTTCGCACGCCTTACCTTCCCCGGGCGGGACATCCTGTTCGCGGTCCTGCTGTCGACGATGATGCTCCCCGGCCAGGTCACGATGGTTCCGCAGTTCCTGATCTATCGGTACCTCGGCTGGTACAACACACTACTGCCCTTGTGGGCGCCGTCTTTCTTGGGGTCGGCCTTCTTCATCTTCATGCTCAGGCAGTTCATGAAGAGCATCCCGAAGGACATTGAGGACGCGGCCAAGATCGACGGCTGCGGCTACTTCGGCATCTACTGGCGAATCATGCTGCCCCTCATCAAGCCGGCGCTCGCGGCGGTGGCCATCTTCACCTTCATGGGCGCGTGGAACAACTTCATGGGCCCCCTGATCTACCTGAACGACGAGCGGCTCTACCCGCTGAGCCTGGGCATCTACCAGTTCCGCATGGAGCACAGCGCGGAGTACTCCATGATGATGGCCGCCTCGACGCTGATGATGCTCCCCGTGCTCACCGTCTTCTTCGTGGCCCAGCGCTACTTCATCCAGGGCGTGACGCTCACGGGAGTGAAGGGGTGAAGGGCCGGGGCCGGCGCAAGCGGGCGACCCGGCCATGCGAACTACGGATCCCTCGCCGCCCTGAACCCCAGCGCGAAGTGCCAGAGCGAAGGGTCGTTGCTCCGGTAGGCGCAGCGGAGCTGGGACGGGTCGTTGCTGTTGAAGCACCCTCCCCGGATGACCCGCCGCTGGCGCCACCATCTCTTGGTGCCGTCGTTCATGCCGGCCGCGGCGCCGACATCCCGAGCCGGCCCAAGAGGGTTCGCGCGCGGGCTCGAGGCATAGTAGTCCTCGTTGTACCAGTCCGCGCACCACTCCCAGACGTTCCCGGCAATGTCCAGCGCGCCACACCAACTCGCGCCCGCCGGGTAGCTCCCGACCGGGGCCGTCCGGTCGGCGGCGGAGGGGTGCTTGTTCTCCGCCCACTGCAGCAGGTTCGGGTTCCAGTCGTTCCCCCAAGGGTAGACCCGGTTGTCCGGCCCGGCTGCCGCGTACTCCCACTCGGCCTCTGTCGGGAGCCGTAGCCCCAGCTTCTCGGCGAGCTCCTGGCAGCGCTCCCAGGCCACCGCGACGATCGGGTGGTTGTCCCCCTGGTCGTTCGGCGGCTCGTAGTCGACGTCCCCCATCACTTGCCGCCACTGGCCGACCGTGACCTCCGTCCGGCCGATCCAGAAGGCGCGCAGCTCTACCTCGTGAACCGGTTTCTCGTCCGGGTCCCCTGCGTCAGAGCCCATG
>Ga0315282_10000517_pt1 | contig 76242 bp, 43 predicted proteins | sample YL17G07_20_MG_FD_203693 | JGI IMG/M metagenome (GOLD analysis project Ga0315282, IMG submission 203693) | Sediment microbial communities from Yellowstone Lake, YNP, Wyoming, USA - YL17G07_20 | ecosystem: Environmental > Aquatic > Freshwater > Lake > Sediment | place: USA: Wyoming | collected... | reverse complement strand
TCCGCCAACAGGGCAGGTCGTCACTACAACGGGTTTCGAACCCTCCACCGCCCCTCACGCCCCCGAAATCCCGGATTCCCGCCTGAAAAAAATCCAAATCGACCCCGAATCCGCGAAGTCGGGTTAGAGAATTCAGCTATCGGAATTCTCCCCAAGATTCCATGGTAGGCGATGTCGGGGATGATGCATCGCTGGACTATCTCGCCACCAAAAGACTCGATGACACTCACAAGACCGGCTTCGGCCAGTTGCCGACGGGGATTGCTCTCGCGAAACCACAGTTCCACTTCAAAGGGCACGACTTGTTGTCCATGTGTAACTCTCTCCTGCCAGTCTTCGAGAAGACCTGTATCGCGGATACGATCTTCAGCATCCCATGGGCGGATAGTGTGCAAGTGGACGAAGGCGTGTTTCAAGGGAGCCAGACCGCGCGGAAACGCCATTTTGGGATTTTGCTGCCAGCTCCTGAAGAGGCTCTGCAATATTTGAAAGCCACGCTGATCTGCCATGACGAGGAAGAGTTGGCCCTTCAACTGTTTCTCAGGGTCTTTCTGATCCTCAAAGCCATAGTCGGGCGCGATGCTGTCGAGCTCAAACTCTCCGAGCCACTCCAAGCCCTCGATCTTTCTCACGGCGTTGACGAAGTTCTCGATTGGCCCAATCGTTTCCAGCACCAACGCCTTCTCTGGCGTGAGACCTGCGGTGCTGTCCTGCATGATAGCTCGTTGGATGCGGTCGAACTGCGGAGCCAGACGTCCAGCTTGGCGCTGTGCATCTGGTATTCGTGGTGCCCAGCCACCTCCGTAACGCCTTGCTTTTTCAGCGGGCGCCGGTTCTGGGAAGACCAGAAGCGGATGTCTCGCCATGATTACTTGCCTCCCTCACGCCCAACCTAGTCCTTCAGCGTGAATCGTTTCTTCCACTGATCCAAGCACTGACACACAAGGTTCCTGATATCCGCACCCGGCTGGCTCAGGGCGACCCGGCGCAGCACATCGGTCCCGAAATCCTCTACCTCTGCGAAGCTCAGACCCTTCAGATTTTGGGCCACGTCGCGATCTGCCAGCCCGAGCATATGTCCTGTTCGTTTCTCAAACCTGCGGAGCCATTCCTCGACCTGATCTTGCCTAGGAGCCGGCAATTCCAGCCGGAGTTGGAAACGCCGCCAGACGGCGCGGTCCAATAATTCTGGGTGGTTGCTTGCCGTCACGATAACCACATAGCTGGGCAGATTGTCAACCTGCAGAAGTAGCGAACTCACGACTCGTTTGATCTCGCCAGTTTCGTGGACATCGCCTCGCTCTTTTCCAACGACGTCGAACTCATCAAAGAACAACACACACTGGCGAGATCGGGCATGTTCGAAGATTTGGGCGATACGTTGAGCCGTTTCGCCGAGATAACTTCCGATGACCGCTTCATATCGCACGACGAGGAACGGCACATTCAATCTATCGGCTATTGCCTCGGCCAGCGACGTCTTGCCATTGCCTGGCGGTCCAACTAGCAGCACGCGATTGCGCGGCTCCAGGTTGAAAGAACGCAGGAGATCGGCGCGGCACTGTTCCTCGACCAATTCCCGGACTGCTTGATCCGCCTCTTCAGGCAAAATAAGGTCTTCGATTCGATGCTTTGGAACAACCTCGACCACGAGAGGGCTTGAGAGGAGATGCCCTGGAGATGATGCAGGTGGTTTCTGACGCCCATTGTTACCCTGAAGGTGGGCAATAAGCCGGTCGGCGAGAATCTCGTGCTTCTTTGCTCGCTCGTCAGCCGCCATCGCTTCAACGGTCTTCTGGAACTGAGCCTGATCGCCTCGAGCACCAGCTCGGACCAAATTCAGGAGTAAATCTGCTCTTGCCATCGTTGTTATCCGCGGCGTTAGCTTGTTATTCAGCCCGTATCATTCGCGCAGACATCCATCTTCCCAGATTCAGCCGAAGGCGTCTGGCATATCCTCCTGTCATCCCCAAGCATAGCCAAGCGCTCCGACCACGATACGATTATAGACACTTGGCAGTTGGCGTAAAGCCTGAAATGCAAATGGTCGGTGGCGTGAACACACGTAGCGCAAATCAAAGGGGGCCGGGTACGTTCTTCTGTGCTCTGACGGCGTCCTACTCCACCGTCATTTGAGGTCGTAGCACAGGAGCAGGTCCTGGAGGCAGATTTTTCCGTTGGCGATGGTGGGGTGGGGCCAAGCTTCTTCCTTGGCACTACCAGTATCGTCGCGACCGCGACGGTCGGGATGTTGCGTTTGGCCCGGCGGAAGTGGGGCGTGAGGCTTTACAGGGCGGTTGGCGACGCTATACTGGCCGGGGTATGGTTGGCAAGGAAGAAAAGTCGGTCGGGGTGGTGCAGACCCGAACCGTTCGAGTAGTGCAGCAGGATCAGCCGTTGCAGTTGGAGTGCGGCAAGACACTCGGGCCGATTGATGTCGCCTATGAGACGTACGGGCAGCTCAACGAGGCCGGAGATAACGCCATTTTGATCTGCCATGCGCTGAGCGGCAACGCCCACGTCGCGGGCTGCCACAGTGAGTCCGACAAGAAGCCCGGCTGGTGGGAGACCATGGTCGGGCCCGGCAAAGGCATCGACACGAACAAATACTTCGTGATCTGCTCGAACTTCCTCGGCGGCTGTGCGGGCACGACTGGGCCGTCCTCGATCAACCCTGAAACCGGAAAACCCTACGGGCTGGACTTCCCCATCTTCACCATCGCCGACATGGTCCGCGTGCAGAAGCTGCTGCTCGATCTGCTGGGCATCCAGCACCTGCTGGCGGTCATCGGCGGCTCCATCGGAGGAATGCAGGTCCTGCAGTGGGCGCTGGCCTACCCCGAGATGATGGATGCGGCGATCCCCGTCGCCACGACGACGCACCTCGGCGCCCAGTCCATCGCGTTCGACGCCGTCGGCAGAAACGCCATTCTCGCCGACTCCAATTTCGCCAACGGGCAGTACCACGACAAGGAGGTTCCGGCCGAGGGCCTGGCCATCGCACGCATGATCGGGCACATCACCTACCTGTCGGAAGAAGGCATGCGGCAGAAGTTCGGCCGACAGCTCCGGAGCGCCGAGAGGTACAGCTACGACTTCATTTCGGAGTTCGCCGTCGAGACCTACCTCGACCACCAGGGCCAGTCGTTCGTCGAGCGGTTCGACGCGAACAGTTACCTGTACATCACCAAGGCGTCCGACTACTTCGACCTGCCGCGCGATTACGGGTCGCTCGAGAAGGCGTTTGCCAACGTCTGCGCCCGATTCCTCGTGGTCAGCTTCAGCAGCGACTGGCTGTTCACGCCCGCCCAGTCCGAGGCGATGGTCGATGCCCTCGTCGCCAACGGCAAGGACGTCAGCTACTGCAACATCGCGTCCTCCTACGGACACGACGCCTTCCTGCTGGAGACCGAGACGCTCGGCGCGTTTTTGTCGAGCTTCCTGGAGGCGACGCACAGGCCGGGGGTCAAGACGGGCTCGATCCTCAATTGCTGCGGGGCAAGACGCCCGCAGACGCGGCTGGAGCAGGCGCACCGCACCCGCGTCGATTACGAGCTGATCGAGTCGCTGATCCAGCCGGGCAGCACCGTCCTTGATGTCGGCTGCGGCGACGGTGAGCTGCTCGCCCGACTAACCGCCGACAGGAATATCCGGGGCAAGGGCGTCGAGCTGGTCGAGCCCCGGGTCCTGGACTGCGTCTGCCGCGGAATCGCCATCATCCAGCGCGATATCGACCGCGGGCTCGGCAGCTACGCCGACAAGAGTTTCGACTACGTCATCCTCTCGCAGACCGTCCAGACGATCAAAGACCCCGAGAGCGTCTTGCTGGAGCTGCTCCGCGTGGGACGAAAGGTGATCGTCAGCTTCCCGAACTTCGCGCACTGGCGGTGCCGGCTGCAACTGCTCCTGGGCGGCAAGGCCCCCGTGACCCGGCAACTGCCCTTCGGCTGGCATAATTCGCCGAACATCCACTGCCTGTCGCTGAAGGATTTCGACGAGTTCTGCGGCCGCCTCGGCGCCACGATCGAAACGAGAATCCCGTTGGTGAGGGCCCGCGGCAGCCCCGTCCGCCTCGCCCCCAACCTCTTCGCCGAGCAAGCCATCTACGTGACGAGCAAGAGCTGACACATCGTCCGAGAATGATCGGCATGGCCCCGATGCAGGGCTGTTTGGTCCGATAGTTCGGCTGCCCTTCGGCAGACCGGCCATCGAGATGACGGCGAAAGGCCATTACGGGGCGCGAACGAATTGTCTGCCTCAGAGGTGCAAAAGCTTGACAGGCCCCGGACCGATCTGTTCTAATGAACCCCGTTGCGGGCGATTAGCTCAGTTGGCTAGAGCGCGCGGATCACACCCGCGAGGTCACAGGTCCGAATCCTGTATCGCCCATTGGAGCTGTCGGGTCCTGCCGTGTACATTTCTGTTGCCTCTTCTTGAACGTGTCGCACCGTCGCGGTAGGCTATCCGGCGATATTGGCTGAATCCGTCTCTTCGCCCGCCCGCGCGGCGTTCAGGGCATAGCGGCCAGAGGCGGCCCACAGCCGGACAATCTGCGGACGTACGAGAATGAGCACACACAGGGAGGATCGACCCAAATCGGGGATTGTTGACTCGTCCAGCGTGTTGTACTGCCTCCTGCGCCGGGCGTCGGCGGCGGGGGATGCGGCGGAGTTCCTGCTGGTGACCAAACAGGGCCAGCCGACGTTCCCGCCGACGAAATTCCGGCCGGGGGAGGACCTGTACGCTGCGATCGTCCGGCCGATGGAGCAGGACCTCGGCCTGCCGCCCGAGAGCTACTTCCCGGAGGAGGAACTGCCGGTGATCCCCAACTCGGGCCAGAGCCCGCGCTACGAGGGGCTCACGAAACAATGGGACCTGTATCCGGTCGTCGTCTCCCTGGGGCCCGAGGCAAAGGCCCGGCTGGAGAGTCCGCCGGTGGATGGCGGACGCGACCGGCAGTTCTTGAAGCCGACCTGGTGGTCTCTCGATGAGGTGCTGGAGCGTGCCCAGGAGCCAAATGTCCGGGCGATTGCGGCACACCTGCGCGACACGCGGAAAGACCTGCTCGCCCCTCCGCCGGAGCGACCCTCGATGGATGCCTTGGCGTGCAGTTGGGCCGCCCGTCACCGCGGCGGCGTCCGGTTCGTGGCCGACGCGGACATCCGAAGGATCCTCGGCGCCGGGTCGCGCGCGTTCAACCTGCGCGTCGCGGATCCCTACCTGGCCTACCAGAAGCAGGGACTGGGCTTCACGTGGAGCTTCTTCACGCCGAAAGACTCGCAGGACATCCACGTCCACGGGATGCCGGCCGTGGAGATTTACGGCATTCTGGAGGGCCGTTTACAGCTTTGGTACAAGCCGATGGAGCAGCGGGGCGTGCGGGCCTGGCGATGCCGGACGCTGAACGCCCGCGACTGGGCGGAGGTCGAGCCTCTGCACTGCCACTTCGCCTTCTGGCTCGACCCGGAGGGTCTGGGTACGGTGGTCAAAGCGGCCGGCAGCGGCGAGCTGGCAGGCGTCGGACGAATCGGCGTCAAAGGAAAGACCAAGTGTGACGACTGCCCCGCCAAGGACCACTGCCTGCGGCCGCGGGACATGGCGCAATTGGTGGAGGAGTACGCCAAGCCCTACGAGCAGCGTGATTATGCCCGCATCGCCGCCCTCGCCCAGTCCGCCGAACTCCGAACCCGCACCTAGCCGCCCGCGAATCGCAGCGACACTGACAACCGCATTTCTCAAACCACGAGGGACACGAAGAGCACGAACTCGCGCCGTGAGCGAGAACCTCTTCTTCGACACAGATTTACAAGGATGAACACAGATTTCAGCAATGTCATTCCCGCGGAGGCGGGAATCCAGTCCTTCTTTCTCGCGCAGAGACGCCGGGACGCAGGTACCCGCCCCCAATCATCAATAATCAATTATCGATAATCAATCCGAGGGCAATCGGCAACCGGATCTTTCACCACGGAGGCAGGGAGGACACAGAGAAGGAACCTGCCAACTGGGAACGGACAACTGAGAGCCGTCAACCGCCTTTTCAACCGCGAACGACGCGAACCACGCGAAAACCGCGCGTGTCATTCCCGCGAAGGCGGGAATCCAGTTCTTCTTTCTCGCGCAGAGACGCAGAGCCCGCAGAGAGAGCATCCGGCCTGGTCCCAGACCCCTGAACCCTGACCGCTACCTCCCAATCATCAATCGAAAATCGTAAATCGAAAATCCGAAGGCCCCTGTTCACTTTTCACACCCTTTCACACAAATGAACATCGGCGTCGCAAGGCCTTGGCGCTCATGGGGTTACGACGCCTTTGCCCGGGCAAGTGCCGCACCTGCCCAATCCCCCGCTTTTCTCGCACAGACGCCCGAACCGCTGTAGGGGCGAATCATCATTCGCCCGCACTTTTCCTTCGCAGATTGCGCCGATTTGCGCGGATTTCGACCGGCCTCGCCAGCCCAATAATCAATCCCAAGGTCTCTCGCGAAAAAGCACCTCACAACTTTTATTGTCCCTCTGAGTTCGGTGGGCTCCGGTTTAGGAAACCGATGCCCTCAACGGCAGCCAAACGTGCGCACAGGCTCCATCCTTGAGGCGACGGATTTCTAATCCGTCGGTCGCGTTCGCGGACCTGTCCTACGAATTGTGCCGCTCGCGGCGAAGTACCGTGTTGACGCGGTGTCCCCTTGGGGATAACCTGAGAGGGCGTAGATGATGCAAAAAGGAGTGCTGTGCGCATGGCTGGGTTGACCTTCAAAGGGAAGTCCTTTGTTCAGAATTACCACCTGCTGGTGAAGTATCATCAGCTTATTCCACGCAAGGACAAGTCCCTCACGGATAAGGTCAGCCTCCGGGACAACCTCATTATCCACGGCGATAACCTCAAGGCGCTCAAGGCCCTCCTGCCCATGTACGCCGGCAAGGTCAAGTGCATCTACATCGACCCGCCCTACAACACCGGCAACGAGAACTGGGCCTACAACGACAACGTCAACTCCCCCATGATGTGTGAACTGACAGGGTGAACAGGTATGCGCATTGCCTCTCAAGAAATCTCCGTCGAGTCCAGCATTCTGAGATGGGCGAGAGAAACAGTAGGCAAGAGCATTGAGGATGTCGCGCGTCGGCTTGATCTCAGTGAAAGCGTTGTGGAGAAGTGGGAAAGCGGCGAGAAACGGCCAACGCTCAAGCAACTTCGGGAGCTGTCGACGTTCTACAAGCGCCCTCTCGCCGTCTTCTTTCTTGCAAGCCCGCCTGCGGAAGCGCCGATACCAACCGACTTTCGTACGCTGCCCAGGAAGGTGAAGAAACCGTTCTCCGAGAAGACCCTCCTTGCCATGCGCCGGGCGCGTCGTCTGCAATCGCTGACCAGAGATCTGAATAGAAGTCTGGATCGGGAAGCTCGCGTCGAGATTGGACAGGCTACCTTAGCAGACAACGCAGCGACACTTGTCAGCCAGTCGCGCGAACATCTACGCGTCGTGATAGAGGAGCAGTGGGAGTGGAAGGACGAGGCCATAGGGCTCGCTCAGTGGAAGCACCACGTCGAGGAATGTGGCGTTCTGGTCTTTGAGCTGCCCTTTCCGATTGAGGAAGGGCGTGCTTTCTCCTTCGCCGACAATGACCAGCCGGTGATTGGTCTAAACAGCAACGATTCGACAAACGGTCGGATATTCTCGCTGTTCCATGAGTATGGTCATCTTCTTCTGGGGCAAAGTGGCATCTGTGATTGGAGCGAAGATGGTAAGGTTATCGAGCAGTTCTGCAACCGGTTTGCCGGCGAGTTGCTCGTGCCCGGGGCGGCATTGCTTGCTCATCCATCGGTCGAGGTCCACGGAACAGCCACTGCTTGGGAAGAAGAGGACCTCCAACAGGTGGCTCGCGACTTCAAGGTTAGTCGTGAAGTTGTCCTACGCCGGCTCCTCATTCTCGGCCGGACAACGGAAAGGTTCTACCAGCAGAAACGCAAGAAATGGGAACGCCTTCTAAGGAGGCGAAAGGGGGGCAGGCGAATCCCACCAAAGCAGTGTGTCAGACAGAACGGTATCCCGTTCACTTCGCTTGTTTTGGAATCGGCGCGCCAGGAGAAGATCACCTATCGGGACGTCTCAGATTACCTGTCCATAGGACTTAAGCATCTGCCTGCGGTAGAATCCCTGCTACGAGAGGAAAGGGTCCGGTATGGCTGACCTCTTTCCGGGATATGTGATTGACACCAAGGCCCTTTCCCGCTGCAATGCCCATGCGCGACTGCCCGTCGCCGAACCGAATATGGTGGCCCCGGCATTCAGCTCTTGCCCATTTCGACCTTTTCTCGTCTGGCGACCCTATCAGGTTGACGGGGAGTCCCACCCCCGGTACCCTGACGTGTCGTACGTGACGCAAAAAGGAGTGCTGTGCGCATGGCTGGGTTGACCTTCAAAGGGAAGTCCTTCGTTCAGAATTACCACCTGCTGGTGAAATATCACCAGCTCATTCCACGCAAGGAGAAGTCCCTCACCGAGAAGGTCAGCCTGCGCGACAACCTCATCATCCACGGCGATAACCTCAAGGCGCTCAAGGCCCTCCTGCCCATGTATGGCGGCAAGGTCAAGTGCATCTATATCGACCCGCCCTACAACACCGGCAATGAGAACTGGGCCTACAACGACAATGTCAACTCCCCCATGATGCAGGACTGGCTCGGCAAGGTCGTCGACCGCGAAGACCTCACCCGACACGACAAATGGCTCTGCATGATGATGCCGAGACTCAAGCTCTTGCACGAACTGCTTTCGGACGATGGAACCATCTGCATCAGCATAGATGATAACGAAGCTCACCGCTTGCGTGCGCTAATGGACGAAGTATTTGGTGAGGAGAGATTCCTCGGGCAGGTAGCATGGAAGACGCGCAACACCGACAATCGAGTGAAGACAAATCTTTCTACCGATCATGAATACGTGCTCTTGTACGGGCAGTCATCCCTTGGTGGTCTGGTGGGGAGAATCATTGATCGAAGCGATTTCCAGAATCCGGACAATGACCCGCGCGGGTCCTATGTCACTGATCCTTTGACGGGCAAAGCGACTGCTGAGGACCGACCCAATCTTCACTATGTGATCGAGAATCCGGAAACGGGCGACAAGTGGGATCCAGACCCTTCACGCGGATGGATAACCGACGAGGATGGCTTCAAGAAGCTCCTGGCCGATAAACGTGTATGGTGGCCACCTAATCCAGATACAGGCAAACCGCGCAAGAAACGGTTTCTTAGTGAGACACGCGAGAGAATGCCCATCTCAAGCTTCTGGTCTGATCTCAAGGGACAGTCAGGAGCGGATGAGCTCGATGGGATCATGGGACAACGTGTCTTCGCATTTCCAAAGGCCGTTGATTTTATGAAGCGTGTGATAGATTACGCCACCCAAAAGGATTCTATCGTTCTGGACTCATTCGCGGGCTCTGGCACGACGGCCCATGGCGTGCTGGCTCTCAATAAGGAAGATGGCGGGACTCGGCGTTTCATCCTGGTGGAATGTGAGGATTATGCAGATGAGATCACTGCTGAGCGTGTCCGACGTGTGATGAACGGTATCCCGAAGTCGGAAGACCAGAGATTACGAGAGGGCCTGGGCGGGAGCTTCAGCTACTTCGATCTTGGCCCGGCGATTGAGATGGAGAGCATCTTGAGCGGGGAGAATCTGCCGACCTACGGGGAGTTGGCACGATACGTGTTCTATACGGCGACGGGGGAGGAGTTTGACGAGACTGCCGTGGATGAGAAGAGGAACTTCATCGGCGAGAGCAAGCAGTACTTGGTCTACCTGTTTTATGCTCCCGATTTGGAGTACCTCAAGACGACGGCGCTGACGCTCGACAGAGCAGATGCGCTCGGGCCCTACGCCGGCAAGCGCCGTCTCGTCTTCGCACCGACCAAGTATCTGGACCAGGACCACCTTGATGAAAGGCGGATCGACTTCGCCCAGCTTCCGTTTGAGATATACCAGTTGGTGAAGTGAGCATGGAAGCCAAGGAATATCAGGTCAGGACGTTGCGGTGCATTGGGACGTACCTTCAGCTTTTGTACGAGTGGAAGCTGAAGAGCGACCAGGTGGCCGCTGAGGTCGGCCCAATAGACTTTCCCGGCAAGGCCTGGGGCAAGATGGAGGGGTCGTATCGAGCGTACAAGCTCCGGCGTGACGGGCTGGGCCGGGATCTCCCCTGTTTCTGCCTGAAGATCCCCACCGGCGGCGGGAAGACCTTCCTCGCCGTCAAGACAATCGACCTGATCAATACGACCTATCTCAAGAAACGCACAGGTCTGGTTCTGTGGGTGGTGCCGACCACGCAGATTTACGACCAAACGATCAGGAACCTGCGGGACCGGGACCATCCCTACCGCCAGCATCTGGACATCGCCAGTGGCGGGCGCACTGTGATCCGGGAAAAGGCCGAGCATTTCACGCCGCAGGATGTCAACGAGAGCCTTGTCGTTCTGATGCTGATGCTCCCATCAGCCAACAGGAAGACGAAAGAGCACTTGCGTCTCTTCAAAGACAGCGGCGGATTCGCCGACTTCTTTCCAGGCGAGGATGATACCCAGGGCGCTGCGAGACTTATAGAGAGAGTGCCGAACCTGGATACATTCGAATCACAGAACGCCTTCTGGGGAAGGCAGGTCAAAACCTCTCTCGGAAATACGTTGCGTCTGCTGAATCCGATCCTCATTCTGGATGAGGGACATAAAGCCTACAGCGACACGGCACAGGAGACACTCCAGGGGTTCAATCCGTCCATCATCGTCGAGCTCTCCGCGACGCCGCCACAGGGCAGCAATATCCTCGTTGACGTGACCGGGATCGAGCTCAATCGGGAGGACATGATCAAATTCGACATGCACGTGATCAACAAGGCGAGCCCCGACTGGAAAGATACGCTCCTCGACAGCCACAAGAAGCTGCAAGAGCTTACGATCAAAGCGCGCGACTATGAAGGGCAGACCGGCAACCATATCCGACCGATCTGCCTCATTCAGGTGGAAAGGACCGGGGCGGCGCAGCGGGGACTAGGGAAGATTCACTCGGAGGACGTGCGCGAGCACTTGATCAAAGTCATCGGGGTTCCGCCCGAAGAAATCGCGGTCAAGACAAGTGAGAAGGATGAGCTGAAGCAAGTGGACGATATTGGCGGCTTGATGTCCAAGGACTGCCGCATCCGGTACATCATCACCAAACAGGCGCTCCAGGAGGGCTGGGACTGCGCCTTTGCCTACGTGCTGGCCATCCTTACAAATCCGGGCTCCATGACGGCTCTGACGCAACTGGTCGGGCGCATCCTGCGTCAGCCCTTCGCTCGCAAAACAGGCATCACAGACCTGGATGAGAGCTACGTCTATTGTTTTCAGCAAAAGGGCCAGGAGCTTCTCGAAGAAATAAGACAAGGTTTCCGCGGCGAGGGTCTGGGCGACCTCGTTGGACGCGTGGCGGTGGAGGATGAAGAGGCCGGGGCACGAGGGGAGGGGCGCGTTTGTGAAGTCAGGGAGAAATTCAAAGCGACCGCCGAGCAGATCATCCTCCCGGTGTTCGTGACGCGAGATGGAGCGAGTTGGCGAAAAGTCTCCTATGAAATGGACATCGCAAGCCGGATTCGATGGGCCGAAGCAGACCTCGCGCCGATGTACGATTTGACCTTATCAATGATTGAGGAAAAGGACATTGAGCAGGTCGCCGGGATTTCCGATGATGCGTCAAAGGTCCTTGACCTGAAAGAAACCACTTCCTTGCGCACGGGGGTATTGAGACTGGACCCTGTTTTCGTTGCCCGGCACCTCCTCGACATCGTTCCCAATCCATGGGTGGCGCATGAGTTCGGACAGAGTGTCCTCACGAAGCTGCTTGTGAGATATGATAAGCCCGTCGTGGTCAACAATTTCGTCTTCATCATAGAGGAGCTTCGCAAACACCTTGCAGGGGAGAAGGACCGCCTCTCCGAGACCATATTCCGCGAGATGCTCTCGAGCGACACCTTGCGATTCCTCGTGATTGCCAACAATCTCGGCTGGAAATTCCCCAAGAGGAGGACTGCCCGGCCCCCATGGCTGGCAAAACAGAGTAACGCGCCTCTGGAGCGCAGCCTTTTCGATCCGGTGCCGAACGATCTCAACGAGATGGAGCAGAGGGTCGCATGGTATCTGGATAACCAAGATAGGCTGCTCTTTTGGTTCAGGAATATCCCGAAGCAGGATTATTACGTCCAAGGTTGGCGCCGCGGCAGGGTCTACGCTGACTTCATCTTTACCGATCTTGACGAGACGGGAAATGGGTTCAACCGTGTCTTCGTCGTGGAGACCAAGGGCTTGCACTTAAAGGGCTCTGAGGACACCGAGTACAAGAGGGCGCTTTTCAACACGTGCAACGAACTGGCGAAGGAGACGACCCTTGGCCAGCTTGGTCTCAAACTGCACGCGAAAGAAGTCTCCTTCGCCGTCATTGACGGCGACGAGTGGCAGCGCCGGTTCAACGCGCTTTTCGCTTAGGATCACCAGTCGATGAGGTCCAAAAGATGCGACGACAGACACGCCGACCGATGCACTATGCAGGCCACAGCCTGCACGATGGGACCGTTCTTGCGATGTACCTCATCCGCAAGCCTACGCCTCACATCATCAAGCGGGACTAGCTGACCATCGACGAAGATGGAGTCTGCCAAGAGTTCGCGGGCGCAGGCAGAGAGTTATCTGACGTGCACAATGAAACCAGGATGCGGTTTCAGGACATTATCGCCACGCGTCTCAATACCCGTCGAGCGATTCGCGAGCTGGTATTTCCCCATCTGCTGAGGTTGCAGCAAGACATGGACGACCTCCGCAACCGGCTTGACGCAGTCCAGCGGTTGCTCGCGAGCCAGCAAGAGGCCGCCTCCGAAGGCAGCGATTAGAGCGAACGGGACGGTGTCAGGTACTTTTTCCGGGGCGGCGGGCTCGGCCCGGCGCATTGTCCCCGAAGCCGCAGTTGAATCCGCCAACGCAGCGGGTAGAATGTGACTTATGGCGCATGACATCTTCATCAGCTACGTTGTGGATGACAGAAAGACGGCCGACGCGGTCTGCGCGATCCTGGAGAAGAACAAGATTCGCTGCTGGGTCGCCCCCCGTGGCGTGCAGCGCGACTACGGCCGCCTCGCCGCCCTGGCCGAGTCCGCCGAGATCCGAACGCGCGCGTAGCCGTCCGGCGACGCATAGCAGCACTGCTCGACTTGGAGCCAACTGCCGATTTGGTGTTCGATGAAACAGATCGAGTCACGCCAGATTCGCGTCTTCATCAGCTCGACCTTCCTCGATATGAAGGAGGAGCGCGACTACCTGGTGAAATTCACCTTTCCGCAACTGCGCAAGCTGTGCGAGTCGCGCGGCGTGGTCTGGGGCGAGGTGGACCTGCGCTGGGGCGTCACGGACGAGCAGAAGGCTGAAGGCAAGGTGCTGCCGATCTGCCTGGAAGAAATCAAGCGGTGCCGGCCGTACTTCATCGGCCTGCTGGGCGAGCGCTACGGCTGGATTCCCGATGCGATACCCCCCGAAGTGATCGAGCGGGAGCCCTGGCTGCGCGAGCACGTCCACGAGCGCAAGTCCGTCACCGAGCTTGAGATTCTGCACGGCGTCCTGAACAACCCCGACATGGCCGAGCACGCATTCTTCTACTTCCGCGACCCAGCCTATGTGGAGTCCCTGCCGCCATCGGCTAGGAAGGATTTCACCGTCGAGAGCGTCGAAGATGCGAAGAGGTTGCAGGACCTCAAGGGGCGGATTCGCGCCAGCGGCTTTCCCGTGCGGGAGAAGTATCCCGATCCCAAGGCTCTCGGCGATCTTGTCATGGCGGACCTGACGGCGGTGATCGATAAGCTGTTCCCGGAAGGCTCGCAGCCCGACCCGCTCGACCGCGAAGCGATGGACCACGAAGCCTATGCCCAGAGCCGCGAGCGGGTCTACATCGGTCGGCCGGAATACTTCGCCAAGCTCGACGCCTACGCCGACGGTGCCGGCGACCAGCCCTTAGTCATCCTCGGCGAGTCCGGCTGCGGCAAATCCGCCCTCCTGGCCAACTGGGTCAAGCACTACCGTGAGGCACATCCTGATACACTGGTTCTTCAGCACTACATCGGCGCGACGCCCTACAGCGGTGACTGGGCCGCTATGCTCCGCCGCCTCATGGGCGAATTCAAGCGGCACATGGAGATTCACCCGGACGTCCCCGACAAGCCGGACACCCTGCGGAGTGCCTTCCCCAACTGGCTGCACATGGCCGCCGCCAAAGGCCGCATTGTGCTCGTGCTGGACGCCCTCAACCAGTTGGAGGACCGTGACGGTGCGCCCGATCTGGTCTGGCTCCCACCCGTCATGCCGGAGAACCTGCGTCTGATCGTCTCGACCCTGCCCGGCCGCCCACTCGATGAGATCAAGAAGCGCGCCTGGCCTACTCTGGAAGTCGGGCCGCTCTCACAGGCGGAGCGTGAGCGGCTGATCGCAGAATACCTGGCTCAGTATGCCAAGGCTCTCAGCCCCGCCCGCGTGCACCGCATCGCCGCCGCACCACAATCGGCGAACCCGCTCTACCTCCGTGTCCTGCTCGACGAACTGCGTCTATTCGGTGAGCACGAACGGTTGGAGGAACGCATCGGTCACTATCTGCAAGCCGAATCTCCCCGCGACCTTTATCGCAAAGTCATCGCGCGTTGGGAACAAGACTATGGCGGGGGGACAACGCTTGTGGCCGATACGCTCTCGCTGTTGTGGGCCGCGCGGCGTGGATTGTCCGAGACAGAACTGCTCCAGGCCCTGGGCAAAGACAGCCAGCCTCTGCCTCGCGCAGTGTGGTCGCCGCTGTACTTGGCGGCCGGGCATGCGTTGGTCAATCGTTTGGGACTAATTGGGTTCTCCCACGATTATCTCCGTGAGGCGGTTCAGGTCACCTGTGTGCCAGGGAGTAAGGACAAGCGGGAGGCCCACGAGCACCTGGCAGATTATTTCGATTCCCAGGAGCTGAGCCCTCGCAAGCTGGACGAGCTGCCGTGGCAGCTTATGAAAGCAGGCTTTTGGCCGCGACTGCGCGACTTGCTGACGGACGCCACCTTCTTCAAGAGCCTCTGGAGGGCGGGTAAGTTCGATCTCAAGACATACTGGGCCCGGCTGGAGGATCAGTCGATTGTTATGGCGGACGCGTATCGATCAATTCTCGATTCACCCGCCTCTATTCAGGACAGCGGCTATATCTGGCTCGTGAGCCTTCTTCTTGGAGATGCCGGCCATCTATCCGAAGCCCTGGCGTTGCGCGAGGATCTAGTTCAGCATTTCCGCAGCCAGAACGATTTCGAACGGCTCCAAGGCTGCCTGTCCATTTTGGGGAATTCATACCACGTTCGTGGTAGGCTGAAGGAAGCCATGGCATACTACAAGGAACAGGAAGGTATCTGCCGGAAGCTTCACAACTGGGACAGTTTGCAGAGATGCCTGTGCAACCAGGGACACATTCTCCATGCCTGGGCGAACTGGGATCGAGCGATGGTCCTTTTCAAGGAGCAGGAAGATATCTGCCGGTCTCTCGGGAACAACAAAGATCTGCAGGCCGCGCTCGGTAGCCAGGGACTGATCTTGTACAGCCGAGGGGACATGGATGGGGCGATGGCCCTATACAAGGAGCAGGAACGAATCTGTCGAGAACAGGGTCTCAGAGACGACCTGCAGGTTTGCCTTGGCAACCAAGGGACAGTGCTCTCCGGTCGCGGCGACTTGGACGGAGCGATGCATCTCTATGAGCAGCAGGAGCGTATCTGCCGTGAGATTGGGAGTAAGGACGGACTGCAACGGAGTCTCGGCAACCAGGGGACGGTCCTTCATTCTCGCTGGAAGTTGGACGAGGCGATGGCGCTTTACAGAGAGACAGAACGCATGTGCCGAGAACTTGAGAACAGGCACGATCTGGCCGATTGCCTTGGCAAACAGGCGGGTATTCATAGAGATCGTAACCGCTTGGACGCCGCAATGGCTCTTCTCAAGAAGCAGGAGGCCATTTATCGAGAACTTGAGGCCGACGACGGGCTGCAAAGAAGCCTCGGCAGCCAGGGGACCGTCCTTCGTGCTAGCGGCAAGTTGGACGAGGCAACGCGCCTATACGAGGAACAAGAGCGTGTTTGCCGGAGAATCGGGAACCAGGCTGACCTGCAGGCATGTCTGGGCAATCAAGGGAATATCCACTTGGATCACGGCGACCTGAACAGGGCGTTGGCTCTATACAAGGAGCAGGAGTCAATATGCCGTAGCGTCGGAAATCGGCACGGGCTGCAGGCATGCTTGGGCAACCAGGGGCTTGTCTTCGACACCTGCGGCTGCTTCAGTGACGCGATGGATCGGTACAATGAGCAGGAACAGATCTGCCGCGAGCTGGATGACCAGGATAGCCTGCAGACGTGCCTTGGCAACCGTGGGGTAATCCTCGCTCGCAGCAACGACCTCGACGGCGCGATGAAGCTCTACAAGGAGCAGGAACAAGTCTGTCGCGTGATTGGGAACCGAAACGGCCTGCAGGGATGCCTCGGCAACCAAGGCATCATCTTCTACCTTCGGGGCCAGGCAGATAGTGCGATATCTCTCTACAAGGAACAGGAGAACATCTGCCGGGAGATCGGCGACATCGTAGGGCTCGCGAGATCGCTCGCAAATCAGGCCCTGAGTTTCGGAGACCAAGGCCGGAGCAGTGAAGGTCTGCGGCTCGCGGAGGAAGCCCTCGCAATAGCCACCGACCACGGCTACACAGTGTTGGTCGAGCAGATTCGGCACATCATGGGACGATTGCGCTGACGCCAGAGATAGATCGGTCCGGGGAGCCTACCGTTGATGGAATAGGCGTATCAACTCACCACCAGTCACAGCCATGGCGCCTTAGCCAGGCAGATTGAACCGATTCCGAGGAAGGTGCGATGGGCGGCACAGGGAGGGCGAGGCAAGAGTCAACAAATGGAGTGTGGTCGGAATACGGACTTCGATGAGCTCAGTCGAGGCGTGGCGGAGTCTATGCGGTCGGTGTAGGGCGAACGTCCTCGCTCGTCTTTGGTAGTCGTGCGAGGACGCACGACCTACTTCATCCGGCGGATTTGCCGATAAAAGAATGCGAAGGCGAGACGCCTCCGACACGCGCAGCCAAGATGGCCGCGACACGAACGCCTTACGGCGTCGCTACAAACTGGTCTACGAGGCGGGTGTAGAGTCTGAAGAGCCTCGTGTCTTGGAGCTTGTCGGCGAGGGCGGCGCGGAGGGTGCGGTGGTACCAGGCGATGTCTTCTTTGGCGGCGTTGAAGGAATTCCATATCGCGTCGCCGCGGAGGTGTAGCTCTTCCTGGATGGAGGCGAGGTTTGAGAGCTTGTCGGCGAGCAGGACCAGGAGCTGGTCGCGCGAGGCGGTGACGCAGGCTTCGATGGTGTGCGTCTTGCGGGCCCGCCAGGTTCGGACTTTCTCCTGTCTCGTTGTCTGGGGGCCTTTTTCGGGCTCGGTGGCGAAGAGGACCAGGCTCAGGACGGCGGGGCCGAAGTCCTGTTCGAGCTGTCGAGCCGTATAGTGGGTGTCCTCAAGGACATCGTGCAGGATGCCGGCCGCGATGACGTCCTCAGAGACGCCCGGCTCCGACAGGAGGAGTCGGGCGACATCGAGGATATGCACGATATAGGGCGTCCCGCCGGCCTTTCGGGTCTGGCCCCGGTGCTGCTCGAAGGCCACTGCCAACGCCCGCTGGATTCTGTCCATGGTTCCTGCCCTCGGGTGCGGATCGCAAGAGACACAAGGACATTGTAGCGACGGCGGGCGTTCCTTCAACCTTTCCTCGCGGCGCCCCCGAATCAGGTCCGCTTTGTGGAGCGACCGGAGGAATACCGATTGTGCAGCGGAATGCGCCAAGGTAAACTCATATCGTCTACTGTTTTACAGAGTGTGGCAATTTGCGTTCTGAATAAGAGGAGACCTGCCATGCAACGTCAAGCCTGCGCTGTCCTGATCGTTCCTGCTGTTGTGCTCCTATTGACATCCGGGACTCTTGGCGCCGCCCGAGTCAAATCAATCCAGCTATCTACCGGCGTGACAGAGGATGGTTTGACGGCAGTCGACGTCCGGGAGAACTTCGACCTGGGAACCGGCACAATTCACAGCATTGTGCTCCTGGAAGATGTCCGGGCGAATTCGGTCCTCCGGGGCGTGTGGATTTCCATCGATGCCATTTCGGTTCCCAATTACCCGATTGATTCCGTGGAAGTCAAATTCAAGAAGAAAGGTCCCGCCTCGGCTCATCTTTCGCTATCGCGTCCGACGAATGGGTGGCCTCCGGGGAACTACCGGCTGGAGGTGTACGTTGACGGCCAGCCGATGGGGTCGAAGCCTTTCTCCATTCTTCGCCCCGCAGGTGATGATACGCCGGCACAGGCGACCCCGCCCCCGGCGGCAGGAGACCAGGAAGAGATCCGCAAGAAGCTCGAGGCTCTTGAGACCGCCCACGTCGCAGGGATCCTGAGCGATCAGGAGTATGCCGCCAAGAAAGCGACCCTGGAGGCCCAGTTGCAGGGTCCGCCCAGGGCCCTTGACGAAGAGACTCGCAAGCGACTGGATGCGCTCGATTCGGCCTACCAGGCCGGGATTCTGAGCGAGCAGGAATACCAGCAGAAGAAGAGCCTGTTGCTTGGCGGCGCGGGTCCGGCACGACCAGTGGAGCAGGCAGCGATACAGGTCCCGGCGGCCGTTCCCGGCTCAACGCCAACGCAGGCGGCCAGGGAAGGGCGGACCTACTCCCATCCAGCGGGTTTTTCGTTCTGGTACCCGGCATCGTGGAGTGTCTCGGAGCAGGATGGCACAGTGCAACTTGTGCCTCCCGATGCCGCAACCAGTCCGCAGGGGCCGCTGGAGCTGTTCTTCCTGGCCACAGAAAATGTCGCCGGCCAAGGGATACGAGAGCCGACCGACGAGCGCGTGGTCAAGTATCTCGACGAGCAGGTCAAGAGCCTGTCTCCTGTGCTGGAATATACGCGGCAACCGTCCACCATTCAGACCAACGCCGGGAAAGGGGCCGTGCTCGTCTGGCAAGCCACTGCGCCGGACGGCCGGAGGATCACGGCACGCGTCTTCGTTACGTTTGCGAAAGAGACCGCAGTGATGCTGATCGGCATGGGTTTGAAGGAACGCATCGACGCGAGGGACAAGGACCTCCAGGACGTATTCAAATCCATAACAACCGGACAGACCGAAGCCCCTCCGTCAACGCCTGTGAATGCGGAGACCACTCCGGCACAACCACAGGAACCTCCTGTGCCACAGCCAGTTCCGGAGCAAGGAGGCGTAGGCTTTGACCAGCAGATGAAGGCCCTCGAAGCCGCCAGAGAGGCGGGAGTGCTCAGTGAACAGGAATTTGCCGCCAAGAGGGACGACCTCGAGCGGAAACGGCTGCAGACGCTGGACGGCGAGACGAGCAAGAAACTGCAGGCCCTGCAGACCGCCCATCAGACCGGGGTGCTTACGGATGAAGAATATGCCCTGAAGAAGAGCCAGTTGCTGGGCCAATCACCGTTGCCGGCAACGCCGGCAGGGGCGCAGACTCCGGGCGTGACTCTGCCGGCCAAGACGGACGGCAAGACCTATCGTCACGTCATTGGATTCTCCTTCTGGTACCCCGCAGACTGGACGGTCAAGGAATTGCAGGACACATTGCAGTTGGTTCCACCGGATCCCGGTACGACGGCGCAGGGCGAGCCGACGGAGCTCTATTTCCTGATCGGCGACAGCGTAGCGGGCGAAGGGATCTCTCGCGCCGACGACCCGCGTGTCGCGCAGTATATGGATCAAGCTGTCACACGGATCTCCCCAGTTCTCAGGCGTACGGCCGCTCCCGCTCCCAAGGCCATGCTCAATGGCCAGGGTGCCGTTATGAATTGGGAGGGCACATCTGCGGCGGGCAATCAGGTCTGTGCCCGCGCTTATGTGAGTGTCATCAACGATTACGGCGTAGCCTTGGTCGGCTTGTGTCTTAAAGAGCGGCTTGAGCGGCGAGACACTGTCCTGCAGCGCATATTCGCCTCGTTCTCGTTTGGCGCCGGCCAACTGGACCAGCAACTCTGTGGAAAGTGGACTTACCTTACGACACAGTCGATGACGAACTGGTCGCCGTTCGAGACGGCCTATTCACGAGCGCAGATGGCATCCGACACAACCGGCTCGCTTTCTTTGCAACCGGACGGCACCTGGACAAGGACCGACAGAACGCAGATGCTTGCCGGAGCGGCGGGCGTATGGCTCGAGAGCAACCAGACAAAGGTGAACAAAGGACGCTGGTACGCCGGCGGCGGGTCGCTCTACCTGATCTGGGAGGACAACTCCTGGGAAGATTACAAGTATGAGGTCCGTCGGACCGCCGAGGATACCCGCCTGCTTCTCGTCAGCGGGCAGAAGGGCGAACTCTGGGAGAAGGCGAATTGAGGGTCCATCGACCCCCAGCGCCGGTCGGCGGCGGCTATGCAAGTCGTTGGCACTCTCACCGAACGAGCCTGTCTCGGTAGACCGGCCTCGGCGAGGCAGGACTGCGGCCGAACAAGTCGCCTGACACGACACTCGCCCACATCTAGCTACTGTGCCGGCTGGCTGCGGATGGCCTGAATGGCCGGCAACGGCGGCCACGTGCTGCGGGGGCGCGGACCGGGTATTGGGCCAGCGACGCGGATGATCTCCGTGTAGATCCACGCCGCCAGGCGCGGATCCGTGAGGACCGATCCGTGGTTGTCCAGGTTCCATGGGCCATCATAGAACCGGTACCATGACCCATTCACGTTGGCCGCGCTGCCCGATCCGGCCGGCCAGGTCTTCGTGTGGTCAAAGTATTCGACGACGCTTGTCCCCAAGCGCAGGCCCAGCGCCGAGTCCACCGAGACCAGCCCATCATTGTCAATTTCTCCATCCGCGGCGTGCGTGTTGGCAATCTGACGCACCTTCACACAGGGGACGGTCACGGTGTTCTTGAGTTGCCAGTTCCCAGGGTTCAGACAGTTGACCAGTTGATCCAGGTTATACCCCAGGTTCAAGAGGAAGTTCTTCATACAGTCTAGGTTGAGGCTTTGGCAGTCCTCCCAGGGGATGCGGAATTCCCCGCACTCCCAGTGCTTGAACGGCACTTGGCACTCGCCGGCGTACGCTTCCCATTGAGTGTCCAGGTACACGGGGAAGTTGATGTCAAAGGAGCTCAGACCACTGACACTCAGGAGCCCGCCGAGCTTGCGGACGATGATCTTCAGACATGGGGGCAACTGTTGTTCGATTTCCGTGACTTTCTGCGTGACCATCTGCTGGAGGGAAACCCGCTGGACCCAGTCCAGATTGGAGGAGCCGGCTGGCGGCTGGCCCCATCCGCCGCCCGGTCCACTCTTGACGCCCATGTCGAACCCGACGCAGCCGCAGACCTCATACATCCTCCGCGTATCACTGCCAAAGCTGAGCGTCTGTAATGTGGGACTGTTGAGGAACCCGCCCCCGGGGGTACGGCCGGCCAGGGCATAGATGGGGATGGGTGTGCCGTCCGCTCGCACGGCACGCTGAGGCGCCATGGAGCTCTGGTTCATCTGCATCATGAATTGCGTCTTGAGTTCCATGGTGGAAGGATCGTTCACCACCGTCAGGGTGGTCAACCAATACTGCCGAGGTGAAACCACGCCGACAGTATTGTAGAACTTCTGGAGAATGGGCGGACTTGATTGCAGGAAGTCCGCCGTCTCGCGAGACCAGTCGGCCAGCCGGCTGCCCTCGTGCGGCGTGGCGAGCGTCACCAGAAACAGGGTCCGGTTCCGAATGAAGTTGGCGCGGAAGTGCTCCTTCGTTGCCGACCGGAAGGGGTTGCTCAGGATGAAGCGTGACGCCAATCCCCCCATGCTGTGCGCCACCAGGATGATCTGAGGCTGCTGGTCGCCGGGGAAGGTCTGATTGTACATGCGAAAGATCTGGTTGACCGCTTCAGTAGCCTGATCCACAAGACTCTTCGATCCGTCGCGGTACGTAAGCATGACGCTCAGGTCGCGACGCGCCGCTGCGGTGCTGACGAAGTGGTCGTTGGTGTTGTTGTCGTCCACGCCAACTGTACCGATCCTCTGGCCGATGGGCGGGATATAGTAGGCGCCTTCCGGCCAATTCTGTTCGTTCAGTCGTACGTTCGAGAACGTGTAGAGGTCCCCGGCACTCGCGCCAAACAACTGGCGCACGAACTTGAACCCCCACTCCTTGCGGGCATATGTCAGATGGCCGCACACGGCATCACGCCGGCCTGCCTGACCGTGGACCAGCACAATGAGCTTGGGCCGTGGCGGAATCGAAGTGAAGAAGCCCGCGCCCGGCGTCTGACTGGCATCACGGAACTCGGGGTCAGTTGTCGTCGGCACGACCTCTGCAGTCGGACGCTCCTGAGGCGCCAACTCCTTCGGAGCGGTCTTGGTCTTGGGACGCGTCAGAATCTGCCCATGCGAAGGTTCCCAGACCACGAGCGACAACCCCACAGCGACCAGTAGCATGGTAGGTCTCATGGACGTGATTGCTTTTGTCACACCTGTGCCACCGTCAAGGATTCGCGCCATTTGTGTTCCCCTCACTGAAGGTTTCTGCTGTGAATACTGAAACACGCATCGGAGTCGCTACGAGTCGTAGCGTCACATTTCTCGAATTCAGCCCCTGCGGATTCACAAGGACACCATGCAATTGTCGGCCTTCACGAAACCGGCAACGATCATACCATTGTGAATGGAGTAGTCAATACCTGACCTCGAAGTCCGGCTTTCACGGTCCAACTTCCGCATGACAGTGGCACGCGTGCCTCGGCCGTGCCCCGGGGGATCGGGCTTGACATCGCGGGAGGGGCGCGGGAATATGGCGGCGGCTGTGTACTCGCACATTGTTACGAAAACGGTGGGAATCCCGGAAGAATCGCCCCGGGAGCAGGGAGAAACGACTATGGGCAAGGCAAAACAAATCTCGCCGAAGGAGCACAAGAAACAGATCTGCCTGTATGTGAAGGAGCACCGGCATTACGTGACGTATGCGAACGTGCTGAGGCGCATCCTGGAGGATGCCTGCGAGGCCTTCATGCCGGAGGCTATCGTCCAGGCGCGGGCCAAGACCGTGGCCAGCTTCGCCGAGAAGTGCGCCCGGCGGTTCGAGACGTACCCGGACGGCGTTCGCCTGATGACCGACCTGTGCGGGGCCCGCGTGATCGTGCACACGCTGGAGCAGGTGCGGGCCATACGCCAGTTCATCAAGGCCCACTTCGACGTTACGGAGGAGGAGGACGTCCAGAAACGGCTCGGGGAGAGGGAAGCCGGATACCTCTCGGTCCATTTCACGATCCAGATGAAAAAGGGATCCAGCCCTTGTGTGACGGCCAGGGAACTGAGGGACATCGGCGACCGCCGCGCGGAGATCCAGGTCCGCACGTTGCTCCAACACGCCTGGGCGGACATTCTGCACGACCGGCTCTACAAGCGCAATATCCCATCGCCTCGGGACCTGAAACGGACCGGGAACATGCTGGCGGCCGTCATGGAGGAAGGCGACCGCGCATTCGGCGACGTGGCCAGGCGGATCGATGCTTTCCTCGGCAGTTACTCCGCCTACATGAATCGCGAGCAGATTCTCGACGAGATTGTGACCCAGGAGACGATCCTCGCCGGCGAGGAGGAGAGGGCAAAGGGAGGTCCGCCGGATGAGGCGGCCAAGGCCAAGGTGCAAAACGCTCGTCTGGCCCTGGGACTGGCGCGGCTCTATGCGGCCCTGGGCAAGTACAAAAAGGTGGTTGCTCTGCTTCCGGCACATACGGCGGAGGCGCAGCACTGGCGGCCGTACCTGCAATTCGAGACTGCCAGCGCGCTTTGCCACCTGTATCGCAAGGAGCCCGGATCGTCCGGCTATGAAGAAGCGAACCGGCTTCTTGGCGAGATCTGCACGTCCTGCGAGCGGAATGAGTGTAAGCAGGTGCGGGACCTGCGCAAGAACGACTTGCTGCACGCACAGGCGCTCTCGCTCAAAGCACGGCTGCTCGAAAGCCTCCCGCGCCAGGCGATCGAGGCCCGCAAGCTGTACCGCCACGCCCTCTCGCTCGACGGCGGCAACCCCTATCTTCTGGCCGAGTCATTGCGCTGCGAGGTCTTGCTGACGCGCAAGTACGGGCGCGCGCCGGCCACGTGTGTCAGGATCGATGAAGCGGTGAAGACCTGCGCAGAGCACGGGCGAGCGAGGATGGAACTGCCCCGCGCCTGGTTCACTCAGGCTCGCCTCTTGCTGCTGGAAGAGAAAGAGGATGACCGCTACGGGTCCCTTGTGGCCTGTCTCAAGGGCATTCAGCATTATCTGGATCCCGATGCGTTTTCGCCGCCTGAGACGCTCGCGGAGGAGTTGGACTTCCTTGACGAGATCAATACAGGTCGCCCCTGGCCCCAGGAGCATACCTGGATTCGATCGGCGTTGGAATTGGCCGGGGGACTGCGCGAGCCATCGGAGCGACCGGCGGCCGCGCTTCCTGCAGTGCCGATCAGTCGCGACGGTCCGATCCTTATCGTGGCCGGCGGGGCCTCGGCCATCGACCCGCCCTGCCTTGCTTTATCGCGGTCCCTGATCAGGATCGCTCTGGACGACTTTGCCGGCACGGTCATCGCCGGGGGCACCGTGGCGGGCATTCCCGGTTGTGTCGGAGAAGTTGCGGCGAAGCTGAGGGCGCGGGGGCGCAAGAGATTTCGTCTCGTCGGCTATCATCCCGGGACGCTGCCGTCCGACGGGGCGCTGAGCCCGCACTACGATCACCTGGAGCCGGTGGGCAAGTCCCAGTTCTCCCCGGCGGAGCTTCTGCAGAACTGGGCCGATCTGCTGGCCACGGGGATTCAGCCGTCCCAGGTTCGCCTGCTGGGTTTCAACGGTGGTCCGCTCAGCGCGGTGGAATTTCGTCTGGCGCTGGCGTTAGGCGCCAAGGTGGGCGTGGTCGCAGGCACCGGCCGTGCCGCGGACGAGCTGATCAAGGATGAGACTTGGGCCGACTCTGCCGGCCTGCTGGTGCTGCCGCCCGACCCGGCGACGGTGTATGCGTTTACGCATGGAAATCCGGTGTCTTTATTCACTCAAAGTCGGCGCGAGCGATTGGGACGCAGGGTACATGAGAACTACGTCGAAGGCAACACCGGCACGTCAGACCCCTCGATGCTTCCATGGCGCAAGCTCGATCCGGGTCTGTGCGAATCCAATTGTCAGCAGATCGACTACGCGACTCAGATCCTTGCGTGTGTCGGTTTCGCGGTGAAGCCCGCCGGCCGCGGGAAGACTGGCAAGCCTTCGTTCACAAAGAGTGAGGTTGAGATCATGGCCCAGATGGAGCACGGCCGGTGGAACGCGGAGCGTCTTGTCGCGGGCTGGAAGTATGGCCGGCCCAAGGACGTGGCCAGAAAGATCAACCCGAATCTCGTGCCATGGGCCGAGGTGCCCAAAGATGTCAGGGAGTTCGACTACCTAGCCGTGCGAGGCTGGCCGGAGATCTTTGAATCCGCCCGCCTGCGGATTGTCCGCCTGCGCAACCAGAAGAAGATCTTCGCGCGCACCCGCGAACTGCTTAAGGGGACATAGGCCGATGCCACCGAAGCCGTTGAGCTTGTCCGTCAGTGCGTTTGTCCGAAGCCGCCGGGGCAACTGTCTGCTTTTGCGGCGGTCCGGCCTGTCGAAGCACTGGGCGGGCTGCTGGGAGACGCCCGGCGGCAAGCCGAACCCGGGGGAGTCCTTTGACCGGGCCCTGGTCCGGGAAGTCCACGAGGAGACGGGCCTGCGCGTATGTCTCGACGGCGTCGTCGGCGCCTCCGAGTTCGAGCTGGAGAAAATCAGGGTCGTTGTCCTGTACATGGGCGCCCACATCATCGGCGGTAGATTTCATCTGAGCGACGAACACAGCGGGCGCAAGTGGCTTGCCGTGCGGGAGTTCAGGTCTCTGCCGTTGACGCCGGCGCTGCGCCGGCTCATGGACACAGTCCGGTTGCGGTGACCGGCGCCGTCTTGCAGGGCGTTCAATTCCTGCAGGACGGTCGGGACCGCTGGACACGTTAGGGAAACACCGATGGATATCACGTTGACAAATCTGGAGCGGATAGCGCTGGGAATCGGCGCCGGCCTGCTCCTTGAATACGACGGGGGAAAACTCCTGCTCGATTGCGGCTACGATGATTCGCAACCCTTCGGCGGGACATGGTCGTCCCTCGGGATTCCGGCGGCGGCGATCCACGCCGTGATCCTGTCCCACGGGCATCTCGGTCATAGCGGCCTGCTGCCGGTCCTCGTGAGGGAGGGCTTCCGCGGCAAGGTGTACTGTACGGACGAGTGCAGCAGTGTCGCGACGCTCGGCATGCGCGAGGCGGCGTTATCGCAGGAGCCAAAGCAGTACTGGGCGCTGAGGGAGCCCCGGCTCGCTCCGGAGCCGGTATACCGGGAGAGCGAGGTGGATGCCTGTGAGCCATTCTTCATGCGGTGCCGCTGCCGCGAGCCGGTTGCTATCGACGAGTATGCGACGGCGGAATTCTTCGAGGCCGGCCACGGTCCCGGCTCCGCACTGGTCAAGATTGAATTGCGGCGGGAAGACCGCAGGGTGAAACTCCTGTATGTCGGCGACGTGGGTGCGGCCGGAAACGATTTGGGCAGCGGCCCCGTCATCGACGACGCCTACGACCATCTGTTTCTGCCCGCATTCACGGCGACGCGCCACGAGGCGGGAAAGATGCAAGAGAAACTTGCGGCGATCATCAAACGCGCGTGCAAGGCCGGCGGCAATGTCCTGATCCCTGTCTCCTCGATTGACCGCCGTGACGCCATCCTGCAGATGATCCAGAACATCTCCGAGGACCCGGAGATGCCGAGCGTTTTCGTGTTCCTCGACAGCCCTGTCGCCGGCAAGCAGTGTGAGGAGTTCCCGTTGAAGCGGGGTGCGTCAGAGGTCTACCGCTGTCTGCGGGCGATGGATACCGACGAGTCGTCCAAGATGCTCAATTCCATCACCGGCACCGTGGTCATTATCGCCGGCTCGGGCAAGGGCGGCTACGGGCGGATCGGCTTCCACCTGAAGAAGAATGCAGCCAGGCCTGAAAGTGCGATCGTGCTATTCGGGGCACAGCCTGACAGGGTGCTTGATCAGGCGCTGCGCGGCGGCAAAACCCTCCCTGTCTTCGGCGAGGAGGTCGAGGTCAAGGCCCGGGTATACAGGCTGGAAGATCCCTTTGTCCACCTGGATGCCGATGCGGTCATACAGTGGCTGGGCCGCGTGAGGTCGCAGCCGCACGTCCACATCACACACGGCGGACAGCAGGCAAGGGCGAAATTCGCACGGACCCTCCGCAAATGCGGCGTACAGAATGTCCACGTGCCGACGCCGGGAGAGAGGATTGCCTTGTGACCTCCCTCGGCTGACGCACGCCGCCTCTGGAGGTCTATCCTTTATCTGCATTGGACCTGTCGGCCGCGGCCCGCAACATCTCAGAGGCCTCCTGAAGTCCTGCCAGATCGGGCTTGGCACGCTCCAGCAGTTGCAGGCACTGGTTCGCTTCCTTGAGCACTCCCTTGGCACTGCAGATGCCGAGGGCGGATTCCAACGTCTTCGATGCGCCGGAGGTCGCGCCCAGTCCCAGTTCCGCTACGGCTCTGTGATAGACCGCCTCGTAGAAGAGAGGGAAGTCTTCTATGAGCTTCTTGCAGTATCCGACCGCGTCTTCGAAGAGGTGCCTGGCTTTCTGGGGATCGCCTTGAGCCAGGGCAACGATGCCCAGATTCACCGCTGCTCTATGGCTTACCTCCGGCACGTCAAGTTCCAGAGCCTGTTCGTAATAGCCTTTTGCCTCCTGCACGTTGCCCTGGTGGTGGATGGCCTGGCCCAGGCCATTGAAGGCATAGGCGCTACAACGTTTCTCACCCGTCGTCTCGCATGTCTTTAGTGATTCCCTGCAGTGGCTCTTCGCCTCTTCGAATTCCTCCAGTTGCAGGCACGCACGCGACATGTCGAAGTGGTCAAAGGCCAACGCCTGGTTGAACTCAAGTTCCTTGGCCATCCTCAAGGCTTCCTTGAATAGGTCCTTTGCCTTCTCGCAGTCGCCCAGCGCCACGTAAGCACAAGCCAGGTTTCCGGTATGCTTACACAGCAACCTGTCGTCTTTCAGTTCTTTGTCCAGCGTGATAGCCTGTTCGTAGTTCTCGATTGCCTTCTCGATCTTGCCTGTCTGGCGGCAGAGGATGGCCACGGCCCCGACGCATTCCGCCTCATTTCGCTTGGCCCCGGCCGCTTTTGCAACGGCAATCCCCTTCTCGTACGCTGCGTGGGCCTCCGCAAAGTGCGCAGCGTCTGCGTACGTATGGCCAAGGTACGCCAGCCATTCGCTCTGTCCCTCTCCATAGCCCTTGCACTCGGCGATCTGAATCGCCTCCTTCAGCATGGAAATGGCGTCGTCTCGTCTTCCGAGGACGCGGTAGGCATTGCCCAACCGTCCGAGGTTTTGTTGGATATGCTTCGGATCCTTGATCTTTCCTACAAGAGGCTCGCGAATGCTCACGAGAGTCCTGAAGTGCCCCCACGGAAAGAGATGCGCATCGTCTATCGTGTCGATCAACTCCGCCGCTTCCGCGAACTCCTCGGCGAGGGTTCGATGTCTGATCTCCTCAAGGACGGGCTGAATGTCCTCTTCACTCTTCTGTTGCCCCACTGGCTTGGAGGCCTCTTTGTAGTAGTCGGCGGCGCGATGATACCAGGATTTCAGGCAGAACTTGTCATTGTCCGCCCGTGCTCGCATTTGAGGAATGATATACTGCCGGTCAAGTGCTTGCAGCACCATGGCGTCCTCGCCAAGACATGTCACCGTTTCATAACGGCACAGTCGATCAAGGCAATCTGCTACGTTGACGGAAGGCATAACGCGTTTGACGACTGCGGCGATGACTCTGCTCGTTACAGGTCCTCCGAGCACAGCCAATGCCTCCACGGTGCGCCGCTCCTCCTCACTGAGGCTCTCGTAATGCTCCCGAAGCAGGTTCTCGATGACGTACGGTCCGAACAGAGCATCGTTCTCCAACAGGTCTCGGCACGACAGTCTGGGCTGTCTCTGGAGAGCGCTCACGAACAACTGCAAGGCCCGCGGCAGACCCTGACACTTCCTGGCGATCTCCGCCTCCACCGTCGGATTCACGATCTTGGGCCGCATGAAACTGTGTCGATCCAATTCTCGCACCAGAGAGACGGCATCGTCCAGAGGAAGCCCCTCGTCCAGGGAAATGATCCAGGCGGCAAGCGTAGCCGGAGGCATAATCAGGGGCGTGACACGACTTGACGCAACCAGCTTCACGTTATGGCGCGCCGTGAGAACGACGTTGACGAACTCTCGCAGCTCATCATCGACGATCTCACCTTTGCCGTCCATGAGGGCTTCAAGGTTATCGAGGGCGTACACGTATCTGCGCTCGCCAACCATCTCCAGGAGGAAGCGGGTCTTGTCCGCCACAGAACGACTGCGCTCATTGCAGGCCTCGAGCAGCTCCTTCTGCGATTCACCCCCGAGCAGTTCGCCGAAGTCCCGGAAGACCCGTTCGAGCGAAAGCTTGTCGGTACCCATGCACATCCGGTAAGCGATTCCATCTATCTCCTTCCTTTCCTGCATATCCAGGCAGACTTTGGACACGAGGGCCGTCTTTCCATACCCGCCCCGCCCAACGACGCAGACGAGGACCGTATTCGGATCTTGCAGGTAGTCTCTCGCGGAGGCAAGCTGGGGCTTACGATCCAGGAAACACCTCACCGGATCGAACGGGATGCCCACTTGGAATCGGCCTTTCTTTCCTCTTGGCCTGTCTCGGCCGCGTTCTCTGGCGAGGTCAGCCGAGAGAGCGGCAAGCACTTTCTTAGCCAAGTTCTCGGGGCTTGTGAAGTAAGCGCACATGTGGTTGCGTTCCAGACGCTTGCGGAAAGCCTCGACGCGGGTCCGGTCCTTGTCGACGTATTCCGGGGGCCAACCGTACTTCTCCTCTTCTTCTTTGTCACCTTGAAGGAAGGGGAATATGTGGATCTTCTCATCGGTAGGATCGCTTCCGGGAGGCACGTCCCTGACCGCCTCCTCGTATTCGCACTCGGTGAACGATCTTGTTTCGCCTGGGGGATTGCTCCCGATCATCCATGCCACAATCCCGACAAACCGCGCACAGCTTCGGACGGTCTCGCGGCATTTTTGCAGGGGAGCAAGGCCCTCTGCGCCCCACTTCTCCATGGGCACGGGTTCAAAACCTGCCTCTTCGATAGCGGCGATGACGCACTGGCGATGTTTAGCCAGATCCTCTTTTGTTGACGAGATGAAGACCCTGCGTTCGCGATCCTTATCCATAGTTTTCTCCCTGTCGAGAACAAGATCGGGTATCTCGTTAAGCATTCTAGGTCTGCCCGTGTCTAATGCCGTAGACTTCTCCGTAGCGGTCCCAGAGTTGCCGGATGAGGAACTTGGGGGACGGGGGCTGACCCGTGGCGTGCTGCACGAGGTCCTTGGGGTCGAATCGCTGCCCGTGGCGGTGGACGTTCTCCTTGAGCCATTGTCGCAGCGGGCCGTACTCCCCGGCCCTCAGTTGGGAATCGAGATCGCTCAAGTCCGAGCCCGCGCGGTCGTAGAACTGAGCCGCGTAAACGTTCCCGAGTGCGTACGTCGGGAAGTACCCGAACGAGCCCCAGCTCCAGTGAACGTCCTGGAGACACCCCTCCAGCGGGTTCGAGGGCGCCAGGCCAAACAGCTCCGCGAACCGGGCGTTCCAGGCCTCCGGAATGTCGTCGACCGCCAGTCTTTCCCGGAACAGGTCCCGCTCCAGCTCCAGGCGGAGCACGATGTGGAGATTGTAGGTGACCTCATCGGCGTCCACGCGGATGAAGCTGGGAGTCACCTGGTTGACCCAGGACATGAAATCGTCCAGTTCCACGTTGTCCAGGGCCTGGGCAAATGCCTCCTTGAACAGGGGGAACCAGAAGGCCCAGAACGCCGGCGAGTGGCCGACGAGGTTCTCCCAGAGGCGCGCCTGGGATTCACGGACGGCGTAAGAGCTGCACGTGCCCGTAGGCAGGCCGAACTCACCGGCTTCGAGCCCGGCGTGGTACAGCGCATGCCCGGCTTCGTGGAAGCAGCCGAAAAAAGCCTCGCGGAAATCCTTCTCATTGAACCTCGCCACGATCCGGATGTCCCCTGGACCGATCGCCTCGCAAAACGCCACGTCGGCCCCGTCCATGCGGACAAAATCGCGGTCCAAGCCAAGTCGTTTCACCAGTGCGGAGCACAGGCGGTCCTGGCCGTCGGCGGGGTAGGGACCCTTGTCCAACATGACCTTGGGTCGTCTGCGGGTCGCCGTGATCGCCTGGAGCAATGGGACCAGCTCGCGCGACAGTGCTTCGAGCAGGCGTGCCGCCTCCTCCGAGGTCAGGCCGGGCTCGTAGCCCTCCAGAAGGGCGTCGTAGGGCTCCTGTGCATATCCCCATGCCTCTGCGGCTTGCCTCGTCAGATCGAGGGTCTTCTTCAGCGTCGGCGAGAATGCTCGGAAGTCACACTTGTCTCGTGCATCGAGCCAGGCGGCGTGTCCCTCCGCCTCCGCGCGGCTCAGCGCCGAAACCAATTCCTCCGGCAGGCGGGTTTCCCGGTCGTACTCTCGCCTGATCTCGCGGATATTCACGCCCAGGTTGCCGGTCTGATCCGCGGCCAGGCCGCTGCTCTCCACGATCGCCAGGAGCCGGCCGATCTCGGCGGAGGCCGCTTTCTGGTGGGCGATCGTGGTGAGCCATGTCAACTGGTCCGTCCGGTAGGCCAGGCCCGCCTTGGGCAGCATTAGTTTCTGATCCCACTGCAGCAGCCGGATGACGGAGTGGAGTGCGGCGATCTCCTTCGCCAGCACGCACAGCCGCTCATAGGCCTGCGACGAACTCATTTCCGGTGACATCAGTGAATCTCTACCGTCCTTTTGGGCGTTGACGGAAGCGTCCGTTCCGGACGTCCGGTTCTGCTCGCCAACGCCTCGATGATCCATGCTCCACTCCACTGGAAATCCGACCACTGCGGGTCCCACAGGTGTCTCTGCGTGGTCGCGCTCAGTGCAAAATATCCTTCAGCATCTTCCTGGTCAACATGGAAATCGGCGCGAGTCCGGGTGCGCGAGGGATGATCACTCCGGGGTCGGTTTGGTGCGGGCGGCGGAGTCGGTTCCGCAAGGCCGCAGGAGCCCCTGCTTCGGGTCAATCGTTCGCAAGCCTTGCGGGCGGCAGTTGGATTCTTCCGCGGCCGAGCAAGGTGCCGGTGGCCTGCGCCAGTTGCACCTGGACGATCTCATACTCGGCAAACGCGCGAATCCTCCGCAACTGGGCGTCAGCCAGACGCGAGGCGGCGGACAAGACCTCCGTGCTCGTGCGTTGACCCAACTGAAATTGCCCCTGCTCCACCCTGTAGTCGCGAAGCGTTGCGATGGCGCCCTGTTCGGCGGCCAGGATTCGCCGCCAGTTCTGCTGCAGCTCATCGACGGTGGCATAGACCTCGCGGCGGATGAGCTGCTGCCACCGCTCGCGGTCGGTCTGGGTCCTGACCCGTTCGAGCCGAGCGCGCCGCAGCCTTGCCTGGGCCGCGTGGTTGCCCAGAGGAATCCTGGCCGACAGGCCCACGGAGTGATTTTCCGAGGGACTGCCGAAAATGTTCCCGAAAGCGGTTGCCTCTCCATGCGCCTCTCCCGCGGCGGCGTACGTGTAATCGAGGTCCAACTGCGGCAACGTCTCGTTGCGGGCCAGTTCCACATTGAGGTCGCTGATCGCCAGGCGCAACTCCAGGTCGGCCATCTCCATCCGGTTCGTCATCGCGGCAGCCGTCAGTGTCTCGGCGTCGAGGTTCAGGCCGCAGGGGTCCGGCTCGGTCTTCGTCAGAACGCCGGTGGGCGAATCCAGGGGCAGGTCCGGACGGTGCATGATTCGCTTGAGCTCCCGTTCCTGGTCGCGGACGGCCGTCTCGGCGTTGATGACGTCCTCCAGGCGGCTGGACAGACCTGCCTCGGCCCGCACGATCTCGTTGCGCGGAGCGGCGCGGGCCTCGACCTTGAGGCGGGCGTGCTTCAACTGGTCCTGGGCCAACTTGTACTGCTCGCGCCGCACGTCGAGTTCCTTGCGTGCCGCAAACAACTGCCAATAGGCGATGTCGGCGCTGCCCAGGATGCGGATGGCCGCGAGTTTCGTCCCGGCGTCCACGACCCCTTTCTGATACGTGGCGATCCGGATGGACTGGGTGTTCACGCGCGTGCCCGCTCCGCGCAGCAGCGACTGGATGAACGAGACGCTGACGGCGGCCTCCGCCACGCCGGAATCGTCCTCGCGCAGCGGCACGCTGGTCCTGATGGCTCCGCCGGTCGGCAACGGGGTCTCGACGCCCGCCTCATACGTGTTACTGAAGAACAGATCGTTGGTGAAAGCAAACTCGGCGCTCTGGTACCTCGCGGAGCCGAAGAAGACCGACTCGAACTTCGCCCGCTCGACATCGACATCCTGCTGGGCGATGGCCGGGTCTACCAGCTCCACCTTCAGGTCCAGATTGTTGGCCAGCGCCGCGGCGCGGACCTCTTCGAGCGTGAGGCCCACCGTCGGCCGTGCTTCGTTGGGCTCGGTCACCTTCTTCGCCAACTGCTCGGTCGCCTGCGCGATGGAGACCGGCTCGGATTTCGACTGCTCTTTGAGTTCCACGGTCTCGATCTTGTCGAGCTTGGCCGTCAGGGCCTTGAGCTTCGGGTCCTGCCGCACGTTCACATCGGAGCAACCCGCAAGGCCCAACGCCAGCAACAGCAAGCCGGTCACCGTTCCAACGCCATGCGTATTTCGGATTTTGAAGACAGATATTCGCATGTTTCACCTATTCACACCGTAGCACCGTCATGGGATCGGTTTTCGCGGCCCGGCGGGCGGGCAGCCATGCGGCCATCACGGCCACAACGATCGTGGCCGCCGCAGCGCCGGCGAGGATCCCCGGATCGCAGGGACTGATTTCATAGAGCAGACTTTGCAGGAGCCGACCTGCGGCCAGAGCCCCCGCAAGGCCGACAAGCAGGCCAACCGCCACCGGCGCCATCCCCTGTCGCAGGACCATCGCAATCAAATGACGTGGCATAGCCCCGAACGCCGCGCGGATACCGATCTCCTTCGTTCGCCGCGTGACGGAGAAGGACACGACGCCGTAGATGCCCAGGCCCGCCAGGACCAGCGAGCAGCCGGCAAAGGTGGACGCCAGCAGCATGTGGAACCGCCGCGACGACACGGATTCCGCCAGCAATTCGCTCATCGTACGCATCCGCGAGATCGCGACATCCGAGTCCGCGTTGTGGACAGCTTCACGAACGGCTCCGGCAATCGAGAGCGGGTCCCGGTCGGCGCGTGTCACAACCACCATGTTGGACGGGGCCAACTGGTGCCAATATGGCAAGTACAGGGTTGCCACGGCTTGCTGGTCCGCGTTCGCCCGCACATCCTGCACGACCCCGATCACCTCGCACTCCTGATCGCCGTCCGTGTATATGAACCGGCGACCGACCACCACATCCTGGTCGGGCCACAGCGTGTCCGCGAGCCGCTGTGAGACGATGGCGGCCGGACGCGACCGGTCCAATTCCTCGAAGGTACGCCCCGAACGCAACGGGACCCCCATCGTTCGGAAGTAATCGGGGCTGACGAAACGGACATTGATCGTGGGGCGCTCCCAGGTCGGCCTTGCGTCACCGGGCAGAAACGCCATGCTCACCCAGGCCTCGCCTTGGAGCGGCAGGGCGCTGACGGTCGCCACGGAGGCAACGCCGGGAGCCGTGGACAGGGCTTCAAGCAGCCGTTCGTAGAAGCCGCGGATCTGCTCCAGACTGCGGTACTTGCCGAGCGGCAGCGAGACCTCGCTGGCGAGCACCGCCGGAGCATGGAAGCCTTTGTCTGCCTGGATCACTCGCGAGAAGCTGCCCGATAGAAGTCCTGCGGTAATCAGAAGCATGATGCCGAGGGACACTTGGGTGGCGACGAACATGCTGCGCACTCGCGCAGCCCCTCTGGTAGAAGTGGCTGTGCGTCTGGCGGCGAGCAGATGCTCACCGCGATTGGGCCCCGCGCGCCACGCCGGCAACAGGCCGAATAGCAGCGATGTCATCACAGTCAGAGCCAAGGCGAAGAGCAGGACACGCCCGTCGATGCGGACCTCATCCAGGCGGGGTGTATCCGCCGGCGAAAGGGCGATCAACGTGTCCAGTCCCGCTGCGGCGACCATCACGCCGAGGACTGTACCCAGGACTGCCATAAGCAGCGCTTCGATCAGGGCTTGGCGCAGCAGTACGACACGGCCAGCTCCCAGTGCTACGCGAATCGCCGAATCAAAGCTGCGCCGTTCGGCTCGCACAAGATTGAGAATCGCCAGGTTCAGGCAGGCGATGAGCAGCACGGAGGTGATTGCAGCCAGCAGGATGAACAGGCCGCGCTGCGACCTTCCCACGACGGCCTCTTTCAACGGCTTCACCGCGGCACGCAACCCCACAGTCTGCCCGGCCATCTTCTCGATCTGCGGCGCGATGACATTCAACTCCGCCAGAGCCTGCTCGCTTGTAATACCCTTTTTGAGACGGGCGATCGCCCCGAAGTTGAACATGCCCATCAACTGGTTTTGCTCCTCAGGCGTGAACACCTTCGGCGTGAATATCTGTGGCTCCGTGCTAGTGGCCACCGACAGCCTTGCGAATTCGTTCGCGGTTGGGAACCGGAATCGCGCCGGCAGCACGCCGATCACCGTGTAGACTCCGTTGTCCAGCGTGATCGGTGTGCCGACGATCGAAGGATCGGCGTGGAACGTTTGCCGCCATAACCTGTCGCTGATGATGACGACATGGTGCTGCGCGTCCGTTTCTTCTTGTGGCGTGAACGTCCTTCCCAGCGCAGGCTGCACGGCCAGTGTGTCGAACACGTTGGCTGATACTTGCAGCCACGCCAGAGACTCGGGATCGCCGTGTCCCGTCAGCGTCAGCGTCACGGGGCCTGAGCTGAACAGAGAGACGATAGAAAGGCTCTCGAAGGACGAGCATCTCTGCCGCCACTCCATGAAGTGTCGAGCGCTGACGGGCAGCAGCGGATACTTGTCTGCAACCGCCGGAATGATCTCATGCAGACAGACGAGCCGACCGGACTGCGGATAAGCCAGTGGCCGGAGCAGCACGGCGTCCACGATCGAGAACACCGCCGTTGTGGCCCCGATCCCCAGCGCCAGGGTCAGCACAACCACCGTCGTAAACCCAGGGCTTCGCACCAGCATCCGCAAGCCGTATCGGATATCCTGCCAAAGAGTCCCCATTTGTCTCTCCTAATTCGTGCTGGACAATCGTGTGCAAAGAGCGTACCAGGCGAGGCTCGCCGCAGAAGGCCGGCAACGGCCCGAAAACGCATTCTGGGGCGCGGGGTACGGCCGGTAGCGCTGCCGGCGTCCGGTTTTGACCTCGGTGCGCCCATATCCGGACACTTGGGTACCTCGTTGGCCCTTTCCTATTCGCACCGAAGGGCGGTCATGGGATCGATCCTGGCGGCCTTGCGGGCCGGGAGGTAGCAAGCCAACACCGCCGCGGCGGTCAGAAGCAGGGGGACGCCTGCGAGTGTCAGCGGGTCGGTGGGGCGCACGTCATAGAGCATAAATTCCATGCTCGCCAGCACCCGGCCCAGCACGACTGCGCCGAGTAATCCAATGCCCAACCCGATCAGGACCACCCGCAGCCCCTGAGCGATCACCATCCTCGTCACATCCGGCACACGCGCCCCCAGGGCCATGCGGATGCCGATCTCCTGCGTCCGCTGGCTCACGGCATAGCTCGTGACGCCGTAGATGCCTGCGAACGCCAAGATCGCGGCGACCAGGGCAGGAATCCCGTACATCCACAGGGCCAGTCGCCGGCCCGACATGGACTCATACACGCGCTGCGACAGGGTACGGATATCTTCAATGGGCAGGCCCGGATCGATCGACTGCATGCTCGCCCGAATTGCGGGCACAAGCGACAACGGGTCGCCCGCGGTCTGCACGACGACGCACATGCCATAGGCGGCGTCCGTCGTGCTCGGCAGATAGATGGTCGGCTGCGGCACCTGCTCCAGGCTGATCTGCCTGGTGTCTCTGACCACGCCGATGACGCGAATCCAATCCTGCGAGCCTTCCGGCCGAATCTGCTTGTCAATCGGGTTCTCGTTGGGCCAGAACCGCTTCGCGAAGGTTTCATCGATGACCGCCGTGCGCTCGCTGTCACGTCGATTGTCGCTGTCAGTAAACCCGCGCCCGGCGAGCAGCGGAATGCCGACGGTCGCGAAATAATCCGGCGTGATCCGCCATGTGAGCACATCGGGATTCTGCACGTGGGTGCCGCTTGGCGGTGTATCCTGGGCCTCGAATCGCATCGTGCCGGGATAACTCATCGGTGGGACGTTGATCAGCGCCGCGTGCACCACGCCCGGCAGGGCCTGGACCTTCTCGATGTACTGCTCCCAGAAGGCGTGACACCTGTTCTCATCGAGGTTCGGCCAGATGGACAGCGGGACATGGTAAGCGAGAACGCCCGCCGTGCGGAAACCGGGGTTGATGTCCTGCACCTTGAGGTACGTTCGCAGGATCAGGCCTGCGCCGACGAGCAGCGTCATCGCCAGGGCCACCTGCGCCGCGATGATTGCATCCAGCGTTCTGCGCCTGGCCCGCGAGCCGGTAGTGCGGGCGCCCAGGGCCTGCAGCGTGCCGTGCAGGTCTTTGGGCCCCGCCGCGTGCAGCGCCGGCAGCAGGCCCGACAGAATCGTGGTGGCCGCCACAATCAGGACGCAGAAGAGTATGCTGCGGACATCCAGCGAGAACCTCATCCATGTCGGGACGAGGCTCCCCAGCAATCTCAGGAGGATTTTCAGTGCGTGGTAGCTCAGGAGAACGCCCGGCAGACTCCCGGCGACGGACAGGACAAGGCTCTCAGCGAGCACCTGCTGAACGATCCGGCCTCTTGTGGCCCCGAGCGTCGCACGCATCGCGAACTCCCGGCTCTGGTACGTGCCGCGAGCCAGCATGGTGCTCGCCACGTTGCAGCAGGCGATGACCAGCACCAGCACGACCACGCCGAGCGTCACGAAGAGAACGAATCGGAACTGGTCCGCCATCCGCAGGTACGCCTGGCGCATCGGGGTGACGCTGGGCAGGACCGTCAATTGCTTGTCCGGATGTTGCTCCGCCCAACCGCTCTGAATACCCCTCAGGTCATCCCGTGCCTGCTCGGTGGTCGCGCCTTTCTTCAGCCGGCCCGCTGCCATGGGCCCGAGGCCGCCGTCATCCTTCTCGGGATCGGCGCGAAGCGGGCACCAGAGGTCCTTATGGTCGGGAAACGTGGTGTCGGGCACAATGCCGACGACTGTGTAGGACGAATCATCATCGAGGGACACGGTTCGGCCGATGATGGCGGGGTCGCTGTCGAACATGCGTTTCCACAGGCTGGCGCTGAGCAGGACCACGTTGGACCCGCCGGGCCGGTCTTCCTCCGCCGTGAAAGACCGGCCCAGAATCGGTCGGATGCCGAATATATCGAAAAACTCATGGGTGACGTACCGCATGCCCACGTGCTCGGCCCTGCCGCCGCGCGAGACATTGGCGACCCACTGAGACGAAAATGCCATCGCCTCGAAGGTCTGGTTGTACTGGCGCCACGCATGAAAACGGAAGTAAGGCGTTGAATGCTCGCTGCCTGTGGCCAGGTCGATCTCATCGAGATTCACAACCCGGTCCTGGTCCGGGATCGGCAGCGGGCGAAGGAACACCCCGTTGAACAGGCTGAACACGGTCGTCGTTCCGGCAATCCCGACCGCCAGAATCCCGGCGATCATCAGCGATTGCCCCGGCTGCCTCGCCAGCATCCGCAGGCCGTACCGAACATCTTGCCAGAGCGTGCCCATCATGGAAATCACCTCAATCCTCTATTCGTATCGCAGCGCCACCATCGGATCGACCTTGGCCGCACGCCAGGCTGGGAGAAGGCAGGCCACGGTGGCGGTCATCAGGAAGAGCAAACCGACCGAGACAAATGTCACCGGATCATGCGGCGAGATGCCGAAGAGAAATCCCGCCAAGAGGCCTCGGGATGCCCAGGCCAGCGTCCATCCGCAAAACACCCCAGCTAACACGGGCTTTAGTCCTTGCTTCAGCATGAGTCGAAAGATATCGACACGATTCGATCCCAGTGCCATACGTACGCCAATCTCATGCCGACGATCGGAGACAACGCAGGAGAGGACCCCAAAGATGCCGATCATGGCGAGCGTCAGCGCGAGCGCCGCGAACAGGCCCATCAACATCGAATGGTATCGTCGACTGGAGACAGCGTCGTGGAGTCGCCCGTTCATCGTTTCGATATTGGCCAGCGCCAGCGATGGGTCCAACGCATTTAACTCGCTCCGCAAGCGATTCACGACTGATTCCGGCCGGCCACCAGTCTTCACAACCAGAAACATCCCCCGCAGGGTGTAGGTATCGAGTTCTTTCTGCAGAAAGGGCACATAGAATGTCGGTTGGGAGGGCGCATCGAGTCCGGCGCATTTGACGTCTTTGCTGACACCCACGATAGTCATCCAGGGTCGCCCGCGTCCGCGGCCGAGCTGGATGCGTTGACCGACCACCTCTCCTTCCGGAAAGAAACGTTTGGCCAGGGATTGGCTGACAAGGACGACGGGCGCACCTTCCTCGTCAATGGGCTCAAACGCACGGCCTGCCAGGATGGGAATGCCCATTACCTGAAAGTAGTTCGTGCTGACGGAGGTGCAGTTGGCCTGTAGAGGGCCACCCGCGAGGAGCCCGTTGGGGGAGTCACGATTCTCAATGCGGAAGGGACGATTGAAATCGGTTTCACTCAAGGGCAGTGCATTGACCATGGCCATACTGGCCACTTCAGGCAAGGCTTCCACACGCTCTGTCAACTGGCGGTAAAAGTTTCTCAGGGCATTGTCGTCGTCATAGGTCCTGTTCGACAAGACAATCCGAGCGGTCAACATGCGATCGGCGGAAAACCCGGGATCAACACGCAAGACTCCACGGAAACTGTTCCAGAGCAATCCCGCGTTGATCAGCAAGAGCGTCGCGATGGTCGCCTGCGTCGCGACCAACCAGAATCGCCTCTGTGGCCGTGCCGGATGGCCGCCGCCTTCCCGGCTCCTGAGGACCGCAGCGGCATTTCGATCCTGCCTGAGAAAGTGAACCAGGGGAATGATCGACATACCCACGCCCACGAGCAGCGATACCACGAAACCGTATCCCACCATCAGGGGATCGACGGCAATCTCGTCGGCCCGCGGCAGTCCGTAAGGCGCGAAGATCCTCAGCAGATGAATGAACCAAATCGAGAGTGTGACACCCACTGAACCCGCGATCAGGGAGAGGATGCATGCCTCCGTCAACCACTGACGGAGAATGCGTCGAGCCTCGGCGCCAAGCGCCATGCGAACAACAAGTTCCTTGCGGCGTTTGCCGAGACGCGTCAGGTAGAGGTTCACCAGATTCGCCGACCCGATCAAGGTCACGCAACTCACGGCGCCAAACAGAATCCACAAGATGCGACCCGCTCCACCCAGGCGTTCCTTCAGCAGCGATCTTCCGACGAATGCGACTTCGCCCGCTGGTGGCGTGGCCTGCTGTTCCGTGTAGCCCCGCGTAAACTGTTGCAGCAGTTGTCCCATGCGCACATTCGAGATACCGGGCTTCAGGCAGCCGACAACACTGAGGAAGCGATTGTCGGTCTCACTGATCTCGTCTGATGTCGGCACCAGAGGGGTCCAGTAGCTCGTGTGGCGATAGGGAAAACGGAAACTCGACGGCATCACACCGCAGATGGTGACCGCCTCGCCGTCGAGGAGAAAACCTTTTCCGACAATATCGGAACGGCCTCCAAACCGTTCCCGCCATAGCGCGGCACTCAGAAGCACAACGCGATCTCCGCCTGGCGCATATTCCTCCTGCGAGAACATTCGGCCGATCAGAGGGGCGACACCGAAGGTACGAAAGAACTCCGCCGATACCCGTGTCCCAAATGCTCGCAGCGGCGTGCCTATCCCCGAGAGATTCCGAATCGTATCAGAGAAAGCTGCCACTCTCTCGAAGGCTTCATTCTCGGTACGCAAGGCCTGAAACTCAGATACCGACAACTCCGGCTCGATTCGATCCGATGCTTGATAATGCACCTGAACACGAATGAGCCGCTCGGAATCCGGAAAAGGCAGAGGCTTCAACACGACTCGGTGCAACACGCCGAGCATAGCGGTGTTTACGCCTATGCAGAGCGTCAGTGTCAGTACGGCCACGGTCGTAAAGCCGGGGGTCTTGGCCAGCATCCGAAGGCTATATCTGATGTCTTGCCAGAGCACCGTCATTGCATAACTCCAGTTCCTAGCTTCTAATTCTTTGCTGTTGGTTTTTTGCTAACAACAAACAACTGGCAACGAACAACTATCCTTGTTTCTCCATCCAGCCGTCCTTGAGGCGGATGATCCGTTTGCTGTAGGCGGCGTACTTGTCGTTGTGGGTGACCTGGATGATCGTCGTACCCTCGCCGTTGAGCTTCTTGAACAGGTCCATGATCGCCTCACCCTGGCTGGAGTGCAGGTTGCCGGTGGGCTCGTCGGCCAGCAGGAGCTTCGGGTTGGCGATCACCGCCCGCGCGACGCCGACCAGTTGCTGCTGGCCGCCGGAGAGCTGGCTGGGGAACAGGTCCTTCTTGCCGACGATGCCGAAGCGGTCGAGCGTGTCGCAGACCATCGAGGCCCGCTCCGAGGCCTTGATGTTCCGGTAGGACAGCGGGACATCGAGGTTCTCGTACACCGTCAGCGAATCCAGCAGGTTGAAGTTCTGGAAGACGAAGCCGATGTACTGCTTGTTCAGGGCCAGGCGTTCCCTGGGCTTGAGCGTGTGGACGGGGTGCTCGAAGAGGTAGTACTCGCCCTCCCAGGCGCCGTCGAGCATCCCGAGGATGTTCAGCAGCGTAGTCTTGCCCGCCGCCGATGGTCCCATGATCGTCAGGAAGTCGCCCTCCGCGATCTCCAGGTTGATCTGCCGCAGGACGTAGTTCTTGGCCGCCCGCGTCTCGTAACACTTCTCGATGTTCTTCAGTCGAATCATGGAATCTCCAGTTCTCAGTTTTCAGTTGTCAGTTCACAGTTGTCAGTCACGATCTTTCTTGCTAGCAACTGTCAACCGACCACTCATTCTACTCATATCTCAGCGCGACCATCGGATCGACCTTCGCCGCCCGGCGGGCCGGGATGTAGCTGGCCAGCAGCGAGGCGGCCCCGAGCAGGGCCACAGTCACAACGATGCTGACCGGATCGACCGGGCCGATGCCGTAGAGCAGGCTGGCCGATACCTTGGCCACACCCAATCCCAGCAGCAATCCAACGGCGAGTCCCGCCACCGTCAGCACCAGTCCCTCCCGCAAGACCATGCCCATGATATTCCCATGCGTTGCCCCCAGGGCTTTGCGGATGCCGATCTCCGGCGTGCGCGAGGCGACCATGTAGCCCTTGATCGCGTAGATGCCCAAGGCCGCCAGGAACAGGGCCGCGGTCCCGGCCGCCAGCGCCAGGCGCGCCCCGAATGCCGCCAGCCAGACGGAGGCATTCTCCCGGCGGATCTGGGCCAGGGTCGCCACGGAGACGACCGGGACCCGGGGATCGACCCGGTGAATCTCTTCCGCGATCCGCCGGCGCAGCGCGTCCACCGATCCCCCGTCCGCCACGTGCAGATAGAAGAGCGGAGACAAGTGATCCGGTTCGGTGGGCCTGTACATCTGGGCGTGGATCTGCCGGTCGCCCACGCCCGGCACGTTGGCAACGATTCCGACCACCCGGTAGGGATCGGAACACTCGCCGAAAAGGATATACTGGATAAGGCATCCGAGCGCGTTGCCATCCGGGCGCAGTTGGCGTGCCAGGGTCTCATCGATAATCGCCACCTTCTCCGCATTCGGGGCACTATCGAGGCGATCGAAGAACCGGCCCTGCAAAAGAGGGATCTCCAAGGCGGTGAAATAGTTCCGGCCGACCTCGACCGCGGCGGCCCACCGCGCGAGATGCCTGCGTGAGCCGCCGTCTTCCACCTCCGGAGAATACTCGCAGATCGACATCGCCCCGAGTCCCCCGAAGAAGAACGAGGGCGAGGTCCCTACGGCCTGCACCTCCGGCAGGGACGCCAGATGGTCCGCCAGGGTCGCGCACGCCTGGACGCTCTGGACTCGGTCATACCCGGCGGAAAGTGGATCGATCTGGACAACCAGCTTGTCCTCCAGGGCAAATCGCGGGTCCGGCCGGGCCAGTTGCAGAGCGCTCCGCGTCAGCAGCGTGGCACTGAGCACCAGCACGACGGCCAGGGCGATCTGGCCCACCACCGAAAGACCGCCCCGCCTCCTCCGCCCGCGTCCGCGCACACCGCCGGCGGATTCCTTCATCTCACCCGCAATGTCGCGCCGGGACAGCCATAGCGCGGGCCGCAGGCCGAACAGCAGCGTGGCGATCAGACAGAAGCACAGCGTGGCCACCAAGACCCGCACGTTCAAACCAGGTTGGAACTGTCTGAACTCTCGATCCTGGACTCCCGCGATCCACACGTTGAGGATCCGCGTGCCCCAGAAGGCCAGCAGAACACCGAGCACGCCCCCCAGCAGGGCCAGCAGCCCGGATTCGACGAGTAACTGCCGGACGATCCGCCCGCGGCTCCCGCCGACGGCCAGGCGCACGGCCATCTCGCGGTGGCGCGCAGCCCCCTGCACGATCAGCATGTTCGCCAGGTTCAGGCAGGCGATCACCAGGATCAGCGCCGACGCGGTCATCAGGACCAGGCTGAAGATGCTCATCGACAGGCGTTCCTCTTCCGGGGCGATATCGATCAGGAACCGGCCCGGCGGGTGGAGGGACAGCGAAGTGCCTTCCTTCCACTGCGTCGGATACTCCGCCTGGAAGCGCGGGACCAGAGACTGCAACTGCGCCTGGGCCACCTGCAGGTCCAAGCCGGGCTTGAGCCGTCCCACGACATGGAGCCACGGGTAGTCCCGGTCGGGTCCGGCATTGGCCCGGTGCGTCCAGCCGCGCGCCAGTTCGGCGACCGTCAGATGGCTCCCCAGCGGCAGCCAAAGGTCGGGGCCGAGGAGCGTGGCGCCCGTGAAGCCCTCGGGGGTGATGCCGACGACCTCGCACCGGATGCCATTGGCCGTCACAAACTGGCCGACGATCTTCGGATCGCCGCCCAACCGCTGCCAGAGGCGATAGCTCAGAACGGTAACCGGAGCGCCGCCCAGCCGTTCCTCCTCGGGCAGGAAGCCCCGTCCCTGCACCGGCGCGATCCCCAGGAAGGAGAAGTAGTTCGCGGAGACATACATCGCCTGTGCCTGTCCGACCGAATCCCCCCAGACCAGGGTAACCGGCCTGGGATCCTCGGCCTGGGCCATGAGATCGCTGAAAGCCAGACGGCTGTCGCGGAGCGTCAGATAGGCGGAATAAGGAATACCCCCGTGCGCGGGATTACGCAGCTCACAGCACACCAACTGCTCCGCGGCCTTCACCTTCTTCGGGCGCAGGAGCAGCAGATCGGACAGGCTGAACATGATCGTGTTGGCCCCGATGCCGATCGCCAGCGTAATGAGGGCAATCGCCGTGAACCCCGGCGCTTTCCTCAGCATTCGCACCGCATACCGCAGATCTTGCCACAGTGTCGTCATAGCATAATCCCAGGTCTCAGTTCCCAGTTGTCATGCTGACAACTGTCAACTGACCACTCACTTCATTCGCACCGCAATGCCGTCATCGGATCAGTCCTCGCCGCCCGGCGGGCGGGGAAGTAACACGCGCCCAGGGTCACGACGCCGATCACCAGCGTCGCACCTGCGTAAGTCGCCGGGTCCCAGGTGTGGACGTTCCGCAGGAAGAACTTGTCCCATTCGCGGATCAGCGGCAGCAGATTGGCCAGCAACCGGGCGCCGGCCAGACTCAGGCCAAGGCCCAGGCTCAGGCCGGCGATCAGCAATATGGCGCCTCTGAGCAGGACCGACCCGAGAATGTGACGGCCCCGCGCTCCCAGGGCCATGCGGATGCCGATCTCGTGCGTGCGCTGGCGGACGGCATAGGCCATCACGGCGTAGATGCCCGTGGCCGACAACACAAGTCCCGCTAGCGCGAAGCTGTTGAGAATCCCCGTCAGGATCTGCTGCGGAAGCAGCAACTGCGAGACTCGCTCGGCCACCGTGCGAACCTCCAAGGGCAGGGGCGGTTCCAGGGCCGCCGCCTCTCTTCTGATGGCCGGGATCAGCGACCGGGGATCGCCGGTTCCTCGAATCAGCAGCACCGGCGCGATTGCCGACGGACGCTGGGCAATCGGCAGGTAGGCGATGGGTCTGGACTCCTCCAGGATCGAGCGGACCTTGACGGCTTCGACCACGCCGACGACCTCCCAGACCTCGTCGGGCTTGTCCCGTCCCCCGGACAACGTGACTCGTTTGCCGATGGGGTTTTGGTTGGGCCAGTACCGCCGTGCCATGGCCTCGTTGACTACCATGACCTTCGGGCAGTCCGCGCCGTCCTGGGTATTGAAATCTCGTCCTGCCAGCAGGGTCTGGCTCAGCGTTTGGAAATACCCCGGGCTGATGATGCCCAGGTGTTGAGTAAGTTCTCTGCTGGGGGGAATTTCAAAGCCCTCGATATGTGTCGCCTCTGTCATGCTGCCCGACTCGCTCAAGGGGACGCAGAGGCTCAGGCTCGCCGACATCACGCCAGGCAGTCCGATCACTCGCTCGCGGAGGTCGTCCATGAACCGGCCCAGATCAGGCCGATCGAAGGCCCATCCTTCGAAGCCTGCGGTAAGGACGTTCGCCGGATCGAAACCCGGATCGATGCTCCGAAGTCCGACCAGGTTGTGCAGACACAGCCCGCTGCAGACCAACACCACGACGGCCACAGCGATCTGGGCGACGACCAGCAGGTTGTGAGGATTCCATCGGCGAACGGGCAGGTCGGCGTATCCGGCCGTCCCCTTGAGAGCCGGCACGACGTTCCGCCGAATCATCTGGAGAGCCGGCGTCAGGCCGAAGGCGATCCCGGTGGCCAGGGAGATCGCCACCGCAAACAGCAGCACGCGGCCGGGCAGCCCGGGGCTGAGATGGACCTGTAGCGCCGGGTCTATATTGGAAGAGACGATTCGCGGCAGTGCGGCGCAGATCGCCCGGTCCAGGCCCAGCGCCAGCAGGATGCCGAGCCCGCCGGCGGCCAGGGCCAGAAGCATGCTCTCGACGAGCAACTGCCGCAGAATGTGTCCGCGCCCGGCTCCCAGCGCCCGCCGGACAGCGATCTCTTTGTGTCGTGTCGCGGCTCGCGCCAACTGCAGGTTCGCGATATTGGCGCAGGCAATCAGCAGCACCAGCGCCGCGCCGGCCTGGAACAAGCCCAGAGGGTAGGATGCCACCTTCGCCTCCCCGGAGACGAGTCCCTGGCTTCCATCAGTGACCAGCACGGTAATTGTAGTGGCATCGGGTCCAGTTTCCTTCGTCTGTGAGGCCAGCACCCTCAAGGCGGCCTGCGCCTGCTCGCGATTGACGCCCGGCTTGAGTCGGCCCAGCAGACACAGCCAGTTGTCGCCCTTTGGATCATGGATGCCTGTATCCCGCGCGTACGTGGTCAGCGGGAGATAGACATCGGCGACCCGGCCTACCGCGGTTCCCGTGAATCCGGGGGAGGTCACCCCGATAATCGTCAAGGGCCGATCGTCGAGCACCACCTGCTTTCCGAGGACATCCGCCTTGCCGCCGAACTGGCGGCGCCACAGTCCGTGGCTGATCACAGCGACAGGATAGTAGGCAGCATCCGCCTGCTCCTGCTCCGGGACAAACAAGCGGCCCAACGCCGCCTGGACGCCGAGCGTGGAGAAGTAGTTGACGGACACTGCTACGCCCTCGACCCGCGCCATCTCATCGCCGATGCGCAGGTTCATGGCTTGGCCACAAGTGAAGGCCGCCAGACCGGCGAACACTCCGGACTGCTCTCGATAGGTCTCGTAGGCGGCGTAGTTGGATGTCCCCTCGGTACTCTCCCAACCCCCATCCGGCGAGCGATAGTGGTACTGCACGGAAGCCAACTCATGAGGCTTCCTGACGGGCAGCGGGCGCATGTACACCTGGTCGAGGGCGTTGAACAGGGCTGTATTGGCCCCAATGCCCAGGCCGATGACCAGCAGCGCGGTGGCCGTGAAGCCGGGACTCTTGACCAGCATCCGAGACGCATAACGCGTATCTTGCCACAGCGTTCCCATCGCCTCACCTATTCACACCTCAACGCTACCATCGGATCGACCCTGGCCGCACGGCGGGCGGGCAGGTAACAGGCCAGCAGGGCGACGCTTATCAGGAGCAGTGAGACCCCGGCGTACGTGACGGGATCCCAGGGACTAAGCTGAAAGAGCAGGCTGGATAGCGCACGAGAGGTGGCAATCGTACCAGCCAGACCTATCGCCACACCCACCAGCACAGGCACCAGACCCCTTCGAAGCACCAGAGCGAGCACGTCCTTTCTCGTCGCTCCTAAGGCCACACGTACGCCGAACTCCTGCATTCGTCGCGAGACCAAGTACCGCGTGACGGCATAGATGCCGATGGTCGAAAGGAACAAAGCGATTCCGGCAAAGACCGCCAGCAGCAAACTGATCAGCCGCCGCACGACAGAGGGTCCCCCGATGATCTGGTCAAGGACCTTCACCGCATGGGGCCGCCAGTCGAATTGACGTGCCACCTCTTTCACTGCCGGCGTGATCGCGGCAGGGTCGGCGCTCGCGAGGAGGACGATGGATGTGCTCGGACGCGCGTCATGCTGGAATACTTGCCAATAGATCTGCATCTGCGCTTCCGCCTCGACCCCGGCGTTCCTGGTGTTTCCCACGACCCCGACGATCTCCGTCCACGGGGCGCTGGGGTCGGGATGGTCGCCGGGCTGGATGCGCTTGCCAACGGCATCACCCTCGGGCCAATACCGTTTCGCCAACGTCTCATCGACGATGGCGACGAGTTGCGAGTCCGCCCGGTCCCATTCGTTGAAAAGCCGGCCTCGAAGCAACCGGATGCCCATCACCGCGAAATAATCCGGGGTCACCCTTCGGTATTCCGCCATCGGGGCTTGTTCCGGAGAGGGAATGGCCTGCCCCTCGACGCAGAAATAATTCCTCCATCCGCCCAAGACCGGGTACGTGAGGGCCGCTTTCTCGACTCCCGGTATCGCCTGCACCTGACTGAGGAGTTCCTGGTGTCTGCCGTTATCCAGGTACAAGTCCATCGTCAGGACATTCTCCGGACGGAACCCGGGATCTGCGCCGACCACGTTCATGAGACTGCGGATCATCAACCCCGCCGCGACGAGTAGAATGATCGTGAGGGCGACCTCGGCGCCAACCAGGCTCATGTAGGCGCCGTTTCGTCCTCTGGAGCCCATCAGATTTCTCCCCCCGGAGGCGAGCACGCGGGTCCCACCGATGCGCGCGTGGTAAACCGAAGGAAGAAGGCTGACGAGAGGGACTCCGAGAACTGAGATGGCCAGAGCGAATCCCAGGACACGCCCGTCAAGGCGGAAGAAGCCTTCCGGCAGCATCATGGAAGCGAGCATATCGGTGCGCATCAGCAGGTTGAGCCCTCCCACCGCTCCAAGGACACCCAATCCACCTCCCAAGCCGGCGAGAGTGAGGTTCTCCAGGAACATCTGCCGCACTAATCTCCATCGCGCCGCGCCCAGAGCCGCGCGAACGGCCAACTCCCGTTCCCGCGTGATGCCACGAGCAAACAACAAGCCCACAAGATTGGTGCAGGCCACCAGAAAAACGAAGGCGACGGCGCCCATCAGCACCGTGACGGCCTTCCGTCTGGTCCCGGCCATGTGGTCTTGGAGCCGCTGCACACGAATACCCGGGTCATCCCGGTTCTCCGAAGGATACTCGGCGGCCAGTCGTCCGGCGATGACGTCCATTTCCATCTGTGCCCGGGGGACATCGATGGCGTCTTTCAGTCTGCCGAGCACGCGAAACACGTGGTTTTCGCGCACTTGCAGCCATTGGTCACTCTCGCGAAGGGCCGCCGGCATCCATAGATCTGCAGGCGGTTCCGCATAGGCGGGATACCGAAAACCCGCCGGCGTGACGCCGACGATGGTGCAGGGAATCCGCCCCAGCCAGAGGATCGTCTTTCCAATCACCTGTTCGTCGGTCCCGAAGTTCCGCTGCCGGAATGAATCACTGATCACAACGACGTACCCTGCCGAGGGCTGCTCATCCTCTTCGGTGAACAGCCGCCCGAGCAAAGGTTTCGTCCCCAAGACCTGAAAGAAGGTGCTCGATACGATTCCCGTCGCGCATTCGATCGGCGACTCCGCGCCCATCATCTTCCATGAGTCGGTCCTTATCAGATAGCAGGCCAGAGCGTCGAAGCTTCCGGCCTGTTGGCGCCAGTCCCGGTAGTTCGGATGGGAAACGCCAGTGGTCTGGCCGCCACGAGCGCATTGGCAGAGCAGGACAAGCCTGTCGGGCTTTTCATAGGGAAGTGGACGGATCAGGAACGCGTTGAAGATGCTGAAAACCGCCGTGCTCGCTCCCACGCCGACAGCCACCAGCACCACGCTCAAAAGGCTGAAACTCGGATTCCTGCGGAGCATCCGAAAGCCATAACGCACGTCTTGCCACAGCGCTCCCATAATCTTCTCCTATTCATGTCTCAGCGCCACCATCGGATCGATCCTCGCGGCTCGGCGGGCGGGGAGGTAGCAGGCCAGCACCGCCACCGCGAAAAGCAACAGGGGGATCGTCATGAACGTCGCCGGGTCATACGCGCTGGTGTTGTAGAGCAGGCCGGCCAGGAGACGGCAGAGGGCCAAGGTGCAGGCCAGACCGGCCAACAGGCCGAGGACGGTCAGAATGACGGCCTTCCGCAGAACCAGGCGAAGGACATCCTGCTCTCGGGCGACGAGCGCCATGCGGATACCGATCTCGTTCCAGCGTTCCGTGACGGCAAAAGCCATCACGCCATAGAGCCCCACGAGAGCCATGAGCAGGGCGACGCCCGCCATGATGGTCAACAAGACCGTGCAGAAGCGTTCGACCGAGATCGACTTTAGCACGAGTTGATCCATGGTTTGGGTGTAGAGGATCGGTTGGCTCGGATCGATGGCCCACAGGGCTTTGCGCGCGGCGGCGGCCCAGCGCAGGGGATCATCGGTCGTACGAAGGAAGAAGGTCATGGCGTGTCCGCACTGCTGGGCGAGGGGCTGGTAGAGGAGAACCGGGTACTCCTCGGTGCGCAAGGTTCTGATCTTCACGTTGCCGACGACGCCCACGATCGTCCTTTGGTCGTTCCCGAAGTCGACCACCTGGCCGAGCGGGTCCCGGTCGGCCAGATGTCGCCGCACGAACTCCTGATTGACGATCACGACCCGCTGACTCTGCTCGTTGTCCTCCGGCGTGAAAGTCCGACCTTGCACCAGGGGGATGCCCAGACAACGGAAATAGTCATCGGACACGACCCGGGTCTCTGCGAACAGCGAATCTTCCTTCCCGATGATCTGGAACGAGTTGGTGACGCCCGCCGGGTCCATGGGATGCACGTCGATGGCTCCGGCCTCTTGGACCCCTGGCAGGGCCGCCAACTTTTCGAGGACGCGGCTGAAATATGCTGTGCGATTTTGCCGACTGCGATTGGCCGCGGTGTCGGGACGCACCACGTGCAGGGCCAGGAGCCGATGGGCGTTGAATCCCGGGTCCGACCACTGCAGGAGGGCGAAGCTTTTGATGAGCAGACCCGCACTCACCAGCAGCATCATCGCCAGGGCAATCTGGGCGACGACGAGCGTCCCGAGCGTGCGGTGACGGGCGCGGCCGCGCGACAGACTCTGGCCCGTCTCTTTCAGGATATTGCTCAGGCCGCAACGCGACCCCTGCCAGGCCGGCGCCACCCCGAAAAGCAGGCCGGTGATCAGCGACAGGCCCATCGTGAAACTCAACACCGCCAGATTCACCCGGATTTCCTCCAATCCGGGGATTCTGATGCCGCCGGTCTGGCTCATGCGGGGAGTCATCCACCGAAGGAAATCCAGACTCCAGAAGGCCAGGACCAGCCCCAGGACGCCGCCCAGCAGGGCCAGCAGGATGCTCTCGGTCAGCAGTTGCCGCAGGAGCCGTCCGCGCCCGGCACCCAGTGCCTGACGCATGGCCATTTCCCGGCTGCGGACCGCCCCTTTTGCCACCAGCAGATTGGAGACATTGACACAGGCGACGAGCAGCAGAATGGTGACCGCTCCATAAAGGACCAGAATCGTCGTGCGCACGCTGCCGATCAACACCTCGTGCAGGAATTCGATCTTCACTCCCTTGCCGATGTTCGTGCCGGGATTCTCTTTCTCGATTTGCGCGGCGACCTGGTCCATCTGGGCCCGGGCCTGCGCCAGAGAGACCTCTGGCTTGAGACGCCCGAGAACGAGGAGGTACTGGGCGCTGCGCCCATTCTGGGTCAGTTCCTCCTGTGTGAGAGGGATGCAAAAACGAGTCAGCTCATCCAGAAAAGCCAGTGCGGGCTTCGCCACGCCGATGACTGTAAAAGCAGCACCATCCAGGGTAACGGTTTGGCCGAGGATATTCGGATCGGCATGGAAACGGTCGCGCCAGAGACTATGGCTCAGTACGACCACGTTCTGATTACCCACGTGCCCCTCTTCCGGACGGAAGGCGCGTCCCAGAGTCATTTCATTCGACCGCACCACGTCAAAGAAGTTCACGGAAGTGCGGAAACCCGGCACGGCCAGCGGCTCGCCGGCCCCGGTGAGACTCGCCTGGCACAGAGTAAAGGCGCACAATCCGTCCATGACCCGATTGCGCTCGGCCCAGTCGAGGTAGTCCGGCCCGGAGCAATTCATGGTCATGTTCAAGGAACGCCAGGACGTCTGGATCAGAACGAGGCGCTTGGCGTCGCCAAAGGACACCGGACTGAACAGCGCGCTGTACACTAGACTGAACAGGGCCGTATTGGCGCCAATCCCCAGCGCCAGCACGACGGCCGCTGTCAGAGTAAAGCCCGGCCGCTGGATCAGCATCCGCAAACCATACCGAACGTCCTGCGATAATGTCGTCATTGCATGACTCCAGTTGTCAGTTCTCAGTGGACAGGTCTCAGTTGTCGGTTGACTGTGAACTGGGAACTGACAACTGCCTTCATTCATATCTCAAAGCCTCCATCGGATCGACCTTCGCGGCCCGGCGTGCGGGCAGCCAGCAGGCAATCGCAGCAACGGTGAAAAGCAGCAGCGACACCACAGCGAACGTGATGGGATCAAGCGGCTTCACCTCAAAAAGCAAATTGGTCAGCACACGAACCAGCGCAAAGGCTCCGAGCAGGCCAATCATGACTCCAATCACCGCCAGCTTCATGCCCTGCCCGACGACCAGCGCAAGCACGTTATGCCTTTGCGCGCCCAAAGCCATGCGCACGCCGATCTCGCGGCGGCGCTGCGTGACCGCGTAGGCCATCAATCCGTAGATGCCGCACGTCGCGATCAGCGTCGCGGCCATCGCGAACAGCACCAGCAGCAACATCCGGAAACGCGGCGGCGCCACCGACGCCGCCACCGCTTCGTCCATCGTCACCGTGCTCTGGATCGGCAGATCGGGCGCGGCGCGGCGGATTTCCGCGCGGATACCTCCGACCACGCTGGCGGGTGTGGCCGTGCGCGCGACGAACGACACGAACCGCAGGACGAAGACCTCGCCGCGCTCCTGCTGGAACGGCACGTAGAGCATTGGCTGCACGTCCTGATCGAGTCCCATCTGACGGATGTCCGCGACGACGCCCACCACCGTCAGCCACTCGCCGCGATCGCTCAAGCGCACGCGCCGGCCGAGCGCCTCGCCCGGACCACCCGGAAAGTATTCGCGCACGATGCGCTCGCTGACGATCGCCACTTTCGGCGCTTCCGCCGTGTCCCGTGCGGTGAACTCGCGTCCCGCCAGCAGCGGAATCCCCATTGTCTTGAAATAGCCCGCGTCGATCTTGGGCCTGCCGGCATCGAGCTTCGGCTTCGGCTGACCCTCGATGTCGAAGTCGTCGCGGATGAACATCATGCCGAACGGCGGCGAGTTGATCAGGCTCGCGGACTTCACGCCCGGCAGGTACTGGATGCGATCGAGCACGCCGCGCGCGAACGCATGGATGCGCTCGGGATCGTCGTAGAGGCCTTGGGGCAGCACCACCTTGACGGTCTGCACGACGCCGTCGCGCCCGCTCAATTCGAAGCCGGGCGACACCGACGTGAGACGCACAAAGCTGTGAATCAGCAGGCCCGCGCCGATCAGGAGGACGAGCGTCATCGCGATCTGCGCGACGACCAGCATCGTCCGCAGCCGCTCGCCCTGACGGTCGCCCGTCGTGCGCGCTTCGCCGGCGTGCAGCGCAAGGTCTTCGCCAAATGCGGCCCCGCTGACGCGCAACGCCGGCACGAGGCCGATCAGCAGAGTCGAGAGGAGCGACAAGCCGAGGCAGAACGCCATCACGCGCGCGTCGATCACGATGCCGCCGAGGCGTGGAAGCGCGAACTGCGGCACGAGCGGCAGCGTGACGTCGATCGCGATCTTCGCGAGCATCACGCCGAGCGACGCGCCCAGCAGCGACAACATGACCGCTTCCGTCAGCAACTGATGCACGATCCGCCGGCGCCCCGCACCGAGGGCCATGCGTACGGACAGTTCGCCGCGGCGCGCGGTGAGGCGCGCCACCTGCAGGTTCGTGACGTTGACGCAGGCGATCAGTAGCACGAACGACACCGCCCCGAGCAGGATCAGCAGCAGCGTGCGCACCGACTCCGTGCCGTACTCCTGCAAGCCGACCGCGCGCGCGAGCGTGCGGACGTTCGGCGCGAGTGCACCTTCGGGCGCGAGTGCGCCGGCGGGCGCGATCGATGGATCGTTCACCAGCGCCGTCAATTCCGCTTCCGCGCGTTTCTGCGTCACGCCTGACTTCATACGGCCCAGCAGAAAGAGAAACGCGTTCCTTCCGGTGTCGCCGGGCCAGCGATTGGGCAGAAAGATGTCCGCTTCCGGCAGCGCGCCGATCCGGACCACCGGCCTGAAGCTGAAGTCCGGCGGCAGCACGCCGACGACGGTACGGGGGAGGCCGTCGATGGTGATGGACTGTCCGACGATCGCCGGATCGGCCTTGAGCGACGTGCGCCACAGTCGATCGCTGACGATCGCGGTGCCATCGTCGTCTGGCGCCGCGGCGCCGGTGAGGAACGCGCGGCCGCGCGCGGGATTGACGCCCAGCGTGGCGAAGAAATTCGGACTCACGTCGAGCGCGTGCAACTGCAGCGGCTCGCCGCGTCCGGTGAGCTGCGCGTCGATCGAGGCGTAGGCCGCGAGATGATCGAGCGTGGTGACGCGCGGGCGCAGCGCCTCGTACGTCAAGGGCGCCCAGGTCCAGAACGTCTTGACGCCCGTCTCGGTCTGCTGCGATGACGCGACGATGACGAGGCGATCGGGATTGGGATACGGCAGCGGACGCCAGAGCACGCCGTAGGCGACGGAGAAAATCGCGCTGTTGAGGCCGATCCCGAGCGCGAGCGTGAGCACGGCCACGGCTGTGAAGCCGGGGTTCTTCCGCAACATGCGGACGCCATATCGGACATCTTGCCACAAAGTCGTCATTGCATGACTCCAAGAGTGATCTGGAATAATGGAATGGTGGAATGATGGAATGCCGTAGGAGCGTCAGCACTCCGACCCATTATTCCAGTATTCCAATATTTCATCGTTCCAATCCGCTTGTCTTACGCCACCTCGAAGCCGCGTTGCTTGAGTTCGGTGGTTTCCTGCTGCTTGCGGGCGGCCTCTTCCTCCTCGACGATCCGGCCGTCGAAGAGATGGACCGTGCGCTGCGCGTTCCGGGCGTACCGCGGGTCGTGCGTGACCATGCAGATCGTCGCGCCCTCTTTGTGCAGCTCACTGAGCAGGCCCATGACGGCCTCGCCGTTATTGGAGTCGAGGTTTCCGGTGGGCTCGTCGGCCAGCAGGATGGACGGCCGGCCCACCACCGCGCGGGCGACCGCCACCCTCTGCTGCTGGCCTCCGGAAAGCTGAGCCGGATAATGTTTCATGCGATGCGACATCCCCACCCGCTCCAGGGCCTCCTGCACCCGCTGCTTGCGCTCGGAGGAGGGCATGCCGCGGTACGTCAGCGGCAGCTCCACGTTCTCGTAGACGTTCAGGTCGCCGATCAGGTTGAAGCTCTGGAAGATGAACCCGACCTGGCGGTTGCGGATGCGGGCCCGCTGCGAGGCCGACAGGTCGGCCACCGGCTCGCCGTTGAGCCAGTACTCGCCCTGGGTCGGGGAGTCCAGCAGGCCGAGGATCGCCATGAGGGTCGATTTGCCGCAGCCGGAAGGCCCGGCGATGGACACGTATTCGCCCTGGGCGATCGACAGGTGGATGCCCGCCAGCGCGTGGGTCTCCACCTCCTCGGTGATGAACACCTTATGCAGGTTCTCGACGCGGATGAGTGGCTCGTTCGATTGTGCCATGTGTCAGTTCCCCTTATCAGGTAGTCGGTAGTCAGTAGTCGGTAGTCGGTGTTGGTGCTTTACCGGCTCGGGTTTTTCCCGTCAACGGACTTTCTTAAGCCGTTCAGCATGCGTCCTATTCGAGCAGCTCTTTCCAACATCTGGTTTTCTTTCTCGCCATCAACGTATTCCAATCGCCGCGCAATCTGTATATGAGTCTCCACCTCTGCCAGTGAACCATAGGCTATGGCGAGGTGTTGGAGAAACTCCTTGTCATGCTGACGTCCCTGCCCCTCGGCGATATTCGCAGGGATCGATACAGCCGCTCTCTGAAGTTGACTCGCGAGCCCATAGACTTCACTCTTGGGAAAAGCTCCGGTCATACGATAGCACTCCACAACAAAATCCATTGCCTCCCACCACACGTCCAGATCCCTGTAGTTCTTTCCTGCCATCGAACTATTGCTCCTTTCTCCACAGTCGCCGCAAGTTGCCACCATCTCCGACCGACTACCGACTACTGACTACCGACTACTTCAGTCTGATCTTGTCGCAGCCGTCCCATTGGGACATATCGCTGAGAACGATCTCGTCTCCGACTTGCAGGCCTTCGAGGACTTCGATCGTGCTGACGGAGCTGCGTCCGAACTGGACGCGGGACCGCACGGCGAATCGGCCGTCCTCGACGAGTTTGAACAGCTCGCACATGCCCTCCGAGGAGGCGAAGACGGGCCGGCCGACATAGAGGATATCGTCCAGCCGCTCGATCTCAATGGTGCCGACGACCGACAGGTCCGGGCGGGCGCCCTGGGGCAGCGTGCCGCTGAGCGACACATCCACCGTGACGTTGCCTTCCATGACAGTCGGATCGATGCGGGAAACCTTTCCCGCGACCGTCCCGTGGTGCGTATCGACAACGGCGGCCAGGCCGGCGATCACGTCTCTGGCCTGGGCTTCGGGGACCTTCAGTTGTGCCTTGAGCTGCCTGGGGTTGGTGATCTTGGCCAGAATCGTCCCCGGCGCGACGGACTGGCCGGGCTCGATCTTGTCCTTGACCTGGGCCAGCACGCCGTGCGTGCCGGCCTTCACCTTCAGCGACTCCTTGTCATTGCACTTGAGCCTATATCGCGATTCCGCCTGCTCCACGGAAGCCTTCGCCTCCGCCAACTGGGCAGGCATCGTCCGCGTACGGAACACCTCCAGCCGTTTGCGCTTGGCCTCGAGGAGCTGCTCCGATTGTGTCACCTTGGTCTTCGAGAGGATCAGTTGAAGCTCCGAGATCAGCTCGCTGTCGTACTGCTTCTGATCCACCTCCGCCTCGAGCTTGCTCTGCTCATAATTGGCCTGCGTCTGGGCCACATCCATCTCCATCTGGAGCAATTGGTCGTCCAACTGGGCCGTTTGCGAGATCAGTTTCGATTGCGCGGAGTCCCGCTGCGATTTGGCGTCGAGCAATTCCAGCTCCAGTTCGGGGTTGTTCAGCTCGATGAGCACGGTATTGGGCTCGACGATGCTGCCGGGCTCGACGAGGATTCGGGTCACCCGGCCCTTGACGGCGGCCGGAATCCACAGGATATCCTCGGAGACGAGGGTCCCGACGCCGCGGACCTCCCGCAGCATAGCTCCCCGCTTGACCGTGTCCAGCCAGACGGTCTGGCGGTCCACCCTCGGCGCCGCCGGCTCCAGGCGTGAGACCCCGACGGTCACCGCCGCCACCAGTGCCAGGCCCGCCGTGATGATGAGTCCCCGGCGAACCATTTTCATACGCTTCGCAGATTTTCGTGGTATGTCCATGTTGAACCCCGTTGGTTCTCAGTTGTCAGTTGCCAGTTCACAGTTTCCCAATTCCTGACTGACAACTGTCAACCGCGAACTGACAACTCATTCTCATTCATATCTCAACGCTGCCATCGGATCGACTCTCGCGGCCCGCCGGGCGGGGAGCCAACAGGACACCAAGGCGACTGCGCCAAACAGCAGCACCGTCAGGATGAACGTCAGGGGGTCCGTGGGCGTGACACCGTAGAGCAGACTGGATACGATTCGCGTCAAGGCGACCGCCAGGATCAGCCCCAGGCCGCAGCCGATCAGCGTCAGCGTCATCCCCTGGCAAATGACAGCGGAAAGTACGCTGTGCCTCTCCGCTCCGAGAGCCATCCGTATCCCGATCTCCCGCGTCCGGCGGACCACGGCGCAGGACAGAATGCCGTACAGGCCAAGGCAGGCCAGGGCCAGCGCCGACAGACTGAAGAAACCGGCAAGCTGCGAGAGCATCCGTTCCCGGCGCAACTGCTCGTTGACCATGTCGTCCGCCGTGTGCAGGCCGTCCACGTCGGCCTGAGGACCGAGGTCACGGACCGCCTGCCGGATGCTGCGCGCCACGGCCACGGGACTGCCTGAGGTCCTGATATGGAAATAGTACAGAGCCGAGCAAGTGTGGCAGGTCTCCAGGACGTAAATGGACATCTTCGGTCCTTTGCGGAGTTCCCTGTGGATCACGTCCCCCACAACGCCGATTACCTCCAAATAGGGCCAGGACTCCCAGCCGGAGGTCTTCAACAGCCTACCGACGGGATTCTCATCCCCGAAGAGTCTTCGGGCACTGGTCTGGTCGATGATCACCGGGCGCGGGGATTGGCTCGGCCGGGCAACTTCGGCCGGCGGTTCGTCTTGCGGGCCAAAGTCCCGCCCCATCAGTAGCGGAATGCCCATGGTTTGGAGATACTCTGACGCCACAGCAATTGCGCTGGTGTCCAGGCCCTCCCCCGCTATCGCGTCAGTTCGGGGCACAGTCACTTTCTCCATGCCCCACCCAATCTGGTTGCCGGTGTCAGTCAACGTCTGGATGCTGGACATACTCGCTGATCGCACCGCTGGGAGGTTCCGCACGCGCTGCAGGACCTCCTGCTTGAGATTCCCCGCCCGTGTGTCATCGTATTCCTTCGGCCAGCACAATTCGAAGACCATGAGATTCTCACGGTCGAAACCTACATCCAGTGCCCTGAGCTTCTGCACCGTTCGCACAAACAGACCGGCGCCGATGAGCAAACAGCAGGAAAGAGCGACTTGCGCAACGATGAGGCCCTTGTTCCCGAGTTGCCCCGATCGGCGGCCCAAGACCCTGCCGGTCTGGTCCTTGAGGGCCGTCATGACATCGAGCCGGCTGCTGCGCCAAGCCGGAAAGAGTCCGAATAGAAGCCCAGTGCCGACGGAGATCAGGAACGTAAAGGCGAGAACCCTCAAATCCGGCGTGGGCTGAAGCTGGGCGGTTTCGCCGGACTGACGAATGTAAGTGGCCAGCAGCCGCACGCCCCATTGGGCCAGCAGCAGACCCAGGGTGCCGCCGGTGGCCGCCAGCAACAGGCTCTCCGTCACAAGCTGGCGTATCAGGGCCACACGGCCAGCGCCCAATGCGGCCCGGACCGTAAGCTCGCGCTGGCGTACCTCGCCGCGTGCCATTAGAAGCCCCGCAAGATTCGTGCAAGCGACGAGCAACACCACGCCCACCATCGCCATCAAGATGAACAACAGCCGCTGAAACTCACTGCGTAACCAAGTGAATCCCGTCCCCGCAGGCCGTAATTCGATCCGCCGGCTCAGGAGGTGCTTTCGCGCCTTTCCTGACAGGCCCGGCTCGTTGGCCCAGACACGCAGCATCCGCTGGAAGACCACATCCAGCTCTTCCCGGGCCTGCGCTTCGGCCACGCCCGGTCTCAGACGTCCGCAGATGTGCAGCCATATGGGACCTTCGCTGGTCAGGTAGCGTTTCCAGTCCGGTCCCTGCACCTGTGGAAGCATCTGGAGGGGCCACCAAAGGTCCTGCCTTTGCCCTACGATGAATCCGACGAATCCACGGGGGGTCACGCCGACGACGGTGAGGGGAGAGCCTTCCAGCGTGATGGTTTTTCCAATCACGCCCGGATCTTGTCCGAAGCGGCGGCACCAGAGGTCATGGCTGATCACCGCAACGGCTTGCGGATCACCCGGACGATCATCATCGGGTGTCAACGTCCGCCCAAGGAGAGCCGACACGCCCAGGACGGAAAAGAAGTTTCCCGAGACGGGTGGGGCCCACACCCATTCCGCGTCGGCGGCATCCGAGCCTGCGACCCACACCCGGCGTTGGAAGTCCTGCTCCGCATGGGCGAACAGGCCGGAGAGCGACTGGTTGGCGCTACAGAGATGCTCGTACTGTGGATAGGAAAGGCCCGGCCAAGGGCGAACCGTGACCAGCACAAGCTGTTGCGGGTCTTTCACCCCCGGCAGCGACTTCAAGAGCAGTGCATCGATCAGGGTGAAGATTGCGGTATTTGCCCCGATGCCCAGCGCCAGCGTGAGCACCGCGACGGCCGTGAAGCCCGGCGTGTGGGCCAACATTCGGAAGGCATATTTGAGGTCTTGCCACAATACCGTCACGGGTCTCTCCTATTCGTATCTCAACGCCGCCATCGGATCGATCTTCGCAGCTCGCCGGGCGGGGAGGTAGCAGGCTAACAGGGCAATCAGGCTGAGCACCAGGGCGCCCGCCGCCAGAGCAAGCGGATCCATCGGGCTGACGCCGTAAAGCATCCCGCGCAGAAGGCGAGTCAACGCCCAGGCGCCAACCAAGCCCAGGGCAAGCCCAATTCCCACGAGGGTCATCCCCTGGCGCAGCACCATCCGCACCACGCCGGGTCCTGCGGCGCCGAGCGCCATGCGGATTCCGATCTCACGTTTGCGCACGGCCACAGAATAGGCGAGGATGGCATAGACGCCCACGCTGGCCAGCAGCAATCCAACTGCTCCGAAGACGCCAAGGTAGCACATGTACGTCCGATGCGCTCGCGTGCTATCGTAGAGTTCATCCTTGACTACAAAGACATAGGGTTTGCGCAGCTCAGGCCCCGCTGCTTTCACTTCCCCTAAGAGAGACTTGATCAGTCCTTGGGGCTCGGTCCGGGTTCGCACAAGAAAACGATAACCGCCGTTGGAATCCACCTGCTGCGGCTGGTAAAACTCCGGCTGGATTGGGTCTGTCAGGCTGTCCACCCGCGCGTCGGCCACAACCCCCACGACCTCGAAGGTGCTCTGATTGTCGCCTGCTGTCTCGCGAAGAGTCTTTCCGATGGCATCTTGGCCAGGCCAACAGCGCCGGGCCAGGGTCTCGTTGACCAAGACAGTCGTCGCGTGGATACCTAGGTCCCGCTCGTCGAAATACCGCCCGCGGAGCAGCGGCGCTCGCATGGCCTTGAAGGCATCGGCGGTCCCGACCCCGGAGTCGCCCCCCCATAACTCCACCGGCTCTTCCTGTCCGACGATGGCGAGCTTTCGTGGCCAGGGGTGAACAAAAATGCCCACTGCCTCGACTCCCGGCACAGCGATGAGTCGCCGGTGAACCTCGGTCAGCAAGAGGTTCTTGGCCTCCAGCGTCCGGTATTCCTTGGCGTCCCACGCCGGACTGATCTGAATGTAGATCAGGTTCGTCGGCTCGAGTCCCGGATTGCTCCGGAGCAGATGGACTACGCTTTGGATCATCAGACCGGCGCCGGCGAGCAACAACATCGCGAGGGAGACTTCGAGGACGACCAGCCCTCGGCGATACAGGTTTCTGAGCGCGTTTGGCGTCGTCTGCAACCCGGTTTGTTTCAGCGCGTTCGCCGCGGATCGTGTCGCCCCGTACCACGCGGGGACTGTCCCGGAGATTAGGCCTGCCATGACCGCAACCAGCATGGAATAGGCCAGCACCCGCCGGTCGAGGTCAATGGCTCGCACGCGCGGCAGGTCAAACGGTAGCAGCCACTCCATAAGACCGAAGCTCCAGCGGGTGAGGATGACGCCGACGACCACCCCGGCCAGAGCCAGGAGCAGACTTTCCAGCAATAACTGGCGTAGGAGTTGGAGCCGCCCGGCCCCGATCGCGCTGCGGATGGCCAGTTCGTGCTGGCGAGCCTCGGCCCGGCTCAGGTTCAGATTCGCTACATTCGCACAGGCGATCAGCAACACGAAGATCATGGCCCCCACGAAGCCAGGAACCGTCTTCTGCATCTGGGCGCTGATGAATGCCTCAAGCACGGGGCGAGCCTGAAGAATGGTATAGCCAAAGTCAAATTGGCGGTGCTCCTCCTCGTGCCTTTGCGCAAGCACATCCAGTATTGCCTGCGCCTGCTTCATGGATACTCCAGGAGCAAGTCGCGCGATGATTCCGTGGTTACTCTTGAATCGGCGCCCCTGCGGGTCTTTCTCCGCTGGCATCACCTGCGGATCATCATCTGGCACCCAGAAGTCAGCATAATGGGGGAACTTGAAGTGAGGTGGCATCACTCCGATCACCGTTCGGTACTGATCGCTGAGATGGAGCGGTTTCCCTATCCAGCCTGGGTCGCCACCCAATTTGTTCTTCCAAAACGCATGACTAAGCACAATAACCGGAGGAACACCAGGCCGCCCCTCATCTGGGGCGAACGTCCGCCCAAGCCATGGCTTTGCACTCCAGAAGGAGAAGAAGTTCGGGGAGACGCTGGCACCGTGCATATTGTCAATCCATCCGGCATTTTCCCAAGGCACTCCGACCCAGGGTTTGGTTCTGGCCAGATCAGCGAAGCAGTCCGGATGGGTGCGTAGTTCCTGGATGATCACAGGGCTGACGAAATCCATGTAATCGTTCTTGTCCTTGTTGAAACTGCGGACCTCGACGAGTCGGTCCGGCCTCGCCACCGGCACGGGATTGAACCACAGGGCGTTGACTCCGCTGAAGATCGCCGTGCTTGCCCCGATGCCGAGAGCGAACGTGAGCACGGCCACGACCGTGAAGCCCGGCGCTTTCCTCAGCATTCGGACGCCATATCGGAGGTCTTGCCACAATGTTCTCATAGGTCTCTCCTATTCGTACCTCAGTGCCACCATCGGGTCGATTCTTGCGGCCCGGCGGGCGGGAACGTAGCAGGCCAGCAGGGCTGCGCCGAGCAGCAGCAGCGCCACGCCCGCGAACGTCAGCGGGTCGGCGGCGCTGACCTCGTAGAGGAGGCTGCGCATCAGCCGGGTCAGAGCGAGGGAAGCCGCCACTCCGACCGCGCCGCCGATGACCACCAGCCGCATGCCTTGACGCAGAGTCAGGCGAAGCACCTGGGACGACTGGGCGCCGAGCGCCATACGAATCCCGATCTCCCGTGTCCGCTGTGCAACCGAGTAGGCGATCAATCCGTACAAACCCATGACGGCGAGCGACAGCGCCAGCACGGCGAACAACCCGAGCAGCACGGCAATGAACCTCGTGCGCGATGTCGAATTGGCGATGCGCTGCTCCATCGTCATCACGTCGGAGACGGGCAGCTCACGGTCCACCGCCGCCACGGTCTGTCGCACCGCGGCGACCAGGGACAAGGGATCGCCTCGCGTCCGGACCGTCCAGTAGTAGCACGGGTAGCCGGATTGGAGGTAAGGCACGTAGATGTCGTTGCCGAACTTCGCCGCCATGTCGTCATACTTGACATCGCCCGCAACACCGACGATCTCGACCGGGGCGTACCCCGGCTCTATCGCCATGCTCAGATCGACCTCCTGGCCGACCGGATCGGTCCCGGGCCAGTATCGGCGCGCCATCGCCTCATTGATCACCACCACCCGTTTGGCGCCGCGAACGTCCTGCTCCGTGAACCAGCGCCCGGCCAGCAACGGGACCTGCAAGGTGCGCAGGTAGCCCGGGCTTGCCCTGTGCACGCCGATGGGGACCTCCGTCTGCCCGCTGTCCGATCCCGGCTGTCGGAGCATCACGAGACTATGGTCGTAGGAACCCGATAACGGCGTTGCATCGGCCGCACAGACCCATTGGACGCCGGGGATCAGTGCGATCCGCTGCTCGATCTGCTGCACGGCGGAGCTCCAGGCCTCGCTGGACAGCCCCTGCGACATGCTCACCTGCAGGGTCAGCAGACCCGCCGGCTCAAAGCCGATCTTCGTCGTCGTCAAGCGAACAAAGCTCTGCAGCATGAGCCCGGCCCCGACCAGGAGCATGATCGCCAGGGCCATCTGTCCCACCACGAGGAGACTGCGCCCCCGGCACAGACGCAGGCTCGACCATGTGCCCGCCGGCGCCGATTCCGTCGTCCCTCGCGGCGACGGCGCCAGCGATCGGCGCGTGGCGCGCAGGGCGGGGACAAGACCGAAGATGACGCCGCAAACCAGTGCCAGGACGAAATTGAAGAGCAGCACGGGCGTGCCGAGTCGCATCTTCCCAAAGTCCGGCAGGCGGGCGTACTGCACATGGAATCCCTGGCTGTCGGCCGGCCTGAACACAGCCATCAGGTCGATGCTTTCCCAGGTGAAGAATAGCGCCAGCACGCCCGCCGCGATGGACAGAACCAGGCTCTCGATGAGCAACTGGCGGACGATGCGTGCCCGTGTCGCACCCAATGCCACGCGGGTCGTGACTTCCCCCTGGCGGGAGATGCCCCGCGCCAGCAGCAGGCCGGTGACATTGACACAGGTAATCAGCAGCACAAATCCCACGGCCGCCGACAGCACGAGCAGCGAGCGGCGAATGGCCGGGTCCGTGTTCGCCCTTTGCAGGGAAGCCAATCGGATACCCCAGGTGGTCGTCTGGTCCGACATGGGGTAGATGGTCTCGATCTCCTTCTCAAGAGGCGTAACGGCTGCCTGCGCCGCCGCCAGGCTGATTCCCGGATTCAGACGCGCCAGGACCTGATGCCACATGGTCGCGGGCCTTGTCAGGCGCTCCGGATTGTTCTGAAGGATCGGCGCCATGGCAATCGGCGCCCAGATGTCCGCAGACCCCAGTTGTCCTTTGAACCACGCCGGCAGCACACCCACGATGGTCAGGTACGTCTTGTTCAGGCACAGAGTCTTCCCGATCACGTCGGCCTGCGATCCGAAACGACGGTGCCAGAGTCCGTCGCTGATCACCGCTACCGGATGGGTGTCCGGCGGCCGGTCTTCCTGCTCGTCGAAGAGGCGTCCAAGCTGCGGCTTGAGGCCCAAGAGAGAGAAATAGCCCGCAGACACCAATTCCGCCTCCACCCGCTCCGGATCGCCGGCTTGCGTCAGGGTCAGCGAGTCCTCGGCACAGGCGGCGATTTGCGAGAAGACCCGGCCGTACTCCCGCAGCCACTCGAACCGTGGGTAGGACCATACCATGATGACTTCGGTCGGTTTGCCCGCCGTCGTAATGGTCGATTGCACCTGAACAAGGCGTTCGGGATCGGGGTACGGCAGGGGCTCGAGAAGCACCTTGTGTATGACACTGAACAGGGCGCCATTGACTCCGATGCCCAGCGCCAGGGTCAATACCACGATGCCGGCGAAGCCCGGACTCCTCCCGAGCACCCGGAATGCATAGCGCAAATCTTGCCAAAGAGTTCTCATCTGTCTCTCCGATCATATCTTTATGTCGGGTGCCGGTGCAAACGTTGTGCCAGGCAGGCCCGCCCGGGGCCGCGTTTTCAACGCTGAGAGACGTGGTTTTGACGTTCCACAGGGGTGGACGTTACCTGAAGTGTCCATTTTTGCCGTTGGCGCGCCCGGATTCGGACACTCTGCCGCGAGGGCGCCCGCGCCCCGGCGGCTCACAGGGAACACAGAAACGCCACCAAGTCGTCCAGTTCGGTGGCGCTAAGCCGTGATGTTTTGCCGTGGCGATCGCCGGGATTGAATGTGGTGAGCAGTTCTTCGAGCGTGGCGGCCCGGCCGTCGTGCAGATAGGGAGCTGTGCGCCATAACTCGACCAGCGTGGGCGTATCGAAGGCCTGGCTGGCCTCGCGACCGGTTCCGGTGCCGACATCGTATGCCTTGCAGGAGGTGTAAAGGGGCGGCGTGTGACATTTCTGGCAGCCGGCTTTCTCGTAGACGCGTTTGCCTCGTTGAATCCTGGCGTCGAGCAAAGGCGAAACATCTTTCGCCCCGACCTCGGCCGCATATGGACTGGGCAGCGGCCGGAGGGATTTCAGATAGGCATCGATCGCTGCGGCATCGGCCTCCGGGCGGACGACAAACTGAATGTGCTGGATACCGGCTCGCACGGCAGCCTCCGCCGTCTCGCGCACGCCCAGGCTCATCGCCGGTGGCGTGCGGTGCGCCCACAGGAGGCTCCGGGTGTTCTTGGGCGTGCCCAGGCCGTCGTTGAGCAGGTCCCAGTTCAGGCCGTCCGCGCGGGCGTCCGGATGACAACTGGCGCAGCTTTGCCACTGTTGGAAGCAGAGGTCGGCGTCGTGGAAGAGCATCTCTCCCCGGCGCACCGCAGTCGGCTCCGGCACGGGCCCCAGCAGGATCGATTTGATCGCGCCCTTTGCATCTGCGGCCAGTTCGACCGCAGTTACGGAATCGGAGAAGTACTCGGCGGCGTAGAGCGTCTGCCCGGCGATCGCAAGGCCTCGCGGTCCTTTGCCTGGCAGCCGGATGCGCCGACGCAGATCGACGAGGAACGACAAGTCGCTTGATACATCCTGCGAGCCCGTCCCGAGCTTCTGGTGCAGGCCGGGACAGTCGATGATGCTGATCTCGTGCGTGCCCGCGTGGCTTACACACAGCCACCGGCCATCGCCGGTGCAGGCTACGTCCCACGGATTGGCGGCGCCGTGGTCCACGTCATCGAGCAGGACGGTATTGATCCGCCGCCAGGTGCCGATCTCGATGATGCTCAGGGCGCTGGTGTTCATCCAGCCCCGGTCTACCTGCGTGGTGGGGAGTTGATAGTGGGCCAGCGTATGGACGGCGTAGGCGTAGCGTCCGTCCGGTGACATGCAGATCCCGCGGACGGAGGTGCTGCCGTTGAGCAGGGGGACGTGGGCCGCAATCGTCAGATCGGCGGTGCTCACGGCGACGACTTCGGCGGCGACAGTCGGGCCGGTGGCCGGTCCGGCGGGCAGGAGATTGGCGACCAGCACGAATCGACCATCTGGTGTACGGGCGGCCGCGACCGGCTCGCGCCCGACGGGCAGTTCGGCTTTGATCTTCTGTGCCGTCAGATCGATCGCCAGCAGCCGTGAGCGATACCGGTCGCAGACAAAAAGCGTGCCTCCATCCTCGCCGAGTACCGGCGCGGTCGGGCTGTAGCCGGCGGGAATCCGCGCACGCACGGCACCGGTCTGCGAATCGATAACCACGACGAGTCCCTGCGGCAGGCCCGCTGTGACATAAAGGCTCTTGCCGTCCGGAGAGATCGTGATGCCTGACGGCGCTTCCGGCAGGGGGATTCGCCGTGAGACGGCGGAAGTTGTCCGGTCGATGACGAGCAGTTGCCGTCCCGTGGCCGCGATGACGTAGAGCTCGTTTCCGGTGCCGCTCGCCGCCAGTGTCACTGGTGAAAGAAATGCATCTTGGGCGTGCGAGTCGCGTGTCGCGGGCGTCCCGCCCGCGGTCCGAAGGCGGGACGCCTTCGACACGGATGTGGGGCTCACGTTCTTATCTTCCTCCTTTTTTCCCTTCCTCCCTTCATCGCGGGCATTCGCTCGGAGGCTGGCGGTCTGGGCCTTCGACCACTCGGCGATGTTCCGTCGCTCCAGCTCCTCCATGCGCCGGCGTTTCTCAAGGAAGTGCGAGTAGGTCCGCTGCTGCTCGCCGGTCCACTGGTTTGCCTCCTCGTAGCTGCCGCAGAAGGGCACCTGGAGGTCGATCCAGCAGGCGAGCTTCTCGATGTCTTCGGTCGCGAGCTGCACCCCATGATGCCCGTCCGCCAGCATGGACAGCAGGCGGCTGCGTGCGGCCCCTGCGGCGCAGGGCGCCAGCATGTTCGGCTCCGACTGCGCGCCGACCCAGTTCACCATCGCGTCGTTCGTCGTGCCCGCCAGATACTGATGACCCTCCTGCGTCTGCTCCGTCGGCCGGACCAGCGCCAGGTAGCTCGCGCTCCACTGCCGCTTCGCCAGGTCCTCCACCACCGGTTTGCCCAGCAGACTGAAGGCCGACTCATCGGCCGCAGAGGTTCGTGTGCCGGGTGGGCTCTGAAAAGTAGCACGGGCATCCTGCCCGTGTGTATCACGGGCGTCTCGCCCGTGCACGGAATCGATGCTCGGCAGGGCCAGGATGGCCCTGCTACTCATGGGCAAGATGCCCATGCTACTTGCATCGTTGTGGCAGCGAGTACAATGCCGATCCAGGACAGGCTGGATTTCGCGCGAGAAGCTGAAGCCATGCGGTGAGCCGTGAAAAGGAATCAGATATTGCGGCCCGGTCCTCATTGCCATACTAGTCCCGGCCCCGGCGGGCGGCGTGCTGTTCTTAGCCTCGTGACAACCGGCGCAGGAGGCGTTTTCCCCCGGCTGCAAAGTGGCCCAGCTTCGCATCGTCTGCACGGCGTACCCCCGTTCGTCGATCGCCTGGAAATAGATCGGCATCCGCGCCGGTACCGTGAAGAAGGCCGAGCCATCGGGGCGTACCGTGGCGTCGCCGAGCACGACCTTCACGTCCCAACTGCCGTTGCCGATGGCCACGGGCGTGCAGGCCAGCGCCTCGCCCGCCGGACCTGCGTTGTAGTTCCAGCCCACTCCGGCCGCGCGATACTGCAAGCCGACCACGCGGAGCTTCTTGACCGTGCCGCGCGCAATGCCCGCCAGCCCGCGACCCGCATAAATGTCCTGCAAGTAGCATGTGCCGGCAGTCTTGTCGTAGTCCACAATGTTGGGCCGGACCGGCGGACGCGGTCTGACCGCGAGAGGCGCCGCTTGGCCGCAGGAGATGTTCGGATCGGCGGCCAGCAACTCCCGGCGGCCGTCGGCGGCGATCCAGTACAGCTTGAACAGCGTCGGCTGGCGCGACCAGCCGAGCGGCGCGCAGGCGACCACGAATTCGGAGTCCTGTAGAGGCGAATCATGATTCGCCCGCACCGGATAAGGGTATTGGAACAGCTCGCCATCCTGGCCATAGAAGTCGATGCGCTCGGCGGCCGTCTGGCGCACCGGCGCGATCAACTGCGTGCCGGAGTTCTCCTGCCGGCCTCGGGCCGGGTCCACAATCCCAAGCTTGCCCACCTGGCGTGTGTGGTGGCCCGAGAAGATGGCGACGACCTTCTGCGTGCCGGGGATGCCGCGAGCGTGCAGCAGCGAGGTCGGGAACCACGAGTCATTGGCGTAGAACTCGGTCTGGCCCGTGCCGTCGGGGTTCATCTGGAACAGGCTCTGGACGAAGAGCTGCCCGCGGTCCTGATACTCCCACCGGGTATAGACGATCCGCCCATCGGGCAGCACCGTCGGGAAATTGTCGTGGACCTGATCGAATGTCAGCCGGCGAAGGTAACGGCCGTCGCCGCTGCACGTGTACAGGTTGCTGACCTCCGTCCACCAGCAGTCCACCGTCTGAACGCAGCGGGTCGAGTTGAACAGGATATCGCCGTTGGGCAGATAGACGCCCTCGTAGTCCGCAAAGCCCAGACCCCGGGTCAACTGCTTCACCGAGTCATCCGCCACGCTCATTTCGTAGAGATGGTAGTCGTCCTGGCGGTCGGATTTCTTCCAGGCGAAGAGCACGCGCCGGCCGTCCCAGGAGACATCGGGGTCGCGGATGACGCCGTCGGAATCCTCGATCAGCGTGTGCACGCGGCACTCGGCGCCATCGAGCTCAAGCCGGCACAGCGCCGCGCCCGGCTCGAATTGCCGCTCATTCTGGGCGTCGGATTGACCTTCGGTATACGCGTAGTGCGAGCCACCTAAGATGCAGTGTTTCGTGAAGATCCAGCGCGGATATTGTTGACGCAGGCCTCGCAGGCGGACGTCGCGGCGCATCTCGGCGGCCCGAAGATAGAGATCGAGCCATTGCCCCGTGGCGAGGCCATCCTGGCCTTGCTCTCGCAGGTCGTGCGTGCCCGCACGACTTCGTAGCATGGGCGTCCCGCCCATGGATTCTGAGGTCACGGGCAAGATGCCCGTGCTACTTTCGGTGGGCAGGGAGGCTTGCCCTGACGACTGGCTCACGAGGCGGTCGAACTCGCGTTGCAGGTTCCGTCCGGCCGTTCCGAGCTCGGCTAGCACGTTAGCCGTTGCCTTCTGCGCCACGACCGACACGGTGGCCGTTGACAACCAAGGCCCAAAGTCCGGCCCCGCGTCCTGTAGACACCAGTCCCACGGCATGGGGAACTGGCGCTCGCCCCTGACGGAGAACTGCTCCGCGGCCTCAGCGAACGCCTCGCCGTTCGGATCGAGCGACGCCATTTCCGCCTGCGTCTCGATCACAGCCGTCCGCCACGCCTTGCCCTGCTCGGATGGAGATGCTGCATCTGCTGCCAAGCCTGTGCTCACGTGCCCGCAGAGCCAGAGAAACCCAAATGCAGAGAGTAGGATGGGCTTGAGCCCATGGGGACGATTCTCACCGTTATTCATTGCTTTCTCATTTCCTCAACAAGAGGCCGCTCAAAATACTGGCGCCAGACGGCGTAGGCGGGGCGGGCGCTGCCCTGCTCATCGACGAGCCCACAATCGCGCCATGCCATGAACAGCTCGGGCGCGGTCGCCTTGATCTTGTCCCAAAGTGCATCGTAGTCGCGGTGGATGAACAGGACGACGAACTCAAATCGCCGCCGCTCGGCTAGCGTCAGCAGAGTCCGCAAGTACGCCGCCTGTTTTTCCGGCGTGCCGTCGATCACGAATCTGCTTTGCGGCAGGACCAGCCGCTCGCCTGCCTCGTTGGTTTCCACCACCGCGTAAGGCTTGCCGAAGCGGTCAAATTTCTCCGTCAGCCACGCGAAAGCCGTTTCTGCGGGCTCGCCGGCCAGGAAGGGATAGAAGCTGACCGCGATGAAATCGTTGTACGGCATCAATTCTTCCCACGCGGCCAGCATCGGCCCGCGGTCTTTGACCATGTTGTGCAGCGTGAAGGAAGCGAAGATCGGCAGATTCGGATGCTCCTTCTTCAACTCGCTGTAGACGTGGCGATGGAGTTCGGCGTACGCGTGCCACTTGTCGGCGCCAGCAGTGAAGATCTCGTTGACCTCGATGCCGATGGCCATGTAATCAGGCTCGAAGAAATCAATGCAGCGGCGGCAATAGGCCAGAAACGCTCGCTTGACGAGAGGATCGTCGTAGGGCTTGCCTCTCAACTCCGGCGGCAGCGGCGTGGCGCCCTTGTCGGGCAGCTTGAGGTCGCCGCGACCTGGCGAGACGGCCAAGTACACCTTCGCCCCCGGCGGCCTCATCGAGCGCTTGAACTCGTGGTCGCTCAGCACTTCCTTCGGAAACGGCGCATTTTGCAGCGCCTCGGCCCAGGGCACGCCCTCGATGTGATGAGCGATGAGGTCCGCGTTGCCGCGGACGAACTGCCGCGTCTGCTCGACCGCCTCGATGCTGATGTCGTGTGGAAACCCCGTGAACCCCATGCGAAAATGACGCGGTGGCTGCGCCGCCGCAGCCATGCTGGAACCCTGGGTCCCGAAATGTGGATCAGGTGCCGAACTCCAGAGAACTACAAGCAAAGCCAAAGCGGCAAAAGCGGGCCCTCCGGTCTCTTGATCCAAACCACGTCGAATATCGTGCCAGAGCATTTCCATATATTAATCCTAACGATACCCTCGTGCCGGTGTTGATGGCCCATCCCTATCGCGATAGAATACACGATAATGGTCGATGTTGAGAAACAAATTGACTACTGGCGCCAAAGTTCGGATGAGGACTGGGAAGTTGCGGTGAAGCTCGTGAGAGATGGGAAGAGCCGGCACGGGCTGTTCTTCGCCCATCTGGCTTTAGAGAAGATGCTGAAGGCGATCATCTGCCGTCGCACGCGAGATATTCCACCTCGGATACACAACTTGACTCGTCTCGGCGAATTGGCAGGTCTGAAACCCGATGACCGACAAGCCGATGCTCTGGCTGATATGAATCAGTTCAACATGGAAGGGCGCTACCCCGAATTCTACACGCCCCAACCAAGTTTCGAGGAGGCGACAGAGTACATAGCTCGATCCCAGGAGATTCTGACGTGGCTGATCCAACAATCGTAGAGATCGTCCGACGATACCTCCGCAACCTTGCTGGGCAGGGGATTCTGCCTCGCATGGGGATCATCTTCGGCTCTCATGCCTCGGGTCATCCCGGCAAGTGGAGCGATATCGACCTATTGGTCGTGTCCCCGGCATTCGACGGCGCATTTTCGCGTGAGTTCATCAACCGCCTGTGGCGCGTAGCCGCACGCACGGACAGCCGGATTGAGCCTGTCCCCTGCGGCGAGCGTCAATGGGCCGAGGACACCGCAACACCCATCATCGAAATCGCCCGCCGCGAAGGCGTGCAGGTAACACCGGATGGGAATGCTGCTGGTGAGAGGCCCTGAGATGGTTGCCAACTTGTGACCAGCAGCCTCTCCTACATGGATTAAGACACCGCAACGAATCTTGGGGGCGAACCGACAATGCCAGCAGTGACGCCAGCATATGTGAAGAACATGATCCACCGAGGATTCTCAGAACTTGTAGACCCGGGTCCAACTCAATGTGAGCGGGTCGCCATCTGGAATTACTTTCAAGATTGTTGCGCCTATTGTGGCCGGCGACTGCGGCGTGGAAACAAGGAAGGCCACATCGATCATCTTGTACCGACATCGGTTGGCGGGGCTAATACTATCGGGAATCGTGTGCTTTCTTGCGCGTCGTGCAATGAGAAGGAGAAACGTGACCAACCCTGGGAGGAGTTCTTGAAGAGCAAGGTCGCATCGTTGGAGGAATTCGCCGCCAGACGCCAACGAATTCTCGATTGGCAAAAGGAACATCCGATGGTTACGAGCCGGGATCACCAGAAGCTCATCAAGCTGGCCTCTGAGAAGGCCAGCGAAATCTCGAATCTCTTTGAGCAGAGCATCGACGAGATTCGCCGCCGCGCGCGAGCGTTGCACCGCACGAACATCGTAAGCTGAGTGTCCCCCAATGCTGGGCTCGCGTGTGCCCTGCTGTGCGGGCTGACAGCAAGCCACGATCAACTGCCACCGCCGCACTTGACCTATACAAACCTTGTATATATACTGAAAGCTGCTTGTGAAAGGGCTTATCTGTGGCGACTATGGTAAACATCTCATTCCAGGAGAGCCTTCTGGCGGATATTGATCGGCTGGCCAGGAAGGAACGGCGCTCACGCTCGGAGTTGGTGCGGGAGGCAGCTCGCCTGTATATCGAGCGAAGGAAACGGTGGAATCAGATATTTGCTCTGGGAGAGGCTTGCGCCGCACGCGGGGGCTTGTCCAAGAGAGATGTAGAGGTCGAGATTCGCGCCTACCGCAGAGCCAAGGTTGCCAGACGATGAAACGCGCGCACGTGGTCTTGGACACCAACATCCTGATCTCTGCTTTCCTGTTCGGTGGTGCTCCACTTGCTTGAACTGGACAAATACAGGGGCATCCGCATCCTGAATCCTGCCGGGTTTCTCCAAGCCATGAGGACGAACACTCTGATCGCACGAGGACGGCGAAAGCACAAACCGTAGTGGCATCGATCCGTCTGGGAGGCAGAGTGACGATCAGCCGTCAACTGCCCAGCGGTAACCTCAGCGTGGCTCGGCAGCCGGGTTTGTTGGGGTGGTTGGCCAGGGTGAGCGAGCCGTGGTGGGCTTCGGCGATCTGGCGGCTCAGGGCCAGGCCGATTCCCGAGCCGTGCTGCTTCGTCGTGTAGAACGGCACGAACGCGTTGGTATCCTCCGCCAGGCCGGGGCCATCATCGTCCACGCGGACCTCGAGCTCGCTGCCGTCAATCCGCCAACTGATAGAGACGCGACCGTCGCCGGCGGGGTGGGATTGCTGGCTTGCCTCCACGGCGTTGGAGATCACGTTGATGAGCAACTGCTCCAGTTGATCGCGGTCCGCGCGGACCCGCGCCGGCGGGCCGTCCTCGACCGTCACGTCCATTCGCGTCTCAAGCTCCGCCACTCGGCGAAGCAACGGGGCCACATCGACCTGCGAAAATGCCGGCTGGGGAAGATGCATGAGGCGCGAGTAGGCGCCGATGAACCGGGCGAGCGCCTCAGAACGCTCGGCGATCAGCTCCAGCCCGCCCTTCAAATCCTCCTCCCAGTCCTGCGGCAGCGGCCGGCGTGCGACGATCGCCCGCAGGCTGTCGGCCACCGATTGGATCGGCGTCAGGGAGTTGTTCACCTCGTGGCGAACGGTGCGAATCAGTTGCGTCCAGGCTCGCCGTTCCTCCTCGTGCAGCGTGCGGGTCAGGTCGGAGAGGAACACGATCTGGTGCGAGACGCCCTTCTCGCGGTAGTCGCCGCGTCGAAGCTCCCAGCGGCCGGACCCGCCCGGCAACGCGATATCGAGCACGCGGGGAGTCTCGCCTTCAAGGCACTGAGCCAGGCCCAGCTCGCTCGCCCGGCAGCCGAGCAACTCTTCATCCGTCCTGCCCAGCAGTCGCTTGCCGCTGTCGTTGACTAGCTGGAGCCGCTGACGGCTGTCGAAGCCGAACATCGCGACATCGATCTCGGCGAGGACTTTGCGGAGCAGGGCGGTCGCCTCCATCGCACCCAGCCGCTGCTCGCGGAGCGATTCGGCCAGTGCGTTGACCTCCCAAATGACTTCGCCCATCGCATCGTCGAGCCGGGCCCCTCGCGCGCGTAGCGAATAATCCCCCTCCCGCAACGCGCCGAGCAGATTCGACAGCGTGCGAAGCGGGAAGATCACTTTACTCTGGAGCGCAAAGGCGGCGCCGACCCAGACGGCCGTGATCAGCACGCCCAGCGTGACCTGGGTCCGCGTCGAATAGTTCGAGTCCAGCAGCAGGAACAACGCTGTCGTCGAGCCCGCCAGTCCGGCAAGCAAGCCAAGGGTCAGAATGCGATGTTCGTACTTCATGATTTACGATTTACCATTTACGATTTACGATTGTCGGGATTGGGACCATCACTTGCGAACTCGAAATCTCAAATCGCAAATCATAAATCGTAAATTCCCTATCCGATTCCATATTTCTCCAGTCGCCGGTAGAGGGCGCCGCGGCTGAGGCCGAGGGCCTCGGCGGCTTTGCTGATGTCGCCCTGAGAGCGGGCCAGCGCGTTCTGGATCATCATCTGCTCGACCTGATCCAGGGTCATGTCCTCCATCTTGGCGCCGCCCTGGGCTCGCGACTCCAGGCCCAGATCGCCGGCCTGCACGGTGCCGCCGCGAGCCATGAGGACCGCCCGCTCGATCGTGTGGTCGAGCTCGCGCACGTTGCCGGGCCACGGGTACTCCAGAAGGACCTGCATCGCCGCCGGGTCGAGGCCGGCAAGCTCCTTGCGGTACCGGCCCGCGTGCTTCGTGAGAAAGTGCGCCGCCAGTAGCGGGACGTCCTCTTTGCGGTCTCGCAGTGGCGGGACCCGGACCTCCACCGTTTTGAGTCGGTAGAGCAGGTCCTGCCGGAATCGACCCTCCGAGACCTCCTTGCCCAGGTCGGCGTTCGTCGCCGATAGGATCCGCACATCCACGTGGTGTGTTTTCGAGGACCCGACCGGCTCGAACTCGCCGCTTTCGAGCACGCGGAGCAGCTTGGATTGCAGGTTCGCCGGGATGCTGGCGATCTCGTCGAGGAACAGCGTCCCGCCGTCGGCCAGCTTGAATCGTCCGATCCGGTCGCTCTTGGCGTCGGTGAACGCGCCGGCGACATGGCCGAACAGCTCGCTCTCGAAGAGGGTCTCCGGAATGCTCGCCGTATTGACGGTCACCAGCGGCTTGTCCTTTCGCATCGACGCCGCGTGCAGCGCCTGGGCGACGATCCCCTTGCCCGCGCCGTTTTCGCCGGTGATCAACACGTTTGCCTGCGACGGGCCGACGCGGGCGATGGCGTCGAGGACCGGCCGCATCGCGTGTGACTCGGCGATGAAGCACGGCTGGGCCTCGCTTCGCAGCAGCGTGTTTTCCTGCTCGAGCTGCCGGCCCTTGCGCAAGGCCCGGCCAAGCTCCACCTGCGTCCGCAGGGTCGCCAGCAGCCGCTCGTTCTTCCACGGCTTGGTCACGAAGTCCCGGGCCCCACGCCGCATCGCCTCCACCGCCAGCTCCACGCTGCTCCACGCCGTCATCACCACTACCGGCAGCGTGCTGTCGATCTGCCCGATCCGGGCCAGCACGTCCAGACCCTCCTGGCCCGACGTGTTGCCCCGCATGTAGTTCATGTCCATCAGGACCACGTCCACGTCCTGCCGACGGACCGCCTCGAGGATCGCCTCCGCCGACCCGACCGTCTCGATCTGGTAGCCCTCCCCCTTGAGCAGCAGGCGCAGCGCCTTGAGCACGCCCAACTCGTCGTCCGCCACCAAGATCCGCGGCGCCTGCGACGCGCCCCTACTGGTCCCAACACCCCCGCCACTCTGTTCATCTATACCCATAACAATCCCTCAGCCACATGACTGTTTGTGCAACCATTGTAGCCGATTCGACGCTCCCAGTCCATCCCGCGTTCGCAGCGACGCCGCAAGGCGGTTCTCGCGAAGTGTCGAGTGTGAGGTTTGAAGTATGAAGTCGAACGGCTTGGCCTTTGGCCCCTCCCGCTTGACACTTGAAACTTCAAACTTGGAGCCTCTTCTCAATTGGCTTCGTTTCTCGCAGAGACGGTAGAGTAGGGAGGGACGAAGGCGTCCCTCCCCCTCTTCAAACCGGACGTGCGGATTTTCCGCATCCGGCTTTCCTGAAGATGTCAGCCATCGGCATTCACAGGGTTCGTTTGGGTCGGATCG
>Ga0315282_10000516_pt1 | contig 76304 bp, 83 predicted proteins | sample YL17G07_20_MG_FD_203693 | JGI IMG/M metagenome (GOLD analysis project Ga0315282, IMG submission 203693) | Sediment microbial communities from Yellowstone Lake, YNP, Wyoming, USA - YL17G07_20 | ecosystem: Environmental > Aquatic > Freshwater > Lake > Sediment | place: USA: Wyoming | collected... | reverse complement strand
TGGAGGTTGTGGGTGAGTCCCAGTTGACAAAGGCCAGCCAGCCGTAGCCCTTGCCATGGACAGAGCGTAGTGGTTGCCGGCTGCCAGAGCGATCAAATCCTTGTTCGACGGCGAGGCCGATCTTTGAGACACCCACACCATAGCGTCGGGAAGTGGATAGTCTCTCAGTCGGATTGGGCTTGCCGAAAGCAAGCTTGAGTGTCTGGATGGGATCCATGCGGGTGACGCGGGAATAAGGATAGGTCTTGTCCGCATTGGGCGGCCAGGAGCGGTAGTCGGTAAAACCATTCTGGAGGTTGCCATCGACAAGCGAGAAAGCGACCTCGTAGCTCGCTTCGGTCTTCTTCGTCAGGGCAACCGTCAAGGCCCCGCCAAGGCGGAGGATATCACCTTGGGGATTGTTGGGTTCAGGACCGGGTTGGGCGAATGACATTTTCTTGGGCAGGGTGAGACTTGCCCGGGCGAAACTCGCCAGGGTCTTGAGGTGAATCTTGCCTTCGTCTTGAGCGGCGGAGGTAAGGCTCAAAATCAGTCCGATGAGGACCATGACTACTCGCCAGCAACTCCACATGGCGGCAACCTCCATTTGTCGTATTCCTGTGCAGGATGGGTCAATAATATCAAAAATCTCAAAAATGTCAACTGACAGCGCTTTCCTACTCGGGCCCGGACCCTTCCCCCAGCGGGGTCCGGGTTCTTTTGTAAAAATCTGGATTTTCTATTTGGTTGATTGACTTCTGATGCAAAAAAGGCTAAAATTTAGATCATGCTCACCACCCCCAGACTACAATAGGAGAAGAACTCAAGTGAAGCAAGTTATCGCCGCCGTTCTGATGATGTTTGCCGCCAATTCGCTTTTTGCTGCTCCGGATAGAGTTGCCGAGCGCGTGGTGCTTGAGTTCGATGGCAAAAAGACGGTTGAACAAGCTGTTTTCGAGCAGACCCTCGTCATTAATCCGGATGAGCTGAAGTCGCTGGTTGAGGCCGCCAAGAAAACAAAAGGTTTTCCCGTCGGTCGAAAGCCCACAGGGACAAAGACGGTCGAACTCCTCATCCCGGCAAACTACCTCGTTGAAGCAATGGCGATGTATGAGGAAATCGACCTTTCAGGCCACACCCTCGTGCTCTTTCAGCTCTACGAGAAGAAGAGAATCGAGCTTTTTCGCACGAAGGTGGCGGTTGGCGCGCGCGGCAAAGAAACTCCAACCGGCGACTTCTGCCTCAAACGAGTTGTCTTTCGGCCGCGCTACTTTCCGATCAGGAAAAAGAACGCGAAGAAGCCGCCACCGCCCGTTAAGCCAGGGCCGAAAAACCCTTACGGGCTCTGGATGGCGGAGATACTTCAGGTAACTCCCGAGCCAGCCGGCTACGAGGTCCACCCCGCTGGGCGAATAACCCAAAACGGGATCCGACAACATTCGACCAACCGTCCAAGCTCCATTGGCACTGATGCGAGTTTGGGCTGTATCCGGATGTATCCTCGTGATGCCGAGCACTACTTCCCCTTTCTGCTCCGTTTTACGCCGCACCGCGAGGCAAAGAAGGTCTACCGGGGGGAAGCCGTCTACCCGTTCAAAGCGGGGCACCTCGTCTATGTAAAGATCTACCGGTCGAAACCGGTGGTCAAAGCCAAGCATCATAAGGTGAGGAAGAAGAAGTTACACCTCAAAGCTAAACAGTCCGTCGTAGGGTGACGCATTCGCGTCACCCTACTTTTCTTCCGTTGGGCCAGGACCGTTTGCGCCTAAGCTAAACCGAATTTAACTAAAACTTGCCCTTCAAAAGCAAGTTTTAGTATCCCAAAATTTTAAAAGGAGGGCTTTGACAAAAGCTCTTTTTTTGTTAAACTGAAGTCTGTTATGGCATTGCAAATTTTAGACAAATTATGGGGAATGTTTTCTCACGATATTGGCGTTGATTTAGGAACCGCCAATACTTTGGTTTATGTGCGTGACAAAGGAATTGTTATCAATGAGCCATCAGTAGTGGCGATAAATCAAAAGTCGAAGCAGATTTTGGCTATTGGTAACGAAGCGCGTAAAATGGTTGGTAGGACTCCAGCCCATATTGTTGCTATCAGGCCCTTGGTTGATGGTGTAGTTTCTGATTTTGAAGTAACCGAACAGATGCTTAAATATTTTATTGACAAAGTACATCGTGAAAAATTTTCCTTGTTCCCCAGACCCCGTGTTGTAATTGGCATTCCTTACGGTGTGACCGAAGTTGAACGCCGGGCAGTTGAAGAAGCAGCGCTTAACGCCGGCGCAAGACAAGTTTTTTTAATTGAAGAACCAGTTGCGGCGGCGATCGGTGCGAGACTGCCTATTCAAGAGGCGGCGGGTAATATGGTGGTTGATATTGGCGGAGGTACGACCGAGGTGGCAGTGATTTCTTTAGGCGGAATTGTTGCTTCAAGATCTCTTCGCATTGCGGGTAATGAAATGGATCAAGATATAATTGATTTTGCTAGAGAAAAATTCAACCTTTTGCTCGGAGAGCGTACGGCTGAAGAGATTAAATTACATGCCGGTTCGGCAATTGAGCTTAAAGAAGTAATTAACATCCCAATGCGTGGCAGAGATTTGGTGAGCGGCTTACCAAAAGAAATTATTGTCAATGATGAGCATATTAGAATGGCAATAAGAAAATCGGTTAAACAGATCATTGATGCCATTCGTTCGACGATGGAAGAAACGCCACCGGAACTAGTGGCCGATATTATGGAAAAAGGGATTGTTCTATGTGGCGGAGGGGCATTACTTCGAGGCTTAGATATTTTAGTTAAAGAAACGACTCAGACGAAAGTGCATATTGCCGATGATCCTTTAACGTCGGTAGTTAGGGGTGCGGGTTTAATTTTAGAAGATTTAGAAAATCTTAAAAACGTTTTGCTACCAACTCAATTTAATTTCTAAAAATTAAAAATATTCATTTAGTCCTTAATTTTTTTTGCAATTATGTTTCGAAAATTTATTAAGCAATATAAATTAATAATTTTTTTGAGCCTCCTGATAATTATTGGAATAATTTTATCTTCCACAAAATTTTTTAAGCCTGTAAAAAATACAATTTATATTGTTGATAAGCCATTGGCTATTGTTACAAATTATACTGTCAATCAAATCACGCTCTTTTTTAACAATCTTTTTCACCTGGCTTCTTTAGGCGAAGAGAACCAATCCTTAATTAAAGAAAATTTAAATTTACAAAGCCAGCTTAGCATTCTGAAAGAAGTGCAGCATGAAAATGAAATTTTAAAAAGAGAAATTGGACTGTTAGAAAAGAATAATAAAAATATCCAAGTTCTACCCGCTAATATTGTTGGTCGCTCATCACTCGGCTATATAAAAACAATCGTTATCGATCGAGGTTTGAACGATAATTTAAAAGTCGGGCAAGCAGTAATTTCAGAAGGGTATTTAGTCGGTACAGTCAAACAGGTTTATGATAACTCTTCAGAGGTTGATTTAATTACAGATTATAATTCAGTTGTTCCGGTCTTATTGCAAGATTCTCGAGGTACCGGTTTATTGCGTGGCGGCTTAAGAGGACTAACAATGGATGAAATTCCTTTGAATATCTCAATCAAAACTGGCGAACAAGTTATTACCTCTGGTCTTGGCGGTGATATGCCAGCAGGGATATTGGTTGGAAAAGTTGATGAAGTAATTTCACATGAAGGTGAAATTTTTCAAAAAGTGACCGTATCTTCGCCGATTCAAATTTATTTCTTAGAGTTTGTTTTTGTCGTCAAATAAAAATAAGTTATTCGTCTCCGAATAATTAAATGATAAAAAATATTTTAAAGGGCATCGGGATCATAATATTAGCGATCCTACAACTGGCGGTAATTTCGAAGATATCAATTTTAGGAATAGCGCCAAATTTAATTTTAATTATCGCCGTCGCTTTGATGTTGAGAAGTCGTCCATATGATGCATTTTTGATCATTTTGATAGGTGGAACTATTTTAGATATTGGTTCTTCGTTAAAATTTGGCATTTTGATAATAATATATTTAGTTATTTTAATTTTAATTTACTTGTTGATTAATAGAATTTCTCTTATACCAAATTATTTTTTCTCACTCCTAGTATTTATTGGCGCGTTTTTATTTCTTAATACGATAACATCTTTAGTTTATTCTGGCTCGTTACATTGGGAGATTTTAAGTGATTCGGCGGTTAATTCACTCTGGGGGATATTAATTCTACTCTTGATACAAAGATTTATTTCCGAGCGGAAAGAGATAACATACTCTGCGCGGGCTTTAGCCCGCGGAGTGTCATTAAAGTGGAGGAGAGGTTAATTTAACATGTCCATTTTTGACTTACATGATGATGAGCCTTTACCTGGCGATAAAAATCACCGAACTTTAAAAAACGGTACTTTGGAATATGAACACTTTAACACTAAAGCAGAGGGAGAAGAAATCTTTTTTCAAAAAAGAAGCCCAATTTGGATCCCATACCTATTGTGTATGTTGGCCCTCGCCGCGCTTATAGCACAACTTTTAAAATTGCAAATCACCCAGGGCAGTTTTAATAAAATTCTAGCCGAAGGTAATCGCGTCCGTATCCGCGAGATTAATGCGCCACGTGGTTTAATTTTAGACTCTAAAAATCAGGTTTTGGCTAAAAATATTCCATCATATAATTTAGTGATTTATCCTCTCGATTTACCCAAAGACGGACAAGAAAAAGAAGCTATTTTTCAAAAACTTGCCGAAGTGGCTCAAATTTCCTCGAGCGAAATCGAAGATGCCGTAAAGAAAGGAATGATAAGTTCCGATCCCATTGTTTTAAAAGAAAACATTGATCGTGAGACAGCAATGATTTTGGAGGTAAGAACAAAAGGTTTGGCTGGGGTGGAGATTTCCAAAAAGCCAATTCGTGAATATCTTGGTATTGAAGGATTGGGTCCAATCCTAGGATATGTTGGCAAAGTCTCAGACAAAGACTTAGAGGAAAATCCTAACTATCGACGGTCCTATGAAATAGGAAAAGAAGGTTTAGAGTCGTATTATGAGAAATATCTTAAGGGTACGCCAGGAATTTTAGAGGTAGAGGTCGATTCTAAAGGAAGAAAGCAAAGAGAGCTTTCTTCAACTGAACCATCGCCGGGTAATAATTTAATTTTAAGTATAGACACAGAGCTTGAAAGTAGAATCGCTTATTCATTGAAAGAATATATGAAAATATCCAATGCGCCAGGCGGTGCAGCAGTAGCGGTCAATCCTCAAACTGGTGAAATTTTGGCATTAGTTAGCTTGCCGACTTATGATAATAATTTATTTACTAGGCAGACTGTGCAGGAAGAATATCAAAAGTTAGTCGAAGACCCTTCCAAGCCAATGTTTAATCGGGCAATTGCTGGGACTTATCCTTCTGGTTCGACCATCAAACCAGTAATAGCCGCCGCGGGTCTCGAGGAGGGTGTAATTACTGCCGACACAACAATTAATGATCCAGGCGAAATTAAGGTTGGTAATTACACCTATCCCGACTGGAAAGCCCATGGCTTGGTAGATGTTCGTAAGGCCATCGCCGTCAGTTGCAATGTTTTTTTCTATTCCGTCGCCGGAGGTTGGGATAAAATCAAGGGCTTAGGGGTTACCAAACTGGATGAATACTTGAATAAATTCGGTTTTGGCAGTAAAACTGGCATTGATCTTCCTGGTGAAGCCTCGGGTTTAGTTCCCGATCCAAAATGGAAAGAAAAAAATAAAAAAGAAATGTGGTATCTCGGTGATACTTATCATTTAGGTATTGGACAGGGAGATTTTTTGGTAACGCCCCTGCAGATGGTAACTGCCTATGCGGCGATTGCTAATGGAGGAGATCTTTTAAGGCCGCAAATAGTTAAAAAAATTACCGATAAAGATGGCAATGTTGTGCAGGATTTTCATAAAGAAGTGGAATCGAGTAAATTTATCGATGATCAAAATTTGCAAATCGTCCGAGAGGGTATGCGTCAGGCTGTTACTTCGGGTTCTGCCACAAAATTAAACGATTTGCCGGTGATGACAGCGGCTAAAACTGGAACAGCCCAATTTGGAACTGAGGGAAAGACCCATGCCTGGATGGCAGCATATGCTCCTTATCATGATCCCCAAATAGCAATTATTGTTTTGATTGAACAGGGCGGCGAAGGCTATGCGACAGCTGGACCGGTAGTCTATGATGTTTTTAACTGGTATTTTAGGCGCTAGTAAACTTAAGCGCTCTAGTCTTGACTTACGAAACTGGCTGTATTAAAATATATATTAAAACAATGATGAATTTATGAGGTAGAAATGCCTGAACAGATACTCTTAACTGCTGAGGGGATGCAGAAACTACAAACTGAATTAGCAGAGCTAAAAGAGCGTCGCAAAGTAGTCGTCGAGAGGATCAAAGCTGCCAGAGAATATGGAGATTTGTCGGAAAATTCTGAATATGAAGACGCAAAAAATGAACAATCTTTTGTTGAAGGACGAATTTTTGAGCTAGAGGAAACAATTCGTCGCGCAAAAGTTGTTGTCAAGAAAAATGCGATGGGTACGGATAAGGTTGAATTAGGATCAACTGTGACCTTGAAAATTGACGGTGAAACCCTTGAATATACAATTGTGGGCTCTTCGGAGTCCGATCCGGCTTCAGGCAAAATTTCCTCAGAATCGCCAATTGGGTATTCTTTGCTGGGGAAAACTAAAGGCGAAAAAGTGGAAATTACTACTCCCAATGGAAAAATGACCTGTCAGATTGTTGAAATAAAGTAGATTTTCTAAAGCAGTTCTGATACAATTAAACCAGAAGAATTGGTTCATATTTTTTGATATGGAAGGGCAAAATGTTTTGGGTTGATGAAACAATTGAAGAGATTTTAAAGCAACGGGATAAAAAATATTTAATTACTGATTACAAAACCCCATCAGGCAAAATTCATGTAGGTGCTTTAAGGGGCGTTGTTATTCATGATGCGATTTTCCGCGGGTTAACCGATAAGAACTTGCCAGCTGAATATTGGTACGGTTTTGATGATTTTGATCCAATTGACGCTTTATCTCCCGAACTGAAAGAAGAATACTCGAAATATATGGGCGTTCCTTTATGCAATGTACCCTCACCTAAATCCGGATACAAGAATTTTGCTCACTATTTTGCTGACGATTTTATCAAAGTCTTTCATTCAATGGGGGTGAAGGCAAAAATTATCTGGGCTTCAGAATTATATAAGCAAGGGATCTATAATAAGGCAATTAAGATTGTACTGGATAATGCAGAAAAAATTCGCCAAATTTATAAGGAAGTTTCAGGCGGGGAAAAACCTAAAGATTGGTATCCTTTGCAGGTTGTATGTCCGAAATGTGGCAAAATTGGCACAACTAAAGTAACTGATTGGGATGGCGAAGAGGTTGTTTTTACTTGTGAAGAGAATTTAGTTGGGTGGGCAAAGGGATGCGGTTGCAAAGGAAAAATCTCTCCCTTTGATGGCAATGGCAAAATGCTCTATAAAGTTGAAACTGCGGCAAAATGGTTTACTTTTGGGACCTCGGTGGAGCTGGCAGGCAAAGATCATTATACAAAAGGCGGGACTTTCTTTATTGCTCGTCAGATAGCGGAAGACGTTTTTAGAATCAATCCGGCATTCGGATACGGATATGAGTGGTTTTTGATTGGTGGTAAAAAGATGAGTACTTCAAAAGGCGTCGGCTCTTCTGCGGAAGAAATTGCTTCGATACTGCCGCCGCAAATTTTAAGATTTTTAATGATTAGGACTCGAGCGAAAAGGACAATAGATTTTGATATCGAGGGTGAGACAATTCCCCTACTTTACGATGAATTTGACCGGGTGGCGGCTGCGTTTCAAAAAGATCCAGAAACCGATTTAGCGAAGGCATATTATTATGCCAAGCTTAACTCTCATCAAATGCCGCCGGAATATGTCTTACGTTTTTCAAAAGTTGCCCATTTAGCCAATGGCGGTTTTAAGCTCAGTCCCGAGCAGTACGCCGCTGAAGAAAAAGGAAGCGAATTGTCAATCGTCGAAGCAGAAGAACTGCAGAATCGGATTGAAATTGCCAAGAAATGGCTCGAATCATACGCGCCAGAAAGCTATCGGTTCAGCATCGCTAGTGATTTTGTTCCTGAACAAGCGAAGAAAATGTCCGCGGAACAAAAAGAATTTTTAAGGAAAATTGCTGATATAATAAAAACAAAGGAAAAGTGGACCGGCGAGGAATTACATCCAGAAATTCATGAGATTCGCAAGGCAATGAGTATTGATCCGCGAGAAGCTTTTTTGGCAATCTACTTGTCATTTATTGGCAAAGATTCTGGCCCTCAAGCAGGGTGGTTATTGGCGAGTTTGGAGAGAAATTTTGTGATAAAGAGATTGGAGGAGGTAACTAATGCTTGATTTAAAATATGTTCGGGAAAATTTGGAAGAAGTAAAAAAGAAAATCGTCACTAAATGCCAGTTTAAATGCGACTTGGACCTGACCTTGAAATTAGATGAAGAGAGGCGATCACTTCATGGGCGGGTAGAGATGCTTCGAGCCGAGCAGAATAAAATGGCCAAGGAAGGAAAGCGGTCAGAGCGAGCAATGGAAATCAAAAATATGATCAAAGATCTTGAGTCGCAACTGGCCGAGGCCGAAGAGAATTTCAAAATTGAAGCTGTTAAATTACCCAACCCTCCCCTATCCGATGTTCCGGAAGGCAAGGATCCGTCGCAAAATGCAATAATTAAAAAAGAGGGCAAAATAAGACTTAAATCAGGTAAAGATCACGTTGAAATTGGCAAAACTTTAGATCTGATTGATATTGAGCGCGCTAGTAAAGTTTCTGGATCGCGGTTTTATTATCTTAAAAATGAGGCGGCGGAATTGGAATTTGCTTTGATTCAATATGCTTTAGAAATGATCAAAAAAGAAGGATTCCGAGCCATGATTCCGCCGATTTTAATTAACATGGACATGGCTTGGGGGTCAGGTCATTTTGAAGCCACCAACGATGATGCCTATCATATGAAAAATGATGAGATGGTGGCGGTGGGGACTTCCGAACAATCAATCCTGCCATATTTTGGTGGCGAAATTATCGATAATCTGCCACAGCGGTTTATCGCTTTTTCAACTTGTCTAAGGCGCGAAGCTGGCTCATACGGCAAGGACACTCACGGGATATTTCGCGCTCATCAGTTTGATAAACTGGAAATGTTTACTTTCTCGAAACAGGAAGATTCCGAAAAAGAGCATGACCTGATTGTTAAATTGGAAGAAAAAATCATGGCTGGCTTGGAATTACCTTATCGAGTGGTTAAGCTTTGTACCGGCGAGTTAGGAATGCCGGCGGCCAAAACCATTGATATCGAAACTTGGCTGCCTGGCCAAGGTCAATATCGCGAAACCCATTCTTCTTCGAATTGCACTGATTTTCAAGCGCGGCGGTTAAATATCCGTTATAAATCGGACAAAGGTAATGAGTTTGTGCACACCCTCAATGGCACGGCGGTCGCCATCGGCCGGATGCTAATCGCAATATTAGAAAATTATCAGGAAAAAGACGGTTCGGTCAAAATTCCTGAAGCCTTGCAAAAGCATGTTGATTTTAAAGAAATAAAACGGTGAAAATAATTATCTCCGGCAAACAATTTAAAGTTGATGATAATTTGAGGAACTATATTAACGAACGGTTTTTGAAATTTGCGCGCTACGTCAAAGAGCCGGCAACGTTAGAAATTGTTTTAAGTAATTTTATGGGCCCGAAGGGCAATGATCAGGCGGTTTCGGTGACCGCCACTTTGCCAGAGCTCAAAAACCCGATTCATATTGAAGAAGTCACAAATGATTTCAAGGGCTCAATTGATTTGGTTGAAGAAAGATTGGAAAAAGCTTTCAAAAGATACAAAGAACAAGTCAAAATCGGTACTCGTTACCCCAAAAAATATCACGAAGCGGAACTTGAGGAAGAAGCTGAGGGAGAACTTTGACGCTCAGGGTCTCTCCTCGGTCTTATGGTTTTTACATTACTTTTGTGGTAAAATTAACCTGAAAGGACCTAATGTTAGGATTTTTAGGGAAGATTTTTGATAGTAATGAAAAAGCTGTCAATAATCTAAAACCAGTAGTTGATAAGATAAACGGGCTCGAAGAAGAGTGTCAAAAACTAACTGATGCCCAGCTTAAGGATAAAACAGCTGAATTTAAAGAACGTTTGGCTAAGGGTGAAACTTTAGACGATATTTTGCCAGAGGCGTTTGCCGCGGTCAGGGAATCTGCCAAACGAACGATTGGTCAGCGACATTTTGATGTTCAGCTTGTCGGTGGCATCGTCCTTCATCAGGGCAAAATCGCGGAGATGAAAACTGGGGAGGGGAAAACTTTAGTGGCGACTTTGCCTTTGTATCTAAATGCGCTCGAAGGAAAAGGCGCCCATTTAATCACAGTTAACGATTATTTGGCCCGTTTTCATTGCGCCTGGATGGGGCCGATTTACGATAAGCTTGGTCTTAAGGCGGCGGCCATCAATCATGAAGCTTCATATTTGTTTACGCCCCGAAAGAGAGATGTTGATCCAGTCTCGATCGAATATGAAAATCTCTTACCCATTTCACGCAAAGAGGCTTATCTCGTCGACGTTACCTACGGCACTAATAATGAATTTGGTTTTGATTATTTACGCGACAACATGGTGCAAAATTTGGAACAAATGGTTCAGCGTGAGCTACATTATGCAATCGTTGATGAGGTCGACTCAATCTTAATTGATGAAGCGCGCACACCTTTGATTATTTCCGCGCCAGCGGAAGAATCAGCCTCACTTTACAGACAATTTGCTCAACTTGTGCCGCAGTTAAAGTCAGAAGAAGATTACACTGTCGATGAGAAAATGCGCGCCGTATCTTTAACTGACCAAGGCATGAAGCGCGTCGAAAAAATGCTCGGGATTGAAAATATTTATGAAGCGCGGTCAATTGAGCTGGTTCATCATCTTGAAGAGGCGCTGATTGCCCACGCCTTATATAAGCGCGATAAAGATTATGTTGTCAAAGAAGGTGAGGTAGTAATTGTTGATGAGTTCACCGGCCGCTTAATGCCAGGTCGGCGTTATAGCGAAGGTCTTCATCAGGCGATTGAAGCAAAAGAAAATGTCGAAGTTCAACGCGAATCAGATACATTGGCGACGATTTCTTTTCAGAATTTATTTCGACTTTATAAAAAACTGGCTGGCATGACAGGGACTGCCGAGACCGAGGCTGAAGAGTTCTATAAAATTTACAAACTCGATGTGGTAGTAATTCCAACTAACAAGCAAATGATAAGAAAAGATAATCAAGATCAGATTTTCAAAGGCGAAGAAGCAAAGTTTCGTACTGTCGCCGAAGAGATCAAAAAAAGATCTGAATCGGGTCAGCCGGTTTTGGTCGGGACTATTTCCATTCAAAAAAGTGAGAAGTTATCGGCGATTTTAAAGCGCATGGGTGTTAAACACCAGGTTTTAAATGCCAAGCACCATGAGCGCGAAGCAAAAATTATTGAACAAGCTGGTCGTATTGGAGCCGTGACCGTTGCCACAAATATGGCTGGCCGTGGCGTTGATATTATTTTAGGTGGGGCTCCATTGGATAAAAAAGAACATGAAAAAGTAGTAAATCTCGGCGGTTTGCATGTTTTGGGAACTGAACGGCACGAATCGCGGCGAATTGATAATCAGCTTCGCGGACGATCCGGTCGTCAGGGCGATCCCGGCTCAAGCCAATTTTATGTTTCAATGGAAGACGACCTAATGAGAATTTTTGGCGGAGAGAGAATGAAGAATTTAATGGAAAGATTGCGCTTGCCAGATGATATGCCAATCCAACATTCTTTGATTTCTCGTTCAATTGAGAGCGCGCAAAAGAAGGTTGAAGGCTATAACTTCGATATCAGAAAACATTTGGTTGAATACGATGATGTTGCCAACAAGCACCGCCAGGCAATTTATACTAAACGCCGTGATATCCTGGCAGGCAGAGAAATTCATCCGGAGATTTTGGATTTGATGGATGAAAATGAAAGAATCGAATACGAAAAGAAATATAATTCATTAGGTAAAGAAACAATGGGTCAAGTAGAGCGAATGGTTTATCTTCGTTCGATTGATATGATGTGGATCGAACATCTTAATGCCATGGAACTTATGCGTCAGGGAATTGGTTTACGCGGTTACGGTCAGCGCGATCCTTTAGTTGAGTACAAAGGCGAGGCGTATCGGCTATTTGGAATGCTTAATCAAAGCATTAATAATCAAGTTGTAGATATTTTGCTAAAGGCAGAAATTAGACCTGCGCCGGTTCAAGTAGCGGCGGCAGCACCGATGAGGTCAATGCGAATGCAGGGCGCGGACGAAGCTCTGGCAGCCGGGACTTTTGAGGGGGGGCCTGGCCAAGAGCCAACGGCTCAAACGCCTGAGTCGTTGAAACAGATATCGTCGGGAGGCGGGGTAGAAGTGACAGTTAGGAAAAAGGGAGAAAGTTCATCATCGGGAACCTCGGTTTCATCAGTTCCTAAAGTCGGCCGCAACGAGCCCTGTCCGTGTGGGAGTGGGAAGAAATATAAAAGATGTCATGGAAGATAAAACATGATTAAGCCAAATGGAAAATACATGTTAATGGCGATAGAAGAGGCAGAAAAGGCACGTGAGCAAGGAGATTACGGAATCGGCGCCGTCATTGTAAAAGGTAACAAAGTCATATGCAAGTTTAGTAGTCATACCAAAAGAGATGAAGATCCTGTAGCCCATGCGGAAATTTTGGCTATAATGGAGGCTAGTAAAATTTTGAAAAGCAGGCATCTGACAGATTGTATTTTATATACCACCCACGAACCATGCCCTATGTGTGCTTCAGCTATAGTATGGGCCAGGATGAAAGGGGTTGTTTACGGCGCACGCTATAGCGATATGAAAAAATACCGTCTAAAGAAGGCAAACAAACACTACTTATGGCGAACAATTGATATTACCTGTGAGATTGTTTTTAAAAAATCTACTGAGAAAATAGAGCTAATTAAAGATTTTATGCGAAAAGACTGCATAAAATTATTTCACAATTAAATGGGATACAAAATTGAATTTAATTGGGTTTTGAAATTGAAGCCGGAATATGGACTGCCGAAGAAGTTGGAAAAAGACAAAATATGTAGTTTCCGAAAGCTGGAAGAGCGGATTTACCCGATCAATATGCCGATTGGACTTTACGACTACAAAAGTGATAAAATTCTTGCTACAATAATAGTCACAGAATTCAAAGTTTCGAAAAACAAAACTGAAGGCAAGTTTAAAATATTAAAAGTAAACAAGCCTAAATAAATATTCCAATATTCTGCAGAATATTGGAGGATTGTGAGGAGAAATGATTAAAAAAGTCGGGAAAAAGTGGGTTTTGTACAATCACGATGGCACAAGAATTTTGGGCCATCATCCAACAAAAGCTTCGGCCGAGCGCCAGGAGCGGGCAATCAACATTTCTAAGGCCCGTGCCGCCGGCCACAACATCCCAAAGAGACCAGCTAAAGGAAAATAATGGAAAAAATTGCGGTGTTGTTTGGGGGAATTTCGGCTGAACATGAAGTCTCAAAAATGTCGGCCAAATCGGTAATGGAAAATTTGGATAAAAGTAAATTTGAAATAATTCCGGTTGAAATTTCGAAAAATGGTAAGTTTGAAATGCAAAAAATCCTAGGGGCTGATGTGGTTTTTCCTTGTTTACACGGCAAAGGCGGGGAAGACGGTTCGATCCAGGGTTTATGTGAAGTATTAAAAAAGCCATATGTCGGCGCCGGGATCGAAGGTTCAGCGCTTGCTTTAGACAAGATTGCCTCAAAACAGATTTGGCAAAATTTGAAACTCCCTATCCCCTATTTTTATTTTTTTGAAAGGCAAGAATGGTGCAAAAGCCCTTCACAAATTATGCGAAATCTAAAACCGCCCGTTTTCGTAAAGCCCTCGACCACCGGCTCAAGCATCGGTATATCCAAAGTAAAAAAATTAGAGGAATTCCACGCCGCGGTCGAAGAAGCCTTAAAATACGATAAACGGATTATTGTCGAAGAAGCCCTCGATAATATTCGTGAAGTTGAGGTTTCAGTTCTGGGGAATGAGGAATTAAAAATTTCAGTGCCGGGCGAAATCTCTCCCGCAGAAGAATTTTATACCTATGATGCTAAATATAACTTAGATTCAAAGCTTAAAATTCCAGCCGAACTATCTAAAGAAAAAGTTGAAGAAATCCAAAAATTAGCAGAAGCCGCTTACCGCGCTTTGGGGTGCGAGGGTATGGCGCGGATTGATTTTTTTATCACAAAGGATGATGAAAAAATTTACCTTAATGAAATAAATACTATTCCAGGTTTTACCAAAATCTCGATGTATCCAAAATTAATGGAAGCAAGCGGAATTTCGTATAAAGAATTATTAACGCGGCTAATAGAGCTGGCAAAAGTGCGATGATTGTTTACAAAGAAAAACCTTTGGCAGAATATAAAGGAAAAAGCGGAAAGGAACTTAGTCTTCAAAGGCCAAGCCTTTCTAGAGTCAGAGAACTTTTAGAATTTACTAATCGACTAATCGAAGAAGACACTTTCCTTAATTTAACTGGTAAGCCCATTAGCTTTGTGAGCGAAAGAAGGTGGCTCGAAGACCGTTTGAAGGAAATCGCCCGCGGTGATAATTTCTTTGCCTGGGCTTTTTATGAGAATCAAATGGTTGGAAGTGTCAGCGTGATACGTGTCAAAACACGCAGCCCGCACGTTGGCGAAATTGGGCTGATGGTTGATAAAGATTTTCGTGGTGAAGGCTTGGGACAATTCTTGCTAGAATTTATTTTAAAAGTAGCCAAAAAAATGAAGATGCAAATTGTAACGCTTGAAGTTTTTGCTGATAATGTCGCGGCACTGGCGCTTTATAATAAATTTGGTTTTAAAGAATATGGTCGTCTGCCCAGGGGCTTACTGCGTCAAGGAAAATATTCTGACCAAATCGAATTATATCGGGAAATATAGCTTAAATATTAAAAAATGACAAATAAAGAAATTGGAAAAATTTTGTATCAAATTGCGAAGATCTTAGAGTTGGGGAATGAGAAAGATCGTTTTCGCATTGTGGCCTATGAACGGGCGGCGCAACAAATCGAAAACTATCCCGACGAAATGGTTGAGGTTTATAAAAAGGGTGGTCTTAAGGCACTTGAAGATGTGCCTGGCGTTGGCGAATCAATCGCGGAAAAAATTGAGGAGCTTATAAAAACAGGAAAGCTAAAATATTTAGAAGAAATCAAAGAAGAGGTGCCGGCTTCAGAGGTAGAGTTTTTGCAGATTCCGGGCGTTGGCCCAAAAACAGCGATTAAAATCGCGAAAGAGTTAAAGGCAAAAAATATCGATGACCTTGAGAAGAAACTCAAAGAAGGAAAAGGGGATAAGCTTTTTAAAGCACAGACCCAGGCTAATATTTTGAGAGGAATAAATATTTCTAAGAGATTAACCGGTCGGATGCTAATTACCGATGCTTTGCCGATTGCTGAAGATTTTGTGACAAAAATTAAAAAAGTCCAAGGTGTGAGAAAGACAGATTTTGTCGGATCGCTAAGACGGATGAAAGAAACAATTGGCGATATTGATATTGTTGCGGCCAGTTTCAGCCCGGACAAATTAATTAATGCCTTTACGAAATTCGATGGAGTGGGACAGGTAATGTCTCGAGGGGAAACAAAATCAACAGTTATTCACAAGCAAGGCGCCCAAATTGATTTAGAAATTGTGCCAGAGCAAGAATACGGTTCGCTCCTGCAGCATTTTACTGGTTCTAAGGAACATAACATTGCGCTCAGAACCTTTGCTCAGACAAAGGGAATGAGTCTTTCCGAACATGGAATTAAGTTCAGAAGAAAACAACATCGGTTTTCCTCGGAGGAAGAATATTACAGTTTTTTGAAAATGGCCTGGATTGCGCCAGAACTTCGAGAAAACACAGGTGAAATTGAAGCGGCGCTCAAAAAGCAGTTGCCAAAATTGATCGAGCTTGCTGATATTCGCGGTGATTTACATGTCCATTCCAATTGGTCTGATGGACTAATGAGTATTGAGGAAATTGTCAAAATTGCCCAGAAGCTCGATTATGAGTATATTGTAATTTCTGATCATACTGTTGGGCTAGGTATTGCTGGCGGTCTTGATGAGAAAGATCTGGAAAAGCGCCAAAAAGAAATCAAAGAAGTGCAGCAAAAATATCCAAAAATAAAAATATTATCTTCAGTAGAAGTGAATATTAAAGCTAACGGTGATTTAGATATTAAAGACTGGATGTTGGAAAAACTTGATATTGTGACCGCTTCAGTACATACGAGCTTTTTTCAGGATCGCGAAACAATGACCAAGCGTTTACTTAAAGCAATCAACCATCCGCATGTTGATATTATTGGTCATCCGTCGGGCAGAATAATTGGTCAGCGCGAGCCTTATGAGGCTGATTGGCAAAAAATTTTCGTAGAGACGGCTAAACATAAAACCGCCCTTGAAATTTCTGCCTTTCCTAATCGCTTAGATTTACGGGATATGCTTTGCCGTGAGGCAAAAACTTTTGGCGTCAAATTCGCTATCTCGACAGACGCTCATCAAATTCACCATTTAGATCTGATGCGTTTCGGGGTGGCGGTTGCCAGACGTGGATGGCTTGAGAAAGAGGATATTATCAATACTTGGGAAGCTTCCAGGCTAATCGCTTGGGCCAAGGGCACAAATCGATAGTGCCAACCTTGTTTTGATTGCTTTTTCTGTTAAAATTAAAAAGTAGTAGATAAAAATCCTTAAGGAGGATTTTGCATGCGTGTCGCATGTAAAAACCTGAGGAGGTTTTTTGATCGAAGTTGTTAATGTGTCAAAATATTATGGTAAGAAGATTTGTGCTCTAACTAATATTAATCTCAAGATTGAAAAAGGAGAATTTGTTTCTATTGTTGGCGCTTCGGGGGCGGGAAAATCAACTTTGGTGAAGCTTATGATTTGTGAAGAAAAGCCTGATACAGGTAAAATTCTCATTGCTGGTCGAAACATTGTCCAACTTAAACCATATGAACTCCCATACTTCCGCCGTAAAGTCGGCGTTGTTTTCCAGGATTTTAAATTATTACCACAAAAGACAGTTTACGAAAATGTTGCTTTTGCGCTTGAAGTTTGCGAGGCTTATCAGGAAGAAATCAATGATAAAGTCCCGCGCATTTTGGATTTGGTTGGAATGCTCAAACGAAAAGATAATCGCCCCAATGAACTTTCTGGCGGCGAAAAGCAAAGAGTCAGTATCGCTCGTGCCTTAGTGCATTCGCCTAAAATATTAATTGCTGACGAGCCGACCGGGAATTTGGATCCAATTAATGCTTGGGAGATTATTGATTTACTCTCAAGAATCAATAGCCGTGGGACAATTGTTATTTTGACCACCCATAATAAAGGTATTGTCGACCGTCTAAAAAGAAGAGTAGTATTGCTCAAAAACGGCGCGATGGTTTCTGATAAATACAGGGGAGGTTACGTAATTTAATGAACCGGGTAACTGTCTCAAGAATTGCTAAATTAGGAATTGTCAATTTTTGGCGAAACAGATGGCTTTCAATCGCCTCAATTTTGATTATGACAATGACAATGATCATCATCTCGCTTTTTGTGATGATGGCCTTGGGTATCGGCAAGACCACGGATAAAATCAAGGCTAAAATGGATATTACGGTTTATTTTCAGGATTCAGCCACCACCGACGAAATTAGTAACTTACAACAAATTGTGGCTTCAAGGTCAGACGTCTCACAGGTCAAATATGTTTCGAAAGAAGAGGCCTTTCAGATTTGGGAAGAAACACAAAAAAATGAACGCATTAAAGAAATCGCCCGGAAGATGGATACAAATCCGTTTCCTCGATCATTAGCGATCAAAGCCAATAATCCAGAAAATTTAAATCAAATCGCTGATTTTTTGGCGGCTGATCAATACCAAAGTATTGTCCACAAAATTTCTTATGAAGATAACAAAACAATCATCGATCGATTACTCTCTCTGACAGCTTTTACCAATAAAGTCGGGTGGCTTTTTTCGGGGATTTTTATTATTATTTCCATCATCGTTATTTTAAATACAATCAGACTAGCGATATATTCTCGTAAAGAGGAAGTTGAGATAATGCGTTTAGTCGGAGCCAGCAATACATTTATCCGGCTGCCATTTGTGGTGGAGGGGGCCCTTTATGGCATTTCCGCTTGTATTATTGCGATGCTACTATTATGGATTGGGTATTTAGCGCTGACCCCACTCATAGGACAGCTAGGGACAAGCGCCGTCTTAGAAGCAAAGATATTTTTTATTTCACATTTATTATCAATATTTTTCTTACAAATTTTTATTGGTGTTGCGGTTGGCATTGGCGCCTCGCTTTTTTCAATTAGAAGATATTTAATGGTATAAAATGAAAAAAATATTTTTGAAATTACGAATTTATTTTCTTATTGTTCTAGTCGGCGTATTGGGGGCGTTAATTGTAACTTTACCGACAGCAGCCGCTGATCTTAATAGCCTTCAACAGCAACAAACTCAAAAACAGCAGGAGCTGGACGCTGCTTCTCGCGCCGCTGACCAAAAAATGAAAGAAGCCCAAAACTTGAAAAGTGAAATTGCCGTTTTGGACGCCGGTATCGCTCAAATCCAGGCGGCCATTGATCAGACCAATTTTAAAATCGATCAGACCCAAAAACAAATTAACGATACGCAAGCTCAAATCGATCAAAAAACCGCCGAGCTTGAGGTGCAAAAGGGGAACCTGGCCGAGGCGTTGAAAGTGATGTATGAATCGCCGGACCAGTCAACGATCGAAATTATCGTCGGCGCTAATTCGCTTTCGGATATTATTAATCAGTCGCAGTACATGGACTCGTTAGAATATAAAGTTGAAAACACAATCAATGTTATTAATCAGCTTAAGGCTGACCTCGAGAATAAGCGTAACGAGCTCGAAAGAGCAAAAAATGATCTTACCGATTTGAAAACGCAACAACAAGCCCAGAAAAAAGGCTTGGATGATCAAAAGGCGCAAAAAGACGCGATGCTTAAGTCTGCGGTTAGCGCTCAGAAATCTTATCAGCAGATTATTGAGGATTCTCAAAAAGCGCTTGATGAACTTGATGCTCAGATAAGTGCAATTACAGGCGGTGGTCGGCGTGTTTCCTATGGCCATGTTAATCAGGGTGATATAATCGGACATCAGGGGGGAGTTCCTGGAACGTGTGGCTCCGGTTATTCGACTGGATCCCATTTGCACTTTGGTGTCAAATTAAATGGGTCTTGGGTAAATCCACGAAGCTATATTGGTAGTAAGCTCCAGTGGCCAGAGTCCAGTTTTCGCGTTACCCAGGAATTCGGTCCAGCAGACTGGACTTGGTGGTATGTCAACAATTTTCATTCAGGGATAGATATGGCTTCCAATAGTGGTTATGGCGCACCCGTTAAAGCGGCTGCATCCGGAGACATAATTATCAATCAGAACGACGGCTCGTTTGGTTACGGACATCACATTGTGATCGACCATGGTGGCGGATTACTCACCTTATATGGTCACCTGATATGCGAATAAATGTGCATTCTGTTAATAATTTGGATCTAAAATTGCAATGTATATTCTCTTAATAATTTGGTTTTTATTTCTCTTTGTTTATATTGTCTACAACATTTATGGACTTATTCGCATGATGCAAATGCGCATTAAGGGCGATGCGACAATGCTCATGATTGCGATTTATTTAATTTTGATTTTCGTTATTATTGCGGCAAGTATCCTATTGATTAGCCAGCTAAATTGGCCAACAAATTTTGATTTATTTAAATTTTGAGGCTTAAATGTCAGAATATCATTTTCCAGTTCCTGGTTCCATCGATGAGAAAAAAATCGTTTTATTTGTCAGAAAACACTGGGTAGCTTATTTGGGACAATTTGTTCTTTCCGTATTTTTATTCTTTTTCCCAATGGTGCTAATACTTATTGTTTATCTTGGCGATAAAAGGATTTTCCATGACTTAGTTTTGAATTTATTAGTTTTGGGTGGCTCGACTTATTATTTAATTATTGCCTCATTTATATTTACCTCATGGTTGAGTTTTTATTATGATATTTACATCATTACCGAGGATGCTATTGTTGATATTTCTCAGCAAGGTTTTTTCGGAAGAAAAATTTCACAATTATCTTTGCTTCGAGTGCAGGATGTTAGCTCTGATATTGAAGGATTTCTGCCAACTTTATTTGCCTACGGTAATATCTTAGTTGAATCTGCGGGAGAGCAGACACAAAATTTTATTCTCGAACAAGTGCCAAATCCCCAAGAAATCTCGGCGAAAATTATGGAACTTCACAACAAAATCATTGAAACCGAGGGAAGACATCACCAAATATTAGAGGCAGAAGGGGCACTAGCGCCTGGGAAAATTGATGAGGATAAACCTATTGAAAGCGAGACTTGGCCAATATCAGAGAGCGCTGTCCAAGAGCCAGAAAAAACAAAATATCAGGAACTTCTAGATAAAGAAACGCATCCGGCCGAATCTCAAGCTACACCTCCACCGCCATCTATTTCTATGCCGCCAGAGCAAGAGACAAAACCAATCCCTCCGCAAGAACCGAACGCCGAAGGCGAGATTCGATCAGATGATTTAGACAAAGGCGGCGAAGTCGATTTTAAATAGTTTTTTATAAAAGGATGGGGAAATTTAAGTATTTATTTTTTCTTTTATTGGGGTTCCTATTTTTTATTTGTCCTCAAAAAGTCAAAGCGGCAGATTTGCTAACGCAGGAAGTGGTCATTAATGAGATTTTCTATAATCCAATTGGCGTTGACGCCGGTTTAGAATGGATAGAATTATATAATCCGAGCGCTGAGCCCAAATTATTAATTGGATATGATCTTTATGCGGCTGGCACTTATTATACCTTTGGAGATTTTACTTTAAGCCCCGGTAGTTTTGTTGTAGTTCATATTAATACAATCGGAACAAATACGGCGACGGATTTGTATCAAGGAACCAGCGATAATATGGGAAATACTTCTGGTGCTATCGCGTTGTTTGAAAGTGCGCGTAGCAATCTAACTATTATCGATTTTATGAAATATGGAGATTCGGCAAGTACAAACACCTGGCAATCCGCAGCGGTAGGGGCTCATATTTGGACTGCCGGTGATTATGTCCCGGCATCTCAAGAGGGATATTCGCAGGGCCGCTTCCCTAATGGTATAGATAGAGACTCTTCAGCTGATTGGGCGAATCTTTCAAAACCTACACCAGGGGCGGCGAATATTATTATTCCTTCTTTGCCGCCAGCAGAGCCGGTGTTAAAAACGCCGAACAGTCAAGAAACAATTATTGGAAAAAATATCATTGAGTTTAGTTGGGAAGAATCGGTTAGCCCTAATGTTTATTACAATTTTACCCTTTCTCTAAATGATGATTTTTCAAATCCCGTCGTTTTGGAATCTGGGTTGGAGAATCCAGGGATTGAGGTTAAATTGATAGCACCAGTATGGGGAACTTATCATTGGCAGGTGGAAGCCGAAAATGAAAACGGCAAAAGTCCGCCGGCAGAATCAGCCTTCATTTTACAAGCGCCAGTCTATTCAAATGCCATTATTATCAATGAAATTCTTCCTCATCCTCAAAACGGAACGGACTATGAATTTATCGAACTTTTTAATAATGGAGGCGAAGACGTAGATGTTTCTGGTTGGTATTTAGATGATATTGAGGGAGGAAGTACGCCTTATGAAATTCCAGCTGGGACAAAACCAATTCTGCCGGGAGAATATTTGGTTTTTTATAAAACCCAAACAAAATTATCTTTGAATGATGATGGCGATTCCGCAAGATTGCTTTTTCCTGATATGCAAGTTGCTTCTTCTCGTTCCTATGATGAATATGCGCCGCTAGGGCTTGCTTGGGCAAGAATGTTTAATGGTGCATGGGCTTGGACAACAACGGTGACTCCTGGGGATCCAAATATTTTCACATCAGAAATAATCGAAAATGCCGGCGGCACGGACGAGGAAGACATAAAAATTCCGATAAATGACGAGCCGATTGAAATTAAGACAGGCGACGTCGCTAATTATAGAGATTATTTGATTACAGTTTCGGGGGAAATTACCCGAACTTCTGGTAATACTTTTTATATTGATGATGGCTCCGGCGAGGCCAAAGTCTATATCCAGGAAAAAACCGGTATCGATAAACCGGAAATGCATACAGGTGATATTTTCGAAATTATTGGCATTGTTAATTTATATCGGAATACTTGGAGGATATTACCGCAGAAACAAGATGATGTCAAATTAATTGAAGCAATTAAAAAAACAAATACAGTGGCTTCGAAAACGACAGCAACCAAGAAAAAAACTTCCAGCCAAACAGTTTCAGCGAACACACAAGCAAGAGCGCCGACAACATCCGCAATTAAAAGCGTTAAAGCCGCTGAAACCGAAAATACTAGTACCGATACCGAAAATTCAAAAACATCATTTTGGATTCAATTAGCTAAAATGTTTGTTGGCTTAGCGATTATTTTGTTAATAATATTTGTTCTCAAAATGCGTTCTATCAAGAAAGAAAAACCCATTGGGGCGGATTTTGGCGATGATCTAACGTAGGGTGGTAATTTGGGCTATTAAACTTATCGCTCGATGGTCTTCCTATGTATGTTATAATGTGAACGAAATGAGGGGTTATGGACTCTTTGGAGAAAATTGGCACGAACCATTATAGAATGCCGAAAAAAGGCGATCGGTTAGCTGATATTGATTTATTTTTGTCAGGAGAACTCCTTTCGAAGCTCGGGGAAGATCGGTCTTTAGAGCAGCTTGTTGATGCCAGTAAGCTTCGTGGCGTACTTTCGCCCGTAGTCGGAATGCCCGATATTCATGAAGGCTATGGCTTGCCGATTGGTGGAGTGGCTGCTTTTGATGTAGAGCAGGGTCTAATTTCCGCTGGTGCGGTTGGCTTTGATATAAATTGTGGGGTAAGACTCTTGCGGACCAATATCGAGGCTAAAAAAGTTGATCAGAATATGCTCTGGAGTCTAATCAAAAAAATCGAAGAGAAAATCCCCACGGGCATTGGTACAAAAAGTCGCGTCGAGCATCTTTTTTCTTTAGAGGAGGTTACTCAAAAAGGTGCCCAAAAAATTATTACCGAAGGTTTCGGTTGGAGGGAAGATATCGAAGCAATCGAAGAAAACGGCAAGATGGAACAAGCTGATTTGAGAGCAGTTTCCCAAAGAGCAATTGGACGCGGCAGAAGACAATTAGCCACGCTTGGCGGCGGCAATCACTTTATTGAAATTCAGGAAATTAGTGAAATTTATGACGATAGTTTAGCGAGTGCATTCGGACTTATCAAAGGAAAAATTTCGGTGATGATTCACTCGGGTTCGCGCGGGTTTGGCCATCAAATTTGCAGCGACTATCTAGATATCTTAATGAAGGCAACAAACCGTGAAAAAATTTTTATCCCCCAAAAAGGCCTGGCCGCTGCCCCGATTAATTCAAAAGAAGGGCAAGATTATTTTGCGGCGATGGCAGCAGCGGTTAATTTTGCCTTTGCTAACCGGCAGTTGATGGCAAATGAAGTTCGTGAGGCTTTTGGCGAAATTGTAAAAGCCGATCCTAAAAAAGATTTAGAAATGAATACTGTGTATGATGTCGCCCATAATATTGCCAAATTTGAAAAATTCGAAGGGAAAAAGATATTAATCCATCGCAAAGGAGCTACCCGAGCGTTTCCAAAAAGTCACCCGATGCTTGATGAGAAATATAAAAGCACAGGCCACCCGGCTATCGTTCCTGGTTCTATGGGAACCGCTTCGTATGTAATGGTTGGGGCTCAATCGGCTGAAAAAAGTTGGTACTCGATTAATCACGGCGCAGGTAGATTGATGTCTCGAAAAGCTGCCCGAAGAAAAATTACCGAAGAAGATTTTAAAAAATCTATGCAAGGAATTGTCTATAATGTAAAAAATTGGCATAATTTAGCCGACGAAGCACCCAGTGCCTATAAAAATATTGTTGAAGTTATTGATACTTTAGTTGAGGCAGGAATTGCTCAAAAAATCGCCAAGATGGTTCCTTTGGCTGTTATTAAGGGGGCAGGGATTGAAGGCTAATTGTAATTTTAGACTGTTTTCGCGGCTTTTTTTAATCGCTTAGAAGGCGATTTTTTGATATGATTAATATATGGAAAAAATCACTGGGCTTGCAAATGATAAAGTTTTGGAATTTAAACAAAAATTTGGTGATAATTCTCTATCTTTAAAGTACGGCTCAAGTAGCTCGGAGATTTTGATCTCACAATTTAAAAGCCCGTTAATTTACGTATTAGTTTTTGTGATTATCGTCTCACTTCTATTAAGGGAATTTACCGATGTTTCCCTGGCTTTGATTGTTTTGATTTTGAATGTTGCAATGGGTTTTTATCAAGAATATCGGGCTGAAAAAACCTTAGTGGCCTTAAGAAAATTCATCAAGCCAGAAACACTGGTGATAAGGGATGGCAAAAGAGTGAAAATTGAAGCTAAGGATATTGTTCCTTTGGACATTGTTGTTTTGGGCGCTGGCGATAAAATCCCGGCTGATGGTCATTTGATATCTTCATTGCACCTTTTAGTTAGCGAGGCTATTTTAACTGGCGAAGAGGAAGCTTTACCAAAGGCCTTAGATGAGAAACTTTTTATGGGAACAACGGTTTTGTCGGGTAAGGGCCTGATGCAAGTCAATAAAATCGGTCTAGAAACCGAAATTGGCAAAATCAGCGAAAGTCTGGCTGAGATCAAAGATGAAAAAACTTCCATCCAGGTAAGAATTGAGAAATTTAGCAAAAATTTAGTTTATCTCGTTTTAGTGATTTGTTTATTTATTTTCATTTTTGGTATTTATAAACACGAAAATGTTTGGGAAATGTTCAGAATCGCTATTGTTTTAGCCATTGCCGCCATTCCCGAAGGGTTACTAATCGCGATTACGGTGATTTTAGCCTTGGGTATGAGAAGAATCCTTAAAAAGAATGGCTTAGTTAGAAAACTCCTTTCGATTGAAACACTTGGTTCCACCTCAGTAATTTGTACCGATAAAACCGGGACTTTGACCGAGGGAGTGATGCGAGTGGTTAAGACCGAATTTAAAGATGAGGAGAAGGCTCTAAGGGCTTTGACGCTAGTTAATGAACAAAAAACCAATTTGGAAATTGCCCTTTGGAGCTACGTCAAAGATTCCAAAAAATTTGACCCTCAAGCCATTTCGGACCAATATGAGAGAATTGATGAGGAACCATTTGACAGCGAGAAAAAATATTCCTTGGCAATCGTGAAAGAAGATGCTAAAAATGTGTCTTATCTTTTAGGCGCGCCTGAAATTGTCTCCTCTTTTTGCGTCTTAAAGCCATTTGAGCAAACTAGTTTTTTTAAAAAAATTGAGACTTGGGCTAGAGAGGGTTTGCGAGTTTTGGCGGTCGCCACAAAAGACGAAGGTGATCTTTTAGAAAAAAATAATTTTCAATTACTTGGCTTAGTGGGCATTCAAGATCCCATTAGAAAAGAAGTCAAAGAAGCCATTATCATTGCGCAAAAGGCTGGGATAAAAATTAAAATTATGACCGGCGATTACCGCAAAACTGGCGAATTTGTGGCCCAGAATTTAGGTTTTCAAATCGGTCCCAAAAATGTTCTTGAAGGCAAAGAATTAGATAATTTGTCAGATGAAGAATTGGCCAAACGGATCGATAAAATTAATTTATTCACACGGGTTTTGCCGCACCAAAAACTTAAGATTGTTGAAGTTTTGCAGGAAAAAGGGGAGACGGTGGCGATGACAGGCGATGGTGTCAATGATGCGCCAGCCTTAAAAAAAGCCGATATTGGTTTGGTAGTCGGTAATGGCACTGATGTGGCAAAAGAGGCCGGCGACTTGATTTTATTGGATAGTAATTTTAAGACAATTGTTTCGGCCGTTGAAGAGGGGAGATTAATCTTCGCCAACATTAAAAAAGTTGTTGGTTATACGCTTTCTAACGCCTTTGTCGAAATTATTCTAATTTTTGGGGCAATGCTTTTGGATTTTTCCGCGCCGCTGACAGTCGTCCAAATTCTTTGGATTCAGTTAATTTGTGATGGACCTCCAGATATCATGCTGGGATTTGAGCCTAAAAATAGCCAATTGATGAGTCAGGATCCAAAAAGTTTGCAACGAGAAGAAATCTTAAGTTGGCGGATGAAGATTTTAATTATTGTTATCAGCGCCACAGTTGGGTTACTTTCTTTGTTGATATTTAGATATTATTTAGTTAATACAGGGAATCTTGCCTTAGCTCGGACAATTGCTTTTGCAACAGTATCTTCGGTCAGCTTAATTTATATTTTTGCTTTTAAAGATTTAAAAAAACCGATTTTTGCCACGGAGAATTTTTGGCAGAATAAATATTTAATTGCCTCGGTGATATATGGGTTTGCTTTAATTTTACTGGCTATCTATTTACCATTTCTCAACGATGCTCTTAAAACTGTGCCTTTAAACTTTCTACAATGGCTGTTAATTATATCAATTGGATTGATCTCAATAGCCATCATTGAGCTGATGAAATTTTTAAGAAGAAAGTATTGATAAAATTTTATTAAAAACTGGACTTTCACCAATAATATTGATAAAATTGGATACTTTATGATAACTAGAAATTCTCAACAAACAATCGAATTTGCGCAAAGATTTGCCAAGAAATTAAGGGGTGGGGAAGTAATCGGCTTGATCGGCGAACTCGGCAGCGGGAAAACAACTTTCATTAAGGGTCTGGCTGAGGGATTGCGAGTTGACGAGACCATCACCTCTCCAACTTTTGTCATTTTAAAGTCTTATCCTGGTAGAATTGGGGATAAAAAAATCGAATTTATTCATATTGATGCCTATCGAATCGAATCACTTGACGATATTAAGTCTGTTGGGGTCGAAGATTATCTTGGACGAGATGATATTATCGTTGCAGTCGAATGGGCAGAGAAAATAAAAAAAATCCTACCAAAAGATACGATTTATATTCAATTCAAACATAAAAGCCAAAATCAACGGGGAATAATTCTAGAATAACATTCCAATATTCTGCAGAATATTGGAATGTTTCGTTAAAATGATTATGATAATTGATACAACTGATAAAAAATGTGAGGTAGTGTTTTCAAATGATGCTAATATTGATAGGATAAAATGGCGATGGCGAAAAGATACAGGCACAGAGCTTTTAAAAAATATCGACAAATTACTAAAAAAGCGCCGTAAAAAATTGGAGAGCATCAAAGCCATCCTTGTTAACCAAGGTCCAGGTTCATATACCGGTACGCGGGTGGGGATAACTATTGCTAATACCCTGGGTTGGTCATTAAATATTCCGGTGATAGGATATAGCGGAAAGGATTTTAGAAGATTTGTTTCTCAAGTTTCTCGTAAATTATCAAAAAATAAGTTGCCGAAAAACCACTTCCCTACTCCCATTTATGAAAAATAACAGTTCTAAACCGTTTTTTATATATATTATTTTTGATATACTAAAGTAAAGGCAATCAGCCTGAAGTTTTTTACTTTGGAGAAGGAATGTATCGTAACAAAGTTCAACCTGTGCCAGCCCCGGTGATGCCGCGAGAAATCAAAATAAATAATTCCGGTGGAAGGAAAATTGTTAAATGGTTTGTTCTGGCGTTTTTACTGGTTGGTTTGGGCATTGGTTCATGGATTGGCTACACTGCTAATAGTGCTTTAAAGAAAATTACCGATGGTTCAGGGAATAATTCCTCTCTATTTTCTTTTTTAGGTGATTTCAGCTCTAATAATTTAAAAGGCAAAGCTCAAGGAAGAACAAATATTTTACTTTTAGGAACGGGGGGTCAAAATCACCCCGGTGGTATGCTCTCTGACACGATGATTGTGCTCTCGATAAATTATTCGGATAACAAAATTGGTCTAATTTCAGTGCCAAGAGATCTGTGGGTACCGATACCAGGATTCGGTTCGGCGAAAATCAATGAAGCCTACGCTGATGGTGAAAAGAATAAAAAAACTACTGGTGGGGGAGGAACGTTGGCCTCAAGAACAGTGGAAAATGTTTTTGGCATCCCGATCCATTATTGGGTAAGTGCCGATTTTGATGGCTTTAAAAAAGCAATTGATACACTTGGGGGTGTAGATATATATGTGGAAAAATCAATCTATGATCCCTATTATCCGGCGCCGAATATGATTAATTATGAGCCATTTAAGATCGATGCTGGTCAGCATCACATGGATGGAGCTTTGGCCTTAAAATATGCTCGTTCAAGGGAAACAACTTCTGATTTTGATCGCTCTCGCCGGCAACAACAGGTGATGACGGCAATGAAAGATAAAGTTTTTAGTCTAGGATTTGTTAGTAATCCTAAAAAAATTACGGATATGTTGAATATTTTAGGCGATCATGTTAGAACCAATATGCAGGCTGGAGAGATGAGAACCTTTTGGGAGGTGATGAAAACGCTTGATACGCAAAATATTATTTCCAAAGTGCTCGATACAACTCCTGGTGGCCCGCTTGTTGACACTTCTGATGTGCGCGGTTATTATATCTATCCACGAAAAGGAATTACGAACTTTACCGACTTACAAATAATTGCCAAGAATCTATTTATTGAAAATAATCTAACGGCGCCGGCAAGAATCGAAATTCTTAACGCCAGCGGAGCAAAAGGCCAAGCAACCAGTGTTTCAGAACTCTTAGAAGCTTCAGGATACACCATCAATAAAGTTAGTAATGCGGCAAAATATTCTAGCGCGACTTATATTTATGATTGTACTGGCGGGCAATTCCTGAATGTGGCTAAAACAATCGCCTCTCAACTTGGAGGTCAATATGATGCGAAACAATCAAAATCATCCTGTAGTTCAACTGGCATTGACATCCAAGTTGTCATCGGGCAAGATTATCAGAATAGATAAGTCGCATGGTAGCATGCAAAAAATTCTTTCAGCTCAATTTTTAAAAGTAATATTAATCGTTCTGCTTGCTTTGGCAATAGCAGGATTTTTTTATTTTGAAAACTCGATTATTTTAAGAATTATCGTGGTGATTCTAGGTTGTGTTAGTCTCTGGCAAATAAATTCTTTCGATGAAATAGCTCTTTTACTGGTTCTTTATTTGAGTTTTTACGACTTATATAATATTCATTATTGGCGGGGGATACCAATTGCCTTAATTATTATTGGTGTCTTTTTAATTGTGATGCTCTTATTTTATGCTCAAACTTTCTTTTCGAAAGCTAAAGAAATTATTGAGAAAGATATTTTTAAAGTTTACTCGCTGGTTATTGGTTTGTCGATCGTCGAACTATTTTTGGCAATGGATCTCTGGCCGGTTGATCCCAGGACAAAGAGTTTAGTCCTGGCGATAATATTTTTCTTGATCTCGAAGACAATTTACTTGTATGCCAACAGTATGCTAAGCTTTAAGAGAATGGTGGGATTTATCGTTGTATCTATTTTGATTTTAGGAATAATCGTCATTTTAAGTTTTTTCCAAGGTTTTTGAATGAAAGAAAAGTTGCTCAAAATTTACGCATTTCTAAAAAGGATAATTTTAAATCTAACGGGCCGTCTAAAACCGAGGCGTAGCCTACGTTGGATTTTGGTAACACTGCTCTGGTTGATACTATTGGTCTACATTGGTCTCGGTGTTTTTGAAGGAATCCAAATTTACAAAAAACATACTAACGATACGACGACAAAGTTTTTAACGAATATTTATCCATTCCCAGCCGCTTTTGTGAACGGTAATCTTATCTGGGCCAAAGATTATTATAAGCACCTGGCGTATATCACCAACTATTATGAAAATACTGATACTTCGTACTCTCAAGAAGAAGTCCGTAAAAAGGTGATGGATCGGTTGATTGAGGTAAGAATAATCGGCTGGGAAGCGTCCAAATATGGGTTAAGGGTGAATTCGAAAGACGTTGATGATGTGTATCAGAAAATCGTTAGCGAAAAAAGTCCCGAGGAGGTGCAAAAAGTAATCAAAGGTTTATTTAATCTTAGCGTCAAAGAGTTTAAAAGCTTAATTGCCGAAGCAGTGCTGGAAGAAAAAGTCCAAAATGAACTAATTGCACAAGTAAAGGTTTCACATATTTTGGTCAAAGACGAAGGTCGAGCCAATGAAGTTGCCAATAAGCTCAAGAGCGGCGAGCCTTTTGATCAATTGGCAAAGACTTATTCTGAAGATATTAAAACACGTGATTCCGCCGGCGATTTAGGCTGGATTGCCCGAGGAAATCTAAAAATCGATGGTAAGCTTGTGCCGGAGTTCGAAGAAGCAGCTTTCAACGCCAAGGTCGATGAAATTTTTGGGCCAGTGAAAACACAAGTCGGCTGGCAAGTCGGCAAAGTTTTTGAGAAAAAAGGAAAAATTCAAAAGTCATATACTGATTGGTTAAAAGAGATTAAAGAAAAAGCCAAGGTTTTTGTTTTTATCAAGTAAATAAATAAAAAATATTTAAATAGGGTACTGAAAAAGACCATTGCATGGTCTTTTTCTTGGCGGGGCATAGTAAACGATGTTAGAACTGTCATACAAGGAGAAGTTATTTCCACCGATAAATATGCACTGCTATATACATTGCCAGCATCCCTACTAAAAAACCAAGGGAAACTGATTCTATAGTTTTCAACCTTGCTATGCCACCTGTGTACCACGCAATATAGTTTACAAGAGTGAGAATGACAATAACACCAATTACATATACACTAAGGTGATATTTTTTCATAACCTTACTATTCCTGTAAATTTATTACACTAAAATATCTAACAGGTTTGGCGGGCCCGACCGGATTCGAACCGGCGATCTCCTCCGTGACAGGGAGGCGCGTTAAACCGCTACGCTACGGGCCCAATATAGACTCATTATACCTCATTGTGGGAAATTTTCAATCCATTGACAGAGGTAATAATATTTGACATTATTAATATCCTATGGTAAAATGCTAAAAGCGAGGTTCGTCTGTTTGAGAGCCTCTTTATATAATGCAACAATGCAACCAAGGCGGCGAATCGAGTACGAGGAGGGTCCAATGTTGGACCAAGGTGAGACCGCTCCAAGCGTGGAAGTACTGCGAGTAAGTACCAAGTCCAACCCCAATGCAGTCGCTGGCGCTGTTGCCGGCGTTATCCGGGAGAAAGGAGCCTGTGAGCTCCAGACGATCGGGGCCGGCGCCCTGAACCAAGCGGTCAAGGCGATCGCGATTGCCAGGGGGTTCATGGCCCCTTCGGGGGTTGACCTCATCATGCAGCCATCGTTCGTTGACGTGCCTGACGAGCATGACCCCGAGAAAGAAATCACAGCCATCAGGATGTTGGTTGAGCCGAAGTAGAGATGTTGTCAGAGCCGGGCGGCTAGCGCTGCCCGGCTCTTCGCTTAAGTAATACTTTAATTAATATATCCATTAGGTTAAAATGGGGATGAATGCGGGTGTAGTTCTCCGACGTTGTAGTCGGAGCCCCGACCGAAGCGTCGGGGCAGTGGTAGATAGCCCCGCATCCAGAGCGAGAGTAGTTCATCGGTAGAACGTCTCCTTCCCAAGGAGAAGGTAGCGGGTCCAATTCCCGTCTCTCGCTCTTGGTGCGGGGAGGTCGGGAGTTCGAATCTCCTCGCCCGCTCCAGGCCGCCTTAGCTCTCCGACGTTGCAGTCGGAGCCCCGACCGTCCCGATGCAAGATCGGGGTTCCGACCAAAGTGTCGGAAAAGCGTCGGGGCAGTGGTAGACCTGTCTGTTTGAGCCCACATAGCTCAATGGCAGAGCAACGGTATCGTAAACCGTAGGTTGTCGGTTCAAGTCCGACTGTGGGCTCCATCAAAATGAGAAATATTTTGAAAGTTTTAAAACAAGTCTTGAAAGATTTTTTTATCAATCCATTTTGGAAGTCATGGTGGGCCCTGGTTTTGATCGTGGTATCTTTTGCTATTAATAGCTTTCTTTGGTATTTCTATTTTCTAAAAATTAAAGAAAACCCAAATCCATTTATTTTTTCTTCAGGATTAATTTTTTTGAATTTAGTTTTAGCGAATTATCTTTGGAATCGTGAGAAATTAGCCAGCTATTTCTTGCTGACCGTCGCTTTATTTGCCCAAATTTTAATGCTTATTTTTATTAAAAGTTTTCTATTCTTAAACATATGAACAGAACCCCTTTATGGCGTTTTTTAGAAATTGTCCCAGGGGCTATTACTTGGTTGGCATTGCTTCTGCCAATTTTGTTTTCTTTCTTCTGGCCAGCGGCGGTGGCCACCTTTGTGCTTCTCTTCGATCTTTACTGGCTCTATAAGTCAATCTTAATGGGCTATCATCTAATTAGTGGATATCATCATCTCAAAAGAGATATAAGAGTTGATTGGCTTGAAAAATGTAAAGATTTGCCGAAAGATGAACTTATTCTTGATTGGAAAGAAATCTACCAAGTAATTATTTTTACAACCTATAAAGAAGAAATTGAAACTTTATTGCCGTCCTTCCAAGCGATTCTTGATTCTGACTTTCCAAATGAAAGGATCATTTTAGTTCTGGCGACAGAAGAACGCGATCGAGAAAGAGCCGAGCGAAACGCGGTAATTTTAAAAGAAAAATTTGCTGACAAATTTTATAAATTTATCGTGACAGAGCATCCCAACAATCCTTTGGAAGTTAAAGCTAAGGGCGCGAATGCGCGTTTTGCCGCGAAGGTTTTGCAAAAATTTATTGATAAAGAGAATATCCCTTATGATCATGTGGTGGTAACGACTTGCGATGCTGATACGCGTATTCACCCGAAGTATTTATCTTCTCTCACTTATAACTATATAACTAATCCCAATCGGACTAGAAGAAGTTTTCAGCCAATTCCTTTATACAATAATAATATTTGGCAGGCGCCGGCGCTTTCGCGCATTGTCGCCTTTGGAAATTCGTTTTGGCAACTGATCGAAGCCACTCGTCCTTGGCGGTTAATTAATTTTTCTACTCACGCGATGAGCCTTAAAACTTTGGTCGAGATGGATTTTTGGGATACCACCGTTGTTAATGAGGATTCGCGTCAATTCTGGCGTGCCTATTTCAAATTCGATGGTGATCATGAAGTGGTGCCAATTTTTATCCCAGTTTATATGGACGCAGTTTTATCCGAAAGTTATTTTGAGACTTTAAAAAATCAATATTTACAAAAAAAGCGCTGGTATTACGGGGTAGAACATTTTCCATATGTTGTTATTTCTTCCATGCAGAATAAACAGATACCTCTCTGGGATAAAATTGTTAAAAATTATCGTCTTTTTGAGGCTAACTATTCTTTGGCAACATCATCAATTTACATCGCTTTTATTGCCTGGCTGCCCTTGCTTTTTGGACCAGGATTTAGCCATACGGTTTTGGCTCAAAACTTACCATCAATCATTAGGATTCTTTTAGGATTAACCTGGGCAGGGCTCTTTGCTTCAATGATTATTTCAACATTGCTTTTACCACCACGGCCAAAAGGTTTTAGACGTCATAAATATTTAGAAATGCTTTTACAGTGGATTTTAATTCCTATCACGGCAATATTTTTTAGCTCAATCCCGGCGATAGATGCTCAAACTCGTCTGATGCTGGGTAAATACTTAACTTTTCGGGTGACAGAGAAAAGGGCGGTTGGGGAGACTTAATATGAAAAAAATATATCCACAACAAATTCACGATCCTATAAGAATTAAAATTGCTAGCGAAGTAATGCAGAAAGAATTACGAAAACTATTGCCATCAATACCAGAAAATCAATGGGTTTCCATAGACAAAGATATTGAAAATTGGTTTGATGGGTCGAAATCTGAATTAGCTTCGGTTTTAGATTTTTGGAATGGTTTTGAAGGGATAACCCAAGGATTTAAATTAAAAAAAATATTGCCGTATCTTACAGCTGAAAATATTTCTTGGACCAAAAAGAAAATTCCTATTAACGATATAATTTTCACTACGAATCTACCAGTTCTATCATTCCTGGCCGAAGCCCCGTTTAAAATCTCGTTGCTGATCGATATCATCCGAGGAAAGAAAAATCAAATTAAAATTAATGAAATAAAACTAGATTCAGACAAGCATGCCAAATCATCTATCCCGCGAGACAATTATCCCATAATAGTTCTTCAAGGTGATGATGGCTATAAAGTTTTGGATGGTCATCGTAGGGTAATAAGAAAAATATTAATGGGGGAAGACGACATTGAGGGATATGTCGGGAAATATGCAACTAAAGAACATTACCCCCGTAATTTTTGGATCTCCACGGGATTCTTGAGGAGCTTGGTTCGGATAAGAGATTTTCATCCAGGGGACCATAAATCGCAGGAAGCAATAGGTCACATTATAGAGCATCTCAAACGAAACCATCAGAATGTAGAGTATATCTTACCGTTAAGAGTGTTAAATAAGAAAGATAGAATTCTTTAATGAAAAGTTTTCTTAAACTCTCCAACATTTTTCTTGTTCTATTATTCGTTTTTTCTTTTTTACTGATGATCGGTTCTGCAAGATCGAATTCTGCGACCACAGACGAGGCGGTTCATCTCTTCGCCGGTTACACCTACCTAACAGAGCGCGATTTTCGCCTGGATCCGGAACATCCACCGCTTTTGAAAGAATTAGCAGCAGCGTCCCTGTTAGCTTTGAAAAATCTCAACCTGCCCATTGATGGGCTCTGGGATAAAGCAGAGAATTTCTATTATGATTCCTGGAAAGAAGCAAGGACGCTGGGCAATAATTTCTTGTATGATTTGGGCAATGATGCTGCAAAATTTTTATTTTTAGGTAGGCTACCATTTATATTTTTGACTTTGGTTTTAGGTTTTGCGGTTTATTATTGGGCTAATAAATTATACGGCAAAAAAGTGGGAATATTTGCGGCTTTTTTAATTCTTTTAATGCCCAATATTTTAGCTCATGGTCCTCTTATCAACACCGATTTGGGCCTGACATTATTTATGTTTATTACCGTATATTTTTGGGGCGAATATTTAAAAAAACCAACTCGGAAAAGTCTTGCTTTAGCGGGAATTTTTTGTGGTTTGGCCTTTGCTTCTAAATATACCAGCGTTCTGCTTCTGCCAATTTTATTAATTCTTGGCGTAATTAAGATATTTATTGATAAAAACAGTAAATATTGGATTAAATATCTTTTAGGCTTCTTTGGGATTGGAATTATTACGTTTATAATCGTTTGGTTTTCGTATGGTTTTTCTATTGCAACACCACCGCAGCCAATCGGGACTTTATCCGAAAATATTAAAATGTGGGCAAATTGGGATATTCCAACTATTTTTGACGGTATCTCTGAAAGAATAAGGCCGATACTCTTTCCGGCAGATTATTATAAAGGCCTTATATTAGTCGTACGTCACGGGCTTGGTGGTCATAGTTCATTTCTTTTGGGCGAGACTAATAATACTGGCTGGTGGTATTATTTCCCGGTGGCAATTTTTGTGAAAACGCCGATTCCATTTTTCATTTTTCTTGCTTTGGCGATTGGAATTTTTGGAAAAATTAAAGCAAAACTATTATTTGATGAACTCTTATTAATTATAGCTCCGATCATCTTTTTGGTATTTAGCATGTATTCAAAAGCAGATTTGGGCGTACGACATGTTTTACCAATCTTTCCGTTTCTGGCAGTTTATGCGGCCAAGTCTATCAATCTATTAAAATTTTCCGAGATTAAAATTATCAATCATAATCCGAAAAAGTTAGTTGTTGCGTTATTATTTTTATTGCTTATTTTATGGTATTTAATATCCTCGATTTCGAGTCATCCAAATTATATTGCATATTTTAACGAAGCAGTCGGCAGTTCGAGAAATGGTTATAAAATTCTAACCGATTCAAATTTAGATTGGGGCCAAGACATTGTAAGAATCAAGGCTTATATCGATAAACACAATATTCAAGATCCGTATGTTGTATATCCATGGGATAGCGAGGACGCACTTCGGTATTATGGTATAAATTCAACTTTACTTAGGCCAGAAGATCAAAAAATAAAAGGAGATGTCATTATCTCAGCGACTTATTTGCAGTCAGGGGCCTATGATTGGCTAAAAAAATATCCTAACGAGCAGATCACGCCGGGGGTATTTTACTTTAGAATCAATTGATTTTTGTCCTCTGATCAGGTATAATGGATTATGCTTTTCTGGTATAATATTGACAACGGGGTGTAGCGTAATGGCATCGCGCCTGCTTTGGGAGCAGGAGGTTCTCGGTTCGAATCCGAGCACCCCGACCAGAGAAAGGAACGCTTGAAGATATATTTGATGCGACACGGTTCGTTTGAAAATCCAGACCGCATTTTTCCAGGTCACGCTGCAGGATACCACCTGACCGATCTTGGCAAAGAACAGGTTTTAAAAACAGCAAAATTACTAAAACATGCTGGTATTAGAAAGATTTATTGTTCGCCGATTGAAAGGACCATTGAGACCGCTAAAATCTTGGCAGAGAAGCTTGGTTTAAATAAAAACGCGATTATTGTTGATCCCGCTTTGATAGAGATTAACTTACCGACTCTTGCCGGCAAACCTATGACGGGATTTAATGTGTCGACATACGCAAAAGATCATCTAAGTAGAGAAAATGGTGAATCGATGGAAGATGCCGGAGAGCGGGTTTTAGGGGTTTTGAAAAAAATCACCAGAGAGGATGAGAACGTAGTAGTAGTTTCCCACAGTGACCCCATTATCGGAGCAATCGCATTAATAAAATCAGATCGTTCAGCTAATAAGAGGGGCTTGATTGACAAGGGATGTTTCTTTATAATTGATACTGCCAAAAATCCATGGGAAGTAAAATATGTGCAGGTATAGCTCTGTTAAAAAACAAAGAGCAGAACGAAGATAGGCACGAGTATAATGCGGGTATCGTATAGCGGCATTATGTCACCCTTCCAAGGTGAAGATGCGGGTTCGACTCCCGCTACCCGCTCCAAAATCTGCCCTCGTAGCTCTCCGACGATTTAGTCGGAGTCCGACCGATAGCGTCGGACAACGGACCCCGCAAAAATCCTTCCTGTCAAATCTATTTCCTAGTATTATGACATGAGCGGATTTAACGAGGCAGGTAGAGCGTCACGCGGAGTTTGTCCCGCAAATTCTGCCCCTTTAGCTCAGCGGATTAGAGCGCCACGCTTCGGACGTGGAGGTCAGGGGTTCGAATCCCTTAAGGGGCGCCAAAATTTGCGGGAGACGTGGAGGTTGCGGGTTTCCGCCTACGCCGAAGGCTACGGCGGATCCTCCTAATCGCCACACTGCAAGTACACTACGTAGTAGGTTTTGCAGTAAGGCGATTGGATGGACGATTCCTGCCGAGGGCGCACAGATGCTTTTGTATGTTTAATAATCTTAAAGTAAGTTATAATTAGAAGGAAAGGAGATTTTTATGGTTTGGTATTGGTGGGTAATTATTGTCGTCGTGGTCGTCGGTGTGATTTGGTGGCTCGTTTCGCGCAAAAAATAGCTTTTAAGGGTATCAGCAAAGTAATCAGAATTTTTAAAACTTTTTGTGAAGGAGAAGGTTAATATTTGATATCAATATGGTGGCTGTAGCTCAGCGGTAGAGCACTAGGATGTGGCCCTAGCGGTCGCGCGTTCGAATCGCGTCAGCCACCCCATCAAAAAATACCCCAAGATTTTAATCGGTTGCCAACCTGTTTAGCGCCACAATATAAGCCGCTTCCCTCAAATTTGTACTATATTTTTTGGATGTTTCAAAAACCTTATCGGTCGCTCTTTTCATTTTTTTCTCTAGTTTTGAGTAGACTTGCAGTTTCGTCCATTTTTCCTTATGCATATTTTGATACCACTCAAAATAACTCACTGCCACCCCGCCGGCATTGGCTAAAATGTCTGGGACAACAAGCACTCCGCGGTCATTTAATATTTCATCTGCCCTTGAGGTGGTTGGACCATTCGCCATTTCTAAAATTATTTTTGCCTTTATTTTAGGAGCGTTTTCTTTTGTTATTACGTTACCCATTGCAGCTGGTACGACAATGTCAACCGGTAATTCTAAAACATCACTGGGGCCAATATCAATTGCGCCAAGTTTGTTTTTATTTTCTAGGTCACAAACGCTGCCAAGACAATAGCAGCCTGCAACAAAGCCCTTTTTTTCTTTACAACTTTGTAAGGCTTCAAAATTTTTAATTCCTTCGGTTATATAAATCCCGCCATTTTCTTCCGTGATGGCAACGATATTAAAACCCTCTTTATGAAGATATTCGGCTAGGTATCGTCCGACATTACCAAAACCTTGAATGGCGGCCGTCATTTTTTTTGGATCTTTGCCCAGATTCTCAATGATTTCTTTTAAAACGAAAACGCCGCCAAGACCAGTGGCTTCAGTTCGGCCTTCCGAACCACCCTCTTCGATGGGTTTACCAGTCACAACGGCCGGCGAATGTTCGCCGGTAAGTTTTGAATATTCGTCAGCGATCCAAGACATGATTTTTGAGTTTGTGTTAACATCTGGCGCTGGAATATCAACCTCTGGTCCGATTATTGGTTCAAGTTTTCTGGTAAATTCTCGGGTCAATCGCTCCAATTCGTCAGCCGAGAGTAATTTTGGATTGACTTTGATACCACCTTTAGCTCCTCCAAATGGTACATCTATAACGGCATTTTTGATTGTCATCAAAAATGCCAATGCTTTGACATCATCTATATTAACTTCGTGGTGGTAGCGTAGTCCGCCTTTATACGGGCCTCGTGTGTTATTGTGTTGAACTCTGAAACCCTTTAAAATCTTTATTCTGCCGTTATCAAATTTAAGCGGAATTGACATTTCGACAATTCTTTCCGGTTTAAGCAGTTTTTTGACTAGGATAGCGTCGTGAGAACTCTTTTGGGCCGCCCTGGTTAATTGTTTTTTGGCTCTTTTCCAAGGGTTACTCAATTTAAACCCCTCTTGCCAGATCGCTTGGTCATTTCCTCGGCCCTTGGTGGTTTGTTGAAACATATTATATGGTTTAGCATTTTTTCCCTTCTAAACTTCTAGCCATCTTAAAATTTCTTTTGTTTTATCTACTTTTTTCTTACTTAGTCGATAATTTCTTTTTCGTCCGCATTTAGTCGCTTCAATAAAATCCAACTCCTCTAAAATTTTAATGTGATAAGAAAGAAGGTTTTTTGGAATACCAAGCTTTTCGATTAAATCACAACCGCAAAGATTGTCAGAACATGAGGCTAAACAACCCAAAATTAGGACTTTGTTATAATCTAAAATGGATAATAGATCTTTTGTTTTCTTAGTTAAGCGCAATGTCATTGTTCAATTATAATTGAACTAATGTTATTTTGTCAAGGGCTTTATTTAGAAAAACCTTTGAATTGTAGTATGGTTTCTAGCTTGATATAATTATCTTGCAACCAATTTCTAACATCTAACACCACGGGACCCAGACTTTTTTCAAGGAGTAAATAAAGTAACCCCTAACACAAGATAGAACCGAAGGGGGTATTTTGATATAATAATAACAGGGAGGAATAATGTGGCGATGGTTTGGATGGGTTTTGTTGGGAATAGTAATTGTGGCGATTGGGATATCTGCCTACGTTTTCTATGGAAGAAATAGCGATAAGAATATTATTGATTTTGAGTCGTGTGCTAAAAAATATCCGGTAATGGAAACTTATCCCGAGCAATGTCGGACAAAAGATGGAAGAACGTTTACAAAAAGTTATCCGACGATAGAGTTTCGCTTCGAAGCTTTGCGGCGCTTTGTTTATATCGGGCATCTTGGTATAATCAAAATGGTAGCTATTAGAAATATTAAAGGAGGAAAAAATGTTCCTTTATATCATTGTACGCTGGGTTATTAATGCGCTTTTGTTGATGCTTATTCCCTATATTGTTCCAAGCGTCGAGGTAAGAAATTTTTATACGGCGTTGGTGACCGCCCTAGTCTTGGGATTGGTTAATGCTGTTATTAGACCGATTTTGATTATATTGACGTTGCCAATTAACATCTTGACTTTGGGTCTCTTTACTCTCCTTATCAATGGACTAATGTTTTGGTTTGTCTCAAGCTTTGTTAAGGGTTTCGAAATTCCGGGCTTCTGGACGGCATTCTGGGCCGCTTTAGTTTATTCAATTTTCTCAGCAATTATTAATTTCCTCTTGAAAGAGAGACCAAAAACAGCTTAAAGTTAATATATGAGTGTTTTAGAAGTTAAGGATCTAAAAAAATACTTCGGTAACATCCATGCGGTTGATGGCATTTCTTTTAATGTGGAAAAAGGAGAAATATTCGGTTTCCTTGGTCCTAACGGTGCAGGGAAAACAACAACCATCCGCTGCTTAATGAATTTTTTAAAACCAACCGCTGGGCTGATTTCAATCTTGGGACAGGATGCGCAAAAAAATTCGACTGAAATCAAAAACAAAATTGGTTTCCTTTCGGGCGATGTCAGGCTTTATGATGGTTGGACCGGTGGCGATCATATTAAATTCTTGGAAAGATTGCGTGGAGGAAAATCTGTGGCCGCGGAATTAATCCCCAAATTGAATTTTAATCCAAAAATTAAATTTAAAGCTCTTTCTTCTGGTAATAAACAGAAGCTGGGATTAATTTTATCGTTGATGTTTGAACCAGAATTAATGATTATGGATGAGCCGACACTTGGATTAGATCCCTTGCTACAAAACTCAATTTATGAAATTTTAGAGGATTTGCGTAAAAAGGGCTCGACGATTTTTATGTCGAGTCATAATTTAGCTGAAGTTGACCGTATTTGTGACCGGGTCGGGATTATTAAAGATGGCAAATTAGTAGCGACTGAAGGTATCCAGAGTCTCAAAGATAAAAGAATGCATATTGCCACTGTTCGTTTTTTAACACCTATCAATAAAACAGATTTTGTTTTTGAAGGCGTTGAAATTGAGCAGGAATTAGATGACGGATTAATTTTAAATATTAAAGGCGATATTAATCCTTTAATTAGGAAGCTCGGCAATTACAATCTAAAGGAGTTAGAAATTTCCCATGCCTCCTTGGAGGAAATTTTTTTGGAATTTTATGGGGCAGGGGAAATTCCTAAATTGGAGTAATATGTGGGCAGTTTTTTGGCGAACAATTAAGGATCGTAGGGTTGTGACCTTGATTTATCTTGCCGTTGCCATTGCCTTGATCTGGCTTTATGTAGCCCTTTATCCTTCAATTAAGTCTCAATCAGCCAATTTTGAATCTTTGCTTAAAACTTACCCCGAGGGATTTTTGAAAGCCTTCAACATTGACATTAAAAGCTATACCACTATCGGCGGATATTTGGCTTCGGAACAATATTCCTTTATGTGGCCGATAATTTTAATCTTTATGCTCGTGGGATTTTCCGGGACGGCTCTCGCCGGAGAGATTGAAAAGGGAACAATCGAAATGTTACTTTCTCAACCGATTTCGAGATTGAAAATATTTGCCGGAAAATATCTGGCGGGTTTGGGGATGCTGATTGCTTTTATGCTATTTTCAGTTTATGCGGCCGCGCCAATTTTATCGCTTTATCACATTGGCTATGATCTAAAAATATTTACGACGATGACAATTTTAGGGTTTATGTTTGGCCTGGCCGTATTTAGCCTAGCTATGTTTTTTTCCAGTTTATCTATGGAGAGAGGCAGAGTTTATTTTCTTTCGGGTGGATTATTGGTTTTGATGTATGTCTTAAACCTTGTTGCTTCCCTCAAAGAAAATGTCGCGGACCTAAAATATTTTTCATTTTTTTATTATTTTAATGCGAGCAAAGCTCTCATATACAACCAAATCGACCATTGGGCTTATTTAGTCTTTTTGGGCGTGGCAGTGGTTTCTGCTGTTCTCGGCGCCATTTGGTTTATGAAAAGAGATATTACTTCATAATAAGGCCTGGACTTCAACCTGAAAATATGCTAAAATTTTATTAGCATTGTAGCATTGTTTTTAATGCCCCTGTAGCTCAGTGGACAGAGCGGGACGGTTCTAACGTCAAGGTCGGGGGTTCGAATCCCTCCAGGGGCGATCCTACGCTAAAGCTTCGGATCGTAAACTTTAAGCCTCGGATCGTAAATTGTATATGAGATATTTTGTTTATATCCTAATAAGCCTTAAAGATCAGAGTTTATATATCGGATTGACTTCTGACCTGCAGAAGAGACTGGCAGAACATAAAATTGGAAATAGTAATTTTACAAAAGGACATTTACCATATAAGTTAATATTTTATTGTGTATTTCCTGATAAGTTTATTGCAGCAAGATTCGAGAAATATTTAAAAACTGCTTCTGGAAAAGCCTTTTTAAGAAAAAGGTTAATAAATATTTAGTTTACACATCGTAGCTTCAGCGAAGATGTGGGCTCGTAGCTCAGTGGTAGAGCAGTTGCCTCTTAAGCAATTGGTCGTGGGTTCGAATCCCACCGAGCCCTCCAAATAGAACTTGGACCCGTATAAAAGGTAGGTGAAAGCCACAAGATAAGAGGTAAACACAAAAAAGACCGTTTTGGGTCTTTTTTGTTATTAAATAGGCCTCAAATTCGTCAGAATTTCATATTTTTTATTGGTTGTTTCTAATCTGAATATTATCAGCGGCGATACTGCCGTCAGAATTTGCTTTGCCGTTGGCGTTGATGTCTTGACCAACAGTTAAATCTCCACTACTTCCTTTTTCCGATTTCGCAATGGTGGTAGAGTCGGAAAAATAAATTATTTTCGAGCTGCCGTCTTGGGATTTAACGGTGATGCTTTTATCGTCTTCGGAGATAATACTACCAGTAATAAAGCTACCGCTGTTTCGGTTGCCAGGTGTACCATTGCCATTTCGATTGAATCCTAAGTTGCCCGTTCGCTGCTGTCGTTGTTGATTCAACCGATAATTTTGATACTTCATACCGCCATAGAAACCGCCGCCGCCAAAGATTAAAACGGCGATGATGGCATAAATGATGGGAATTTTTTTCACTTTAACTCCTTTCTATACTTTATATTTATTCATATCTTAAGGCCTCAATCGGATTTAATCCGGCTGCTCGTCGGGCGGGATAGTAGCCGAAGATAATGCCCACGGCGGCGGAAACACCAAAAGCTAATAAAATTGAAGAGACTGTCACTTGGCCTTGGATACTTATTAGGCGGCTAAGGATTAATGACACAAGATATCCCAAGATAATTCCGAAAGCGCCGCCCAAAAAAGTCAACATTATTGCCTCGAGTAAAAATTGCCGACTGATATCGCTTTTTTTAGCGCCAATCGCTTTTCTGAGGCCGATTTCGCGGGTGCGTTCAGTGACGGTGGTCAACATCATATTCATAATCCCAATGCCGCCGACCAAAAGAGAAATGCTGGCAATGCCGGCAAGCAAGGTGGTGAAAGTGGAAGTCACACTTGAAGCGGCCGAGACAATATCATTTTGATTCATTAGACTAAAGTCAGCCGAGGCGGAATTGGAAATTTTGTGGCGGGCTAAAAGCAGGGTGCTGATATCGTCTTGGACGGCTATCATTGAGGATTGATCGGCAGCGGAGACGCTGATGTCGGCAACGGAGTTACCGCCAGATAGAAAATGTTGGGCAGTCGAAATCGGGATATAAATGGCATCGTCGGGGTTATTAAAGCCAGAGCCACCTTTTGATTTGGTAACGCCGACGACTTTGAAATTGACACTATTAATGCGGATGGTCTTGCCGATGGGATCGGTGCCGGCACCGAACAAATCATCGCGAGTGGTTGGACCCAAAACCGCTACTTTGGCGTCACCGGTCACCTGGACGTCGCTGATGAAACTGCCGGTATCGATATTGATATTACGGACGGTTTGGTAATCGGTCATGGTGCCGATAACGTTCGTATTGGTGTTTTGTCCAGCGGCGGTTACTTGGTAGCGGCGGGAAACTTCCGGAGCAACCCCATTAATATTGCTAATTTGTTGTTTAATGGCTTCGGCATCGGCTAAAGTTAAGGTTTGGGCACTGCCTCTTCCGGCGCTTAAGCCAAAGCCGCTGCGTTGGCTGCCGGGGGTGACGATAATCAAATTAGAACCGATGGATTGAATGCTCGAAGATATCGCATTTTTTGCCCCCTGTCCCAAGGAAATTAAGGCAATTACCGAGGCAATACCGATAACAATGCCTAAAATTGTTAGACTGCTGCGGGCTTTGTTGCCGGAAATTGCCCAAAATATTTCTTTTAGTAAATCATTAAATTTCAATTTTTCTCGTCTTTCTCGATTATACCATCGCGAATGGAAATAATTCGGTTGGCATTTTCGGCAATATCATGTTCATGAGTTATTAATATAATTGTTCGACCCTGCTTATTTAATTTTTTAAAAGTTTCCATGACAATCTCGCTTTGCTGGGTCGCCAGGTTGCCAGTCGGTTCGTCGGCAAAAATTATTGAGGGATTATTGACCAACGAGCGGGCGATGGCAACCCTTTGCATTTGCCCACCGGAAAGTTGATTCGATAATTTTTGCCAATGGTCTTTTTCTAAGCCAACTTCATTTAGGGCTTTTTTGGCTTGATCTTCTCGTTCATTTTCCGGAATCTTTGAATAGACAAGCGGCAACATCACATTTCTCAAAATTGTGGCTCGCGGTAAAAGATTGAAAGCTTGAAAAACAAACCCAATTTTTTCCCGGCGCAAATCGGCGAGGCTATCATCGGAAAGTTTGATTACATCTTGGTTATCAAAAAAGTATTGACCGCTGGTAGCAGTATCTAAAAGACCGAGAATATGCATAAGCGTCGATTTGCCGGAGCCGGAAGGACCAACAATAGCGACAAATTCGCCGTCTTTAATTTTTAAAGAAACTTTATTTAAAACGGTGGTGGAGATATCTCCTGTCTGGTAAGCCTTGGTTATGTTCTGACATTCAATCATTTTTTATTTACCCCGCCCTACAGGCCGGGAATTCTTGCTCCCGCTCCGCCCGATCTTGTGGTTGCTTGGCTCGTGGGTTGGGCACTAATAGTTTGGGTAACCACCGTATCGCCTTCCTTTAGACCGCTGGTGATTTCGGTATCAGTATCATTGGAAATGCCTATCTCGACTGTTTGCTGGTGCGGCGCGCCATTTTCCATAATTTGAACATAATGAGTATCGCCCGAAGTTTTAACCGCTGAATTGGCAACCGTTAAGACATCTTGTTTGACATCCGTGGTGATCGCGGCCGTGACATTCATTTGCGGTTTAACTTTGGCATCAATAAAATCCATGCTGACAGTGACGGAATAGGTAATAACATTTTGGCTATTAGTGCCGGTAGAATCGATTTTTTCTACTTTTCCGGTTAAAGTTAAATCGGAAATTGCGTCAAAGGTGAGAGTCGCTTTTTGGTCTTTCGCGATTTTGGTGATGTCGGCTTCATTAATAGCAACAACCGCCTTTAGACTATTCATGTCAGAAATAATAATCGGCGTATTAGATGTTGAGGAACTACTTGAGGTGCTGGAACTACTAGAGGAACTCGAGGAGGTAGTGGTCGTACTACTCTGTGACGAGCCCGAACCTAAAGTGTCGTTGTTTTTAATATTAAGGGTCGTTACTACGCCTGCAATTGTTGAAGCCACGCTTCTTTTAGCAGCATCACTTTTTGCAATATTGTAACTTGACAAGGCTGTGTCAACATTTTTTTGGGCTAAGTCTACCGAAGTTTGAGCGGAAGTCAATTTGTAATTGGCGATTTCATCGACAATTCCAGCATTGGCGACCGCTTGGTTATAATCTGTTTTGGCATTCGTTGCTGTTTGTTCAGCCGAATCATATGCGGCTTGGGATGATTCGACTTTTTGATTAGCAACGGCTAAATCGGAAGCGGAGACGCTGGTCGGATCTGCCTGTTGTTTAGCAAGCAAATCATTGTAATCCGCTTGAGCTTGCAAAACTTGCGAATAGGCGTTTTCCGCGGCTTGATTTGCCTGGGAAAGTGTCGTAGCCGCTTTTTTAACAACCGCATCACCGGTTTGACTAGCAAGATCCAGTTGTGTCTGAAGCTGTTGCGACTTGGCGTTATCGAGCGCTTGTTGGGTTTGGATGTATGAAGAATATGACTTACTTAGATCGATATCCATTTGGGGGTTATCGATATAGAATAAAAATTGGCCTTTTCTGACTGTATCGCCGAGAGTGACTTTTAAACTGGTAACTTTGCCGGAAATCGTTGGGTTGATTTTTGCTTCGTTTGCCACCGTGACATTGCCACTGCCCGAGACGGAGGTAACCAACATTCCTTTTTGGACTGTTGCTGTTTGATAGGTGGTTTTTGCTACCGCATAAGCACGATGATAAAAATAGTAGCTTGCGCCAATTATGACGATTGCGGCCAGAATCGAATAAATTTTATGAGAAAGAATAAATGATAAAATTTTCCCCGAAACATTTAAAATTTTCTTCAACTTTACCTTCCTGCCCTCCGATGTCAGATTATCTATATTATTGAATTTTAATAATGTTCGCTTGCACAACGCCGGCACTGTTTGGCCGACCAATTATATTCACTTTGACGCCTGTTTTCAAGTCGGAAATGCTGGCGATACTGTCATCGTTTGTATAAATCGAAGTTTCATCTAGAGTAGCAACGCTGATTTCCTTATTGTCGCTATTTTTAATGGTGAGATTATTGCCGCTGATATTGGTGATTTCGCCGGATTGATGACCAAGGCTGAATTGTTTACCTTCCTTTATTCGGCCGGGCATCCCCATCCCTTCTCGCCAACCAAAATCACCCACATTACCAAGCATAAACCTGTTGCCTTGAGCTTTTCGAAAGTGACCGGCACTTAAACCGGCAAAAACCCCGATTCCCAAAATAACAAGGCCGATCAAAATTGCGATTAAAACTTTTGTAGTCTTGTGTTTTTCATTTTTGCTTTCCATTTTATTCCTTTCTTGTTCCATAATAAGCAAAGCTTGTTATTCACTTCGTTCATAATAAGAAAATAAGCTGAGAATTTGCTTAAAGAATCATTCTAGGACTTTGCCAGCGGCAATCTGACTATAAAAGTAGAACCCTGGCCTGGTTTACTTTCCACATTAATAGTACCTTTGTGAGCTTCAACGATTTTTCTGGCAATCGCCAAGCCCAAGCCGTAGCCGCTGACTTTTTCTTTCGAACGCGAGAGGTCGGCTCGGTAAAAACGATTGAAAATATAGGGCAAGTCGCTGGCCTTGATGCCGATGCCCTCGTCTTTAATTTTCACTTCAGCATGTTTACCTCGGGTTGTTAAGCCGACTAAAACCCGTGAATTTTTAGGGCTATATTTAATCGCATTATCAAAAAGAATCTTAAAAATTTCGGTCAAACTGTCGTTACCATAAACTACGGCCTCCTTTAGATTGAGCCCAAATCTGATATTGCGCTTTTTTGCCAAAGGCAGAATTTTTTGATGAGCTTCTTTAATCGAATCGCTTAAAGATATTTTGTGAAATAATTTTTTCTTATTATCCTCGTCATTAGCTAATTTTAAGAGACCATTAGAGAGCGCCTCAAGTTTCCCAATTTCTTCCAAATTGCTTTTTAATAATTGCTTAATATCAGAAAGTTTTGTCCGCATTATTTTTTTATCTCGCATTGCCACTTCAATTTCTGTTTTCATGGCGGTCAGCGGTGTGCGCAGTTCATGGGAAGCATCGGCAGTAAATCGGTTTTGCAAATCTACCATTTCCTCAATCGGTCTTAAAGTTCTTCGCGCCAAATAGTAACTGGAGGCTCCGGCAAGAATAAGGATGATGAGATTAAAATAGATCAGATTTGTTTTTAAATGTTTGTTGCTTTCGATTAGTTGCTCTTGTCTTATTTTTTCCAAATTTTGTAAAGGCTCTGGAATCCTATCGTTTGGGATTTGCTCAAGAATCAGACCCTGGCGGGAAAGACCTCGGCCGATTTCCAGCGACGAGATGCGGTATAAAAAAACACTAAATCCAACAGAGATAATCATGACGATTAATAGATACGAGATGGTTAACTTGATGGAAGCGGACTTAAAGCTCATTTTGTTTCTCCAATTTTGTAGCCAAAACCTCTGACGGTGTGAATTAGAGGTTTATCTTTAAACGGTTTATCAATCTTATTTCTTAGATAACCGATAAAAACTTCCACCGTATTGGGTAAAATATCGGCATCATAGTTCCAAACATGAGAAATAATATTGTCTTTGGTCAAAACGCGATTTGGATTTCTCATTAAATATTCTAGTAAAGCAAACTCTTTATTGGAAAGATTTATCCTTTTTTCGCCACGCCTGACTTCGAATGTTTTAAGATTAAGAGTGAGATTTGCAACTTTCAAAATATCATCAAGTTTATTTTTTGGTCGCCGAAGTAAGGCTCTGACCCGAGCGAGTAGTTCTTCAAAAGCAAAAGGTTTGATTAAATAGTCATCCGCTCCGCAGTCCAGACCTTCAACTCGATCTTCGATTTTATCTTTGGCGGTCAGAATTAAAACCGGCGTATGTTTACCCTGATCTCGAAGAGCTTTGCAAATATTAAGACCATCAATAGTTTCTGGGAGCATCCGATCTAAAATAATCAGGTCATATTCTTCTGTTAATGCTTGACCTAAACCGTCTTTGCCGTCATAACAAACATCAACAGCAAAGGTTTCCTGTTCTAACCCTCTTTTAATGGCATTGGCGATTTTGTGGTCGTCTTCGACAACTAATATTCTCATGGCTTTACATTATAATGCAAATATTTCGTTGCAGCTTCACATTATAATACAAATGGATGATTATAGCCATACATTACAGCACATTTCTGAAAAAAAGCTGAGAGTTGGCCCCCAAAAAGCTGGGGTGTTGAAATTTATCCTAAAATCAGCTATTCTAATCTTAGTGCAATATGGGGCGCAAAAGGGCCAGAGTCTTGGGCCCCTCGAGCTCCCTCTGTAAAAATAATGCTTGGCGCCGTCGTCTAGGGCATAGGGCCGTATTCGGCGGTTTTCATGCCTGGAACGAAGTTCCAGAGGTATCGTTAGCTCGTAATTGTCACAATTATTATGGCGCCGTCGTCTAGAGGCCTAGGATATCTGCTTTTCATGCAGAAGATCACGGGTTCGAATCCCGTCGGCGCTACCAATGAAAAAGAAATTATATATTTTAATTTTGGTTTTAATATTAGTTCTTGTTGCGGGATATTTTATTAATAAGAAATTTTCTGGGGTACCGAAACCAGAAGCATCCACTGTTGCCCTGGAAAGTCCGTCACCGTCATCATCCATTATCCCAACCCCCTTCCCTCCTCCATCGTCAAATTCAGACGAAATTCCTAGTTCTTTTTTAATTAAAAATTTCCCCTTTCAATCACAGGCCCCCTTTGGCAATTGGGATAAACTCCACGATGAAGCTTGCGAGGAAGCAGCCGTAAGCCTGGTTCAGTATTGGGAGAAGAATAAAACTCTTAGTGCGGAAATTATGGATGATCAAATATTAAAAATGGTGGATTGGGAGGTTCAAAATTGGGGTTCACATAAGGACTTGACCGCCAAAGAAACACAAAGCTTGGCTGAAAATTATTACAATCTCGATTCGAAGCTATACTACGATATCACGATCAATGACATTAAAAAACAGGTAGCGCAGGATAATCCGGTAATTATTCCGACTGCCGGGAGATTGCTCGGCAATCCTTATTTTCGGAGTCCGGGCCCGATTTATCATATGCTGGTGGTTATCGGCTACGAGGGCAATAATATTATCGTGCAAGACATCGGGACTAGAAGAGGTGATCATTATAAATACAATAAAGAAGTTTTATATAACGCGATTCATGATTGGAATGGCTCTGATGAATCAATGAACAGCGGCCGAAAAGCGATGTTGGTATTTTAGCTTTGACTTTTAAGTTGATTTTTACTATAATATGAAATGGATTAGCAAATCCATTTGAATGATGTTGGATCATTAATTAAATCTTAGGCTCAAAAATGCATCTTTTTGGAGTTTCCAATGACAAATTTAATCATCTATTTGATATCCGCGGTGGTGGGCGGCGGGGCGCTTGGGTATGCGGGCAGAATTTATATTGCCAGGAAGCAGAAAGATCAAGCCTCTCAAAAACAAAAAGAACTGTTGCTTCAAGCTAAAGATGAAGCTTTAAAGATAAAAGAAGAAGCAAAAAAAGAGGAAGAACAATCAAGACGAGATTCACAAGAACTGGAAAAAAGTCTTCGGCGACGCGAAGAAGTTATTGATAATCGTCTTGAAACAGTTGAGGCGGAAAAAACAAAAATTATTGAAAAAGAAAAAGAAATTGAAGAAATTAAAAACGAAATTTCCGAGATTCGTTCAAGTCAGCAAGAAAATTTAGAAAAAATCGGAAAACTTAAAAAGGAAGAAGCAAGGGAATTGCTACTTTCGCAGGTCGAGAGAGAATACAAGGATGATTTAATTCGTAAAATTAAAGAGCAGAAAGAAATTGCGCGCGAAGAAGCACAGGGTATTGCGCGGGAAATTCTTTCATCGGTGATTCAACGGTTAGCATCCGAGCACACCGTGGAAACAACCGCCACCGCTGTCAACTTGCCTAGCGATGAGATGAAGGGAAGAATTATTGGTCGCGAGGGTCGCAATATTCAAATCTTTGAGAAAGAAACAGGCACAGATTTAATTATTGATGACACTCCCGATACAGTAGTGATCTCTGCCTTTGATCCGATCCGACGTCATATCGCTAAAATCGCTCTAGAAAAATTGATTGCCGATGGACGAATTCATCCTACTCGTATCGAAGAAGTTGTCAGTAAGGCGAAAGAAGAAATCGGCCAACAAGTTAAAGAGGCTGGGGAAGCGGCAGCTTACGAAGTTGGAGTGGCAGGGTTACATCCAGATTTATTAAAAATTTTAGGCAGGCTGAAGTTTCGAACTTCTTATGGACAAAATGTTCTTCAGCATTCAATTGAATCAGCTTTCATTGCGGGGATGTTGGCTTCGGAGCTCGGGGCAGATGTCAATTTAGCAAAAAAGGCCGCTCTTTTGCATGATATTGGTAAGGCTGTTGATCATGATATTCCCGGACCGCATCATCATATTAGTGGTGATATTGCTAAAAAATATGGTCTATCAGAAGACATTATCCATGCAATTATGGCTCATCATGACGATATTGAAGCTAAATCCGTCGAAGCAATAATTGTCAAAGCGGCAGACGCTATTTCGAGTTCTCGTCCAGGAGCAAGAAGAGAAACCTTAGAAAATTATGTCAAACGGCTAGAAGAGCTAGAAAATATTGCTAATGCTTTTCCGGGAGTAGAAAAGTCTTATGCCATTCAAGCGGGCAGAGAAGTAAGAATATTAGTCAAGCCCGAAGAGATAGATGATTTAGATGCAGTTAAACTTTCGAAAAATATTGCTAAAAAAATCGAAGAAGATTTGCAGTACCCAGGGATGATTAAAGTAAATGTAATTAGAGAAACGAGGGCAATAGAGTTCGCAAAGTAAACTAAGAAGGAGGGGAAATGGAAAAACCCGAACTGATTGCAGCCGTCGCCAAAGAAGCCGGAATTTCAGAAGACGAGGCGACAAAAATAATTGATGCTTTTGTCGCCGAAATTAAAGACGGTTTAGCCAAGGGTGAAAAAGTGACTATCTCAGGTTTTGGAACGTTTCTTTTAACTCGTAGAAGAGCGAAGACTTTTATCAACCCCAAAACTAAGCAGACACATCAAATTCCAGAAAAAATGTTGCCGCAATTTCGACCCGGCTCAGATTTTAACGCAAATTAATAGTTGTTCTCAATTTAAAGCAAATTATTCTAGCCTTTTTTGGGGGCTTTGATTAATTCGAGGTAATTTTCTGTTTCTTGGACGATTTTAACCATCGTTTTTAAAGCTTCAATTGGATATTCTCCAACAGTTGTTTCATTGGAAAGCATCACAAAATCAGTGCCATCGATAATGGCGTTGGCGACATCGGTCGCTTCTGCTCGAGTTGGTATTTTTGAGGTAATCATTGAGGCAAGCATATGAGTGGCCGTTACAACTGGTGTGCCGGTGTTATTGCATTCGGTAATAATCCTTTTTTGGACAATCGGCAATTTTTCAATCGGTATTTCCACCCCTAGATCCCCGCGCGCCACCATAATACCATCTGCTTCTTCGATAATTCCCTCCAAGTTATTAATTGCTGAGGCTCTCTCGATCTTACACATTACCCGAGTGTTAGATCGACCAATGAGTTTTTTTAAATTAACTACATCCTGAACTCCCTGCACAAAAGATAGACCAATCCATTCCGGTTTCTTAGGTAAAATAAATTCTAAATCTTTCAGATCCTTTTTGGTCAAAGAAGAAGCGGCAGTAAGCATGAAAGGAACATTAACTCCCTTTTTGGGATAAAGAGTACCACCACGAATTACTTTACAAAATATTTTTGATGGTTCAATATTTTCGACAATCAGTTCAATCTGGCCATCGTCGATAAGGATTATATCGTTAGTTTTAAGATCATGATGGAGGTTCTGATCATCAATGATAATTTCATTATCTGCTAATTTATTTTTCCCTCCCCTCTTTATCACAATCGACTGATTTTCTCTAATTGTTTTAGGTAATCCGGGAAAGTCTCCAATTCTAATCTTGGGCCCCTGGAGATCACAGAGAATTTCGATATCACGATTTAATTTTTTGGCCCATTTACGGACACGGTCAATTCTTTTCCCTTGAATAAGTTTCGTTTCATGAGAAAAATTTAATCGAGCGATATTCATGCCGTTTTCGATTAAGGCCTTGATCATTTTGTCAGAACCTGTTGCCGGACCGAGGGAACAAATAATCTTAGTTTGCATGGTGAGATTTTAAAATTAATATAGCTATATTAAAGAATAAATTTGACCCATTGTCAATACTTTTAGTTCCTTATTAAATTAAAATTTATTTTAGGCGCCCTCGAGAGACATTATTTCGGTTAAATTCTTATCGTTAATAAAAATATCAGCACTTTTGACAGTGGGAAATTGCATTGCCGTTTCTCTAAGCTGTGCCTCAATGCGCGGATCTTCACAAGTACCGACCAGGGTAAAATCACCAGAGAGTTTAATAGTTGCCTTGCCATTATCATCGATGGTGACACTCTCGACATTGAGGTTATAGCGATAGAGCGAATTATAGAGTCCAGATTGGCCATAATTCTTGTCTTTAATGGAAAGAAGTTCAGTCATCGCCGCTCTCAGCACTGCCTGGGTGGGTGCAATTTCTCGCGTAACCGCGACCGCGCTATCGCCGCAACCAATTTTTTTACCCGACGCGCCGTTATCGTCAACCGCAATCATAAATACTTTAACTGTTTGTTTTGTGTCTCTGGAGGCTGATGGGCCTAGAGCTGGAGTAGCTGAATTTGCTGGCGATAATGTTTGTGACAAAGTTGCACTAGGAGAAACAGTAACCTGAATATTTTTTGGTCTAATTTTAAAATACCAGTAAATGCCGCCAGCAATAGCTAAGACGATAATGACCAATAAAATAATCCAAATAGTCTTGTTCATAATCCTCCTGTTTCCAATCTTTTATTTAGGATAGCATCATTTTTGCCGAAAGTAAATTTACCTTTAACAAATTTTTCTTTGAGAACTTTTGGTAGCCAATAAATATCATCTGGCCACATTGATTTATAAGGGAGACGTTTGATAGAAAACCATCTCGGCTTCATTTCCTCCGTTTCCTTCGGGTCTTCTTGCCAATCTCTTGTGAAATAAACATAAACAATCCGGTTCCATGAGGGTTTTTCTCGCCAAAAAAATGTTAGTTCAGCGACTTTTTTGAGCTTTTCGACTTTGACGCCAATTTCTTCCAAAGTTTCACGGATGGCAGTTTGACGGATATTTTTATCTAAATCCTTTTCGAATCTTCCACCGGATCCGTTCCAACGATTGGCCCCAAACCCCCGCTTTTTCATCGCGAGACATATTTTATCCTCTTTTATTAAATAGCAAAGAGTATATTTATTCATTTGATAGTATATTTATGGATTTTGATTGGGATTCCTTTTTCTTTGGCCTTTTCGATTGTATTTCTTGTGCCCTCGCTTTGATTTACCCAAAAAGCAATTAATTCGTCCGAGGCGTTAATGACAGCTGAATTTCTTTCATCGTAAGCGCTATCATTAACTTCTTGGAGATTGTTTTCGATTAGCGCCCCTCGGTTTATTTTTTGCAATCGTAATAATTGTTTTATCAATTCCCGAGCTTGATTTTTGGTTATGATCCCCTCATTAGCACGATTACAATAATGCTGAGAGTAGATCTTGAGCGGAGTGGGTAGAAATATTTTAATTTTTTCCACTTTGGGATCAAGCTTCATTGCTTCACGAGTAGCAAAATAGTCCACATTCAAAGCCCCGCCAGAGATAATACCATCGCCCCGATTAATAATTTCTCTAGCAGTTTTTCTGACATCTTTTTCCAGCTCGCGATTAGTTTTTCGCCAACTGCCGCTGATACCAATCCATTTCATTTAGATTCCATTAAATGTTAAATACTGTTGTATTGTCTTACGGCAATAGCTAATAATTTGGCAGCTTTTTTTAGCTCTTCTTCGTCTAAGACGTAGGCGATTCTAATTTCGTCTTTTCCTTTGCCAGGGCTAGCATAAAATCCAGAGCCGGGTGCAACCATCACGGTTTCATTATTGTATCGAAAATCAGTTAGGAGCCATTTGGCAAATTCATCCGAATTTTTGACTGGAAGTTTTATCATGGCGTAAAAAGCACCTTCGGGGTACAGGGTTTTAATATTTAGCTCCTCCTCTAAGGTTTTTAAAAAGGCGTCACGTCTTGCTTGATATATTTTTGTTACTTTTTTGACATCGCCTAGACTATTTTGTAACTCCCGAGTGACAATTTTTTGATCGATAAATCCGACTGATAGTCTTTCTTGCGCGAAACGATTAACAGCGCTCATTATCTCCCAATTTTTAGAAGCAATCACACCTATTCTTGCACCGCAGACATTATATCTTTTAGAAAGGCTATCGATAATAATAATTTGCTGTTGTTCAAGGGCTTTAGCGATATGCATAAAGCTAATTGATTTTGTCTTAAACGAAACACCGTGATAAGTTTCGTCGCTAATAATAAACAAACGATATTTCTTGGCAATGTCGAGAATCGTTTGAAGTTCTTTTTTTCGAAACACGGTGCCAGTCGGATTGTTGGGGTTGGTAAAAAATATGGCTTTAGTTTTGTTTGTAATTTTTCCAATGATTTTGTTTTGGGAAGGCAAATGGAAGTTTTCTTGAGCATCTAGCTGGACTGGAATAATTTTTGCTGAGACTAGATTAGCAAAGCCCAAATAGTTTGCGTAGAATGGTTCAAACGTAATAATTTCATCTTCTGGATCGCAAATTGCCGCGATGGCGAAAACTAACGCCTCGCTCGCACCGAAAGTAACCAAAATTTCTTTGGGATCAAAATTAATTTTAATATCATGAAAATATTTTGAATAACTTGAGAGAGTCTCTTTTGTACCTTGTGAATTGGTGTATGGAAGATAGTCAATGTTGCTTACTTTACGAATTTCGGTGCGGATTCTCGATGGGACTTTTAAATCCGGCTGACCAATATTAAGATGATAAATTTTAACACCCTCTTTTTTTGCTTCTTCGGCAAAACGAGTCAATTTTCGAATTGGGGAATCAGGCGCTAATTCACCTCTTTTTGAAATTTTAAGATCATCAGCCATATTAGTACATATCTAAATATTTTTCTTTTTCCCAGGAAGAGACTTGCATTTTGAACTCATTCCATTCTTGTGTTTTAATGGCGATATATTTTTCAAATAAATGCTCGCCCAACGCTTCTTTGAACAGCGCAGATTTTTTAAATTCATCCAAGGCTTCTAAAAGTGAGGTAGGTAGCAAATCAATATTTTTATTGTTAAGTTTTTCGCTATCAAATTCATAGACATTTTCTTCAACGGGTTCTGGGGCAGTTAATTTATTTTTAATTCCATCAAGTCCCGCTTTGAGCATCGCGGCAAAGGCAAGATATGGATTGCATGTTGGATCAGGGCAACGGAGCTCAATTCTTGCTGATTGTGGTTTATTTTTCGTCCATTTTGGCACGCGAATTAAAGCGGAACGATTGGCACTCGCCCAGCTAATATAGACCGGTGCCTCAAAACCGGACACAAGCCTTTTATAAGAATTAACAGTTGGGCAGAGGACTGCAACCATGGATTTAATGTGTTTCATCTGACCGGCGATGAAATATCGAGCAATTTTAGAAAGTTGATATTTGTCTTTTGAGTCGAAGAAAATATTTTTGCCTGATTTGCTAGATAGGCTTTGATGTACATGCATACCGCTCCCGGCTGCTCCCTTAATTGGCTTTGGCATGAAAGTCAATAAAAAGCCATGCATTTGGGCAATTCTTTTAGTGGTATATTTTAAAGCTAAAAGAGAATCGGCCACCTCTAAGGCGTTGCCATAATGAAAATCAATTTCATATTGGCCGTGGCCGACCTCGTGGTGCGAAGTCTCGACATCGATTTTAAAATTTCTTAATGCCGCAATAGTTTCTTTGATTACGCTATAGCCTTCAGCTGAAGAAACATCGAAATAACTTCCAGCATCCATCGGGCAATTGCCAGACTCGGTCCTTTTCAGAAGATAAAATTCGGGTTCTGGGCCGACAAGATAGCGAAAGCCCAATTTTTCGGCTTCGGCAAGATTCTTTTTTAAAACAAAGCGCGGATCATCGAAAAATGGCTCGCCATTTGCCTGGAAAATATCGCAAATAAAACGGGCAGTTACCCCACTATCAATGTGCCAGGGTATCACAGAATATGAATTTAGGTCTGGTTTTAAAAATAAATCGCTTTCCTGAATGCGGGCAAAACCTTCGATTGAAGACCCGTCAAACCAAAGACCATTCTTCAGAACACCATTAAATTGTTCAATCGGAACGACAACTTCTTTGCTGATGCCCATTAAATCTGTGAATTGAAGGCTGACAAAACTAACATGATCTCTTTTTATTTTTTGCCAAATTTCTTTTTCCATTGTTATTATGTTAAAAATTACCCCCTCAAAGTTAGCACAGAAATTAAAAAGATACAAATCAATTTTAAATTCTTAGAACTATTTTTGCGTTTTCTAAAATTTCCAAGTACTTATCATGCACTCCCTCGCCAATTTCTTCGACTTCGATTTTGTCGAAACCTTCAGCGATTTTTGACTGTTGATCGGGCGAGAAAGCACTCTCGATATTGGGAAAGCATTGGTTTTCTTCATCAATATGAGAGCGCAACAGTTGAATGTAATCTTTAGCATTGGCGATAATATTTATTTTTGCCGATGGGTCACCGCCGTAATATTGATTTACACTTTGTTCGAGGGCAGTAATAAAATTGCGACCGTGCATATGCTCTTGGGTAAACTTTTCAGCGCAAGCACGAAAATTTTGGTCAGAAAGCTTTTTGGCGGCCGGTAAAAATATTTTTTCTTCTTTGCCGCGATGCGTTTGATCAACGTAGCCGCGAAAAAACATTATTAAGTCAATAAAAAAGGTTTTATTTATTTCCTGGCCTGCCTCAAATTTATTTATCCCAGCCTCGAATAAATTTAATCCTTCACCAATAAGAGTATGTTCTTTAATTAATATTTGGGCTGGGCTCATTAAGCCTCCTCGGTTTAATTATACAATGGTTTATCAATTTTGAGAATAAAATCATTTTAGAGCAAAGATTATAAATAGAACCAGAAATAAAATCGCCAGAACAAACTGAATTGCTGTTCCAGTTAAAGAACCAAGTAAACCCCCGGTGGCTGATTTTAAGGCTTTTTTAATATTTTTAAAATGAAGAATTTCACTGGCCAATATACCCAAAAATAAACCGATCGCGCTGCCGAAAGGCGGGAAAATGATCAAGCCGATAATCAAACCGACAATACCTAAAATTATAGCCTCTCTTGAGGCACCGCCGATTTTGGCACCAATGAGTCCTGATAGGTAATCAATCACAATGCTAATGACCGCAATTGCTGCCAAGATAATAATATTTAATGTTGTTAAGTGCTGGAATTTATCAATAAAACCAAAAATTAAGGCGATGATGAACATCAAAGGAAGGCTGGGGAAAACTAATAAAAAAACACTGGCTATGCCGGCGAAAAGGAAAATTGCAAAAACAATGACTAAAATTAAATATGACATAAGATATATAAAGTATATCATAACGAGAACGCCCCGCCTGCGTACTGCTGCAGGCGGGGCGGGTTGTAGCTGATGAGAGCTAGGTTGGTGGGACGCGGTCGGGTGGCGGATCCCCGCCCGAGACGAAGGTCTCTCGCATCGCCTCGAGCGTATTCGGTCGAACGAGCTCACTTTCGACCGGCGCGCCATGACCGCGGCTATGGTCGAAGACCCAAGTGCAGCCGTCAGGCAGCTCGATTCCAGCTTCCCTGACCCGCGCCAATTGCTCTGGCGTAATTCGGCCGCGCCGCGGGTGGCCAAGAACCTGGTGCGGCTCGGGACTCTTCCGCGGTTTGGCGAGGGTTCGGACCTGACCTGGTACGTAGAGGCCGTTGCGTTGAGAGCCCCGGGGAATGTAGATGAATCTCATGGGATACCCGGTGAAGCTCCGCCTTGGGTTGGGTTCGGTTCTTTGGAAAGACGGCAGCTTCCTTTTGCTCTGCGCCTCAATGATCGTACGGCCGCGCACAAGGTCGTAGAAGATCCGGACGAACAGACAGAGGAAGAAGGTGTTCGCTTTTGCGTCTAGATACTGCAAGCGATCAAAGTGCTCCTGTCGCCAAAAGAGGCAGAGCATCGCGTAGTCGTTCCAGGTGATCCGCCAGCCATTTTCGAGGTTAATCCTGGCGAGGAAGCCAACCTCGTCATCAACGCGGCGAACCTTCATGTCAACAGATTTGACACCAGGCATGCCCTGCACGCGGACGTGGACGCCAGCGGGATCGACTTCGTACGCTGGGTCATCAAGCGCTACTTGCATCAGTCGGATGCTCGGAGCAAGCGACTTGACAACCGGCAGCCTACTGAAGTCGATCGCTTTTGGGCTGTCCAGGTCCGGAATTAGGTGAATGTCATCTTGCCCAATCCCAGCCAGCTGGCTGTCGATGGGGAAATCGAAGTTACGGATTGCCTCCCGAGTAATAAGGGGTTGGGGCAGGTCCATCCACGCTGGACGATTAGATCTCGTCCCAACGAGGATGCGTTTCGATGTCCCCACCATATGGTGAAGGGCCTTGCCGATCCAATTGACCCAGAGCCAGAAGAGGCAGGGGAGATCATCGTGTTTGACCGGGAAGGCCTTGGGTACCTGGATGGCGTCCACGGCTTCCATGTGGGTGGTCGTAGCCCAGATCCGGTGCATCAATTCCCACTTCCCCCCGCAGATCTCGTCAGCGATTTGGAGGAGTCGTCTTCCCAGGAAACGAGAGAGCTCGTCTTCCTGCGCGAGCCGGCTAGTGAAGGGCCTTGTCGCAAGATCTAGGGCGCACCTTTGATAATCGCTGAAAAGGCTGAAGAGAAGAAGCTGGGCGCGGTGCAACTCTTGAGGCAGGTTGGTGAGTCTTGGGTAGGCAGCGCGGGTAAAGCACCCGCTGGTTCGAATCGCCATCTGTGAGAGATCCGGCAAATACTCTGCGAGTACGAGTCGACGAAAACCATGCAGATCTAAATGCGACTGCGCTCTCACGTTCCCTCGCTCCTTGGTATGTAGTTGTGCTCGCTTATGGCGAAACGCCGTAAGCGATAGGACTATTGTAACCTGTAAAAGAGGATAATGTCAATAATTAAATTTATCTTTAACGCAAAAACCCGCCGTTTTGAGGCGGGTTTTTGCTTATGCTATTGAAAGACTATTTATCTTTCACGCATTGGACGGGCAACGCTGACTTTGATTTGGCGTCCTTCCATGTCCTTGCCATCCATTTCCTTGATCGCTTTTTCAGCAGCGGCAGCGTCTTTCATGGTGACGAAGCCAAAGCCTTTTGAGCGGCCAGAAAATTTGTCTTGGATGACAATTGAGTCAGTCACTTCCCCGCAAGCAGCGAAAAGCTCTTTGAGCGATTCGCTGGTGGCAGAATAGGGAAGGTTACCCACATACAACTTGTTTGATTCTTCCATTTTTTTCTTTCTTAAACCCGCCTGTGGCGGGGCTAAATAAATAATCGACCCCGTTTGCGTTTCTCGGGGTATTTCACTTACGTTCAATACGCACGAGCACTCTCAAACTTGTATTTATAGCATAACACATCTTGAATAAAAAATCAAGCCCCGAGCTTTAATTTGGGCAAATATTCTGGTATAATCTGGACTATGATTGACGTGGAAATAATCCAAAAATTAAAAGATGGCAAGGTCGGTGTGATGCCGACCGATACTATCTATGGCTTGGTTGGGCTGGCTTTAAATCCCAAGGCGGTTGAGCGAATTTACAAGCTACGAAAGCGTGATCTCCAAAAACCGATGATTATTTTAATTGGCGATGTTGCTGACCTAGAAACTTTTAATATTGAAATCGATAATAAAACGCGGGCGATTTTTAAAAAATACTGGCCAGGAAAAGTGAGTATCATTCTGCCGTGTGAGGACCAAAAATTTTCTTATCTTCATCGTGGAGAAAAATCACTGGCATTTAGATTACCAGGTAACAGAGATCTGCGAGGCTTAATAAAAAAAGTCGGACCACTTGTGGCGCCGAGTGCCAATATTGAAGGCAAGAAACCAGCGGAAACAATCGAAGAGGCCAAAAAATATTTTAGCGATAAAGTAGATTTCTATATTGATGGCGGGACGATCAAAACAAGACCATCGACATTAATTAAAATAGACAATGGTCAAGTAAGAATGCTAAGAGAGGGATCGGTGCGGATATAGCCGATGGTCGGGGACCCGGGATTCGAACCCGGAACCTCTGACTCCCGAAGCCAGCGCCCTACCATTGGGCCAGTCCCCGAAATACATCTTTATTATACCTATTAAATATGGTAAAATCTACCTATGAGCCCCTGTAGCTCTCCGACGATAAATGTCGGAGCTCCGACCAGAAGCGTCGGAGCAACGGATAGAGCGAGACATCTAACTTGCCCTTGTAGTTCAATGGATAGAACGTCAGCGTCCTAAGCTGAATGTTGCAGGTTCGACTCCTGCCAAGGGCACCAAAAAAAGGGCAAGTTTTCTTCGAAAATAACGTCTAGGTCAGAGGTGCAATTCCTCCCGAGGGCGCCAATTTAATGAAAAATAAGATTTTTGATATTTATCTCAAAACATTGATCGCCATTTTTACTTTTCTTCGAATTCTTGAGTGGTCTAAAAAAATCGATCATAATAAACTGATTGGCAGGGATTCAGTGATTATAAAAGAAGCCAGAAGAAGAAATTGGCTGATTGAAAGCCTAAAACGGAAAGGGCGAGACACGGGAATTTTTCGAGTAAAAATCAATGGCAAGAATGTCTTCTTCGATCGCATTCCGCTTGGCCGTTCTTATCGAAAAGTTACTGATGAAGAAGTCAGTAATAAATGGATTGCAAAAAAATTATTACAAAAAGAAAATCTGCCTACCCCGCAGGGCGAATTAATCGAAGATTTAAGAGAAGCTTTGCAGTTTATCAAAAAATTTGGTTTTCCGATTGTAATTAAACCGCTCAAAGAATCAAAATGTATTGGCGTGACAACCGATATCAATGATAAAAAAGAGCTAGAAGAGGCGATTGGCTACGCGAAAAAATACGGCCAACAAATTCTGATTGAAGAATTTCTAAAAGGCCGGAATTATCGCTTAACGGTCATTGATGGCAAGGTTGAAGCCGCCTGTCAAAGAATTCATCCATATGTGATTGGCGACGGCATTCATAATTTTAGGGATTTAATAAGGCGGAAAAATCATGATCCGCGCCGAAGCAGAGCAAGAAACTCGAGCATACATCCAATCACCGTCGATCGTTTTACAAAGAAACTATTAAATAAGCGGGGTTTTGATTTAAATTCAATTCCGCCGAGAGATAAAATTGTCACTCTAAGCAAAAGAATAAATCTGGGCGCTGGCGCCGAAACAATTGATGTAACTGAAAAAGTCCATCCGCAAATTGCGAGAGTGGCTATTAAAGTTGCTGATATTTGTGATGCAAAAGTCTTAGGACTAGATGTTTTGGCAAACGATATTTCAAAAACGCCCAGTAATAAAAATTTATTTTCGATTATCGAAGTAAATCCATACCCCTTAATTGAAATGCATCATTTCCCATACGAAGGAAAGCCAAGGAACGTGGCGGGTGCAATTTGGGACATGGTTCTAAATGATAATATGCCCTCGTAGTTCTCCGACGTCCCGACAAAGTCGGGAGATCGGAGCTCCGACCAGAAGCGTCGGAGCAATGGATAGAACACCCCGCAAAAAAATGCGCCCGTAGCTCAGTGGATAGAGCGTCAGATTCCGGATCTGAAGGTCACAGGTTCAAATCCTGTCGGGCGCGATTAAGCGCATTTTAGCGGGGCGGTTAGAGGCCTGCCCCGCAGATGACGTTCCTGTGTGATTGAACGTAGTTCAATAAGCAGGAAGGAATTGTGCGGGGTCGAATCGGCTCGAGGGCGCTAAGCACTTGACAAAAATCTGCTGTCTAGTATGATAGATATGAATAGTATGTAATATCATATAGGAATCTAAAATGTTCGATGTCGATAAAAAATTAGTGGGGATAACTTCGATCGGTGAACGAGGGCAAGTAGTTATTCCGGTAAATATTAGAGAGGATCTCGATTTGAAGCAGGGGGATAGACTCTTTGTTTTTGCTAAACATAAACATTTTGTTGGCATAGTTAAAATTGATGAAATGTCAGGTTTGCTAAAGAAAATGATCTCTAAAATAGAGGGGCTCAAGTAATGGCAGAAAATATTATTGAAGTTAAAAATCTCACAAAGAGATTTGGCCATTTTACCGCTGTTGATAGCATTAATTTTGAAATTAAAAAGGGAGAAATTTTTGGCTTTTTAGGCCCAAATGGCGCCGGTAAATCAACGACAATCAGGATGCTCGTAACTTTGCTTAGGCCGACTTCGGGAGAGGCAAAACTTGCCGGCTATGATATTGTCAAACAACAAGACGAAATCCGAAAACACATCGGTTTAGTGGCCGAAAAAATCATTCTTTATCCGCGCTTAACGGCGCGAGAAAATTTAAATTTCTTTGGCCGGCTTTTTCATTTGACTACGGAACAAATCAAAGAACGCTCTGAAAAATGGATTGAGAGATTGCATATGACCGAGTGGATGGATTCTCGAGTTGAGACTTTTTCCACCGGCATGAAACAGAGAATTAATATCGTCCGGGCCTTGTTGACCGAGCCAGACGTTTTGTTTTTGGACGAACCGACTTTGGGGCTTGATCCGCAAACGACACATTTAATTCGCACTTTTATTTCTGAATTAAATGACCAAGGTGTTACGGTCTTACTGACCACCCACGATATGCTCGAAGCCGAAGAGCTTTCGGACCGAATTGCGATTATTGATCATGGTAAAATCGTGGCTTTAGATACAGTCGAAAATCTAAAAAAACAAGTTAAAGGAAAAGTTAATCCAACCATGGAAGATGTATTTTTAGCCATCACCGGGAAAGAAATTCGCGATGCGGCCACGGAAAAAATTAAAAGCACGGCCGGGCATCATTTCGGCCCAAAAACAGAAAGTAGGATAAGATAAAAACTTTTAAAGACCTTTGGCAAATTGCTAAAAAAGATTTATTAGAATTTACGCGCGACCGTTTAAGGCTCGTCACATTCTTTATTATGCCGATGTTTATGATGATTATGGTCGGGTTTATTTTTCCTAACCAAAATACTTTAAAAAATGTTCCGATCGGCATTGCTAATCGAAGTAATGGATCAATCAGTCGTACTTTAGTCTCGACCATCACCAATTTAAAACTTTCGCCGGACAAGCCCGATTTAGCTTTCGAAATCAAAACTTACGATAGCGTTGAGGCAATCAAAGAGGCGATTAAATCTCAAGCCATCAGCGGCGGAATCGATATTCCGGCGGATTTTGACCAAAAAATCACGGCCACCGAGCAAGCCCAAGTCACCGTCGTCCAAGACCAATCCAACCCGCAAATTTCCCAAATGGTCGACCAGATTCTCGCCCAAGTTGTCACGGGTTTTAGTTCTGAAGTGGGTGCCCAAAAAATTAATCAAATTTTGACTGCTGTTCCGCCAACTAATCCGATTTCAAGTATTTCCGCCCAATCCATCATCGCGCCAATCCAAGCGAAAATCGAAGGGATCATTCCTGGCAATCCGAACTATTTCGAATTTGTCGCCCCGGGCATTATGGCGATGATCGTGATGACAGCCGTGTTGACAGGTCTGGCGGCCTCGATATCAAGAGAAAAAGAACAAGGGACATTGGACGGAATTTTGATTTCGCCTATAAATAGGCTGGCGATTGTTTTAGGGAAAGCTCTTTCGCAAGCCATCCGCGGTTTGGTTCAAGGTGCGATTGTGTTACTTTTAGCATTTTTACTTTTTGGTGTCACTGTCCATGGCAGCATTTTGCTGGTGGCACTGCTCTTGGTTCTAGGGATTTTTTCCTTTATCGGTCTGGGGATTTTGGTTTCGGCGATTGCCACCGAGCAAGAAACCGCCACCCAACTTCTTTTCATGTTTCAATTTCCGATGCTATTTCTTTCCGGCGTTTTCTTCCCCATCGCCTTGATGCCCAACTTAATGCAGAAAATCGCTCATGTTATTCCTCTGACTTATGCGATTAACGCTATCAGGAAAGTGATGGTTTTGGGCGCCGGTTTTTCGGCCGTGAGAACCGAATTTTTGATTCTTTTAATCTTCGGCGTCGTCACTTTGGCCATTTCCGTGCCGGTGTTTAAGCGGGTGATAACCAAGTAAATAATTATGTCAGAACCGACAGTTTTAGTAAAAAATTTAAAAAAATATTTTCCTGCCAAAGGCGGGCCAGTCAAAGCGGTTGATGGCGTGAATTTGAAAGTTTTCCCAGGCGAAATTTTTGGGTTTTTGGGTCCCAACGGGGCTGGCAAAACCACAACTTTAAGGATGCTCACGACCCTCATTCCTCCGGATTCGGGCCAGGCCATTGTTGCCGGCTTTGATGTCCAAAAATCGCAAGACGAAGTCCGCCGAAATATCGGCTATGTCAGCCAGCTTGGCGGCTCCGATCGGCCGGCTAAAGGTAAAGAAAATCTCATCCTCCAGGGTCGTCTTTACGGCATGAACGCTGCTGAAGCCAAAACTCGCGCCGAAGAACTCATTAAACTTTTAGATTTAAGCGAATTTGCCGATCGCATCGTCTATACTTATTCCGGCGGCCAGCGCCGCAGATTGGATGTCGCCCTCGGCTTAATGAACCGGCCGAAAGTGCTCTTTTTGGATGAACCGACGACCGGTCTTGATCCCCAAAACCGGACTAATTTGTGGGATCAGATTAAGAAGCTCAAAAACGAAGGCGCCACCATATTTATGACGACTCACTATCTTGAGGAGGCCGATGTTCTCTCCGATCGTTTGGCAATTATTGACTACGGCAAAATTGTCGCCGAGGGTACCCCCGAGGCGCTCAAAAAACAAATGGCCTTTGACTGTATCACCCTTGGCATCGCTGACCACGAAAAAAATGCGCCGAAATTAATTAAATTCTTCAAAAGCCAAAAATTCATCCGCGAAGTAGAAGAAGACGATGGCCATCTCCGACTCTGTGTCCAAGACGGTCCTTCGGCCATGCCGCTAATCTTGAGATTATTAGATGGTCAAAAAATTCAACTTTTAACAATTTCGATGTCGAGACCCACGCTTGATGATGTTTTCTTAAGAAAAACCGGCCATTCGCTCCGCGACACCGAGGCGGGAGGAGGCCAAGGATGAAATTATTTACCGATATCGGCTTACTTTTTATCAGGAAAATGAAAGAAACTTTGCGCAATCCGATTTTTATGGTCATGAGTTTATTGACACCAATTCTTTATTTGGTTTTATTTTCGCCGCTTTTGAAAAAACTTTCGAGCTCGCCGGTTTTTGGCTCGGGCAATGTCTTAGATATTTTTGTCCCCGGGCTTTTGGTGATTACCGCTTTTTTGCAAGGTCTTTTTGTGGGCTATGTGATGATTGATGAGGTCAAAAACGGCGTGCTTGAGCGCTTTCGCGTCACCCCCACCAGCCGCTTTGCCTTGCTCGCCGGCCGGGTTTTGCGCGATTTGGTCAATACTACGGTGGTCGTCATTTTCTTTGTTTTGATTGCGATTCCTTTTGGTTTTCACATTCATTTCTACGGCTTTTTGGTCTTGCTGGTTTTAATCGGGCTCCTTTTAATTACCACTTCCGCGTTTGGCAATGCTTTGGGGGTGATTTTGGGTGATGAAGATCGGCTTTCGCCGATTGTCCAAGGCGTCAACTTGCCGATCCTGCTTTTGTCGGGAATGCTTTTACCGATGGAACTGGCGCCCAAATGGCTCCAAGTGGTCGCCCATTTTAACCCGGTCTATTATGTGGTCGAAGCCAGCCGTCTGCTGGTCACCGGTCATATTTTAGAACCAAAAGTCGGCTATGCTTTTCTCTTTATGGTGCCTTTGACAATTCTTGTCCTCGCCTGGGCCACCCGGGCATTTAACCGCGCCGTGGCGTAAAATAGTTCTCATTTTTTTGGCCACCTTTTAACACCTCTTTTTTGTTTTTTGGTTTACCCCGACTTGTCCTGATTTATCTCGAGTATAATCGAGAGAGTACTATCGAGGGAGTATGATCGAGGGGCACTTTCTTTCTTCGTTGGGTATCTCGACACATGTTCACCATTAATACACAAGTTTGTCCCGAATACCACGATCGTGGTATTATGGAATTGGTATTTTTATGAAACGATTAAAATTAGGCATCAATGAAAGAAAAATTATTCAAGGAATCGGACTCGGTTTTTTGGTAATCGTCGCTCTTACTTCGCCTAATCTGCCACGGGTTTTGATTCCTTTAATCAAAAAAAGGGGACAGAAAGAATTCAGAAAATTACTTAAAAAACTTGAAGAAAAACGAGTTGTTTATTTAAGCGGCGAAAAAATAAAATTAACTAAAAAGGGTCGCAAATTATTAGATGAGATATATTTATCAGAATTTAAAATTACCAAATCCGATAAATGGGACGGACAATGGCGCTTGGTTTCCTATGATGTTCCGGAAATTTACAAAAATTCCCGCAATATATTTCGGCAAGTTTTAGAAAACAACGGATTCTGCCAAATTCACAAAAGTCTCTGGGTCTCTCCCTATGATTGCAAAGAGGAAATTGCGGTTTTTTGCAAAAATTTGAATATGACCAAAGATGTAATCGTGATGACAACAGACCACTTACCTAACCAACAAGATATGGTTGAGCACTTTGGCTTAAAGGGAAATCGTCATTTTTAATCACCCCATTCCCGAATAACACGATCGTGGTATTATGGAAAGAACTGATTAAATCTCAAAAGATGAATAATGAATATAGCTGACAGTTGGATTATGTTCTTTGATACTTTCTTTAAACCAAATTTCAAAATCTCTTCCATCAGAAGAAACTATTTGCTATAATCTAAATAAGAATCGGGGTTAATATAATGAAAACACTTTTTTCGATCGTATTGTTAATAATCTTAGGCGTGATCGCGAAATTTATTATTCCTTTTGTCCTAACTGTTGTAAGTTTGCCCGGAAGATTTATTGCCTTTCCCGGGGATATAGGTAAACGTAGTAAGATAAGAATCCTGTTTGGCACTTTAATTTCAATCGTTACGCAATCTTATGTATATCTCGCTTATACAACATTTGTTGTAAATTGGACAATGTTAGCAATATCAAAACAGGGTGTCAGCTTTATTATTTGGCCTATTGCCTTTCTAGTAGTAGTTCTTCCTATCTGGTTTTTCTTAAACGACACCAAGACAACAGCAAAAAAAATTGAACATACTAGCAAAGGTATGTCAAACAGGCTTAAAGGAAGCATAGCAGAAACACAAATGTTCAGCATGCTTGCTCAATCATTATTAATAACATCTCTGCTAACATTAACTGGGTTTTTTATTTTTGCCTTTATTCCGAATGTTATGGAAATAATTTATAATTGGGTGCCTTATATCGGGTCTTAATTTGATCCGATATTGAGTTTTAAGGAGAATATGAACAAAAGATTTTTAGAAGGTTTTGACCAAACTTGTTACGAAATTTTTAAAACTCTCATCGGAATGATTGGACTCGTTTGTGGGCTATTAATTTCTTGGGTATCACTTGCGTGGAGTATAGGATGTTTTGTGCGTTTAGAAATTGGAGAAGGATTTTTAGCTTTGCTTGTAAGTTTGTTGTCAATCGTAATATGGAGAGGTTCGGGAAAACTTTACGAAACCATTAATGAAAAATAATCTGGAAAATTCGTATTTTCTCAAACTAAATTTAAAGTTATACAACTCAACCTAGGGGGACAGGTCCCTTTTAACCTAAGGATTTATAAAAATATTTGAAATAAAAATCGTCAAGGGGTCGACGAAATGAAAAATAATTGGTCAAAAGTTATAAAAAAATTTGCAGTATTTTTATTTCTTGTATTGGTTTTTGCAGTTTTTTATTTTTGTCTTATTTACATTATAAAAAATCTAGATGATGAAATAGCTAAAACTATTCTCGAGTATATTAAAGCTGTGATATGGCCAGTTGTAGTTTTGTTTGCCATCATCTCTTTTAAAAAAGAAGTTTCGAAATTGATTGCTGATATTGATGCGGGGGAAGCTTATGGCGTAAAATTTCATCGCAATAAACAGCAGGAGGACAATAACAAAAAAGACCTAAAGATAGAATTAGAGAAAGTACCTGACGATGAAAAAAATCAACTTGAAAAAGTTATTCAAGAAAAAGAAGAAAATTTAACCAAAGTAACCCAAACTGCTAACCAACTCCAAAAAGAACTCGTTAGTAAAAATATTGAATTGGATTTTGAACGCATTTACAATATAATATTTGCTAGTCAAATTAATCTTTTGAGTCAGATGAATATTCTTGGCTATTTAGGTAATTATAATATTATGAGTCATTTTATTTTAATAAAACGAGCAACGGAACCAGCACTCAACAACTGGGAATTATCAGATTATCTAAAATTTTTATTTGTTCAGGGGCTCATCGAAAATAAAGATACACATACAACAGGCATAACCATAAAAGGTAAGGCCTTCCTCCAGTATCTAGCAATTATGAATTACCAAAAACCAGGAATATAATAATGAAAATATAAGTAAGGAACTCGGTTATCAAAATATCTTGCCTGCCTAAAGTCAAATCCAAAAAATTTCCCGTCTGTATTGTTTTGCGGTATAATTAAAAAAGGATAAAGGAGGGAATATGAGTCGTTCAGTCAAAATATTACTCATTATTGCTGGTGTTCTTATTCTTGCCGGACTTTTGGTGGGTGGTTATTTCTTAAGCAAATCAAAAAGCTCTTCGACGTATAAATCTGTTAGTAATAAGCCAAACGGTTGGTTTAGTACCGGCCAAGACGCCAGCCTTCTGCTTTCAGGTATCGATTTTAACAATACTGGCGGAGCGCTGCTGTTTAACCACCAAGGCGGCATCGCTAGCGACGGAAAACATCTACTCCTAGCGGACCGCAACAATAATCGCATTTTAATTTGGAACTCTCTACCACAAGGCAATACCAAGCCAGATCTTGTGCTTGGTCAAAAAGATTTTATTACCAATAACCCGGGCAGTGGGCTGGATGGATTAAACTGGCCGGTGGCAGTGGCAACCGACGGCACGCATATAGTCGCGGCCGATACCAATAATAATCGCATTTTAATTTGGAACTCTTTCCCCGGTAAAAATGACCAACCAGCTGACCTTGCCATTACCAATGCCAGCGGCCCCGGACCTATTTCTAAGCAAATTTCCATTAACGATCTAAAACGGACTATTGTTTGGCCCTGGGCGGTTTGGACGAATGGTGGAAAACTGGTTGTTACATCCACTTCAACATCATCAGTGCTGATTTGGAACTCTTTCCCCAGTCAAAATGACCAACCGGCAGACATTGTGCTCAAAGCCCAAGACAAGTTTGGCACTCCCCGTTCCATTGCCAGTGATGGTAATCATTTGATGATTGGCGACCATAATGCCAGAGCCAATGGCAACAATCTCGGCAACTTTTTCTGGAAAACCTTCCCGACGAAAGACGACCAGCCATATGATTTTTTTATAACCAGCGCGATGGGCAACAACAAACAAGGGGAAAGCGCGCCCGGTGAAATTTTTTGGGGCGGCGCATTTACGCCAGAAGGAAAATTCATAACTATGGGCGACTCGTTGGATATTTGGAACGCCTTCCCACAAAATGAAACCGACCGGCCGACAGTGATCGTCGGTAACTCGGGGCCTACTGACAACAGCGCTTATAGATTTATGGCTGGCGATGGCAGTGGCGTTGCTATAGCCGATAAGACGCTTTATGTCTCTACTACCAACGGCAATAAAATTGTGGTTTATAAAAATCTGCCCACAGCCGCCTCTCAAAAACCAGATTTTGCTATCGGCTCACCGGATATCAACACCAACACGCTCGATACTAATTTTATTATGTCCAATCCCGTGCCAGCAACGGACGGCAAGAGTTTGTTTGTTTCTTCTGATTTTGACAAAAAATTGTATGTTTGGAAGAATCTGCCCGATGAAAGTAATGCACATCCTGATTTTGTGTATTCATTAACTGATGCGCCATGGGATAATACTCTTTTTGGCAACACACTTGCTTTGGCCGGTGATAGAAGTGTCTTTATCTGGAACAAACTTCCTCTCAATGGTGAACTTCCCGACATCAGCATTACGGACAAGATTGGTAATGTACAATTTCAGGAGTTGGAAGGTGTCGCGATGGATAGCAAATATTTTTACCTTTCCGATTGGAAAGCAGGCAAAATTTATGTTTGGGAAGGCGTTCCTTCGGCAAATTCGAATCCCAAGTTTACAATTGATGCTGACAATCCAGGACGGCTTTCGAGCGACGGCAAATATTTAGCGGTCACTCAAACACTTTCCAAAACGCCGGGCGGCTCAATTTCTATTTACGCGGTGGATGGTCTTTCGCCATCTGCCAAGCCGCTGGCAATGCTTGGCGGTCCGAATAAGTTCAACCTTCCTCAGGGAGCTTTAATTTCTCAGGGACATCTTTTTGTCGGTGATACGGGAAATAGTCGTGTCTTAATTTGGAAAAACATTGAAGATGCGATTGCCGGAAAAAATGCCGATGTGATTTTGGGCGCAGAAAACTTACAGGATACTAATCCGGAAATCGGCAGAAACAAACTTTTCTGGCCAGGAAATTTGGCTTTTGACGGCAGTTTCTTATGGGTGGGAGAATTTAAATTTTCAGAGCGGCTTTTAAGATTTTCGGTAAAATAGTTTGTGATCCGTCTGTAATTGAATTACCCGATAAAACTTTTTTGATGTTTTACAAAGTTCAGGAATTACCTCAAAATAAATAAAAAAATCTTGTTCTCACTTGAATATCTTTTCAAAAAAAGAGTATAATTACCTGCTATATTAAAATTGCTTTAGAGAGGAGTAAAATGAATTATCTTATTGGGGCAATCGCGTTTGTGGTTCTAATTATTATTCTCCGGGCTTTTCGGGTGATTCAGCAATACGAGAAGGGTGTTGTTTTTCGTTTAGGAAAAGTCGCCGGTGAGAAAAATCCCGGCTTTCGAGTCATAATTCCATTTATTGATCGGCTAATCAAAGTATCATTCAGGATTGTGACGATGCCAGTACCGGCGCAAAAAATTATCACCAAAGACAATGTTTCCATTGACGTCGCGGCGGTGGCCTACTATCGGGTCAAAAATGCCACCAAATCTTTGATCGCGATTCAAAATGTGGATTCGGCGATTAATCAAATCGCCCAGACAACGGTCCGCAACATTGTCGGCCAGTTTATGCTCGACCAGGTGCTTTCCGAAACGGTCAAAATTAATGAAAGAATTAAAGAAATCATTGATGTTCATACCGAGGCTTGGGGCGTTGAAGTAACGACCGTTGAAATTAAAGATATTCAGCTGCCGGAAACAATGCAACGGGCGATGGCTAAACAAGCCGAAGCCGAGCGCGAAAAACGAGCCAAAATTATTGCGGCGGAGGGAGAACTTTTGTCTGCCAAAAACTTGGGAGCGGCGGCCGATATTATTTCCGACCATCCGATTGCCTTACAGCTTCGTAATTTGCAAGTTTTAACCGAAATTGCGGTAGAAAAAAACTCAACGATTGTTTTCCCAAATTCATTTTTCTCCACCATCAACGACGTCAAAAAATTCCTAAACTTGGAAAAATAGGCTTGTTGAGTTTTCTTACTTTCTAAATAGAGCGACTTTGTGATCGATTGAATTTAAGGCATCTCGATCTATTGCGAGTTCATCTACTTCCTCAACTTCCCAACCCAAGGCTTCGGTAAATTTGTCAACGCCAACAATCGGTAAAGGGATCAAACTTCCTTTTGGCTTATAATGCATCGGCAAAACGATTTTTGGTTTGAGCTGATTGACAACTTCCACCGCTTCGTTTGCATCGATAGTAAAAAAACCGCCGACCGGAACCATTAAAATATCGATCGTGCCGATTTCTTTGAGTTGCTCGTCGGTTAAAAGGTGGCCCAAATCGCCAAGATGACAAAGTCTCAATCCTTCGACACCAAAAACATAAACAATATTGCTGCCCCTTTTCTTGCCAAGAACATTATCGTGAAAAGTGGCTAGCCCCTTGATTTCGAATCCGCCCGACCTAAAACTGCCGGTCTTGCTAATAATTTGCGGACTGCCGGCGATAGCTTTGGTGTAGTTATGATCTACGTGGGCGTGTGAGACCGTCACGACCTTGGCCGTTAAATCCTTCGGTAATTTGCCGAGCATGGGATTATGCGGATCAGTCACCAGCGTTTGTTCGCTTTTAATCACAAATGTTGATTGTCCCAGCCATTTGATTTTCATATGTTTATTATAACATCCATCTCTTTATCCATCATTTCCTCATTGATTGGCATAAACAAAAATTTTTGCTATACTAGTTTAGTATGGAAAAAGTAATTGAAGTAAAAAATCTGACGAAGAAATACAGCAAGTTAGTCGCTGTTGACAAAATTTCCCTCGAAGTCCAAAAGGGCGAAGTTTTTGGATTGCTTGGCGAAAATGGGGCTGGTAAAACTACTACTTTGGAGATGATCGAGGGCTTGAGAAAACCGACATCTGGCGAGATTAAGGTTTTGGGCTTCGATGTGGTCCATGATGTTCAAAGCATCAAAGAAAAAATCGGGGTGCAGCTCCAATCATCCGCTTATTATGATTATTTGAAATTGCGAGAGATCCTGGATTTATTCGGTAGTTTTTATCAAAAGCATTTAGATCCTAACGATCTATTCAAAATGGTTGACTTGGAAAGCAAGGCTAACCAATATATTAAAAATCTCTCTGGCGGCCAAAAGCAAAGGTTTTCAATTATTGCCAGTTTGATTAATGATCCGGAGATTGTTTTCTTGGATGAACCAACAACTGGGCTCGATCCGATTGGCCGCCGTAATACGTGGGATATTGTTGCCAAAATTAAAGGGAAGGGCAAAACGATCATTTTAACTACTCACTATATGGAAGAGGCGGAAATTCTTTGTGACCGGGTGGCGATTATGGAAAAGGGAAAGATAGTGGCGATTGACGCTCCAAAACGCTTAATTGAAAAAACGCCTGGCGCCGCCAATTTGGAGGATGTTTTTATTGCTTTGACCGGCGGAACGATCGGAGAGGAAGATAATGTTTAAACTATTTATAGCAAATTTAAAGATGATGGTTCGTGGCCGACAGGCCTTGTTTTGGAGTTTATTTTTCCCGCTGGTATTTACAATAATTTTCGGGTTTTTCTTTGGTGGCACTAATACATCAGTTGGCACTATTGCTTTGATTAGCGAATCTAATACAGAATTGGCGACTACTTTAGAAAAAGCGATGACTGATTCCTCTCTTTTTAAGATTCAAAAAGAGACTGATTTAAATACTGCAAAAGATCTTTTAAAGAAAAATAAAATCACGGCTGTTGTGGAAATTCCGGCGGATTTTGGTAGCTTGAAGCCCGATGCCCCTAAAGAAATAATTGTTATTAATGATCCGGCTAATGCCCAGTCCAATATGGCAGTGACAGGATTTTTGGATAAATTTTTAACCAACGTCAATTTTCAAGTTCAAAAAGCCCAACCAATTTATTCGCTCAAAGTCGAAACCACTACTGACAGCGCTTTGACCTATTTTGATTTTGTCTTGGTTGGTTTGATCGGCATGGCCTTGATGAATGCCTCAATCCAGGGAATTGCGATTTCCATGGCCAAATATCGACAGGATAAAATTTTAAAACGAATTACGACCACCCCTTTAAAATCTTGGAGATTTGTTTTTGCCGAAGTGCTTTCAAGATTGGTCCAAAATCTTGCCCAAATAAGCTTAATATTGATTATCGGAATTTATTTCTTCAATGCCCATATTTCGGGTAATATTTTACTTTTAATGCTTTTCGCTTTGCTCGGCGGTTTGCTCTTTCAAGCAATTGGTTTTGCAATCGCTTCGGCGGCAACGACCGTTGATGCGGCTCAAGGGATGTCTATCGCCGTGACAATTCCAATGATGTTTTTAGCTGGTGTCTTTTTCCCGATCGATCAGTTGCCAAAATGGTTATTTAGCATTGTTCAGTATTTACCCTTGGCGCCTTTACTTCGCATAATGCGGGGAATCGGTTTAGAGAGTGCTTCGCCGTTTTCTAATCCGACAAATATTATTATTGTACTCGTTTGGATCGTCGTCATGCTCTTTGTTTCAATAATGAGATTTCGGTTGGCAGACGAGTAAAATAAAATTTATTTAGTTCCCTAGATACGAAGAAGCGGCCCCGCCTAGGCGGGGCCGCTCGTTGCTCTGTCGGTCATCCGCGCTTAGCGCGCGCGAAATGTTGCGTCTCTGAGGGCGCGGATGTTCGTCCGGTGCAGGAAGGAGGCGGTGGGGTAGTAGGCAAAGCCGCCCTCCCCGCCAGCGACGAACTCCACTCCCGAACCATCAGTGTCGAGGTAGTAGACGGACACGCTGCCGTCGATGGTCGAGGTGACATAGACGCCGTTGCCGGTCGGGTCCGCGGCTGGCATCCATCCGGGCATGTTCATCACCGGCTCGCCGGGGCCCGGCTCATCTATCCACTTCTTCCAGACGACCGGGTTGATCTCGGCTTCGTAGGTGTATTCCCAGCCGTCATCCGGGCAGTAACACGTTACTTCTTCGAGGTCGTAGTGGGTATAGAACATCAACCCACTGGGGAGAAGCGAGGGATCGCGGGCCGTCATGTTGTCCTCGTCCACGAGCGGATACTCCTCGTCGGTGGTGAGGTTCTTGGCCCAGATTCCCATCCTGGCGTAGTGATCGCGGTCGGTCTCAATGGCGATGATCTCGCCTTCCGGGGTTCTGGCCCACGATGGGCTCTCCTCAGAGTAGTACGAGGGCCAGTCAGTCAGCCGGGCCGGCTCACTCGGGCGTCGAGGGTTGCTGACATCCATCCAGTGGATCTTGTCCGGCCCGGCCATGTTGCGGGCAAAGGCCAGCCTCCGGCCATCAGGCGACCAGCAGGGAGCAATGTCATAGTGGCCCGCTGTCACCTGGTAATTCCACCGGCTCCGAATGTCGTAGACATGAAGCGTCAGCCAGTAGCCGGTCGAGTCCGAGGTGGTGACGTAGGCGAGCTTCCGTCCGTCGGGGGAAAACGACGGCATGCCCGAGAAGAACCCGGGCGAGGAAACGACCGGCCTGAAGGCGCCGACGAACCAGATGCCATCCCAGCTCGTGTAGGCCACCTGTACCCGCGGTCTCGGCGTGGCGAAAGCGCTGGTGGCCATCACGATCATCAGAAGCACCAGCAGTATCAGATACGAATGACGTCGCTGCGACTGCATCAGACTCCCTCCCTGAAGGTACGGCAGTTTCGTTCCGGGTTCACCCGGGGTTAAACTTTCAAAGAACAACCTTTAATTATATCACAAAATGACCTTAAAGTCAACCCAAACTATTGTTTTTTCACCGAGAATGGACTAAAATATATCCAAGAGGTCTTTATGGAAAACAGAGTTAAATTTGACATTTCGACAACGAGTATTATCAAAATCGTCTTAGCCATATTATTGATCTGGTTTTTATATGTTATT
>Ga0315282_10000514_pt1 | contig 76359 bp, 80 predicted proteins | sample YL17G07_20_MG_FD_203693 | JGI IMG/M metagenome (GOLD analysis project Ga0315282, IMG submission 203693) | Sediment microbial communities from Yellowstone Lake, YNP, Wyoming, USA - YL17G07_20 | ecosystem: Environmental > Aquatic > Freshwater > Lake > Sediment | place: USA: Wyoming | collected... | reverse complement strand
TGCTCTTCTAGAGTGTCCTGCACTCAAGAGGTGTCTTTGGGGCTGCTACATAGATCCTGGGGTCCCCAACCAACGGGTCGATCGACCAAGTCATGGCCGAAATGTTCTAACGTAACATAGCCAGATCCCAACGCCAATTGCCCGAAGATACCGCAACCGTAAGGTTGCGGTTATTCATTACAACTTTTAGGAATTTGCTGAGGACACCCCCCTCCCCTTAGGTGCGTGGTAGAATAATAACTCGAGCAGTGCGCATTCTGATTGTGAGTAAATGTGGTCGAAGAAATACTTGACTTGACCTTGGAGACGATACCGGGCATTACTCCAAGGGCCAAGGAGAAGTTGAAGGAGAACTCAGTCGAGACGTTGCTCGATCTGGCCTCAGCATCACCGAGCGATATCGAGGAGATCCTCGGAGGGAAGGAGGGCAATGCCGCAGCTCTGATCCTATCGGCTCGCAAGCTCCTGGAGGAGAGCGGACTGCTTGAGGGGAGTTTCGTCACAGCAGCCGAGGTTCTGGACAGGCGCCAGGCGATGATGCGCTGCACAACTGGCTCCAAGGGCCTAGACGAGCTCCTGCAGGGAGGGATTGAGACTCAGGCAATCACAGAGGTGTACGGGGACTTTGGGAGCGGCAAGACGCAGCTCTGCCACACCCTCTGCTGCAACTGCCAGCTACCTCCTGAGAGAGGGGGCTTTGGAGGCAGTGCCCTTTACATTGATACCGAGACGACGTTCAGGCCAGAGAGGATCAAACAGATAGCCGATTCCAGGGGGATGAATGCGAATGAGATCCTGCAGAACATAGTCATCTGCAGGGTGATGAACAGCAGCCATCTGGAACTGATAATCAAGACCCTTGGCAAATCCATAGAGAAATTCAAGGCGAGGCTGGTCATCGTCGACAGCATCATCAGCCTTCATAGGGCGGAGTTCATTGGCAGGGGAACACTTGCCGAGAGACAACAGCGGCTCAACACGCTGATCCACAGGCTGATACGACAGGCGGAGGTCTACAACGTAGCTGTGGTCGTGAGCAACCAAGTCCAGACACAACCCGATGTCTTCTTCGGGGATCCGACGAAGCCGACTGGCGGCAACGTCATAGCGCATGCATGCACGTACAGGATCTACCTGAAGAAGGCGGGCCAGGAGAGAATAGCTACGATAGTGGACAGCCCGTATCATCCATATTCGGAGACAAGATTCAAGATAACGGAGAAGGGAGTGGACGACCTAGAAAGCTCTAGAAAAAGTAGAGAAGACCCGTGAGCCATTATGTTTCTCCAGACCGAGCACATACTGCCAAAACCTGAGGAAATACCTAGACCGGATATCGGGAAAAGTTGCAGAGCTGTCAAGCTGGTTGATCTGCCTCCAGGCCAATACGTTAACGTAGACGCTAAGGTTACCTCGCTAAGGGTCAGAGAAGTCTGGGATAGACTCGGATCAAAGCAAGTGTTCTCCGGAAGCTTGGAGGACAACACCTTCAGGGTTCCATATGTCTGCCATAAGACAGCTCTGCCTCTTGAGAGGGGCTCGATCCTGGAGATATCCTCAGCCTATGTCCATGAGTTCGAGGACAGGGCGCTCCTTCTGGTGCTCACGGAGCACACGGATGTCAAGCTGCAGACCTCGGGGGATTTTTCGAGATACGTCTGGCTTCCGAGGATAGATGGGATCCGACGTCCGGTCTGGAACGTGGTCCTGAGTGGAGTCGTTCCCAAAATCTCGGACTCCTCGGGCCTCGTGAGGCGATGCAACAACTGTAAGTCGATCATTCAGAGATCATGCCCAAATGATTGCGACGCTAACTGGGACTGGGATCTGAGGATCTCATGCCTTCTTCGAGATGCATCGGGTTCCATAAGGATGATCTTCGGCAGATATCTATCCAGCAGGATAATCGAGAGGAACCTCGGAGAGGTCTTGCTCCTCGCAAACGCCAAGAGGATCGAATCCGAATACGATGCAGGTCCAACGTTCTATAACTTGGCTCTGCCGAAAGAACTCAGGGTGATGGAAGCACTGGTCGAGGATCCGGGCAGGTATAGGAATCACGGGAGCCTTTTGATCAGCGACGGCGTGATGCGGATATACTTCCCAAAGGGTGAAGAGATTAAGGGTGAATTCATCAGTGCAACGGAAAGGGCTCTGGATCCGAGAACCGATCAGGACTCGAAGCTCATCAAGAGGATTGTGGAAAGGGCCCTTGAGAGAAGCATAGAGGAGATAACAGGAGGGCCCAGAACACAGGGGATCTATCTACTGGAGAAGGCCTCACCGCTCTTTTGCGAGAAAGCCAAGCTATACACAGGATTCTCAACGAACATCAGGGTAGAGGATGAGAGGGTTATAGTTGAGGCATGGCCTCAGGCATGCGTACAGGAGAGCGTCTGGGACTACATACGCTGGAGGAGGGAGAGGGGGGCGACGGCCAATGCGATCGAGAAGGCCCTCATGACGTGGAGGAAGGACATAGTCGCAGCGCCATTTGGGCATCCGGGCAGGATAGAGGGACTGATCTTCATGAAGGCCGGTGAGGAGACCGTCTCAGAGCTTGATAGCAGGGACTTCACGAGATTCTGGCACGAGACATACAACATCGATGTCTCCCCAGATGAAACGCCCCTCGTCAAAGTGAAGCTCCTAGACCTAGATCTCCCATTGACCTATCCACCGAGCTGCATATACTTCGATGAGAATGTCATTCCACTTGGAAGGGGAGTCAGGAGCTTCGTGGAGGGTAAGAGGGCATCTGCACGAGTTCGAGTTCAGGATGCGATGAGGAGGGCCCTGCGGGACATCAGGATAGGGGAGGTTGAACTGACGCAGATCGATGGTGATGAGAGTTGGATTGACGTTCGGGGGTTCATCATGCACGAGATCAGGGAGAGGCTTCTCAGGAGGATTGTCAAGGCCAGGGGCTCCGTCTCCTGGATAAGGGGCCAGCCGTACTTCTTCCCCTCCGATATCGTGAGGCTGAGGTAGGTGATCGGCTGTTGGAGGTAGTCTTCAGGACTGCAGCCCAGGCACTGGAGGACGAGAGGAGCAGGCTCAAGATGACGACGGGGGACGGGGACCTCGACGCTCTCATAGGCGGAATAGAACTGGGAATGTCCTACCTCTTCTATGGAAACAGCCAGGATGCGCTGGATAGGATCATCCACAGCATATTGGTCAACTCGGTCCTTCCAGTGGATGAAGGCGGTTTTGGGGGAAAGGCCCTGTACTTCAACAACTGCAACTATCACCAGGGCAAGACGATACTGAATCCGTCCTTGCTCGGGGGGATTGCCAAGAGAGCGGGGCTCGATCCTAACGTCGCGTTTGAGGGCATATACGCCATCTGCGCCTTCAATGAGCAGCAACAGTCCTCCGCTGCAAAGGAGATGGTCGATTTCCTATCCCGGACCAACGAGGTCAGGCTGCTCGTGATCCACAACCTGACCATGTTCCTCGGCACATCAAGAAAGCCGGGTGAGGCCTATCAGGCGCTCAAGGAGGCCATAGGCGCCCTCTGGCGGACGGCTGCCCAGAACAAGATCACAATAGTGGCGAACTGCGAGGCATCTGGGTCCAGCTTCAGATTCATGTCAAAGCCCCAGGGCGGATCTTTCCTCAGGCACGAGGCGAGCGTCGTCGTCAACCTGAGGAGGGTCGAGAGGTTGAGGGGCATCAGGGCCTGCCTTGTGAAGCACCCGTACAGGATGGCCCCCGACTCGATTATTTTGCGCGTATCAGAAGGAGGTGTAAACCTGATGGGAAGGGTAACGCCCTCTTTCCGCCAGCTCTTTGAGTCCCAGGTCGATGAACTGAGGAGGAGATTCCAGAACGCCCTCCTTGACCTGAACCACAGGGGGGCCTTCAACCTGCTCCTGAAGCAGGCTTGGAGCGCCGAAGGCCAGGCGATGGCCAACTCGGGGGTGCCGTGCGTCCTCGATGCGATGAACCTGATGGCGAACGTGGAAAACCAGAGGTGCGTCGAGGAACTGCGCAGGACGCTTCGCGAGTTTGAAGGACGTCTGCAGAAGTTGGAGAAGCACGCGGAGCAAAGCGGAGAGGGGCGGACGAACGGGGAGAATCAGTGAAAACGACGGGATGGATCCTCGACGTCTACGTTGAGGACGAGGGGGCCGTCACTTGGTTTCGCGATGTAGATGGCTCCCACCTCAAGCTCCTGGACCACTACAATCCGCGCTTCTACGTCCTCCCGAAGGCGGGGCACGAGAATGAGGTCTTGAGCGCATTGGGCTCGAATGTCGGCAGCGTTTCCACAGAAGAAGAGCGCGTGAATCTCGGCGGTGAGAAGAAGAGGGTCATCAGCGTCACCTTGAACGGGCTCAAGGACTACAGGCGCATTCTCAGGGCGCTGGAGGCATTTCCCCAGGTGCAGGACATCTACAACACGGACCTGCTCCACGTCCAGCAGTACCTCTTCACCAGCCTTGACGTGGCGCCGACGAGCAAGGTAGAGATCGAATACGAAGGGCATAGGCTGAGGTCCATAAGGCCCTTGGACGATTCGCTCGAGATCGCGCCCCCGCCGTTCACGGTGCTTTCATTCAGCATCAACGTGAGGTGCCCCTTCCTCACTCCTCGGGTCGAGCGAGATCCGATAACATCGATAACGGCGCGCTGTGGTTGTGAGGAGTATCAACTCGGGGGAGCCGAGGCTGAGGTGCTTGAGGGCTTCCAAGGGCTAGTTCGAGACAAGGATCCGGACATACTGGTCTGTCCTGAGTGCGACGACTTCTCATTCCCCTATCTTCTCGCGAGGTCCAGATTCACGGGCGTCGACATCCAGCTCGGAAGGGACATCGTGGATACGGCGAATCTTAGAAGACCACTGCAATACTGGACGAAAGGGAGGGTCGCGCTAAGTTACACGATGTCGGGCCTCAACTTCGAGGACTGGGGCCTCGCGGGTTTAGTCGAGAGATCTAGGTTCAGCTCCCTCCCTCCGGGCATAGCCGGCAGGTGGACGGCCAACAAGGTCATAGATAGCAGGAACTGCTACGAGCTACTGAAGAGGGGATACGTGATACCTAGGAACAGGGGCTACTATGAATACGTGAGGACGATCAAGGAGATCATCGTGTGCGATAGAGGGGGAATGATCATCTCCCCGAAGATAGGGGTGATCCACGAGAATGTCGCGGAACTGGACTTTGCGAGCCAGTATCCGAACCTGATCGTCCGTGATAATCTAAGTTATGAGACCGTAACACCGGAGGGCGTAAAACAGGGCGGCGAAGCGCTGCTCCCTTACGTAACGAAGACGTTCTTGGAGCGAAGGCTTCACTTCAAGAAGCTAAGGAAAAGATATCCGGAGGGAAGCCCTGAGTATAATTTCTGCGAGCAGAGGCAAGGGGCGTTGAAGTCTATACTCGTCTGCCTCTACGGGACATCGGGATGCTGCTGGAACAGGTTCGGAAACGTCCTCTGCTTCGAGGAGATCAATAGGCGATCGAGAGAGGCCCTGACTGCCGCGATGTACTGCGCGCAGGAGATGGGGTTTGAGGTGGTGTACGGGGATACAGATTCCCTGTTCGTCAAGAGGAAGGGAGCGTCGAAGGAGGACTATGACGGACTTGCATTGGAGATCGAGAGGAGGACGGGGCTGCCAATTTCACTGGACCATCATTACAAGTTCCTCGTGCTCCTTCCGCTCGAATCCGATCCATCCGGCAACATGGAGGCGCAGAAGCACTACTTCGGGGTGCTGACGAACGGTGAGCTGGTGGCCAGGGGGATAGAGATGAGGCGCCACGACACCCCGCGTTTCATTATGGAATTCCAGAGGGACCTCATACTGGCCCTTCTGAGCGGAGAGAACTATGAGGAGGTGAGGATGGAAGGGTACGCAAAGGCGAGGGAGCTCATCATCGAATCGATAAGGAGGATAATGGAGGGCGAGGTGTCGGTAAAAGATTTGGCGGTCTCCAAGGTCCTCAGGAGGCCACTTTCAACATATGCCCGAGCAATAGCCCATGTCTCGGCGGCAATAAGGCTGGCGGAAAAAGGGAAGACGGTAAAGGAGGGGGAGATCGTTGAGTTCATCCACGTCGATTCGAAGAACTATAACCCTCTATGTCGAGTGGCTCCAATAGAAACATATGACAAGAAGGGCTACGACAAGGAGAAGTACAGGGAGCTCCTACTTGATGCTGCCGAGACCGTCCTCTCTACACTGGGCTCCTCGCGCCGTGAGTTCGGTTCGATGACGAGGAAGGAGACCTATCGCGATCTGCTCTTGAGTGACATGAAGGAGGGGGAAGAGCTGGAGAAAGAAACCGAATCGATGGAGGCGGAACTGTGAGGCTTAATCCTGAGTTGATCAATAATATGTTCACTGTAACTTCAGTCTCAGCCTCAGGAAGCACATTCTTCGAAGGCATCCATCTCATGTTCACCATCAAGCCGCCGAAGGCTACAAGCAGATAGCCGAGATGTTCACAGCGCTGCAAGCCTATCTTCTATTATGCTGAGCGACACCTTCTGTTGGTCTATCGAGATCGTCATGCGGGGGGAGAGGTAGTTTATCTTTGCCGATCCGAAACATCCCGGATAGTGGTCCGTGTACCGCTTCTCCCAAACAAGGTAATCTTCGATGCTCAGGTGAGATTCAAAGAGGAGCGTGTTGAACCTTCCCTCGCTTATCCTGTATGCCAGCGTAACGTGCGGGTCCTGCGCTATATCCTTCATGATCTGTTCCCTCGAGCCCTTTATCTCAACCATCGATAAAACAAGTAGAAAGTTTGGAGGAACAAAGAAGGATGGGAACCTGCACACCGGATCGAGGATTAACCCTGAAGCCATAAGCTTCGATACTCTCTTCATGATAGTCCTCCGATGGATGCCAAGCTCCTTTGAGAGCAAGTTCTCGTTTAGCTTGATACCTTCACCGTTGACCAGGTACTGGAGCACCCTGAGAGCTAACTTGTCAAGCGTGTAACCATTGATCTCGATCTTGCCCTTCTTCCCGAATTCTTCCTCTATGAGTGCTATTCCAGCAGCTGGGTCGTACTTCTCTATGAGCTGGTTGGAAAAGTAGTTCACTGTGGATGGGGCTCTCTCCCCCCTGCCCGGTATCTTGTTCTCCCGTACAAGGTTATCCCTCCATATGTGGTAATGCCATACGCTCTTGTGAAATTCGAAGAGTATCGTGTTGTATTCTCCCTCCCTGACCCTGAAAGCGGCGAAGACGTTCCTATCCCTCCTGAGCCACTCGTTTACCTTCTCGCTGTCGGGAAGATCAGCATAGGCAGATACGAGGAGGGGATACTCGATGAAGAGCCCGAAGAACGGGATGATGGGTCGGTCTATGATCTTTTGCGAGAGGAGATTCCTTACCCTCTCCCTTATGCTGTTCCTGTGCTTCCTCAGGTGCCTAGAGAGGTAGCTGAGGTTGACGTCTAAGCCATTGCCTGAGCAGATGTTCCTGAGCAGTAGGAGGTCCAGCTTGTCCTTGAGCAAATCCGCTAAACTCTCTGGTGAAGATGCGGTTATTTTTGACATAGGATAAACTTTTGATATCATATCCGTCAGAAATTCCGACTTCGAATAGTAATTATGATACATATAAAACCTTGTCAAACTAATAATATATCTAGGGCACTGTCCACAGTTTTTGTACTTGTCTTGAACTCAAGTCTTTCTGCAGTTTCAGCAAACTTGTCTACAGAAATGTATTCCAATTTTAATGTTATCGGTTTTTTCACAACATAGGGAGGGATCTTCTTTTCCCTAGATAATGCTTTCTTGGCAGCATCTTTGATGAGTAATCTGGTCTTTGTCGGATGGATACATCGGGCGAAATTCCTGTTATAAGCTGTCTTTACCGCAACAGTCTCTATGTTGCCAAGGAGCGCCTTGGCCTCCAAGGTAGCTGCGAGGTCTCCCGCCACTAACGCTACGGGTACCCCATAATGACCTGCTGTGACTGCAACTTGTCCGACCTCACCCATCTTCACGCCGTTGACGAAATAATTAACCCAGTTACCACTTTGGGTATGGTCAAGAAAGGCCTTTTCAGTACCGGCCATTGCATGACATCCTATTTCAAAAACCGCATCAAAACTTTCATCGAGCCCCGGCATGTACATCGCCGCACTTACTGGGCGCTCGTACTCTGCAGCTTGGTTTAGTTCCTCCAATAAGATATTGTTTGGTTCCCCATGGCCATCATTAATCACTATCCGAGTTGCTCCTGCTTCCAAAGCGCCTTCCACCGCAGCGTTGACATCGCTAGTTAGCATCATCCTCCCCACCCGGTACATTTCGCTTTTTACATCCCAAACTAACCGTGAGTGAACCCCACTAACACCTTCCATATCGGTCATAATGTAAACCTTCATGGCTAATCAAATGTTGTTTACGTAGATTCATTCTTAAGGTTTTTGCACGATCATCAATCGGGGATTCTTGCGCTTACTGAATTCCTTCTCGTAGCGTTTGATCTGGTCAATAGGTCTACCCATTCTATCCTTTGCGATAAAATCTGGCCTCCTATGAAAAATTCAGTTTGTTCTATCCTGAAACTAATTTCCAATGCACATTATACAGCTCTCCTGAATGTGACTGCGACAACAGAAGAGGGGGGGAGATCGACAACGAACCTGTCACCAGTCCTTTTAACGGACTCTTCCTTGGGTCGAACGCGCTCCGGGTCGTCAAAGGTATTCTGGGCCCAAGGATTCGCAGCGAGCACACGACAGGAGGCTTCAGCTGCGTGAAAGGGCCCATCTATCTGGACACTGTATTCGTATCCGTCATCGAGGTTCGCGTTCGTCATTGTGAGCATGAGTTCCTCGCCATCCTCGCTTAGTGACGCTGACGCTGTCACGACATCTATGCGTCTTTGTCCAGTTAGGATAATGCTCTCGTCCTCGATCTCGACGCTCTTGGATGAGTGCAGTAAGCCAAGGGCCCTTCCGCCCTGGTGATGCTTGAACATCTCGAACACGTGGAACGTGGGAGTGCGATAGGTCCTGGATCCCTCCGTCTTAAGAAGGGCATGCAGGACATTCACGCTTTGGGCAATCGTCGCTAGGCCGATGCGGTCTGGATATCGCTGGAGGAGGTGGAAGTACCTCGCGGCAAAGAGTGCGTCGCGTTGGGTGCAAGGCTGCTCGCCATTATTGATCATCGTCGGGCCTTCGTGCCAGAGGCCCCACTCGTCAAGTGCCAGCTTCACGCTATATTTTCCGACTATGGAGTCTATCGCGCCCAGGAAACTCTCGATTCTAAGTCGGTTGCGTTGCTCGATCTGCGTGAGGACATTCCAATATTGGGTCTCCAAGAACTTGTCGCCACTGCCACAGCCAGTGTAAAGGTGCAATGACGCGAGCTCCATGTTCTCGCGGATGCCACATATGACTTCATGTAACCAGTCAGAGAGTGGGCTGAAGGGCTTTGGTTGCCATGTTGGCTCAAGAAGGCTGGCGGTACAAATTATGGCTGGGTCCACCCGCCTCATATACTTCCTCCAAAGGAGGAAACGCTGAACGTAGTCTTGGGGTTTATGTAGCCAATATGATTCGTTGCCGATAGCCCAATACTTCACGTTCCACGGCTTATCGCGTCCGTTTTTTCTTCTCAGGTTTACATTGTAGGTCATGCCATCATGGTTGCAGTACTCAACCCAGTCCATTGCGTCCTGTGCAGTCAACGTCGCAGTGTTGACGCAGATATATGGCTCCGCGCCCACAAGCTCACAGAAACGCAGGAACTCATGAGTTCCAAACTGGTTAGGTTCCTCCCTATTGGGTTCGCACTCGTGAAAACGAACCGGTCTGTCGTCACTATTTCCTATTCCATCGTGCCAATCATAACAGTCGGCGAAGTAACCGCCTGGCCATCGAATCAAAGGCGCCCTGACCGCCTTGAAGACCTCTATTGCCTCCTGCCGGATGCCCTCCACATTGGGAATATTTGAGTCCCTGCCAACCCATACCCCATCATAGATACACCGCCCCAGATGTTCGATGAAGTGCCCATACGTTTCGGGAGCGATTGTGCCAATGACCCTGTCAGTATAGATCACGACTTTTTCTGTCAACCCACGGCTCCCTTCTTTACTTTCTGTCAACCCACGGCTCCCTTCTTTACTTTCTGTCAACCCACGGCTCCCTTCTTTACTTTCTGTCAACCCACGGCTCCTTTAATCTTTAATCCTCTGTATAAAAATCCCACCACACTCTTGCATCTCTAAAAAGTGCTTACTGACTATCGCGGGCTTTTGGAACTGCGACACATAATCGGTCATTGACTGCATCGAGTTCGGCTCGAGGACAAGACATATCCCCATTCCGTTGCGCAGATTGCGGCATGCCCGCGGAAATATCCGAATCCCTCACCGATCGGAACTATAAATCGAGGGGCCTTCCACTCATATACTTGAGCTTCTTCCTGATCTTTCTGAGCTCAGGGGCCTTCCAGCAGTTCATGGTCCCATATCTCATGGTCACAACGGACTGGGGTCGGATCGGGAGCTCAGCGGTCCTCGCAACCGTCTATTTCAGTTTCCTCTTCTGGAGGATCTTCATCGGCTATTCCATGATGTCCCTTGGGGAGAAGGCCTCTCTTGTGCTTGGTGGCGCAACATATACTTTCTTCGCATTCATGCTCCTCTTTCCGGGAAACTTCTACGTTATCATTGCCGCTGCAGCGATTTGGGGTTGGGGCGCCGCATCGCTCTGGATCTCGAGCAGCAGCATAGTCCTCGATCTGGCTGGGGTCGGAAGATATGGCTCTGCATCGGGTAAATTGTACACCGCCTGTAATGTTGGTCAGGCGATAGGGGTCCTGATTTTGGGGTTGATAATCACCTTTACGGGATTCGTCGAGTCGATCGCATTCGCGGTCATAGCTTCGGCTATAGCCAATGTTGTATCAACTCTCATTACGATCAAGCCGACCACAAGGGAGAAGCCCAACCTCAAGACGATACTGGGTATAGGCTTCAGCCACAAAGGATTAGTTCTTGGGTTCCTCCTCTTCGCTTCCTCCCTTGGGTATGGCGTCCTCCTCGGAATTTTCGCCGAGCATGTGGCAGCTGGATATGGTTTCCTTTCGTTATCCCTCATCACATTGGTCTTCTATATCGTCAGAATCCCCTCGAGCCTCTTTGGCGGATATGTCCTCGATAGGTTGCCGAGATCGATCGTGCTCTCGATCAGCTTTGCTGCAGCTTCACTTAGCCTCTTTGCAATAGGGCTGAACCCGATCGAGATCTCGCTTGCGATAGGCGCCCTGGCGCTCGGTTTCCAGGCTTCGCTGGTCCCGGTAGCATCGATGGCCATAATCGGCGACGCGGCTAAGCCGGAACGGAGGCAAATGGCACTTGGTGCCGTTTTCGCATGGGGTAACCTCGGGGTGGCTCTAGCGCTGATCGGAGGCGCTGCACTCAGGAGCTTATTCGGAGAGGTTCAACAGCCATTCCTCCTCTTTGGCCTCATATTTGGTGCCTGTGTTGTCCTCTCCCTTTACCTGGCCAAAACGCGGGAGTTCTGAGTGATTCGACTCTCTAGAGTGCCAAGAAGCTAGACTGTCTTAAACTATCGATATTTCCTCAGTATCGAGGTCGAGCTCAAGCTTTCGTATCCTCCGCCCCTTTTGCCAGCTCCTTTATCCTCCTCCATGCTTCCGCAAGGGCTTTTGCACGCTTCTCGATCTCGAATACCTTCTCTTGCCGCCTCAACCCTTTAGTCTCGAACTTACTGACCAATACAGGCTTATCCTTCATCACCCGAATATCCACCTTGAACTCCCTGCTGACCTGCTCGGTAATACTTTCAAGGAGCTGGGGGCTTACGATTGTCTTCCTGCCATACTTCATGGCCTCCTGTTGGGTGATCGGCTTGGATATCCTCCTCCCAAATTCGTCAACCTCTTTATGCGTGAAAAGGACGCTGAACTGCTCCTCATAGCCGCTGGCTGTGAAGCCGCCCATAACCTTGATGGAGTTGTACTCCAGCTCATTCCTCGCATTGATCGTTTCGAAGTTGTCGGAATAGATAGCTATGCTGTCCTTTCTCTCCTCAATCGACCAAACACCCCTGTTCTCGGGCGGAGGTTCAGAAATGACCAATCCCACCAGGGCCCATCGGGCTCCGGGTTTCCTAAACCTTACTTGACTGAGCATGCTTTTCGTTATGTCCTGCAGACGTGAGTTTAAAGCATCCATAAATTTGACTTGGCTTTGCCAATTCTTCTCAGTCTTCTTGTATATCTCCCCCCCTACAGTTCTGGCCCATTCACGCCAACGATCCCAATTTTCATACATGGCTCTAGCGTGCCTTTCTATCTCCTGAATCTTCTCGCTATCGCCCATGTCCTTGGCATCGAAGCTCGTCTCGAGGCACGGCTTCTCGCCCGACCAGAGCGTGATGTTCGTGCCGTACTTCTTGTTGGCTTTGTTGGCAATTCTCTCGGCAGCTTCCAACTCGGCTATAAGGCCTGGAACTTTCTTCCTGTACTTCCCCCAGTTATTCCTGTCCAAAAGGACGTTTACATCCTGAAAGTAAGTGCCATAATCTGAGGCCACATCATTTATATGGTAGAATTTAACAGAATAAATACGTATGACGCCATCTTTCTCCCCCTGTATCCAATAAGCACCTTCATTTAATGAGAACTTGTCCTTCTCACTTATTCTATCTTCGTTAATATATACTGCCCATATGGACTTTGTCAATTGGGACTTCTCAGCGATCGTATAAGGCTTCCCGGTTATCGACTCAAGCAGCTCCTTTACCTTTTGAACGAACTTATCAGGGGCTTCTGGAGCAACCTCAGTCAAAGCTCTTCACCTTCATATCGGCTCGGCCCCGCCTATAAAATCATGTTTGTATTCAAAAAAGCCGGTGTCCTTGTCGATGTATACAGATACGGCAATTCCCGGCTTGTTGCGGCCTCGCACCTCATCCGCCGCATCTCCGAGATGCGATACCAGCTCTGACTTGTCTGCCGTGGACTTGGCCTCGAAGACGCAGGGCTCGCCATCACGTGTAAATTCGCCGTCAGGTCCAGGTCCATGTGGATATCCACTTAGGGAAACTTTTACATTATACTCCTTCTCGGCGATCTTCGCCCCAACCTTTTCTCCAATTTCTCCCATCTTTACTTTATTTTCCGAATTGACAGCAGCCTCCCATTCGAGCCTCATATCCTCCGGAATTCTGCGTGTATCGAGATCGATCTTGTCTGGCGGTTCTGTGAAGCGCAGACTGGTAATGGGGTTCTTGTACATGTAGTGATCGTGTTCTATCTTGAGGTAATTTCTCTTAGGGTCGTAATTGATGCCTCTGATCGTATCGAAGTTGTTTCCATACTTGATCGTGAAGCGAGATTCCTCGAATCCGTTGTCATAAACCCTGAATCGTCCGACCTTGCCGGTTATATCCTTAACTTGGAACCCCACGTAGGCCTCTCCATTATAGTAGTCGTATTCTAACGATTTGATTGGGATCTCTTTGCCGCCGAGATTGGCTACCATGACGCCATCATTATTAAACCTGATCGCCTCCGGCGCCTTGCCCTCCAGCTGGCCCAGGAAATCCCATACGGGAAGTGGTTTGATCTTCGCGACTACTTCTTGATGTGCCTGAAAATTATATATCATATCTTTTGGCATATTGATGGCTGGCTCTTTCACGTCGTGGAGGTCCCTATAGAAGATGTAAGACTGTCCAGTTGTGGGATCAGTGATCTCGACCTGGATAGGACCCTCCTCGGCCATAATCGCCTTGATGAGGTCCGGTGGAATAATTACGCGAAGGTTTTTTCCCTCTCTTGTCGTGCCCTTTAGCACAAGGCTCGGGGTCCCGTTCTCATAGTAGCTCTTCAGGTCTCCCATGTCTTCTGAGGCCCCCGCCAACGCCTTAAGGTTGCTGTCCTGGACGGCCTCATCGATGGCTTTCTTCCAGAAAATTTGAGCCTGTGCCTCAATGATATCTTTGTTGCTTAGAGCCTCAACTATCTCTTTGACTTGGGTTGCTGCCATAACATGAGGGCACGGCTCCCCATACGTATCGACGGGCTGACCTTGCCCGAATCTTCTCTTCATCTGTGCCCGCCGCGTACCGCCCCCCATTTACACGAACCTCCCCATGGTCTGCAGTAGGTTGTGGAGGGCAAGAGACCTGATATCGTCCTTCAGCTGATCTGACATCCTCCCATTGCATGCGAAGCAGTGGCAGTCCTCGGACCCGATGCTATTGTCGGTAACGAGGAATGAAGCATTTCCCTTATAATAGTAGCCATTCTTCGCGCCTATGAACCACGAGAGCCCAGAGTAGACGAACTCGCTTCTCTTCCTCAATGGATATGAGAGGCCGTAGAGCAACAACTGCGCATCCTCCTTGCCCTTACTAAGTGCGGTGGTGACGGCTGAGACCACGCCGTCCAAGAGGCCCTCCTCAGCGAGTTCCCTAGAAGGAATTGCGAATGAGCCACAGCCCAGCTCGATCGCCCTCTCGGCAGACCAGGCTATCTGCTTCCAGATGACCCCTTTGATTAGTCCTACCACGGGTATGTCCAGTTCCGAGAAAGCCCTGGAAAACGCGGCCTGCTTCAATGTCTGCTCCCAAGAAAGACAGAGTGGGTCGTCTAGATACGTGTAAGAGTCGGGCGTCATCGTTGCATCAGGCCTAATGTTGTTGATCATCCGGACATAGTCTTCGGGCGTGAGTGCGTCGAGGAGCTCGTCCTCCATCACCGTCGACAGCAGGATCTTGCCATCGAAGCCCAGGAAGTCATGAAGGCCGCGAGAAGATACACTCTGCATCAAAGCCTTGTCCTTGACGAGCTCAGCCAACCTGACGACGATCCAGGGAAGGGAAAAATCGTCCCAGAACCACGAACTCTCATCGGTCAGGCGAATTACTGGGATGAATCTGGAGAACTCGACCTTGGTCCGTACCTTGAGCTTTGGCATAACCTCACACATGAGGACTTTTGGGATTACATCTGTGGAACTACAGTATTGGTGTAATCTGCATTTTTCCTTAGGCTGTGTGATGCCGGTATAGGATATCCCACATTTGCACTTGGCCACCAGGCAGGCGCGGGTGATGCAGCCAGGGCAGTGGGTGCGAAAGAGGCCGCAATTTAGGCAATCCTTCCCGCAGTCTCCCCGCGCTTTCAATCCAATAACGGGGCATCGTAACCGTATATAATCTCCACTATATTACCTGCCTAAGAAGGCAGATCGATGGAGGAGTTGCCCTTCTCCATTGTCGTCTTCTCCCTCTACATCGGCAGAACGCGGGATTTCTGATCCTTTTCGCTCACAGCATCCGCGTATAATCCTATAAACGAGGAAGGGAGCGAGAAAAACCGAGATGCGAAGGGAACGGCAAATGGAGCCCACCCTCGAGAGGAAATTGGGGCTACTGGATGCTGTCTCGATAGGACTTGGTGCCATAATCGGCGCCGGCATATTTGTCTTGGTAGGGACCGCCGCGGGTATGGCGGGGCCAGGGATTGTCGTCTCGGTAATAGTCTCGGGTTTGAGCGCGACTTTCACCGCATTCAGCTTTGGGGAACTCGCTGCTAAGATGCCGAGGGCGGGCGGAGCCTACGAGTACGGCCATGAGCTGATATCCCCTCCTGTCGGGTTTCTGATGGGTTGGTTGTTTATATTCGGGAATATTTTGGTGGGCTCTACCGCGAGCCTTGGGTTCGGCCATTATCTCGAATCTGCCACAGGATTCATACCATTTAGAGCGGGCGCGCTGCTGGGCCTGCTGCTCGTCATCCTCTTCAACGTGATAGGCGTGAAGAGATCAGCGCTGGTCAACGATCTCCTTGTATTCGCCAAAGTGGGAGCGCTCTCACTCTTCATTGTCTTGGGTTTACCAAGGATACAGCTCACATTCTTCAGCAACCTGTTCCCAAATGGGTTTTTCCCGATGATACAGGCCGCTTCGCTTTTCTATTTCGCGTACATCGGTTTCCCCAGAATCGCTACTACTGCAGAAGAGATAAGGAAACCAGAGGTGAACATACCGCGCGCAATACTGATATCGCTCATCGCTTCTTCCTTGCTCTATCTCTTAACTTCCATTACAGCGGTAGGATTGATAGGGTACGAGCGGTTGGGCAATTCGAAGACCCCTATCGCGGATGCATCTGTGGGTTTAGGGTTGAGGAGCATCGTAGAGGGAGGTGCTCTTCTAGCGACGCTGAGTGTGGTATTGACTTCGGTGATGGGTCAATCTAGGGTCTTCTTCGCAATGGCAAGGAACGGCGAGATCCCACACTTCCTATCTAGGCTCGATAAGAAATTCGAAACTCCCATCTATTCGGTCCTCCTGTCTGGAATCGTCATGATAGCCCTGGCGTTGAGTATAGACATCACCTTCTTGGCATTCCTTAGCAGCTTCTGCGTGTTGTTCACGCACGTTCTGGTAAATTATTCTGCCCTCAAGTTACATGGGTCCTCGGCGGAGAAGGCAGTTTCATCCAAAGCGCACTTCCTTCATTCCATAGCGGGATTCCTACTGAGCTTAATGCTCATGCTGGGCCTGGGAATTGGCACCATAGGGATGGGCCTGCTCGCTACCTTTGCTGGATTGATATGGTATGCTCTCTACAGTAAGCTATTCAAGAGTACCGCTTGATGGGAAAACCCGAATGTCACTAGACTTTATTCACACCGAATTAAATTAAAGTAAAGCGGACCTGCATCCGTAATTCATCGGATTTCCACATTCACGCTATTGAAGTTTTCGAGGAGACTTTAGCATCTTGACGGCATTTGGCACCCATTCGCTTCTGCCTGATGAAGGAGCGAATCCCGGCGGATGCCACCTCAAGGTACTTCTGATCTATCTCAAATCCCAGACATGAAACCCCAAGGCGAAGACATGCCATAGCTGTTGACCCCATGCCCATGAATGGATCCAAAACTAATCCGGTCTTCTTAAGGCCGTGGACCTTGATGCACATTTCAGGCAGTGCGATGGGGAATGTAGACGGATGAGGTCTCTGCGTCTTCCTATTCCATATGGTCTCATACGGGATGAACCATGCATTCCCCCTGCACCTCTTGTCCTGCGTGGCAGATTTCCACCTGCCTATATTCGACTTATCCTGATATGGAACTCCTATCCCCAATCTATCAAGCTCAACTTTCCCATACTTCGTGAAATGGAAGATGTATTCATGGCAGTCGTGAAGGAACCTCCTTCCACCTATTGGCTTATAATGCCCCACAGCAATGTCTCCCGGGATATTGGCGTAGTTTCCAACGTCCTTCTTGAGTATCGCTATCGACTTGACCCAGTGGATCACGTTTTGTAGGACGAACTGCTTCCTCATCCTCTGAGCCAAGTCCAGCGGCGTCCAAGGGTCGTTGGGCTTGCCCCCGATGTTGAGGAAGAATGACCCCTCATCGGACAAGACACGCTTCACTTCCTTCCCAACTTCCTCCATCCAATCGAGATAATCCGCCTTTGGTCTCCGATCGTGATACATATGATATTTCACACCTATGTTGTAGGGAGGAGAAGTCACTACAACATCAACGCACCCGTCTCGAAGGCGTTCCTTCATGCCCTCCATGCAGTCTTGGAGGTAGAGCGTAACTCCCTGTAGGTCAAGATAGGGTTTCTTCACGGATATCCCGCAGCCCAATGCTGTTGATCCACTAGTTTAAGAATCCTAAGGAGTAGTGCCTCTCGACGATAAACGGAGGGCGGATATATGAGGTCATCATGTATTAGGGATGCAGGAAGAACTGGTAGTAGATGGTTGCTGCAAACAGAAGGAGCGCGGCGAACAACAGGGCCCAATCAGTCGGCTTCACGACCAGTATATTGAGCCTCGTCCTCTTCGGCTTGGCTCCAAAGGCCCTCACCTCCATGGCATCTGCTATCTCGTATGTTCTCCTAATGGTATCGACGAAGACGGGCACCATTATCGGGACATAGTTCCTTATCCTCTGTATGAAGTTTCCCTTCTCCATTTCCAATCCCCTTGATCTCTGGGCATCGTAGACGCTCTGAAACTCATTGCCGATGACCGGCACAAAGCGGATGGCCATTGTGAAGGCGAAGCTGAAGTCTGAGGGCACACCGATCTGTTCCAGCGAGAGGCCGAGGTCATCGGGCGATGTCGTGAGGAAGAACCAGGACATTGTGCTCGTCACGACTATGAATCGAAGCGAATATGTGATCGCCGAAATCCAGGACCAGGTCACGAGCATCTGAGCTGCGAAGATGAGGGCGAGCAGGAGCAGGAGTCCCTTTAGGGAGCGCAGCCAATCCCTCAAACACCTTCCACTCGCCAATATCAGCATCTGCACCACGAGGATGGACAATAGGATCTCGGGCCTCATGATCAGCACAGCAGAGGTCATGAAAGCGAGCGAGAGGATGAACTTCATGCGGGGATCAGCTCTATGGATGAAACTCTGCCCCCTGCGGAACTTGAATCCCTCAAGCGCCATCATCGTGCGATGGCCTCCTCTATTAGCTTCTCGGCCTCCTCGATCCTGAAGATCCCTGGGGAGAAATCCGAAAGGCCAAGTCCCCGAAGAACCTCAGCCAGCCTCGGGGGGAGTAAGGAAGCTCTCCTCATCAATTCCACATCTGAGAAGATATCCTCGATCCTACCATCGCCTATTATTAGACCGGAGGAGAGCAAGATCACCCTCTCACACGTCTCAGCTGCGAAATCGACATCATGGGTGACTATGACGACGGTCTTCCCCTGGGTGCTCACCTCCTTCAGGAAAGATGCCAATCGGTTCTTCTGCGACATATCCTGACCTATCGTCGGTTCGTCGATCATCAGAACCTCCGGGTCCCAGGCGATAACGGATGCGATTGCCAGCCTCTTCTTCTCCCCGCCGCTGAGCAGGAATGGCGACCTCCCCTTGTATTTCTCCAAGGAGGCGAACCTCATGGCCTCGTCGATTTTTCTTGCTATCTCATCCTCCTTAAAGTGGAAGTTCCTGAGCCCGAATGCTATCTCCTCCTCCGCTGTCTCAGCGAAGAACTGATTCTCGGGCTTCTGAAAGACTATGCCGATCTTCCTTGCGATTTGCGCCACGGAGATGTCCCTTGTCCGAACGCCATCCACTAGGATCTCCCCACTCGTCGGCTTCAAGAGGCCGTTGAAGTGCTTGACCAGCGTTGTCTTTCCGGCCCCGTTCTCACCCATTATCGCGATCCTCTCGCCGGGTCCGATCTTAAGGGAGATGTCCCTCAGGACATCCACTCCTTGCCTGTAGCTGTAGTGAACGTCAATGGCCTCGATTGTTGCTAAGCGCCTTCCCTCCAAGCAGCTTTGTGATCTCAGAGATCGCTTCCCCGAGGCCAATCGCGGCATTCACCTTGAAACCCCGCTCCCTAAGCCTCATGCACAGCCTCGTAGCAATAGGAGTCCCAACACCTATCTTGTCGAGGAGTTCGTCGGTCAAGACCGTTCTCGGATCTCCATCGAGGACGATCCTGCCCTTGTCGAAGACGATGATCCTATTCGCAAGGACAGCGGCCAGGTCAAGCCTGTGTTCCACAAGGATCACGGTTACGCGCAGTTGCTGTTTCAGAGAATTTATGAGCTCGAAGAGGTTCTTCGCCGATACGGGGTCCAAGAAACTCGTGGGCTCGTCGAACACGAGGACCATCGGCTTCATGGCTAAAATGCTTGCTATGGCTGCCCTCTGCTGTTGTCCGCCCGAGAGCTCAAACGGCGCCCTCATGCGTAGGTCTTCAATCCTGACCGCATCCAATGACCAATCGACCCGCGCCCTTATCTCATCCCTCGGCAGCGCGAGGTTCTCAGGGCCAAATGCCACGTCATTCTCAACTGAGAGCGTGAAGAGCTGATTCTCAGGATCCTGAAAGACCAGGCCAACCCTTGTCGCTATCTCATTTATTGGCCTCCCTCTGACTGAAAGGCCGTAGACCTCAACATCACCCTTCATCTCACCGGGATAGCTGTGTGGGATGAGTCCAACTAGGGATTTACAGAGCGTGGACTTGCCGCATCCAGATGGCCCTGTAAGCAGGACGAACTCCCCCTCTTCTACCTTCATATTCACATCTATGAGGGAAGGGAAATCGTTCCCAGCATAGGTGAAAGATAGGTCCTTTACGTTTAGGGTGAGCACTTTGAGCTAGGCCGGAATGGCCCACCTATTTATTTGTCTTCACTCAAAAATGAGTAGAGCATCGTTTGGCAAGGACATCATAACTTCTCTCCCGATTGTCTTCGCTGTCTTATTCAGGGGAAGGATAAATTACAATTCAGATGAGTGCCATCCCTTCAGTTGATCTGCTCTCATTATTTAATGCTATTACATGTGCGGTCTTCAACTCAGAGCAGAGGGAATTAAGATCCTCTCACTTACTACTCCGAATCGCTTGGGCTGTTCTGTCCTCTATGAAGTTGAGCACGACGGACTTGACACGGGAGAGATCGCCTACGGTCCGAATGCCGCCCACTCCCTTGTGTCCATTCCCCTCCCCTCCCAGTATCTTCCCAAGTGGTATGCAGATATCCCTGCCGACGTGAATCCCCGTCCTCGAGATGAAATTCTCACTTGCGCGAATTGTTATCTTCAGCGCTCCCTTGCCCTTCGAGAGAGTCGTTGCAAGATCGGCTCCCAGGGCGAGAAGGCCATTGGCGGAAGAGGCATGGTATGAGCCAATGTCCGAGATGGCTATCAGGATTTCATCGACCCTAACCAGATTGAGCCTCTGAGCAGACTTCAGCCGCGCAATCCTCTCATCTAAGGGCAGATGTCGCTTCAGCGCCTCAAGGGCCATCTCAATATCGCCTCCTCTCTTGGAGAGTTCGCATAGGTTTGATAACGAGGTTCCTCCCAATCTCGAGAGACGGCCCGATTCCGCGACTATGCCCATCATAAGTACCTGAGCCAGGTTCTCAGGCACTTCGATGCCAGCGCACTTGAAGAGGGAGTAGATGATTTCGGTTGTGGACGGCGCTTCCTCATCCAATAGGCGAATGACTGCGATCTCACCCATGCTGGCGCTTGGGCTATGGTGGTCTATCTGGGCTATTGGGACTCCTGAGCTGATGACAAGTTGTGCAGCAGCACCCAGCATCGAGAGCGAGGACGTATCCACTACTATGACGAGGTCGGAATCTTCAAACTCCGGCTTTGATATCGTGATGGCAAGCCTCTGCAGAATCGCCTTAGTTGCGGAGGAAAGCCTCCCCGGTGCGACGACCACTGCATCAGCGCTGAGAAGTTCACGAATCAGATGGCGCAGAGCAAAGGCAGAGCAGATGGCATCGGGATCTGCGCCAACATGGGTGAGTATCGACACCTTCCTCGGAGAACGCTCCCTCAAGAAGCCTAGGAAACCCTGCTCTCCGGACGGCAAAAACGATGGCACCGTTCTCGGTCCGCTATCAGGAATTCGATTGGGGTCCTAGCGTCTCCCTCAGCTGTGCCTGCGCCTCATTGAGCCTCTCCTTGAGTCGGCTCTCCTGCTTGGCGAGTGAGGATTGCCTGAGCGTTAGAAGCTCCTTCTTCTCCTTCAGCTCACTCAGAACGGCACCTTTTTCGCTTTTGATCAGAACTCTCCCCATTTGTTTGTAGACACCCTCGTCGGTCGTTGATTTCTCGAGCTCTGAAATGGCCGAGTCGGACTCGGAGAGCTCAACATCAATCTGCTGCTTCTGCATAAGCAGCGCATCGAGGCTCTGTTGCATCTGTTGAAGCCTTGCCAACTTCTCCTGAATTTGTGGGGGTATCTCGCTTCCTTCCATTCAGCCTTCACGTCCCCCTTCAAATCAACCGATATATAAGGTGGTCAGCCCCTCTCATCTAAGAGATCGATAACGCCCTCGACCATCTCTATCCAGCGCAGTAATGTATTTGTCGCAGCCCTCAATCTCGAAAGGCTTCTTGAATCGATCTCAACCCTCAAGCTGCTCCCTCGAATCGAAAGCCTTGCATGCCACTCATCCCTCCACCTCATCTCGGGCGAGAGCGATCGCCTTAGTATCCTAGCTGAAACGGGCGACACCCTGAATGACATGCGAAGTGAGTATCTCATCAGCTCTAGCTACTTCTGTTGGACCGTGAATGATCTGGCCGCAGCCTCGCCGACCTTCGTTGCAGGGATATATGCTCCGCCTGCGAACGTATAGTCGCACTTTGGGCAGTGCCAGATGCCAACACTCAACCTCTTGAGGGAAGACAGCTCGCATCTCGGACACTTGTACTTTAGCCTCCGTAAATAGATGACGTCAGCGTATCTCCTTCTAACGGTGAAGCCATATCTCGGGCCTAAGCCCTTGACTATCTTGTCCCTAGCCCTGACCACCTACATCCCCTCTCGGGAAGAGCAATTTCCTCAGTTCCTTGGACTTCTCGCTGGATATCCTCAGGGCATCGAAGAGCATGCCCTCCGTTATGGTCGCAAGGCCGTTCTTCTGAACGGCGCATATCCTCTCATCCTCTAAGAAGATGAACGAGATGAAAGTGCCCGTCGCCCGTTCCTCTTCGATACTCGGATCGAGGAGGAGCTTGTCATCGAGGATGGCATGTGTCGTAGAGATCGGGTACTCTCGGATCAGCAGAGTCTTCCGCTCCTCTGTCTTGACGGGCTGCCCGTCCACCATCTTATAGATCGGGTACTTCGTGGTGTTGAGCGCTGCTAATGCCGCAAGCGCGGAGGCGTCCATTAAGTCACCGCTGTGATCCAAGACATAAATGTCGATCATCACTAGGTAGACCTTCTTCCCCCGCTCAAGGCACAGTTGCTTCAGGTCGATGGCCTTCGATTCCCTGATCCCCCTGTCCACGAAGCGCGCCAGTGATATGGAATTCTCGTTCGGCGGACCTGGCTCGAAAGTCTCGGATGCCAGAGGCAGGAGCTCTGCTACGACGGAGAGGACCCCTTCATCTGGGGTATCCGGGAAGGGAGTCCCTACCTCCACTTTGACTCCCGCCAATACCCTTGTGCTTCCAAGTTCCACAAGGGCCGATCCCTCTGCCTTCTCCACATAGCCGGTTGTGATCTTGATCTTTCGATACTCGTCAAAGGCCCTTCCATCGCCTCTCTCACCCTCGTTTGCGAGTTTTTTGATATCGTCCTGCAATATCTTCGCGATGATTGACCCATGAGGCGTTGTCGACATATCCTCTCACCTACTGGTTGTTCTCCTCCACCTTCGTCTCGAGGTACTTCTTCTTCAGTGCTTCGATCTGCATCTCGTACAATTTCCTGCACCCCTGAAGGGCAATCGATAGAGCGCTCTTATAGTCCTCAGCCGTCATCAGGCCATCCATCTGAAGCAGCGAGAAGACGTTCATTTGTGGAATGAATGCCACAGGCACATCCGCATCACCCTCCTTGTCCTCCTTGTCGTTGAGATCGAGGACTATCTTGCCATCGACTTTGCCCGCTGCGCATGCCGAGACAAGCCCTCTCAGCGGAATGCCCGCATCAGCCAATGCGAGGGACGCGGCCGTCAGCCCAGCGCATCTCGTACCGCCGTCGGCTGTGAGGATCTCGATGAATATGTCTATCATTGTCCTGGGGAAGAGCTCGCACATCACTAGGGGCTCGAGCGCCTCCCTTATCACCTTAGACAATTCGATCTCCCTTCTGCTGGGTGCTGGGTTCTTCCTCTCGGTAACCGAGAAGGGCGCCATGTGATACCTGCAGCGAATTATGGCCCTATCGGGAAGTGCCAAGTGGCGAGGATGCGCCTCGTGGGGACCGTATACAGCGGCCAATATCTTGCACTTGCCCTGTTCGAAGTAGGCGGAGCCATTGGCGTTCTTGAGAATGCCCACTTCCATCTTCACGGGCCTGAGCTCATCTAACTTTCTGCCGTCTGTTCTGATTCCATTTTCATCTATCAGTTTGCTCAACATTACCCGACCTCCTTTGTTCTCTCGGTCTCAACCAGTCGAGATATCCTGTTAGTCAATCCGCTCATGTGCGCCTCCATCTCAATAACCTTAATGATCTTTATTGCAAGGTCCTCCTTCGTCTTATCCCCGCATCTCGCGAGAATCCTGCCGTTTTGACCGACGATGATCTGACAACCGGTCTTCTGTTGGATGATATTCAACATCGATCCCTTCTTGCCTATCAGACGTGGTATCTTGGATGGGGTTAGGGAGACGACTACGCCATCTTTGATCTTGCCGAGACCACTCTCCTTGAGAGTCAAGGCAGGATCTTGGGTCCTATCAAAGCTGAGGACTTTGGCTATGACCATGTCCCCGATCTTGAGCTCGTCCAAGAGCTCGTGTCTTGTCGGATCGAATGGCCTGCCGGGAGTTTCGTTGGCCCTCAGGATGCCCGGATAAGGGGCATTGATGTCCAACACCCAGTGTGTCAGGCCGACATCGTTGACGATGCCTATCACGATGTCGTCATTCTGAGGCATGTAGAATCCGTGTAGCGCAATAACTGAAAGTCTCTCCCCATCGATCCTGGTCAAGCCCACCATCGTCGATAGGATCCTATTTCCATTTCTATAGACGTTCTCTCCTAGGCGGAAGTCGCCTTCGGCTAGGACTTCACCGGGAACGACTATCTGCCTGTCTTCGACAAATTTACTCAAATTAAACGCCAGTCGTAAGATTCTAGGACTAACGCCGATCAGCCTACTTTAAAACATTCGCTTTAACTTGGCCAAAATCCCTGGAGAGCTTCTCCAAGAAGATCGTCTTCGACACCGAGGGGATCAAAACCCTCATCCTAGTGCTTCCATCGCCGATGACCTTCTCCTCGATGATGTCGCCATAGATCTTGCAGAAGGTCTGAACCTTCTGGATGCTCTGTTTTAGCGCTATGACCTCGATTTCGTTGGTCTGAACCTTAAGGGGTAGGACCTTCTTTATCTCCTGCACGACGATACTTGCCTGCTCCTCACCGCTCTTGAAGGGATCGATCGGGATGCCGACTTGACTCATGGCCTGTTCAACCCTTGTAGCTGGAACGGGCAATCCGGTCCTAACATCGATGCAGGAGCTTGTGATGGCTACCACGATCTGCCTCTTCTTCTCCTCTATCAGCCCCCTTCTCTGCTCAACCGTAAGAAGGAGCTCGCCCCTGTCCAAGATTATGGTAGCAGCCTTGAGCGTATCGGAAGTGCCGATACTGCTCTGAAGTTTTCCGCTTGGAGCCCTCATGCCCTTCTTGGAATCCGTATAGATCTCGTCTATCGCCAGGATCTTCGATATGTCCCTCTTCTTGCCGAGCTTATATGCCAGAGCAAGATCTTGATCCACGAGGATCTCGAAGTGGTCTCCCCTAACGATGAGTCGGGCGACTATGCTCTTCTTTGAACTCATCCCTCTTCAGTGCCCTTGGGCTGCACATTTACCAGAACCCGAGATATCTCATCTGGAGGTAAAAGCGTGAACTTCTGGGTAGAGGAAGGAATTGTAGCTACCCTTATCCTTTCGGCTTCAAGCTTCTCCTTCGAGGCCTTTACCAGTCCTTCTATAGCGTTCCTTATGCCCTCCACCAGGGACATATCCCTTCTGTAGCCCTCCCTGAAGAACACCGTCGCCTCGTCCTTGCCAACGCCAACGACAGTGGCGAAGTACTTTCCATAGACTCCGCTCGGGTCAAGTTGATACAACCTCTCAGCGAACTGGTCGACACCACCCACTATCATGGAGACTCCAAAGGGCCTTACGCCCGCGTGCTGAGTGTATTGCTGCACGATATTGCTTAGCTTTTTGATCAGATACTCCATGTCTATTGCCTCGTCATAGAGTAGCCTGTTCATCTGAGCCTCGCTTCTGGCATTCTCGACCAGTATCCTCGCATCGGAGCTGAAACCAGCTACAACCGACCCAATATGGTCGTCCAGGATGAAGAGCTTTTGACTGAACTCCCTGTCCTGGAGAACATCTAGCCTCTTCTCCAGGCCCGCGAGGACAATGCCCTCCTTCGTCACTAGACCGAGGGCTGTTGGGCTGTTATTCACCATCTCAGTGGCATACTCTACCTGAAGGATACGCCCTTCAGGGGAGAATACGGTGATTGCGCGATCATATCCGCCAGGCACAAACATGCATAATCCCTTCACTGTCCATCTTGGGGGGTGTGATAAATCTTTTCTCAGAGCAGTCATAAACCCATTCGGATTGATGTGAAACGGCCTACGACATGAATTTCCTTCTGAGCGCTCTTATGGTTCCGGAAACTCCCTTGATGGCAATGCATTCGTTGTTAGACAGGACCATTGGGAAAAGGCTCCTGAAACAATCGATCGATCTGTTCAGACACCTGTAAACCAGGATCCCAGGTTCATAATGAATGGGCCAGGCTCTAATCCCCTTAGATCTGAAGGCCTCCCCAACCTCTTCCATGGCCTTCTGGTATGTAGTGGGCTGGGACGAAAAGGAGAGGAGGACATATCGCTTACGCTCCCTTTTCATCGCAGAGATGGCATGGGAGAAGACTAATAAGGTCTCTTCAAGTCTGGAGGTCGATTATCTATTCTCTTCGAAGGAGTAGCCGATGGAAGCAGAAGGAGGAAGAGGCGCTGGACGGGATCTCACACTCGTCTCAGTGGTTTATGATGGCCGCAATAGAAGGGCTGTCCTGAAGCTACTAGATATATCCGCGCAGAAGATCGTGCTCCTTCCTGACAGGAGCGGACACACGCCCTATTGCCTATCGGACCTCATCCCCGAGGAAGTACGGAAGATAGACGGCATCGTTAAACATCCCGGATTCGACGGAATCGAGACAGTGCGGAAACACGATCCTCTGACCGACAGGGATGTCCAGATGTCCGCCATACACGCAAAGGATCCACTCTCCATCGGTGGCAGGCCAACTGGTTCGATTAGGGAACTGCTGCCCAAGGCATGGGAGTCGGATATACGGTACGAGTTGAACTATATCTACGATCTGGGACTCTATCCGGGTGCGACGTACTCATTAGATGATGACTTTCCGCCCCGGAGGAAGAGCTTCGACACGCCGAAACAGCTCCTCGATATGATGCAGGATAAGCTGAAGGAGAAGGACGACGAGTACGTCGATGCAATAAGATCGTGGATGGAGCTGCTCAGTCAGCCGATACCCGAGATGCACATCGTCGCGCTCGACATAGAAGTGCTCGCTTCCTCCAGGACGAGGATTCCTGATCCGGAGGTGGCCGACGAGGTTGTGGTCTGCGCGGCCCTTCTCGGATCGGATGGCCAGAACAGGTTCTTCATACTCAAGCGACCAGGGATGAAGCAGGAGGATCTGGCCCTCGAGAAGGACGGCTCGCCGATAAAGGCGGACTACTTCGACGATGAGGTACAGTTGCTGAGGGCGATCTTCGAGGTGTTGTGGAGCTATCCTTTCGTCGTCACATTCAACGGAGATGGCTTCGACCTTGTCTACCTGTACAATAGGGCCAGGAAGCTCAACATTGGCCCGGACCAGATACCAGTTGTACTCGGCAGAGATTACGCGGACCTTAAGGAGGGAATCCACATCGACCTCTACAAGTTCCTTTTCAACAGATCTGTTCAGATTTACGCGTTCAACAATTCCTACAAGGAGGTGACGCTTGATGCCGTGGGAAAGGCGCTCCTCGGCATGGGCAAGCTGGAGACCGGGAAGCCCATCTCGGATCTAAGCGACGGGGAGCTGGCGAAATATTGCACGAGGGACGCGGTGATCACGTTGGGAATGACGACGATGTACGACAACCTCCTCCTGAAACTTGTGATGATGCTCACCAGGATCAGCAGGATGCCGATGGAGGAGGTCGTAAGGCACAGCGTCTCGGCTTGGATAAGGAGCCTGTTCATCGGCACCCACAGGTCCAGGGGCTACCTTGTGCCCAGACAAGAGGACATAGAGAGCCTCAAAGGCGGAACAGTGACGCAGGCCATAATCAAGGGCAAGAAGTACCTTGGGGCCATAGTGCTTGAGCCGGTGCAAGGCATCCACTTCGGGATCGTCGTGATGGACTTCGCGTCTCTATATCCGAGCGTCATAATGACGAACAACTTGAGCTACGAGACAATCAGGTGCCCACACCAAGAGTGCATGGCAAATAAGATCCTCTCAAGCCCGCACTGGGTGTGCACGAAGAGAAAGGGCATTACGAGCCTGCTCATAGGTTCTCTACGTGACCTGAGGGTCAACGTCTACTCTCCATTCTCGAAGAACCCCTCCATGCCTGAAAACGAGAGGAGGCTCTATGATGTCGTCCAAAGGGCTCTGAAGGTGTTCTTGAATGCCAGCTACGGCGTCATGGGGGCGGAGTCGTTCTCCTTCTACTGCCCCCCACTCGCAGAGAGCGTAACGATGCTCGGCCGTAAGATCCTGTCCGACCTCATCGATGAGGCGAAGAAGTTGGGGATAGAGGTCGTATATGGCGATACGGACTCCGTGTTCCTAAAGAATCCCTCTGCCGACAGAATCGAAGAGTTGAAGAGGTGGTCTGTCGCGAGATATGGCATAGATCTGTCCGTCGACAAGATGTACAGATATGTCGTTTTCAGCCAGAGGAAGAAGAATTACGTCGGCGTACTTGAAGACGGATCTGCGGACGTTAAGGGGCTAGTTGGCAAGAAGAGCTCGACACCGGTGTTCGTCAAGAACGCGTTCTTCGATCTCCTCAGGATACTCGGAGAGGTCAAAGATGAGGTGGAGTTCGAACGTGCAAAGGGCGAGATAAATGTTCTCGTATCTGAGACTGTGAGCAAGCTCAAGAATGGAAACTACAGCCTTGAGGACTTGGCATTCAAAGTCATGATGAGTAGGGAGACCGAGGGTTACACGAAGACGACTCCGCAGCATGTAAAGGTTGCCAGGCAGCTCGAAATGGGTGGAGCCGAGCTCAAGGCCGGGGACATAATTTCGTATGTGAAGGTCAGGACAAAAGAGGGCGTGAGGCCGGTGCAGCTCGCTACTCCTGGCGAGATAGATGTTGAGAAATACCTGGACATAATAAGGTCCACATTCGGTCAGGTGCTGGATGCGCTGGGAATCGAGCTCGAGGATGAATCGAAGGCAAGGAAGTTAAGCGACTTCATGTAGGCGTGGAGATTTATCAAGACCCGTGAGGAGTGCTGATGGCATGACCGGATTGAGGGCGGCAGTAATCGGCCTCGGTGGTTTTGGCAAGCACCATGCGAGGGTACTGAACGATATGGGTGTGTTGGTCGCGGTCTGCGACATTGCTAAAGATAAGGCAGAGTTCTACGGGAAGAAGTTCCACGTGGAGTATTTCTCCAATGTCGGCGAGATGGGAGATGCAGGGCTCGATGCTGCGGTGATCGCAACGCCAACCGTAACTCACGCTCCAGTAGCACTACAGATGATGAAAGAGGGGGTGAAGTATCTCCTTCTCGAGAAGCCATTCACAATAACTCTCTCTGAGGCGAAGGGGCTTGCAGCCAAGGCGAAGGACGAGGGCGTTGAACTGATGGTGGGCTTCATAGAGAGGTTCAATCAAGCCGTCATCGTCACGAAGGAGCTGATAGGCAAGCGGGAGATCGGAACTCCGATACTATACTTCACCTCCAGGGTTGGGAGGTGGCCGGAGCAGATATTCGATGTGGGGGTCGTGAAGGACACCGCCATCCACGATATAGACATACTGAGCTATGTATCGGAGGAGAGGCCCGTGCAAGTATATGCGACTACAGGTCGACTCGTGCATCACAGGCATGAGGACTATGCCAACATCATCCTGAATTATTCCTCCGGCAAGGTGGCCATCATAGAGACGAACTGGCTCACGCCGAGGAAGACCAGGAAGGTGAACGTGACCGGGACTGAGGGCGTTATTGAAGCGGACCTCGTGCAGCAGTCGACGACGATAATGAAACAGGACGAGACCAGAATGCCAAATGTGGCTTTCAGGGAACCACTGCAGCTCGAGCTTCAACATCTCATGGAGTGCGTCGAGAGGAAAACCTCCCCCAAGCCAAGCGAGGAGGACGCCATCGTGGCACTCGAGATCGCAGAGGCAGCGCTGAACTCGAGTTCAGTGGGAGCCCCCATTAAGATCTAGATCCACTCTCGCAAAGCGATATCAATTCGAAGATCGTCTTGCCGGCCAATGAGGATGTGATCCCGAGGTCGAATGGAGGACAAACCTCGACGACATCGAAACCGACTATCCCACTGGGCCTGATGGCCTCAAAAAGGGAATACACTTCGGAGACCCCAAGTCCATCTGGCTCTGGGTTTCCCACACCGGGTGCGTATGCTGGATCGAAAACGTCCACGTCGACTGAGATGTACAGCCTACGGGCTTCTTTCATAAAGGAGTCCAGTATGGCAGCGCCCTTGCCGCTCCTGAGGTCCAGGGGAGTGAGGTACTCGACCCTTCCGGAGGCATATTCTAGCTCTTCCTTGCAGAAACCCCTAGCACCGATGACCAATGCCCTCTTCGCGAGCTTTGAGTCGATGGTCCTGCGCAACCAAGAGGCATGACAGAGCCTCAATCCCATAAAGATGTCCCTGAGATCAAGATGAGCGTCGAAGACGAGCAGTGAGTCGCATCCCTTCATCCCCTGTAGAACTCCCATCGTGACTGTGTGCTCCCCCCCGATGCAGACGGGTGTCTTGCCAGAACTGATGATCTGTTCGACTGCCTCCATTGTGCTCCGAAGGGTCTCCTCTATGTTGAGGGAGACGCCGACATCACCCAGATCGAAGATGCCCACATCCTCCAAGTCGATGCCAAACCTCAGGCTCATTGTCTCCAGTTGCGCTGATGCAGCTCTAACGGATGCTGGCGCGAAGCGCTGCCCGGGCTTGTAGGTAACCGTAGAGTCGAATGGAACTCCGAAGACGATATACTTCGATGCTTCGAAGGGCTTCCTGAATCCAGCGAAGAGACAGGGTTCTGAGGCCTGCGGTATCCCTTTAGTCAAAGCTCAACGGATCGAACTTCGCTGAAAGCGCATATATATCTAAGCTTAAGAGAGGCGCCAAGCAACAAACGGAATGAAGTAGGACTTGGTCGCCACTGGAACGGAGAAGAGCACAGAAGCACAACAGGTTCGGAGGCCGAAGGCATCGACGGTCTTAACTGGCATTCTCGCAGTATTCAACATCTTCCTTGCATTCTCTCCGCCGTTCGAAGTAGTCTACCTTGCGATGGTGGGCGGAGTGGGAGGCGCTTCAGTGATAATGGATTACACGAAGCTGCCATGGGCACGGCATCTCTCGATCGGTGCTGCCCTCATGAGCTTGACCGCTGCTGTCTCCGCCATAATCTCTTCCCTTATAATCTACCCTTTCGCCTCATTCCTCTCGATGAATCTGATCCACTTTCTCTACCTTTTCGTCTCGATAGTATCCTTACTTGCTTCCCTTCGTGGTAAGTAACGGCCTTCCCATTGCCTCTTCACGCGGATCCAATTGTCCCCAAAGAGGTATCCTGAGTTCACTCCAGTGTGCGCAATTTGGTGACTGATAGAAGATGATGGACTTCCTCTTTTTCATTTCGACTAGCTCCATATGCGTCTAAGCTTCCATGAGGAGCTTTCGTATCGATTTCCTGAAGGGTGGTTCGATCACTCCCATCTCGGTTATAATTCCTGTAATATATTTGGGTTGAGTTATATCAAAGGCTGGATTTAGAGCTTCAACTCCCTTTGGCGCAATGCGCTTGCCTTCAAAGAGTAACACTTCACGTTGATCCCTATACTCTATCACAACATCCTTTAGACGAGTTTTGGTATAGATCGTCGAGATGGGAGAAGCGACATAGAAAGGAACATCGTTTTCCTTTGCCAATACTGCAATGGAATATGTTCCGATCTTGTTAAAGACATGGCCGGAGTTGAGAATTCTATCAGCACCCACGATAGCCTTGGTGATCAGCCCATTCGAGAGGAGATGACCAACAGCACTATCAACTATGAGCTTGAACGGTATTTTGAGTTCCTTGAGCTCGAAGGCCGTCAGCCTGGCCCCTTGAAGGAGCGGGCGTGTCTCGGTCACGTAGACCATTATCCGCTTCCCCTCTTCCCAAGCGGCTCTGATTACCCCCAGTGCGGTCCCATAACCTGCGGTGGCAAGAGAACCGGTATTGCAATGGGTTAAGATGGCGTCGCCATCGTGAATTAACCCCGCACCTGCCCTCCCGATGGCCCTATTCACTTGCACGTCCCCTCTGAACAGCTCCCTTGCGGCGATGGAAACCAACCTCCTGGAAGATTCCAGGTTCTCGGAGGCACTAGCTGCGTTCAGGATCTCGTTCAGCGCCCACGAAAGATTCCCGCCAGTTGGCCTGGTGGATGCCAAGAGATGGGCCGCTCTATTCAGTTCCCTCTCGAGCTCTTCCTTTGAACTGGCCTTTGAACGCTGTGCAACTAGCGACATGCCGAAGGCCGCGACCACGCCCAACAGCGGAGCCCCCCTGACCTTCATCCTCTTGATCGCTTCCGCGAAATCCCTCAGGGAGGTCAGTTTCAGCCAACGAACTCGCCGTGGTAGGAGCGTCTGATCTATTACTTCGATTCCTTCCCGATATACGCGAATGGAATCCATGACTTGTCCTTGGCTCGAAAGGCATTAAGCCTTGCCGAAAACGCCTCAAATAATCTCGATCTCACAGCAAGTTCTTAAAATTTGGTGCTAAGCCTGATTGGCATTATGCCTTTCTGGATGAGGTTCTATCCTTCATGTCAGATCTTTATTGGCTTTCCTTTCTGAGGGAGGACAACATCCGTATAGTCCGAGAAGATCTTCACGAAGGCGTTCGGGTTCTCAGTGTGGATTGGGATTAGCTTCTTGGGTTTGATCTGCTTGACCATCTCGACCAAATCGAGGGACGAGGCGTGGCCGCTGGCATGAATGTGGTAGAAGAGTAGGCCCAGGAGTTGAGCTGTATTGACCTCCCTCTCGAGATTGAACTCCTCCTCCTCATTGACGGGTTCGCTTGTGCTGAATATGTAAAGAGATCTGGGAAGGGGTTTCAGTTTGAAGAGGTTCAAGTCCCCTCTGGAGATGATCACATGAGGCTTACTGGAACATTCTGAGTGATAGTCCGAGGGCTTGAGGAAGAGATCTGCCAAACCCTCCCGTTCCAGAAATTTCGAATGTCTGTCAGCATAAGTTGTGTCCTTCGGTAAGAGTATCCTGCATTCCTTTAGATCGGGGAGCTTGATGAACCTGAGCCTCTCACTGAAACTGGATGCGATGCAGATCGTTGAAGCAACTCCCTTAGTGAGTATGACCTCGTTGTCGAGCTCCTTGGCAAGGTTGACAATTGATGAAATCCGATCTATATCGTTTGGAGAGACCTTCACAAGTGTGAGGCAATTTCCCCCTCGGTTGCTCTTCTCGATCAAGGCCGAAGAATATTTGCCCACATCCGACTCGCCCTGGGGTCTTCCTTCTCCCATATTCGTTCCCTCGGTTATGAGGACATCAACATCTCTTCCTCTCGCCTCTTGGACGAACTCCCGAGAGAGCTTACTTGCTGCACCATGAAACCTGATATCGCCTGTATAAGCCATCGTTCCGACTGAGCAGGTTGTGATGAAACCGAAGGAAGACGGAGTGCTGTGATCGACGGCTAATGGCAGGATCTCGAGGCCACCGAGCTTAAGCCTCTTGCCATCGGCAAATGGCTGATATCTGTGCCTGGCCTTCCCGCTCTTCGCGTCTTGGAAAAAGAGTTTTGAGAAGAGATCCAGTCGACTTGAAAGGCCCGCGTTTTTTACGAAGAGATCTGTGGCTAGTTCCCCCATGTTTATTGTGCTGCGAGAACCGAGGAGAGAGCAGAGCTTGCTGTGATCCGAGTGCACGTGCGAGATGAATACCTCATCGATGTCCGTCTCGGAATCAGGTGGCTCGACTATATCATAACCGCCTTTGCCCTTTGCCAGCTCTGCGTAGTATCTCAAAGGCCTGTCATCCAGACCCACTATCTCCGGGAGTATTTCGGTCTCAACGAGCTCAAGCTTAACGGATTCCTGAGGGATCCTGAATGGGAAGTCGAAAAATCGCCTGTAAGCGGAAAAGCTCAAGCCTGCATCGAACAGGATGTGGCTCCCCTCCTCCTTGATGCGGAGGGAGATCAGATTTCCACCTATCTCACCCACACCACCATAGAATGTAAGAAGGGGCATGACGCACTACAGGCGGAGGATGGATTTAAACTAGCGAAAGATGGGCTGGCCAACTGTTTAAATTCATCCGGAATAATGGCCAGCACGATGGTCATTGGGCAAAACCATGTCGGAGAAGATAATCAGCGAACACGCCGGCAGACAAGTAACGGCTGGTGAGACCATCATCGCAAAGGTCGATCTTTGCTTCACACACGACGCCAGCGGTCCTCTGCTGATACAGCAACTGAAGGAGCTCGGCATGAAGATCTTAAACCCAGGAAATGTTGTATTCTTCATAGACCATGCGGTCCCAGCGCCCAGAAGGGAGAATGCCAACGATCAGAAGCTAATCAGGGATTTCGCGAGGGAGTTCGGGGTTAATTTCTCGGAGGCGGGAGAGGGCATCTGCCACCAGCTGGTTGCCGAGGACTACGCACTGCCAGGCCAGATCATACTCGGTACGGATTCGCACACCGTTACGGCGGGTGCACTCGGAGCATTCGCGACGGGCATGGGTGCGACGGACATGGCAGTTGCGATGGCCCTTGGAAAGACCTGGCTGAGGGTCCCCGAGACGCTGTCTGTAAGGATCTCGGGTGGGCTGAGGAAGGGGAGCTTCTCGAAGGATGTAGCGCTCTGCCTTATTGGTATACTCGGCTCCGAAGGAGCTAACTACAAGTCGATCGAATTCAGCGGAAGCACGATAGAAGGCATGCGTATGAGTGAAAGGCTCACGTTGAGCAACATGGTCGTCGAGGCAGGTGCCAAGGCGGGAATCATACCGGCAGATGGGGAGACGAGGAGGTTCTTAAATGAACGGGGCAGAGATGGATTCAGGCAGATCGATTCGGATGTTAATGCTCATTACGAGGACATGATCGACATCGATGCCACTAAATTGAGGCCCATGATCGCGTTGCCCGACTCGGTCGATAATGTCAGGCCGATAGACGAGATTGGGAGGGTTGAGATCGATTCGGTCTTCATCGGCAGTTGCACAAATGGGCGTATAGAGGACCTTCGAATTGTGGCCGGGATACTGTCGGGTAGAAAAATTCACAGGGGCACAAGACTTGTCATAACGCCCTCATCGAGGAGGACGCTCATGGAGGCCATTAAGGATGGAACACTTCAGACCCTCCTTCTCTCCGGCGCATCTGTAACACCTCCAGGGTGTGGCGTCTGCTTCGGGGCCCTCGGTGGCGTCCCAGCGGATGGGGAGAACATAATCACGAGCACGAACAGGAACTTCAAGGCCCGAACGGGAAATCCAAAGGCGCACACCTACCTAGCATCTCCTGCTGTGTGCGCGGCGACAGCCCTGAAGGGCTTCATCTCCGATCCGGGTGAATACATTTGACAGCACTCAATGGAAGGGCTTGGAAGTTCGGCGATAACATCAGCACGGACCAGATTGCACCTGGACGATATTTCCACCTTCGCTCCAACCTCCCGGAACTGGCCAAACATGTCCTCGAGGATGCCAGAGCGGACTTCGCACAGAACACAAAGCCTAGGGACTTCGTGGTGGCCGGCCGGAACTTCGGCCTCGGATCAAGCAGAGAACACGCGCCGGTCATAATAAAGATGGTGGGCGTGAGTGCTGTCCTTGCCCAATCCTTCGCGAGGATCTTCTATAGAAACGCGATAAACATAGGACTGCCAGCCATAATATGCGACACGGCTCAGATCGAGGATGGGGACCAGATCGAAGTGAACCTAGCACTGGGAACGGTACTGAACGCCACAAGGAACAGAAGGTTGTCGTTCCCTCCATTGCCAGATATAATGAGGGACATACTCGAAGAGGGAGGACTCATCAGATACATCAAGAAATACGGCGACCTGGAAATATCGGGGTGAGTTGTCCTGATTTCAGCTTGTCATATGAGAAAAGCCATGTGGAAACACGTAAAAGTGAGAACGCTGTCGGCAGGCTCAAACGATACATTGAAGGCCGATGACCCGGAAGATGGTCAATAGAATCAATCTGAAGCTCTTCATCATGGCGTTGGGGCTATTGCTCTCCATCGTCGGCGTTTACATGAATGGCCTGATCAACGCTCAGGGAAAGGAGACCTCCGTCTTTCTGGTCGTCATGGGGATCATCCTCTCATTTACGGGGGCTGTGATACCAATCCCATCGGAAAGTGAGACAGTCCACATTGAAGTGCCTCAAATCACGAGAGGAATTGAAAGGGCCAACAAGGAGGTAAGAGGGGCTGAAAAAGCTGATGATAGGGCGAAGCTGAAGGAGGTCGAGTTCCTCTGCCCGAAGTGCGGAGCACCGGTTACTAGGGACATGATCTTCTGCACGAACTGCGGCAGGAGGATAGCCACCGAGAAGGGGAGCCCTTGAGCGAGGCTGGATGAATCCCCTATAGTCTACATCTTCCTGTATAGATCGCCTATCTCGTCTATGATGGGCCTGACCTCTTTTGTATAATTCGAGAAGCGAGCGCACTCATAGGCGACGTTCTCCGAATCAGACCCGGTCCTCTCCACCTTCGTGCACAGCGCGTAACCTCCGCACTGCGAGGTATCCTTCCCCCCAGTCAGATTCAACTGAATCAATACTCCATAGCCCTCGGCGTCTGAACCCTTTCTGAAGATTATGTCATAAAAGATGTTCTTCTTCTTCCTCATCTTCTTCTCCCCGCCCTTTCGACTCTGCGTCCTTTTGGCTTCATTGAAATCCCTAGCCTGCAACCTCGCCTTTATCTCTGCCAGGAATTTGAGCTCATTGACCGTCTTACGGCAGGTCGTCAGGGAGAGGGGGAGGTAGTCGGCGGCGTAGAGGATCGTATCCCAGTCGTCCATTAATCCCCCGTCTGCTTCGATTGATCTGCGCATCTCGCGCCTCGTTTCGTTTACTAGCGCGTCCTTGATGCTGGGCTTTCTCCGCAATCCCTTCGGCCTTCTCAAAATCTCTCGGCCTTTATTCGAAATGGGCGAGATATAAGCAAAAATTCTAGAAGTCTAGACTGTACATGCGAGAAAGGAGCCCAAGAGAGCATGAAGCCGACGAGGAAGTTTTGTTTAAATAGATAAAGTCATTTTTTCTCATTTACGAGCTCTCATGTCGTATCAACCTTCGGGTACCCATCAGTAGAACGAGTGGGGGAGTCGAGTTCGTTAATGATGATAGTTCCATAGGTCACCTTGGGATTCTTCCATCACTCAAAACATCCAAACGGATTGTAACCTCTGCCCGTGAGACCTCCAGCCCAAGGCAAGCTCCTCCTCGCTCTGAGCAGGTGTCCTAAAGGCTCTTCAGATATTCAAGGTCTCGCTTCATCTTTGTAACTGTATCTCGCTCTGAGAAATCCTCGAACGAAAGATAACCATCATATCCGACGGCCCGTAGATCCCCTACGACCCTTCGCCAGTCGACTATTCCATCTTCGAGTCCGGACGCCTCAGCCCTCCATCCATCCTTCTCATCCCTCCTCCAGGCCGAGTTCTTGACGTGAACATGGTGCAGATATTCTCCGAGCAGCTCCATGCCCATCTTCCACTGTTCGTAGCCCTCATAGATCATATTGCCAGGATCGTAGATGACGCCAATATAATTGGGATCGAAGTTGGAGACTATTCGATGTGCCAGGCCTGCGCTTGGCATGATGTTCCCCATGTGGATCTCGAGTAGGGCAGTTACACCCGCCTCCTTTGCCCGCCTCTCGACTTCGCGGACTTTCAGGACTGTCTCCTCGTAGAGCTGGTTATAGTTTCTGGTGCCGTCGTATCGTGGCGCCCCCACCCTCACGTAGGGGCAGTTCATGGCGCTTGCAGACCTCATGACCCTCTTGAGCTCCTCGATCTGTCCAACCCCTAGATAGGTCGCGAGGCAGCTGATCTCGAGCCCGCTCCTTTCGGTGAGGAGCTTGACTTTGGAGGCGCTCTCCTCGATTGTGGCTAGATCAACGGTGCTCTTATTGTAACCCCAATACGAGGGCTTCTGTTCTCTCTTTACGAAGTTTTCAACCCTCCACTCGACGCCATCGAAACCAAGGTCGCCAAGCATCTTGGCTGTCTCCTCAAGATCGAACTCGGGCATCATAACCGTGAACACGCTATACTTCATGATACTACCGCATACATGATCTAACAACGATATATTAGGTATCTTGATGGAAAGAATATCTAATAACAGACCTCGCATTGGTTTGGGTGACATGAAGAGGATCGCGGTTGTGACAAGTGGCGGAGACGCCCCGGGGATGAATACCGCCATTAGAGCGGTCGTTAGGACTGCCATCTTCCATGGACTCGAGATAATGGGGGTGGAGAGGGGCTACAGGGGGCTGATAGATGGCCAAATCCATCCTTTGACGCGGCACTCCGTTAGTGGCATCGTGAACCTGGGCGGCACCTTCCTGAAGACGGTCAGGTGCGAAGAGATGAGGACGAGAGAGGGGATCGAAAGGGCGGTGAGGACGCTGAGGGAGAACCGCATCGAGGGGATCGTAATAATCGGCGGAGACGGATCGCTTCGGGGGGCGTGGGCCCTTTACAAGGCGAGTGGCATCCCCGTCATCGGCATTCCAGCCTCGATAGACAACGATGTGGCGGGAACGGATTACACGATCGGCTTTGACACGGCCGTCAATACGGCCCTTGAGGCAATAGACAAGATAAGGGACACGGCGACATCGCACGAGAGGGTATTCATAATCGAGGTGATGGGAAGGGACAGGGGCTTCTTGGCATTGCAGGTCGGCCTTGCGTCGGGGGCTGAATTCATACTAGTCCCCGAGATCAAAAACGATATTGTCGGCATCTGTCGCGAGCTCAAGGAAGCCCGCAAGAAAGGTAAAAGGTCCAGCATAATGGTGATGGCTGAGGGAGCGGGCAACTCCTCTTCATTAGCTCAGACGATAGCTAGGAGGACTGGATATGATGTACGCCTGAGCACCCTTGGCTACATACAGAGAGGTGGGACACCAACGGCCCAATCGAGATACCTTGCTAATTTGTTCGGAGCAAGGGCCGTGAGGCTCTTGCTCAGCGGGAAGGGGGGATTGATGGTAGGAATGGAGGGGGGAAGGTTGACTTCGCACAATCTCGAGTACGCCTGGAAGAAGAGGAAATACTTGGATAGAAGCCTCTACCGCTTGAATGCAATGCTCGCAACCTAGATCATAACCCGAAGGGATCAAGTCAGGCTTATATTCGGGATAAGGCCATATCAGTTCGACTTCTTCAAGTCAAAGGGGGTGGAGATAAAGGGACGAGAGCAACTAGTTAGGCTGATGGTCAAGGCGGAGAGGGCGATGGGATGGATAACGGCCAAAGTGGGGGAGGGCTGGATACCGCTTATCTTCGCAAACACATCCCAAGACCTCGAGAATTTTCTGAAGGAATACAGGAAGGTAGAGGAAGAGGAAAGGAGTTAGTTCAGGGGATGCTCTTCCGCGGATTTGCAAGGGATGGTTAATAGTCTGGAGTCACCAATTTAAAATAACCTCTGTTGAAAGCGCGTTCGATTCAATTTTAAAGCGAGAGTTCGTGCCATATTTCCATCGAACTCCTCGTGAGGAGCAGGGATGATGCTCTTTAGATAGAGGCGGGCCCGGTGGGAGTCTCAAGGGGTCGCATATACGACCCGAGATTGAACCTTTTCGATCTTGCAGGGATTACCTGCCCGACTCACGACAAGCAGGTTAAGAGCCTGTCACTCTACCTGGCTTCTCCGAATCCCAAGCCCCATCGCGTTAAGTAGCTTAGAATTGACTGAGCTACGGGCCCTGCATTCTTCAGCTTTTATTTCGCATTTAAACCTTGCTTGGTATGGATGGACATCAAATGGAAATTTTCATCTCCGCCATTCAGGTAACTTAGCAAGTGGCATTTCAGCTCCAAGGCTCGAAGGCATAATTGCTCGGAACGATTACATCTCGGGCAAGGCCGGATATAATGCGACAAAACTCGCTGTAAGGCTGGTATCAGATCATAAAGAACTATCTATAAATGAACATATCTGAAAGAAATTTGATGTCCTTGAACTGTTCTGAACTATTTTTGACCTTGTTACGCGTTGTATCCTTCAGAAGCGCTTATTTCAAGCAAAATTAAGTCGTTTAGGTATGAAGCGTGCGTATGGAATGAAAGGGCAGTCTCATACGCCCATACCGTCGGTTCGTATAGCTTCATTCATCCTCCTGCTGATTTTACTACTGCCCACATTAGCTTTGCGTATTGTATCGGGTCAGGGGGATGCAAATCTTCAAACGGACAAGTCGAGTTACGCTGTGGGCGGGGCTGTTGTCTTCTCTGGTTCTGGATATAGCCCTTACAGTACACAATATCGGATAAACATCTCTTATGCTTCACTAGTTCAAGTGGGATCGCTGAGTTTTGTCTCAACAACCTCTGAAGAAATACCAAGCGGGGTTTCATGGAAAATCCCGTTTGATGCCGAGAATGGATCATACGTCGCGCAGGCATTTAATACGACAGATCCGTCTAATCCCGATACCTTCGGAAAATTGGTAGCAACGGCTCACTTCCAAGTATCTGCCAACTTTACGGACAAGCTGAACGTCACGGTCTGTGAGCTGAAAAGCTTGATAGATCTTGTGAATTCCAATGTTACTACAATGGGAATCAATAACAGCCTATTGGCGAGTCTGAACAACAGCATCCGAAAGTTAAAATTTGCAGAATCGCTCTTCATGGAGGACAAGAACAAAACTTCAGAGAATCAGCTCAGGGCGGCAAGGAACATGCTAATGGCATTCGTCCACAAGGTATTGGCGCAAAGTGGCAAACACATCAGTAATGCAGTTGCGCAAGCCCTGATCGGGAACGTTACCACCGCGATCGAGCATATAGATTCTATGATAAATTCGAATCAACTACCACTTGGAAAAGAGCTTGCGCTGAATGTTCAGAGGACATTGGATAAACAGGAGAGAGACCTGACCACATTCATCATAAAGAAGGAACTGAAAGGAGCGAATACGGACGATGATTACATAGCACTGGCAAATTCCATGGAAGAGGAGATGATGGGAATCCTCAGCCACATGAGTGACAAAAAGCAACTGGAGGAGAGGTTTTGGGATAACGGAACCATAGATGATGTCACCTTTATGATGGAGATGCAGCGAAGCAATTGCACGTCTAATCGAGTCAGGGCAGCTGCTGAATTATTGTTAAATGAATTAGCCGACTCAAACAACACGAAGCCTGGATTGGGAAAGCACTTGGGTAACCTGATCCATGTAGCTAAAGGGCTGGTGACTAACTGCTCCGATACGGGGAAGAGCATTGGTGAGTTGGTGTCTAAAGCGAATTCGCATTCCTCCAACGATACAAAGCATGGGGACGACAATGGGAATGGCAACAACAATGGCAACGACAATGGGAAGGGCAACGACAAAGGGGGTAAGGACAATGGCAAGGGGAAGGGTAACTATAACGGGGCTGGAAACAAAGGGAAGAGACAAGGTAACTCTCAAGGGAATTAACGATTCAAACTTCAACTCTTCTTGAGTATGTAGAATTTAAGCCTCGACAGAGCCATATTCTCCTGTGCGAGTCATAGCTAATAGGTGCAGGAGGTTCCTATTTTCAATTCTGAGGCATCTCGCACTTTTTATCCTATTATCAGGGTTTCCGGCGTATTTTGGCCAAGTTTCAGCGATGAATCGGATTGACTTCCCTGGCGTCAGCACTTCTTACAGGATCGAACTATATCCTAACTGCTCAGCCTTTTGGTCGATAACATATTGTGTCCCCCTATCGGGAACCGATGATATAGCGTATTTTAAGGCATATATTCAGAATTTCACAAATTCGAAGATGGAGTTCCTACAGTCCTTCGAGCAAGAGATGGTTGTGGTGGTGGAGCAAGCGTCGAACATGACTGGCCGAACAATGTCTGCTGAGGGCTTTGATGTTACTATTGCGATCATCGATACCCCCACTATATCTCGAGGAACCATAACCTATAGCTTCCTTTGGATATACTTTCTTGAGGAAGCTGAGCCAATGCTCTACATGGGTGATGTATTCGAGGGGGGATTATATCTTTATGAAAATGTCTCCCTAACGGTGATCCCTCCGAGTGGATATAAGGTGAGTTTTACGTCTCCGCAACCTGATGCCTCTGGTAGTATGATATCGTGGCACGGTCCAATGAATTTCGCTTCAGGGGAGCCAGCAATGGAGTTCCACAGCATGGCGACAAATATTTTCATAAGTATTGAGCGTGCTGATTTGACCGCGGGGGATCAAGTGGCTGTGCTAGGCAGGATAGAGCCTCCACTAGCGGTGCTTGTTAATATCACTTACGACAAACCGGATGGAATAACGATCAGCCAAACTGCGATGGCGACATCTCTTGGTCAGTTCACATCGATGATAACGGCGGACGAAGTAGGGACATGGAAGGTTCAGGCGGTCTGGGAGGGCAATGATGAGTACCTCGGAAGCTCAAGCCAGGTGAGTACAATAAACGTTAGATCGGCATTCAATTACGAATTAATTCCTTTGATATTGTTACCGGCGATATTCGCAACGGGTCTGGTAATTATGAAAAGGAGGGCGAGATCACTATCTGTGGGCGCACTGGCAGCGCCGAGGAGCGATGAGGAAAATGTCTTGGCTCTGCTGAGATCCGCTGGAGGGCAAATGCTCCAGAAGGATATAGGCCAGACACTCGGATTCTCTAAATCAAAAACAACGGCCATCCTAAATGGCCTTGAAACTAAAAAAATGATCGAGAAGGAGAAGAGGGGTAGGCAATACCTCGTCAAACTGCAATAATGCGATTCGACGTTGAAGCTTATGAGATCAGTAAGGCAAGGAAGATGGCCTCTAGCGATGAAGATATATGAAAGCCCCTTCCTGTCTATGCCCTCTCCACAATTGAGGGCACCCTTTTAATATCGGCCTTTAATCGTTAGCGCCATCTCTTGAATCGCAACATACGCCTTCTGATCCTCGTGTCCTGGCTATTCGGCTACGCATCGGGCGCCTACGAGGTGCTCTTCCCTCTTTACCTGGATTGGAGAGGCGTCTCATTCAGTGACATGGGTATCCTCTTCAGCATAACCGCGGCTGCGATTGCGGTATTGAATATCGTTGTCGGGTCCAAGTCGGATGTCATTGGAAGGAAGCTCTTCTACTCGATTAGCCTGGCACTGTGTAGCCTTGTGAATTTCCTTGTACCGTTGTTTAGAAGCCTGTGGGAGCTGATTTTTCTCTCGATAGGACAGTCTGCAGCTACATCGATCAGAGGAACTGTCCACAATGTCTTGCTCTTCGAGCTCACCAGGAAATCCTTCCTCTCGGCTTATTCTAGGGTCAACGGTATGGAATATTTCGCACAGGCCCTAGGGCTTTTTGGCGCAGGCCTGATTCTAGCCGCTGCGTCGTTCAATTCGGCTTTCCTGCTCTCATCCGCGATTTTATTCATGGCCTTACTCTTCTTCTTAATTGGTTTCAAAGAGGAGCGGTCAAGTGTGGATATCGAAAGCGCAGAGAGCAGTGCCGATGGCTATCTACCTAGGGAGCTGAAGATCTTCGCGGTCTCTGGTCTGGTTATGGCAGTGGGCTTTGGTTGCAGCCATGGTTTCATGACGCCCCTTTTCTTCGTCAAGAAATTCGGGACTGACAAGGAAACGGTTTCGTTAATCCTAACCCTTCATCGCCTCTGCTATGCAGTTCCCTTGATCTTCGCGGACAAGGTACTTGCTTTTCTAAGGAGGTACAGTTCAAAGAGCATAATGATAGCCTTAATGACATATCAAGGTGTATCCATATCTATAGCCGCTCTTATCCCCGATCTTATACCCGCTACAGCCATCTTTGTGACTCATGACCTCTTGGCTGCGGCTTTCTGGTCTCCAGCTCAGAGCATGCTCATACAGAGCTACTGTAGGGAGAATAGCCGAGGTGCGGATTCCAGCAAGGTCGGAAGCATAAGCTCGATCGGGGGAATAGCCTCTCCTTTCTTGGCGGGTATTCTGGCCACACTCGACATAAGCTATCCTTTCTTGGCAAGTGGCATGATCACAGTATTGGCAGCTCTTATCCTCATTCTTATCTGATCGATGGATTCCATCTCACAAATCCGATCAATGCAGTATCGAGATGAACCTGTGTTGATGAAGTCAGACGCCTTATCCATATTTGCCTTAGGCTTGATTTTTAGCGAATCATGTCCCTTGGCACTATTCGAACACTGTCCTTAAGATGCCTAATCTGGGATGCGCTAGTGTACTTCTGAATAAAGAATAAGCTGTTATTTTTCCCAGACTACCTTGAGGCCATGGCGTGTCTTTCCTGTTCCGCTCTTCTTGAGATGGCGTAGCTCTTGGCATCGTTGTTCGCAGCCGAGATTATCTCATCGGCAAGGCATTCATCGATCGTCTTGGGTTTGTGGAAGCTAGCGGCCCTAGCGCCTTCCGTCAGATTCTTTATTGCAAGGTCGACTCTCCGCGAGGGCGCCATATCAACAGCATGGAAATACACTATACCTCCATAACTGACCCTCGTGGTATCTTCCTTTGGCGCAGAATTCTCCACAGCTCGAACGAGCACTTGGAGCGGATTCTGGCCAGTCATCAGCGCTATTATCTCCAATACATTCGCCATAATTCTCAAGCTTCCTGCCTTCTTGCCCGTGTACCGCTTTGTCCGCATGAGCCTATTGGCGATCCGCTCGACTAGATCGACTTCCATCTTCTTGAACCTCTCGCTCTCATGTCTACCGGATGTGTGCGGTAGATACATCTGTTTAAGCGAGATCGCATTTCTAAGCCCTGGATCTGTGACCGTTACAGATGTAGGATCCCATTTTCCGAAGGTTAGGCTTTTAGTAGCTTCCGGCATCTAGCACCGCCCGTTCCTATTACCTCACAGCCTTCTGCTTCTTCCCCTTGATAAGAGCATCGAGGGAGATCCCATTTACTGCTATGACCTTATACCTGACACCTGGCAGGTCACCCATGCTCCTTCCCCTAGAGCCACCTATCCCATCGATTAATACCTCGTCCCTTTCCTCTATAAAATTTAGGCCCCCATCTCGGGGTACGAATGCCGTAACCTCTAGGCCATTCTTGATGATCTGAATTCTTACGCACTTTCTAACGGCAGAATTCGGCTGCTTGCTCTCAATCCCCTTCTTCTCGAGGACTAGACCCCTTCCTAATGGGGCACCTTTGAGTGGGTCGGCCAGCAATTTCAGCCTTAGCTTGCGGCGCTTATAGTATCTATCCCCCCATCTTAGACGTTGCCTTTTCTTCACAACGTTTCGACCAGCAAACAGACCGCTTGTGCCGCTTCCCACTTACTTCACCTAAAGGTAGAAGTAGCCCTGCCCTTTGGGGCTTATTTATCGATTGCTTCCATATAGCCACTCTCTATCCCATCCGCCATCATTTTCGTGTTAATTGCGATCGATATCAGCTTTAGTCCAGATCTCCGATGAAAATGTCTTGGCTCTAGCTCCATATCCTACTCGATTGTGCACTCCACATACCCATAGTGACCCAAAAGATATTTATCTACGTGAAGAAGCCAGTTGTGTATAACTCAGCTAAAAGTGGATTGATTAGGGGTCTTGAGGAAAAGCAACACATCCAATGGGGGGATTAAGGTCAGTTTAACAGGAGAGGTGATGAAGTACATCTCCCTGTTCGAGGGATTCACTCAGGCTTCTGCTCTCGACTGCATAATCGAAGATGAAGACGAGGCCATCTTCATCGTTTCTCCAGGAGAATCTGGCAAATTGAGGATATCTTCTGTCAGGAAGCTTGAGCAGATGATCAAAAGGCCCGTTGTGACAGTTGAATATTCAAGTGATCCATCGCAGTTCATCAAGAACAGTCTACTTCCGGCCAGGGTGCTTGAGGTCAAGTTAGTTGAGCATGCAGATGGAAGAAAGACGGCTTCGGTTACGGTGTCGGCTGCGGATAAGGGGAAGGCGATCGGCAAGGGCGGGAGAGTCGCGCAGAGGACGAGATCGCTTGCTAAACGATACTTCCAGGTCGACAACGTTCATATCTTGTAGCATTGCCATGTTCACCCACTCTACCTTGAAAGGCAAATTATATGCAGCTTTAGATTCATTAGACTAGGACAGGCAACATTATTCCTCTCTCGAATATCTGCCTCAGAGCTCCTATCATTACACCATCGCCAATGATTGAGATAAGGCATGCATAAAAAATAAGCTCATTTTGGCTCTCAAGGGTCTCAGGGTAACTCTGTATCGTCATTATGTCCGAGCCTATACTTTCACTTCATCGACCGCCATTGAAGAGCGGGACACGATATTTATCTTCATCTTCCAATAGATGAGCACATTCCATACCAAATGCCCGGAGCGTTAGATATTAATATGAGAACAAACACACGTCTCTACGGTGCTGGAGCGTTTGAGAGTCTCCCTGCGGAAAGAGGTCGGTTCGATGCCGTATTCCCCCAACTTGGGATTCAAAGCCCACCGCAGAGGTAGCACCTAAAAGAGCCCTAACGAAGGACTGGTGTGACTTTTTGGGAGTTGAAGAGCACAGGGAGTTAAAGGTATTCGAGGAGTACGGCATAGTATTAGATTACCTCCCGCAAGGGATCGCGAGAAGATCATACAGACACATCTCGACACCCATAGTCCAAGTCCTAGGCGATACGATGTTCACGCTTCTAGAAGCAACCATTCAGCGACGAGTGAACATCCAGATCAACCAAAAGGTCTACATAGGCAAGGGCCGAAGGGATATCATAGACCACATCCTGGGTAGGATTCGATATGAGGACCTTTCGCCGGAGGGCAAGGATCTCCTTCCCGATGTCATCGAAGCATTGGTGAAGGAACAGGAGCAGAGGTTCATCCAGTTCCTCAACGAGGCACAGCCTATCAGTCCTAGGATGCATTCGATAGAACTTCTTTCCGGAATCGGCAAGACCTATACGATGAAGATACTCCTCGAGAGGGAAAAGTCGCCCTTCAAGAGCTATCAGGACATCTCCTCCAGGGTCGGACTACAGGATCCAGCCAAGATCTTCACCAAGAGGGTTCTCGATGAAATCACCGAGGAGCAGAAATACCACCTTTTCACGAGACCATACTAGAGAGGAGCTAACTAGGTATACGATCGCCAAGCTTCAGGAGATCGGAGTTAAACCCAGGAGGCGCCTTGGCCAGAGCTTCGTCGTAGATCCAGGGCTTGTGGGGAGGTTGATCGAGTTGAGCGCCCCAAGTCCGGATGATGTTGTTCTGGAGATAGGCGCAGGACTCGGAACCCTTACAAGGGCTTTAGCGATGAGATGCAAGAAGGTCTATGCCGTAGAGATAGACGGGCGGCTCTGCTCGACCCTATCCGAGCTCCTAAATGGAAGCCGGAACGTTGAGATCCTCTGCGGTGATGCCCTGAAGATCGAATTCCCAGATTTCGATAAGATCGTGTCAAACCCGCCATTCAGCATCTCCTCAAGGCTGATCTTAAGGATCTTGGGTTTTAATTACCAGAGCGCTACAATGACCTTCCAGGACGAGTTCGCATCTAGGATCATCGCCACCCCCGGCTCGAGGGATTATGGGCGGCTCACAGTTTCAACTCAGCTCAGGGCACAGGTATTGGCCCACGAGGTTTATCCGGCATCGTCGTTCTTCCCAGAACCAGAGACGAACGCCAGGATCTTGGAGCTGAGGCGCCTTGGGCCTCAGATCGATCGGGGATTACAGGATGAACTCAATTCCCTCCTCCTCCACGTCTTCTCCCAGAGGAGGAGGAAGATGGCCAGGGTTCTGGAGACTTACACGAGGGGGATTGGTAAGAGCGTCGGGGAGGAGGTGCTCAGATCGATCGGGGAGAAGCGAGTCTTTCAACTGGCGCCACAGGAGTTCTTGGAAATAGCAACCGCACTTGGCCGTCACGCGTAGCACCTTTATTATCTGATGTGCTACTCAGGGGTCAGAAGGCAAGTGGCTGAGGTTGGTGACGAATCTTCCGCCGCAGGCCACGGCACAGTACAAGAAAGTAGTAGAGTCCCATACTCCTGAGGAGAAGCTACAGAATCTCAGGATCTACCTATCGATGATCCCGAGACATAAGGGGACGGAGAAGCTCCAACGGCAGGTTAGGAGACAGATCTCGGAACTCGAGGATGTGATCAAGCAGAGAAGGAGCAGAAGGACTTCAAAAAGGAAGGCGAGCCAGCTATTCGAGAGGGAGAGGGATTCGCCACTTATAACGCTCGTGGGCAGAGCTCAGTCAGGCAAGAGCACCCTCCTCACGAGGTTCACATCGGCTCGACCCCAGATAACGGGATTGCCGTACGCGACTCGGCGCCCCGAGATCGGAGGCTATCACTTCGGCAACGTCGTCTATCAGATTGTAGAACTCCCAGCGATAAGGCCGAACACCCCCATTCCATCTGGACATGCCGATATCCTGAGGAGCAGCGACCTCGTGGCAATCGTAATAGACCTTCAACAAGAGATCGATGGTCAGATGCGGATCGTCGAGGAGCTCAGGCAGGCCGGGATCTATTTGGGGATGCCCTCAAGGGCCGTGAAGATCGAAAGAAGGGATGCGGGTGGGATTTCCGTGATTGGCGCCTCATCCCTTATCAAGAGGGATGAGCTGCTCGAATTTCTGCGCACCGAGGGCATCGACAGTCTAGTTGTGAAGCTCGGCCCTCTCTCGACGTTGGATGATGTGCGCGCCGCTGTGAGAGGGTCCGTAACGAAGCCGGTGATCCTAATTGCGAATAAGCTGGATGCGCCCGAAGGGGCTGACGCTTACAGGAGGCTCGCATCCTCCTTCGGGAAACTATACAATATCATCGCAGTTTCAGCGCTGACTGGCTCGGGACTGGATATCATGGGTCAGATTTTCCTCTCGACCATGGGGCTGATGAGGGTCTTCACCAAGCCGCCCAGTGAGGATCGTCCATCTCAGAAACCGATCCTGATAAGAGAGGACGCAACCGTAGCGGAGCTGGCTGAATCGATCCATAAGGAATTGGCCAAGGTTCTGAAATACGCGAGGATCTGGAGGTCTGGCAAGCAGGTAGAGGGCATAAGGGTCGGGCCCAATTTCATCCTTGAGGACATGGATGTAGTTGAGCTCAGGGGGTAGACGTGCATTTGTTCCGATTCTCTAACCTCATCCTTGCCTTCCTGAAGGCTCCAATGAGGAGCGATGCCTCCCTAGGATTTGGCTGTGCACGGCCCAGTAGATTCCTAAGGCCCCTCACCGCCCTCCTTCGACGGAAAAGTGGATAATTCACCGCACCGAGTAGCAAGTCCGCCTCGCAAACGACCCTCGACACGGCCTCTGCGGATGCCCTCTTTCTGTACCCGAACCTTGAAGCGCTATAGAGCTCGTAGAGCACTATTGTTACCGCCGCACTTACATTTAATGTCGGATAGATGTGCGACGAAGGGATCCTAAGCACAATATCGCACGATTCCAGCTCCTCGTTCTTCAGCCCTATGTCCTCCCTGCCGAACAGGAAAGCGACCTTTGCAGAGGTTCGATTGACGATGCCAGCGACCTCTCTGGGAGAGTAACTGCTCCTCAGGAGATTTGATGGGCTCCTCGCCTCCCTGGCGGTTGTGCCCACAACCAGATCGAGGTCATGTATCGCATCATCGATGGCATCCACAATGCTTACCCTATCAAGCAAATCCTTTGCCCGAACGGCGTACATCCTCGAGACATCATCTATCTTTGCCACAGGAGATACAAGGGTCAATTCCGAGAACCCGAAATTCTTCATCGCCCTGGCCACAGAGCCGATATTACCGCTGTACTTGGGCTGCACTAGAACGACCCTCACCCTATTGCCCAGTTCCATTGCATTTTCTCCCAGCCATGCGTTTGTGAACTTACTTATGATATCTCAGCGCAACTCTATTTAAATAGGAGATGCTGCGTCAAATAAGCTGGGAATGCTTGTGAAGTCAAAGCTTAGACAGATGGCCTACACTCGTAAGGAGTACATAGGGGGTGCCCCTTCCCTGAAGGTAAGCAGGTTCACGCTTGGCAAACCCTCGGAGTCATTCACCAACATCTACCAGCTTGGAGCCGCAGAAGATGGCCTTATCGGACATGGTTCTCTGGAAGCTGCGAGGGTTGCCGCGAATAAGGTCCTTCAGGACGCACTCGGCGAGAATAACTATTTCCTAAGGATCATCCCATACCCGCATCTCGTCATCAGGCAACACAGATTCCTGGCTCAAGCTGGGGCTGATAGGCTGAGTCAAGGGATGAAGAGAGCGTTTGGGAAGCCAACGGACCTGGCCGCAAAGGTCAGAATTGGCAATCCCATCATGGAGATAAGAGTAGGAGATGTCGATCCGAAGATAGCGAAAGAAACATTTCGTCTCGCATCGAGCAAGATGGCGTTGAGATGCAGGATGAAGGAAGTCGAGAAGAACGGCCGAGTTGAGAAGACATGACAGACCGAGTTGATAAACCCGGGAGCTTCGTTGTGCCAGGTGATAAGATAGCGGTCATCGAGGAGTTCAACCCGAGCGTTGGTACCTTTGAGGAAAATGGCGATATACATTCCCAGCTCGCAGGCTTCATCGTCGTCGACTCGGTATCGAGGACCATCTCGGTCCTTAGACGGGGAAACAGGCCAAAGATTCCTAGGAAGGGGGTAATAGTTGTCGGGCAGGTTGTGACGGCGGAGAGCAAGTTCGCAAATATCAACATCTTCAAAGTCGGAAAGGACTTCGTCGAGAATCCCTTCTCGGGGCTTCTTCACATCACGAGGATCGGCAGGGGATATGTGAAGAGGTTGGAGGATGTCGTCAAGCCGGGGGATATCATAAAGGGCAATGTCGTATCGAATAAGAATGGCGTGTGCCAGATAGCGACGATCGGCGAAAACCTCGGGGTCATTCAGGCGGACTGCTCCAACTGCGGCACAAGGCTGATGCTCGTCGGAAGGGGAAGACTTGTCTGCGGGAATTGCGGCAAGACGGAGACGAGGAAGACAGCTGAGGACTATGGATTTCATCAGAGGTGATGCTGATGGATGGCATCGAGATCAAAAAATTATCCAGCAACGAGATTGAGATCGAATTCTTAGGAGAGGGGCACACGTTCTACAATCTGATCAAGGAATATGTACTGGCGGATGAAAGAACAGAATTCGCGGCTTATAAGATAGAACACCCTTTGACCAAGAAGGGACGCCTCTACATTCGCGCAAGGAGACAACCCGAGTTGATACTCTCGGATGCTGCCACACGGCTTGCTCACGATATGGAGCAGATCGAGGAATTCCTGAAAAAGTTACAAGAAGAGAAAAAATAGCGAAGCGAGTGGGCTGAAATCCTTGACCGACGACATCGCGCTTAGGCTCAAGGAGGCGCTCAAGCTCCAACTACATCCGACCATCTACTATCTCTCGTCGGACAAACGGCTCTCCAAGTTGGGGGACGCAATAATCAATTACATAGCATCGGTCAGCGAAACCATAAGGGGCGGGATTCCAATGGGCCTAAGGGTGGATAACAGGACCCTGACGAATGCGGTAAAGGCGTCAGGTCTGAGGGATAGATTGTCACATCGGAGGGATAGGCACATGCTCGGTGATGCCGCCGAAGCACTGATCGCCTACAGTTTCATTCAGGGAGTGATAACGATAGAGGAGTGCGTGGATACGATGTTGAGAAGTGAATCAATCCAGGGTGGCATGACCCGGATCTTGGGACTGGCGATCGAGAGGGTAGGAGTAACGAAGTGTGATCTCCACAGGAATTAGGGCTGTGAAGATTGAGATAAGGGTCATCGGGATAGATGATGGCCCCTTCAATCCCATGGAGGGTGGCAAGTGCCTGCTCGTCGGGGCGATTTACAGGGGGAGTTCCTCACTTGAGGGCGTGGAAGCAACATGGATCGATGTCGATGGGATGGATGTGACGGACAGGATCGTGGAGATGATAATGGGCTCTAAGCACAGGGGGCAGCTGAGGGCCATAATGCTGAACGGCATAACTTTTGCGGGTTTCAATGTGGCTGACCTCCGTCGGATCTCGGAGGAGACAGGGCTCCCCGTCATCGCAATAGTGGAAAGGGAACCTCACCTCGACCAGATCGGGAATGCTCTCAGGAACCTGCCGAACTACGAGCTGAGATGGCAGATCATAAAGAGGACAGGAAGCCCCGTGCCATTGAGGATTCCACCGAGGCGCAGGCCCATTTATGCCCATGCGATCAACATCTCCCTCGAACGGGCAAGGGAGATGATCGAGAGGACGAGGAATCGGTCGGCAATACCAGAACCTCTCAGGGCGGCGCACCTCATTTCCTCCGCCTTCAAGAACCGTGTAGAAGCAAGACCATAAGAGTTAATAGCTTCTCGCCCCGCCGAACCAAAGCGCTCATACAGGAGCTACAAGAGAGTTGAAGTTCTGCCCGAAGTGCAATAGCAGGCTGATACTGGATAAGGTTGATGGACAGTCGGTCCTCATGTGCCCAAGGCCGGGCTGCGGGTACCAAGAGCCTGCGGATAAGGTGGAGATAGTGGTGAGCGGTGAGAGCCAGGGGAAGGATGTGATAAAGGTCCTAGAGAAGGGGATCAAGGAACTCCAACCAATACCCACGACGAGGGCCCTATGCCCTAAGTGTGGGAACAACAAGGCTTTCTTCTGGTTGGTTCAGACAAGGGGCACCGATGAGTCCCCAACTCAGTTCTTCAGATGCGTTCGTTGCAACAACACTTGGCGCGAATACTCCTAGATCTTCTCGCTATCAGAGGAAATCTTTTACATGTCGACTGAGCAGAAGTAGATGGGATAGAAGTGAGAGTTACTGCCTCAGCACCTGCCACATCCGCAAACCTGGGGCCGGGATTTGACACCTTCGGGATCTGCCTTGAGAAGCCCTTAGACACGGTCATTGCCAGGAAGATAGATGGCAAGGACATCGTCCTGAATGTCGTGGGAGTGGGAGCTGAAACGATTCCATCCGATCCGCGGAGGAATACAGCTGGCAAGGCAGCGCTGGCCATCAGGAAGATGGCTGGCCATAGAGGTGGTATTGAGATACTGCTGAGAAAGGGGGTAAGGCCGGGCAGCGGAATTGGCAGCAGTGCGGCAAGCGCTGCAGCAGCAGCTACAGCGGTGGCCGGGCTAATTGGAGGCCTAACGGTCGAAGAGATAATAGAGGCGGCCGCTGAGGGCGAGTCCGCTTCCGCGGGTGAAGAGCACGCGGACAATGTAGCGGCATCAATCCTCGGAGGATTGACTATGGTTAGATCAATCCATCCTGTGGAAGTTAAGAGGATACAGCCGCCAAAATCCCTTCGCCTTGTGATAGCTCTACCTGACCTCTACGTCAGCACTCTGGAGGCGAGGAAGATCTTGCCGAAGGAGATCCCCCTCTCCTCCATGGTCAGGAACGTTGCTAGGGCTTCCACCATGATCGCCGCTGTCATGGAGGGCGACATAGAACTTTTCGGATGTGCGATGGAGGACGATGTCGTAGAGCCGATAAGAGCCAAGTTGATCAGGGGTTACAGCGCTGTCAAGGCGGCAGCTAAGAAGGCAGGCGCATCAGGGGCAACGATAAGTGGTTCTGGTCCAGCCATGCTGGCAGTTGTGGATATCAGAAGGTCATCGCCCGAAAAAGTGGCCGCATCGATGGCACGAGCCTTTAAGGGGGCACACGTTGGTTGTATTACAATAATTTCGAAGGTAGGCGATGGGGCAGTCAGCAGCTCCCGTTCAGTGATGGCTGACAAGCGTCTGACCGGGGTTTGATTGGGATTGTCTCCGAGTACAGACTATGTAAGTAATGTCTCCTTCGGCTCATCGGCCGTTTTGGGCCCTCAGTCTGGAAAGTCAAGCTCATTGTGGTCGACATGATCCGGTACTCTATTCGTTGCACGGAATGCGGAACTGAGATGCACTCAGATTACAGGGAACCCCTGTGCGCGAGGTGCAAAGGAATACTCGAGATTAAGATGAACCTCAGCGGACTTGGGAGGGATTGGAGGACAGGCTCAAATGGAGTATGGAGATATCGCGCTCTGCTGCCGATTCCACTGGAACTAGCTCCGGTCACATTGGGGGAAGGCGACACGCCGCTCCTCAGGACGCCAAGGCTCGAGAGGGACTTCGGCCTCGAACAGCTGTATGTCAAATTCGAGGGCTCGAATCCAACGGGCTCATTCAAGGATAGGGGCATGACAGTCGGGGTTACCCATGCTCTGGAAATCCACGAGGCGATCGTGGCCTGTGCCTCAACGGGGAACACCTCAGCCTCCCTATCGGCTTATGCGGCCAGGGCTGGATTGAGGGCCATTGTCCTAATACCCTCCCGTCAAGTCGCGATGGGGAAACTAAGTCAGGCTGCGGCTATGGGTGCGGAGATAGTCGAGGTCGACGGGAACTTCGATGAAGCCCTTAGGTTGCTTTTAGGATCATCGCACGAGTCGGGGCCGTACATACTCAACTCCGTTAACCCCTTCAGGATCGAGGGCCAAAAGACTGTAGCCTTCGAGATATGCGATCAACTCGGCAGAACTCCGGATAATGTCATACTTCCTGTTGGAAATGCCGGTAACATCTCGGCGGCTTGGAAGGGCTTCACCGAGCTCAAGGAGATCGGCGCGATCGAACGAACACCCCGCATGATAGGGGTGCAAGCAGCCGGAGCATCCCCTATAGCGGATGCGGTGAGGATTGGCGCTATGGAGATAGGACCCGTTGACAAGCCAGATACAATAGCTACAGCGATTAAGATCGGAAGGCCGGCCTCCTGGAAGAAGGCTCTACTGGCAATATACGGATCCGGGGGCACTGCGGTGGCAGTCGATGACCAAGAGATCATTCGTGCCCAGAGTTTGCTTGCAACTCTAGAGGGCGTTTTTGCGGAACCGGCAAGCGCCGCCCCAGTAGCGGCTCTGAGGAGGCTCATGCAAGAGGGCATCATAGAACGGGGCGAATCGACGGTCTGCATAGCAACGGGTCACGGCCTGAAGGATCCTGAAACGCCCATATGCAAGGTGAAGACAACTAAGATGAAGGCGAACGCAGTAGGCCTAGAGGGTGACTTGGAAGCTATTATCTCTCGACCTTCGGTGCGATGAAGTAACTTATCTCCCCCTTGGAATCCATCTGTGAGCTGATGTGGAGGGGAAGGTCCGTATCGTAGGAGACCCTGATCGATTCGGAGAAACCCAGAGCTGAGATTATCTTCTGAAGCCTTCCCAGATCGTATGAGACGGAGGATCCGGGCACCAACACATAGTCCTTAAGGGTCCCGTCCTCTGGGAGAAGTTCGACCGTGAAGGAGGATATCTCACCTTTAACCGAGAGTGTTACACAGTTCTCCTTTGCTTCGATCCTGACGGAATCCGATACGTGTCTGCCATTCTCGACAAGCTGATCCATCACCTCGATTGGGACGCTGAATGAACTCCTGAGATTAACCTTCGGAAGTGGTAGATCCTTGGCTTCTCCGCCGAAGATGGGAACGCCGAAGGACCTTGTGAATTTCCCAGTCAAGTAGAACCAGAGCTGATTCTCGAGCGGTTCGATCCTCACCTTCTCGTTGGGAACTGTGCTCCTCAGCAGTTTGAGGGCATCCGATATCCGAAATGCTATCCTCTCGTTATCGGAAAACTCGTAAGTCTCAAAGGAGGACTTTGGAAGCGAGAGATCGACCATCGAAACCTCTGCCATATCGAGGGCCCTTACGCTTATTCCATCCGGATCCACCTTCAGCGTGACTTCATCGACCACCGTGGATACGGCAACTAGGATGCCCCTCAGGAGTTTAGCGTCTCCGAAGACAAGCCTCACGGTTCATCGCATGCCAACGCGAGGATACAAGAATATATAGCTACTGCATGAAACTCTGCAGATGACACAAGGGCGCAGCCAACTTGAGCGTTCTGCGATATGCGAAATATCCTTTTCTCAAGGATGCGGTTGCATTTATCTCAGAACAAGTTGATGTACAGCTGCAAGAGCTCGGAAGGGATGAGTTCAAGCCCATAGTGCAAAGGGCAGTGCAGAGGATACAACAGGCTCTGACAAACAGGAGGATCACTACGAGTAGCGAGGAACTCATCAACTATCTCTGTGAGGTGCTTTCCTTCCCAACGGCAGTCGCCATGGTATCGGCGATAGATGATCCGCAGCTGAGGAGCGTTTACTCCCTCAGCGAGGCGAAGGCCGCATACGGCAATCTTAGGGATGAGGATCCGAAGACGGTATTGGCCATAAGCAGGGAACTGGGCATCAGGGCCGAACCGGCGAAGGAAGCGATCTCCGATTTCAATCTGAGCTTGGTCGACTACCTCATGTACGCCACCAACTTCCATCAGAAGAAGTGGAAGCCCGTAAACAGAACGCTCATACATGGCATGGTCAAGGTCACACAACAGGAACTCGCTAGGATACTTCAGGAGGCCATACAGAGGCACATCTATCAGAAGACAAGTGCCAAAGTGACAATGGGGGATTTCCCCGACTCCATCGCAGAGGAGGTCGTTGGGATCAAGAGGAATTGGGAGAAGGTGAAGGAAACTATGGGCTTCAGAGCGGCAGCAGTAGATGATGCAGCCAATAGACCTCCGTGCATAAGGCGCATGATCGAAAGACTTGAGAAGGGCGAGCACCTCTCTCACACAGAACGGTTCGCATTGACGACATATCTCGCCAACTCTGGCCGCACAATAGACGATATACTTGGCCTCTATTCGACATCGCCAGACTTCAATCCGGCCAGAACTGAATATCAGGTAAAGCACCTAGCAGGCCAGACAGGCTCGAGGACGAAGTACAAGCCACCGAAATGCACCACCATGAAGACGCAGGGCATATGCCCAGATGGCGACGAGCTGTGCGAGAAGATCCGGCATCCCCTCCAATATCCTCTCGCGAAGTCAGATCGAGGCGACAGGGCAGGTGGTGGGTGTTGAACGGGAAAAGCCTAAACTTCGTGAAGAATGCCTTCTCGCGTTATTACTCATCGAAGGAGACCTGGACCCCAAAGGAGATGGAGAGGCGCGAGTTCGGATTCTTCCTGGGGAAGGAGAAGGTGATGCTGAGGCACAGGAGTTTCAAGGGTCGAGAGGAGCTCTCCAATTTCTTGGTGCAACAGGCACCCCTTGACGTTTACTACTCAGTTGCGACATATGATCATCCCGAATGGGATATGAGCGAGAAGGGGTGGAGGAACGCGGATATCGTATTCGACATAGACGCAGACCACCTGGAGATCGAGTGCAAAGTGGAGCACGACATCTGGATCTGCGGAGCCTGTAGTAAGGAAGGCAAGGGGCCGAAACCGACCAAATGCCCAAGCTGCGGGAAGGGGGAGATCGCCGAGATCACTTGGATATGTGATAAGTGCCTTGGTCTGGCCAAGCAGGAGGTATACAAACTAACGGAGGTCCTTCAGGATGACTTCGGCATACCGGATGAGAAGGTCAGCGTGTACTTCAGCGGCCATAGGGGGTACCACGTCCAAGTTCAAGAGAGCCTGTCTTCGATCGATCAGACAGCAAGGAAGGAGATAGTCGACTACATGACGGGAACGGGCATAGATCCATCGCTTCACGGCTTATCATATGGTGGCGGGTTAGAGCCCTCAGAGCGCCTCTCAGCCGGATGGGGAACGAGGATCATAAGATCCATCTACGAGATAACGAAGGATATGCGCTCCCCTGGTGAGGAGGGGAAGGATAGCCTTCTCGCGAGGAGGAAGCAGAGGATGTTAGAGGATCTGATGCGGGGAAAACTTGATGCCCTTTCGAAGATGATGAACAGGAAGAAATTTGATGCATTGCTTGCTTCCGCGATCAACAGGACGGCCATTAGAGTTGACCCAGTTGTAACCACGGACATCCACAGGCTCTTCAGGCTGCCAGAGACCCTCAACAGCAAGACCGGGTTCTCGAAGATGGCTGCATCGTCAGAACGGCTTGCGAGCTTTGATCCACTAACGGATTCCATAGTCCTCAGGGGGAACAGCAGAGAAGTTCGCATAAGGTCTGCGCCTAGATTCAGGCTCATCGATGAATGGTATGGGCCATATCATGACGAAAAGGTTTCTCTCCCACAAGAGGTGGCCATCCTACTGATATGCAAGGGAGCGGCTGATATCGTAGATTGATGGATAAGACTTACAGGGCATGGCTTCAGGAGAGGTCCGAGGCCAAGATCACAAATCTACCTGAGGGGTTTCTACAGGAGAACTCCAGATACTTCGCACAATTGAGATCCGGATATAACCTACTTGAGAGGAGCTCCCCCCGATACCGATTGATCACAAAAGAACTTGAACTACTCACGTACATGCTGAAGGATCTGATGGCGATCAGATTCAGGAAGATCTGCATGCAACCGAATGGGAGCATTGAGGATCCCCTTCAGAACACGGACGATTGGATAGTGCTACAGAAGCTCTTCGAGGCGATCGATGCTCAGGAGGGGATATTGCAGCAGGTTGTCCACGGGGAACTCGAGATTAAAGGCGAGTTAGGCATACAGACACTCTCTATTGTGAGGATGCTGAAGGAGACGCCAGCTTTCATAGGCGTTGATGGGGAGGAGAGAGGACCATACATGGTCGAGGATGTGGTTTCAATGCCGACGGCCAACGCGCGCATGTTGTCAAGGCAAGGATATGCTGAGGTCATCGCTCCGGGAAGCCGAACCTCTAGCCCGCCACACCAGACGCAACGATGAGGTTTTTAGCAGCCTCCACCGATAGGCCCTTCTCGCCCAAGATGGTATACCTTTCCGGCCTGATCGAGTGAGCCGCGACTAGGGCTCTGACCGCGGTATCCTCATCTATGCCGAGATCCCTACAAGTCGTGGGAGCGCCGATCTTCCTTAAGGTATCACGGATGAGCTTCCAATCGGCGCCATGCAGATAGGCCATCATGATGGTGCCAACGCCAACCTGCTCCCCGTGCAGGGCGGGCCTCTCCGAGATCATGTCCAACGCATGGCTGAAGAGGTGTTCGGAGCCACTACATGGCCTACTGCTGCCCGCGATGCTTATGATGGTGCCACAGTGTATGAGGGCCTCTACGACAACGCGAACTCCTGCCTCTGACCCCGCTCTGATTAGATCGCCATTCTCGATGATCCTGGAGACAGCGGCCTCAGCCAACGAAGCTGCGTACTCACCGAAGTATTCGCCCCTCAAGAGGTGCGATAGTTTCCAATCCCTAACGGCCGTGTACTTGGCCATGATGTCGCCACACCCGCTTGCAGTTAATCTATATGGTGCACCGGCTATAAGCTTCGTATCAGCCAAAATCTCAATGGGAGTTGTAGCATAGAATGAGTACCTCCTTTCGGATGTTGGGAAGGACACCAATGGGCTGCAGATCCCGTCATGACTGGCAGCTGTTGGAACGCTGAAGAGCTTCGCTTGTTCCTTCGAGGCCGCCAACTTTCCAGCATCGATAACCCTTCCACCACCCATTGCTATGATGAGTTTTGATCCATTCGATCTCAGACAAGAGTTAATGTCCTCGACATCATCCAGTAGCGAACGCTTCTTGATTCGCAAGATCTCGTGTTCTATCTGCTCCTCATCCAAGGCCTTCTCGACATCTTTCCCAGCGATCATAAGGGGCGTCTCACTCGACACAACCAATGCCCGCCTCTCTCCTAGGGCTTTGACTTCCTTTCCCAGGATCTTGATTGCGTCCTGACCCACGACGACAACCCGCGGGAGCTCCATCCTGTGAACTCTCGACAGCATATGCGGGTGAGAGAATCATCGAATGTATATAATGGTTGAGCGAACTCGACATGAGGGTGCTCCTCCGTATCATAGGTTCCCTTATGCTAACACTTCCTTTTCCAAGTGTGGATGTTGAGCTAACATATGCTATCCATCCAGAAGCTCGCGGCGTCGAGACGGTCGATAAATCCCCCCATGAGCGCTGTGAGGGCTCTGCCTTCGGGCAGAGCAAAACATTTATTTCCTACCCTGGAAAGCCATTTCCGTATTATCACCGCTAAGACGACGGTCTTCGTTCTGGAGAAATAGAGCATGTCTACTAACATGAGGTTCAATTCGCAATTGGACGACAAAGTAATGTGGGGAACTACTACAGTAGCCATCGAGTGCAAGGATGGAGTAGTTCTTGTGACAGATACCCGAGTCGTCGGTGGATACTTCTTCGTAGCACACAAGCATGGGAAGAAGGTGCACAAGATCGACGACCACATAGCAATGACGATCTCTGGTGGAGTTGCGGACGCTCAAGCAGTAGTCGACTTTTTGAGGGTGCAGGCGAGACTTCACAGGATGAATCGGGGTTTCTCATTGCCAGTCCGCTCATCGGCGTCGCTCGTCTCAAACATACTATTCAGCAGCAGGATGAGCCCGCTTCAAGTCCAGCTCATTCTGGCCGGACTCGATCGTTATGGGACCAGCATTTATCAGATAGACCCATTCGGTGGGATCACGCGCGAGCGCTTCGTCTCCACAGGATCGGGATCGCCCGTAGCCCTAGGATATCTGGAGGCTGTAATGACTAAGAGTCTGATGACCATCGAGAAGGCGATTCCACTGAGCGTTCAAGCTGTAAATGTGGCGATGAAGAGGAACACTGCGACTGGGAATGACTTCGATGTCTCGACGATAACGGAGAAAGGATACGTGGAGCTATCGGCCGAAGAAAAGGGGGCCATCGCGTCGGCCATTGGCAAGTGACTGAGGCGCTCCAAGTTCAAACCAGCACGCAAGTCGCGTCGATAATCGATGAGTGGTGCAAATGAGTAAGACTACGAAAGATATGATAAAGGAGATGGTGCTGAGCAAGTCTCCCCCAGAGGCTGCCATAACCCAGGTTGAGTTCGAAGGGCCAAGGCTAGCGATCTATACGAAGAACCCGAAGTTCCTATTCGAAGGCACGGAATTCACCTCCGAGCTCGCGAGAACAGTTAGGAAGAGAATAGTCCTGAGGACGAGCGCAGCCGCCAGGACCGATAAGAAGATCGCGGAGAACAAAATTAAGGAGCTCTTGCCCAAGGAGTGTGGCCTATCGTCAATCAGCTTTGATCCCGCCCTCGGTGAGGTTCTGCTTGAACTTGAGATGCCCGTTGTCCTCGAAGCGGACGATGGGGTGTTGTTGAAGAAGATCGTGGAGGAGACCGGATGGAGGCCGAATATCCGCAGGAAACCCCCCATGGACTCCAAGATACTAGTCCACATCTCACAGCTCCTGGATCTGAGAGCCGAAGAGAGATCAAAGATGTTGAGGGACATCGGGGAGAGGATCTTCAGGACGCCTGTCACCTCAACCGATTCAGTCCTCATGACCCCCCTTGGCGGGGCGTGCCAAGTGGGCAGGTCCGCTCTGCTCGTATCAACAAATGAGAGCAGGATCCTTATAGATTGCGGCATTAACCCGGGCGTCTCCGATCCAAGGTTGAGCTATCCACGACTTGACTTGGATGTCTTCGACTTGGAGATGCTGGATGCCGTAATTATATCCCATGCTCATCTCGATCACTGTGGCTTCGTGCCTTTCCTCTATAAACACGGCTACAAGGGGCCCGTTTACTGCTCGGAACCGACCCTCCCTCTGATGGCGCTCCTCCTCTTGGACATCTTCGAGGTCTCCAGCAGGAGCGGCACCTCCGTGCCATATGAACAGAAGGATGTCCGGGAGACAATACTTCACACGATCCCGCTCAGGTTCGGGTCCGTGACCGACATCTCGCCAGATGTCAAGTTGACGCTACACAATGCCGGTCACATACTCGGCTCATCGATAGTCCACCTCCATATCGGTGAAGGGCTTCATAACCTCGTCTATACGGGCGATTACAAGTACTCCAAAACGGCTCTACTGGAACCATCGGTCACAATGTTCCCTAGGGTCGAGACACTTGTCACGGAGAGCACGTATAGCGGAATCGAGGACGTGATGCCCCCAAGGGCTGAGGTGGAGGCGAAGCTCATCGAAGCGTGCAACAGGGCACTCAAGAGAGGAGGAAAGGTGCTCATACCGAGCCTTGCCGTGGGGAGGGCGCAGGAGATAATGCTCATACTCGACTCATACATGCGGAAGGGAGAACTGATAGAGGCCCCCATATTTGTGGACGGCATGATACTGGATGTCACAGCCATTCACGCTGCTTATCCTGAGTACCTCTCGAAGGAGTTGAGGAACCTGTTGTTAATCGAATCGATCAATCCATTCAAATCCGAATACATAACTCCGATAAAGAGCTCATCCGCTAGATCGGAGACGATAAGGGGTGGCCCATCCATAATAATAGCAACCTCTGGGATGTTAGAAGGAGGTCCGGTGCTTGAGTACTTTAAGCACCTTGCCCCGGACGATAAGTCGATAACGGTATTCGTGAATTATCAGATAGAGGGGACGCTTGGGAGGAGGATACTGAATGGCCTTAAGGAGGTATCGATGGTGGGGGACAATGGGAAAGTGGAAATCGTGAAAGTCAGAGGGGAGATCGAGAGGGTCGAGGGCTTCTCTGGTCACTCCGACAGAAACCAACTAATGAGCTACATCAGGCGCGTCTTCACTAGGAGAGGGAAATTGGTGATCATCCACGGCGAACGCTCAAAGTCGGCATCTCTAGCGGCATACCTCGGAAGGCTCTTCCCGGGGCGTACCGTATTACCACAGACGGGAGAGACCATAAGGCTGGTCTAGGCGGCCTAAGCGGGCCCTTTGGGGGTGGCAATTAGCTTACCCTCCAAGGTTCTGGTGCGTCTTAGGGGGCATAGATGGGTAAGTTGGTAGAGTGGTACATGTCGGGTTTAACTCTCTTAAGAGGACCTTTAGCCTCTTTTTAACGCCGATAATCGATAATCGCTTGCAGGAGCGAACTGGGGCCCAAAATACCGAAACTCGAAAAACCGAAGCTTAAAGAACCGTCATATCGAAGCTCAAAATACGCTTTATAATGGTTTTGGGGACTATTTTTCCCTACGATTAAGTTCTTTACTCAGGGATGGAATATTTAGCGCTAAATGTAATTACTACAAAACTTGCCTCATGAAAGGCCGAGGTTGAAGTTGGGTGAATCCGCCTTTATGGGAGCTTTGGCGATATTATACCGCCTCGACGGATATTGGTAGATTCTAGGTGAAGATAGCCCTCCAAACGTTGGGCTTATATTCTCTCCAGAAGGATAACAAATCAATATCCCTCTCGGCTATGTCTATTAAGGCCCTCAGGTTCCTTGAGACTCTCTCGTCGAATCTAGGCCTACCAATATCGTTAGGATCGACCTCAAAGAAAAGGGTCAATAAAGCATAGCAAGCATCGCGGTTCGGTTCGCCTCCCCACCAGAGATAGACATCCCAGGCGGACTTGAGGATGAGGGCGAGCATTGCGTATGACAGCCCGGCGCTGGTGATGGCCCTCCCTATCCTTCGGGCATCTCCGCTCTTTATGGCCTCATAGACCTCCAAGCCTGGCGAAGTGAAGCCGTTGACCCTGCCAGCCTCGTAGAGGGCCGTGAGCGGATCATGGGTCTCTGCCTCCACCTTATGAAACGTGTCGGAGGATGATAGGGAGTTATACGTTAACAGGTCCGCAGCGGCGGAGGCCCATGCTTTGTCCTCGACGTATCTCTCCACATCGATGGCCTTGCTGATGATGTCGGGATTCTTGGCGACTGCCACCTTGTAGTCCTTCTTGCTCATGTTGGCGAGCTGGTCGGCGAGGGCCCCATCCCTGACATATGCACGGGAGATGTCCTGCTGATTGGGATCGTTGGGGGGGTTGAACCCGGTGGTCTGAATGGGCGGTGGGGGCTCGGAGAGCAGATCCCTGAGCCTGGTGATGTCGGTCATGAGGTTGAGGTACTCCCTGTCCCTCCAGGCGTCGTGCATGTTCTGCAGCACCAGTGGGATTAGGAAACTGCGGCCGAAGTCGAGTTGGGCCTCCCATGTCCCCTGGTAAAAGTTCCAGATGTTATTGCCCGCGATCCAGAGAGAATCCCCTAAGCCTTGGGAACCCGTCTGTCCCGAGGCACTTGTCGTGCCAGTGCCAGTCGTGCCCTGTCCGCCGGTATTCGCCTGCGTAAAGTTCCAGGCTATGTTACCGCTCACCGACTTATTCTGCCAGTTGAAGTCGATGTTGACGTCCTGCTCGGTCGAGTTCGTCTGAGGATCGCAGCGCACAACTTTCATCGCCGAGGGAGTTAGGAGGGAGGAGCAGAGCAGGATTACTATTGCCAGAGATATTATCTTCCTATCGGGCTCCAATGAAATTGTGCCGTGGCCTATGTTGCCATCAGCCCTATTCCTTAACTTCCCGCCCCACATCCACCAGGCCAGAAGCATGAGCGCTATGATTGGGACTATCGTTACGATGGTCTGGAACATGGCAACCAGAACAGCAGTCATCAGCATAGCCCCCAGTGCAAGGGATAGGACTTGCCAGAGTGCGAACGCTAGGATTCCCCTCCTGAAGGAAAGGCCGAACAGGGCCTTCAGAGTAAGGCTGGCAAGGAGCACGATGGCCGATAGCGCGATTAAAGTTGAGAAGTAGGATAGAGGGATTAAGGAAAGTGGCGTGCTCAGCATCACGAGCGCCACGGTCTCAAGGTAGAGGATGATCAAGGACAGCAGTACCCTGCCATTGGCCGCCTTCTCCCTCGATACGATGCTCAGCGACTTCTTGAGGGAGAGATGAAAGAACAGGGGATAGGTTAACGCCCCTCCAGCCATGAAGAGAAGGGAAGCCACATCTACCATGTTGCTGACCCCCTGAGTTCTGAAATGCTCACTTTGCCATTCTCTCCTCTTAATCATGAAAAGTGCGAATCTGCTATTTAAGCTGGAGAGGCACTTCTTGACCCCGGGGGAGGGGTAAGTGAATGTGGAAATGCTCGGAAATGAGCTTCTTTTTCGGGGTAACCATCATATATTAAATTAAACAAGGATGCTAACTATTCCCTATAGATAATAAAAGATATTTATATTTCTTGAAGACTTAAACTAATGAATATAGCAGGAAACAGTTCTTGGCTTACTTCGCTTGTCATGCGTGTAATATCTTCAAATGTATAAGTTCGAATTAATTTTGTCTTTTTTCCACGTACATTGAGAAGATTTACCTTATCTTCTTTCTTATTGAGCTCAACTGCGACATGAGCATCGGCGTGTCTTATCATTTCATCTAAGCAACTGAATAGATTTCCATAGATCTTGTCTGATTTAAGAAATGCAATGTTCTTCGTTAAGGTTTTAGTTTTTTGAGGAACGTGAAACGTAGATAATAGTTAAATATTAGTTCCTTGAAATAGCTGTTGTGACTATTATGAATGATGAGGTTCTTCTAAGGATTATCATTGAGAAAGGTGAGCTTAAGATCGACGAGGGTTTGATTAGTTTAAGGCTTATCAAAGCTTCTTCCGTTCGTAAAACAATTGAAAATATTTTAGACGGCCGAGGGATGGTAGTTAAAGAGGACCCTCTTGAAATATTGCTAGAGGGCAGACGTTGATAGCTGTAGATTCATCGGTTATAATAGATGATTCCCTATAGAACTACCAATGAACGTAGAAATAGAGCTGTTAAGGTCCTTGATTCGATTGCTGAAAGTAAGCTATTGGTCTTCCTTCCTAGAGTTGCCCTTATCAAGTCCGTTTCGATAACTTATCGTGTGCTTGATTTGGATCTTATCCTGGGGAGCTGGTTTCTTCTATGGATTTATAGTTAAACCGTATGACAGCAGACGGATGCATTATTTGAAGTCTCTGATTCAATTTAGTTTGCGGAATCGCTTTAGCGTATGCCCAAGGCCAGAAGCTCGATAAAGATAGATGAGGATCTATGGAAGCGTTTCAAGATATATTGCATTGAGCACGACCAGCAGATTAGCGACGTTTTGGAGAGGTTGATCAGGGAGGAACTGGAAAGGAGCCAGAAAGCCAGTCGCAAGGGCTAAAAAAAGCTTTTTCCGCTCAAGATTGCTGTTAGAGTGTGCTACTATGCATCTGGCTTAGAATCTAACCGCGATGACGGAAGCGTTTACATTTTTTTTCCTTCTACATTCTTATCCTACACCTTACGCGCTGTCATTAGGGAAACCAAGATAAATACCCATTTTGGGACCGTAGCCTTATAATGAATATCTTAAAGTTCAAATCATTATGGAATAGGGTGGATACGAAATCATGGCAGCTCTTTCACTCTTCGTTGCAAGGAAGATGTTGGCCCATCCCATAAGTTCATGCACAAAAATCCAAACCTTCCCCATCATTGGCTGAACACCATTAGGCCTACTTATCTATTAATGATCCGCTGAGCTATATCTCGAATCTAGACGAAGTTCGACAATTTTTCTATTGTTTTACTAAATTACCGAACTCTATTAAATGGATAACTTAATTTAATAAATTCCCATTTCCATTACTTTAGCAACAGTCAACCAGCCATTCATCGAAAGTCCAGAACACCTAGAACCTGCGTCTCAAAACGATTGTAGGTTCATCCTCTCTGTTAGCTACTTCTTTTTCAACCATGCCCATCTCTGTTGCTTCCTTAAGGGCTTCAATGAGCACAACATCGAGGTAATCTACGTAAGTGCCAATATCCATCGTGACGCTCTAAAACGGTTGAGATGATATCTCCCAAGAAGGAACTGAAGCCTTGGCAGAACCCCATTGAAGGTTTGCCCTAAGTTGGTAAGGGGACCTGCCCTCCACTTTACCCGACGCCCAAAACCTAGTAGTTCCAAGGCGTCCCGGTCATTGCTTAATTGCATATGGATCTGGCCACATCAGACTTTGGAGCGCGCCTTTCCTAACCCTTGGAGCCTCCTCGGCGCTAGGAAGATATAAATACACATAAATACACATATTATTCATGGCTCATAAAACGATCACCATATCTGAGGAAGCGTACCGTGAGTTGGCGAGGATGAAAAGGGAGAATGAATCGTTCACGGAGGTTATATTGCGAATGACCTCAGAGAAGGGTAGCGCAGAAGCCCTTTTGAGGTACCTAGAGCTGTCAGGTCATAGTGAAGAACTGGCCAGAAACGTCGAGTTGGTCGTCGAGAGGACTAGGAAAGCAAGGCTGCACAAGATGGCACTGAGTTAACCCCTGTGGTAAAAATGGTCTGCCTCGACACATCTGTCCTGATAGCCTTGCTCAGAAATGAAGACGATGCGATGAGCAAGCTCCGTGCGGAAGCAGCCAAGGGCACGAGGATATCCACTACGCCGATTAACCTGTGCGAGCTTTACGCTGGTGCATACGCTTCGAGAAATCGAGCGAAGGAGTTGAAGAAGGTAAAGGGCTTGCAGGATTCTATGAACATTCTGGAACTTCACGCCGAAGCGTGTAGGAGTTACGGTGAACTTGCCAACAATCCCGCATTGAGAGAGAAACCTGTAGGCGATTTTGACCTGATCATAGCTAGCATAGCCATATCTCACAGCGAATCGCTGGCCACCAGAAACGTTGAGCATTTCCAGAGGATCCCTGAACTAACCGTAGAGCTTTGGTGACATTCAGTACAACAGCTTTGGAATTTTTTATATCATGGCATCTTTCCACACAGGATCGAAGAGTTCGTTTTGGAAGAGATCATCTACAGAAGAAGCGATCAGATTAGTCCATAGGCTTTGAGGGTATACAAAACTTCCTTCATGAAGAGATCATATTTGCTGCAACGTAGATCTTAGGAAGGCTTTGAAATGCGTGGGCGAAACTGATCTGATTTCATATGTGCATGGATGAGAGATTATGGAAGGTGCCGATATTTTATGAAGTGATAATCATAATCACTTCGCATGGAGACCACCGTATTCATACAGTGGAGGAATAGACATCATGGAGCCCTACGAAATAGTCGTTGATGCTAAGGAAGAAAAAGTCTCCTTCATGAAGTTCCCACCAACGATAGAGATAATACGAAACCGTGAAGGCGTGGAAAATCCTCCGCTTCTTGTTAGGGTAAGGAAATTATGTTGGCTGTCCGACCTGTTCTGAAGGAGTAGGCTGGAATCATTTGCCTGTATCGGATGCAACACCATTCATTTATCTGGCAAGACTGCATGAGTTTTATCTTTTAGGAGCGTTTCGCTCAGCTGTAAATTCCCCTAGAGATGAAAAATGAGGCTATTGATTTTTCTAATGGCACATGTGACCTAGGTAGAACATCGCGGCATGGCCACTCTTAATCGTCTCGCTGAAGCCGTATTCGTTGTAACTTAGTGTCCATGTCTTTAAGGGCTTCCAGTGCTCAGCTATGTATTGGGCCATGGGAAGAAGTATTGCTTGAATTCCCTTATTAAATAGAAAACCAGAGGATTTTCGATAACTTTGCATTTATCTCTTCTTTGAGTTTATTTCCTATTTCACCGATTTCCCCAATTATTAAGTGTTTTGAAACTGTGGCAACCTTGTCAAGCCTGATGACTGAAGCCACCTTAAGCCCCGTTAATTGGACACGATCTTCCCTTTCAATGGTATCTGACCCATTGGGTAATATTGCCAGTCGATGAATCCAGACGACCTATCTTTCTGCTACCCGCCTTTGTGAAATATAAGAAGTCATCGTAAGCAGCAATGTCTTTCGGTTGTGGGTATCTCTCTCTTATTGGTATATCCCAATCTTTAAATGTTGCAGTCGATGGGTTAAAACAACCAATCTTGCTACCATTCCAATCTGTGAAAGGTTAAAGGGCATAAGCTTCCAACAGGGGCGTTGTCACATCAAGTTCAGCTACGAGAACGGGCCCTTTCCTTCCATCTGAAGTCGGGACTGGGCATGGCTGATTCGATAGTCCATTTGACAACAAAAATCTATGGTGATGAGCTAATAACAAGTGATCAACACATGAAAGGCCTTGATGGGGTGAGATTCATAGGTTGATGCTCTAGATGGTATTTGTGAAGTCCCCTTCCCTTGATCTGGAAGAACATTTCAGTCGTCCATTCCTGCCGTTTCTTATGCGCGTCCTTAGGATGCTCATGGAAATAAATGCCCTCCCTTGACGCCAGGGCCTCTATCGCTTGTTCGGCGACCATTGGGGCTATGTGACCGACAGTGGAGTATCTTTTATGTTCGTGCTCTGTCAGGGCCGCATCCCATTGCTCCCTAGCCAGTCTAGCGTATTAAGAATACCATCGCACGCAAAGATGAAGGATAACTACCTCCACCGCCAGAGAGCACGCCTTGTGGCGAACATACACGATGATTCCGTACTGATGGTAATCCGTGCCCTCATCTGACGACAAGACCCTATTGGGCCACATCTTGGAGCAACCTTCTGGCCCAAAAATTACCATAAGTTAATGAAAGTCTATATGAGGTAGTATCGTTAAAGCGTTGTAAACCTTATCGCCAATTGTGTGCAGTGCTATCGCCATGGCATCGCCAAGATTCAGTTTGCATCCTTGAATTGAGCCATAATTGCCACTAAAAGAGGTGACTGGTGTAAAGCTCGAATAGGATAGCATTAGTGTGGGGATCGCAACTATGAATATGATATCTACTATAACCGAACTTGTAGCTCTCTTGTTATGACTTGCATCCTTTCTTCGCAACTGCATACAACTGCTTATACTGTATAGATAACATGCTTTGTCTTCTATGTCTGTTGATTAATTAGAGAAAATGAAAAGAGAGGAGAAGATCCGCATCTAATGTTATTGAATCAAAAATCCCTTATCGTGCTCATTTACTCCAGGATATTATAAAACTGATTATGACCCCCTTTACTTAATTGGCCAACAATGCAGCCAACTTAAAATTAACGACTGGAAATGAACCATTTATTGCATCATCTTCCTTTTAAGCAATCCCCCCTTGAGAAGTAGGTCAAGGAACTCGAGCGCCTGAACGCGGAGACGGAACAGATCTATGCCTCCAAGAGGGTCAAGCTCGAGGGGGAACACCCATCAAGCAGAGGGAAGTGCTGGTGATATGCCCAATGGCTCCAGGAGTTGAGGTCGGAAGGATCGAGGAGGGGGTTAAGATGGCGAAGGTCGTCCAGGGCGTGAACGAGCGTCCTTCCTTGGGCTACGGTCTCAGGCCTAAGGGCGAAGATGGCGGTCAGTGCCTATGAGAAGCGTTCATCGTCGCTCCACTCCCTTGGATGAATCACCAAAATTTCTATTCTTTGTCGTCTATGTGATCTTTCTCTACTTGGGCGAGCTGATCGAACAAGGGCCAGCTCAAACGATATTCACTCAGCCCAGCAATCCACGTACAAAGGCGTGCATAGAAGGCGTTTTGGTTAGGCCTATGTATCCATTGACCTAGCGGGTCAACCCCCCCAATTTCAGGCATATGGGTTTACTTCTGGAGGCACGACGGCTATGCCTTCTACGCGCAGAGGACCTTCCCTATGCGTATCTCTCGCCTCAAGACTATGCGCCACTTCTGAGGGCCACATATGAGATGGTGAAGGCCCTGCCAAACCCTCCGACCGTCGTCTTCGGGGGGCATAGGGTGGCCAAGCCATGGCACAATGGAGGGCACGATCAATACAGTCTATGCCACATCATCACCGAGGCAGATCTGGGTGACGGAGTTCGGGGCGGCCTACCAGCACCTGGGAAACGACAAGCAGCAACAGGCCCAGTACCTGGAGAACTGCTACAAGTTGTTCGAGGTGCTCAAGGACGGGAACACGCGAAAGATGGGGGTCCCGTTCTGGTTCGCATGGGACGACAGGACGCATTACAACCCGAACGCAGAGTCCTTCGGTCTTGTGGAACAAGACAGGTCCGGAAGGCCCGACCAGTGGAGAAGGCCTGCATGGTATGCCTACCGCAGGGTATCTCACCCAGCTGCACCAGGTCGGGTAGACTTCAGAGATGACTTCGAGTCGGGGATATCGAGGTGGTCAACCTATAGGGAGAACATAGCCTGGTCGAGCTCCTACAGCGTTTCGGGTTCCCACAGCCTCTACGTTCAAGCGACAGGCCCTCAGTATATGGTCAAGGGTGGGCCGACTTCCGGTGGCGCCTGCACATTGCCATTTGTGGAGGCATATGGCTTAAGGATCTATGAGATAGCCGTATGGGTGCGCAACCCCTCTCAGTCATCAGTTGAGGCTATGCTCTATGTCCAACAGCTCAGATGGACGACATAGAATTCGAAGATAAGGACCGATTCGGATCCCTTCGCCTACGATTACTGCTGCAGGACAAACATAGTCGCCGGGAATGGCTGGGTACGGCTCAGCGTCCGGTTCACCCACGATGTCATGGAAACAGCTTGAGTCCAAATGTCCTCAAGGGCTGAAAATGCTTTAGGTCCAGCGTGTATAGCGAAGCCCTATTGTTGATCGCGATGGCCGCTATCATGGCATCAGCCCTACGTATTGGGGAGCCTTTTCTCTCGGCCCCTAGTTCCAACTCTGCGGATAGACTAGCATCTCTTTTCGTGTAGTCTAGAATGGGTAGAGCTAAGACATCCATTGATGGCTTGGCGTATTTATGGAGACCATATAGGATCTCGTGTAAGTTCACCGCTGTCGTGCTGATCCTCTCGCCGCTTCTGAGGATTCCCCTCAGCACTTCATCTCCGATTACCGACTTCCTGTCGAAAATCTCGATCAGGATGTCCGTATCCAGCGTTATCAAAGTCTCCGTTCGGCCCTCATGGTATGAATCTCTGATAGCATCTTCCTCTTATTTTTGAATTCAACGCTTCCCCTGAGCCTCTTCAAAGTCTCAAGAGGACCTGCGTCTTCCACAAGTCTCTGGAATAGCTCGCTAAAGCTTTCGTTCTCTCCCTTGACCGTCAGTAGCTCCCTGTAGACCTCATCCCTTATCGTAATGGTCTTGGCCAAGATCGATCTGATATGATTATGTTTAAACACATATTTAAACATTCCTAACCCATGGCTCCTAAAGGTATGCCCAACTAAGGCGGCTATACGAATGGAACGATAGGAGGCGCAGGAACGCTAAGCTCTACGACCAGCTCCTTTCAGATATCGGAGATGTAGGATTGCCTCCCTGTGGCGAATCTCACATTAAGCCCGTATATCCTCTTTATGTCCTCAGAGCCAAGCATAGGGACCCGCTCAAGAAATGGCTGGAACAGAATGGAGTACAATGCGGCATCCATTACCTCTTACCGATACACCTTCAACCGATTTACCAGAAAATGTTCGGATACCATAAAGGGGACTTCCCCCACACCGAGTCATTCTGCGGGGAAGCCCTGAGCTTGCCAATGTACCCTGCCCTCACTGAGCCTGATATCCACTTCATCAGCGAACAGGTTCATGAATTCGCTATGACCTAAAATGCATCGGCGGAGGGCATTGGACCGCCATCATGGATGTGTGGGGCCATCCATCGTCGGTAAAACGAAGAGAGGCACACCATCTGTTGTCGTAACGTTCTTCGCACGCCATGTTACATGTAACACTATGGGAAAGATATAAATTTCATAATAAATACTTCCACTATTTACGAGCCCCGCGGAGGAATAAAATTAGTGGTAGCTTGGAAACATTCACCACGGGCATCTACCTGAATGGCGCGAAGATAGATGATCTGGAGGACGGCCAGACCTCCCTGTTCTATGGACTATCGGGGACCAATAGAATCAGCGTGGATAATGCCATATACATCTCCAATGACACCAGGCTATACTGCCCCAATCAATCGATAACGGTGAATTTCGATGGCAATTTTACTTTTCAGTACAAGAGGCAATATCATCTGCAAATATCCATCGAACCTCAGGGTGGGGGAACGACGACGCCGGAGAGCGTGATTACCGTCGGAGTGCACTACCATGAATCTGGCTTAGAATCTAACTGCGATGAGGGAAGCGTTCATATTGGATATGAGGGCTACTAAAGCCCAAGTATTTTGTATACCAATATTTATATACTTGTATACTGTTGTTGGTATGCATGAGCTCGACCGTTAGAATCAGGCCACGGGACAAAGAGATATTGGAGAAACTGCGCAGGGCTCTCCACGGCTATACGAAAAACGCGTTATCGCAGGAGGAGGTTCTCGGCCTTGCTCTGAGGTACGCCTCATCTAGGACGGTGGAAGTCTTGCGTCTGGCCAAGACAGGCAGCCCCACCGATCCCTCCGACGACGCGCTTTGGAGTCCCGACATGGCATTTGATATGGGAGCTACTGACGCGCGCAGCCACGATCGAATCCTCTACGGAGCTCGAGCGAGAAGTGGCTGAACAGGTCTTCATCGACACCAGTTTCTTCATAGCGCGCTTCAACAAGAAGGATAAATTCCACCAAGAGGCCATGGAGTTCCTCAATAAGGTTCGAGAAGGCCGTGTCCAGTTCGCCTTCGCAACCAGTGACTATGTTTTCGATGAAACCATTACAACGATCCTGTACCAGACTAGGCGGCATGACGTCGCCGAAAAATGCGGAGAAACCCTTCTAAAGTCGCGGACCCTTGCCATCGCGTACATCGACGAGACCTTACTGAGAGATGCATGGCAGATCTTCAAAGAGAGAACCGATAAGCTCTGGAGCTTCACGGACTGCACATCCTTCATGTTCATGGAGAAGATTGGTGCACGAACTGCTTTGGCGTTCGACGAAAACTTTGAGGAGGCTGGCTTCATAATGAAGCCTTGATCTAAGCGGCTTCTATTCCTACGTTCTATTGGTCTTAGTAGAGGAATGGGAAAATGAGGGATGTGGCTGAAAATCGAAATTGGCAGAGCACATCTAATCTTCGTTAAGTCTCGTTGTCGAGAGCTGTGTGAACTTCCGATCGTTATGATGGGTGTCTGTAAGGCGGTCAGCTCCACCGGCAGTCCAATGATATCTCTTATCTCTCTTGCAAGACTGGATGAACTTCATGCTATCATCTTCAATTACCACGAATCAGATCGTTAAAAAAATAAATAATCTCCTGGCTCAACAAGGGTATGCTTGCCAAACATTCTCTATTCTTTTGACAGGAGCGAAAATTCTGCAGGATGGTTTTGTATCGTTCTTCTGAATTGAAGACCATCATCAACCAAGTACGGAGTGGATGCCGCGAGTATATATGGTTCTGGGAAGCTCGAAAATTTATATCAAGGCCCTCATACCAGATAGCGGTTCCTCAAACTCAAGAAAACGGAATTTTCGACTAAAGCTCCCCTGTCGACATACATTCTCGCGATCGTCCTTGCTTCTCCATCATCGATGACACCAAATCCGTCCAACTCCTTCGATGCCGCTATTGTTTCCGCTTCGCCTCGATGAATCTCAGCATGCCTCAGCAGAGCCTTTACGATCCTTCCTTGCTTGATTGCTTGATCTACTTATTATCGGATGCGTAAATTATTTAAATTGTAGAGTACTTTTACTATTTAGCTCCATGGAGGAACAAAACACATGGTAAAGGGGGGAGTATCCTGTAAGAAATACTTACAGTCTAGGAGTTATTACTCATATTTAATATCGATTTCCCTATTACTCGTCCTCTTCGGTAATACTCCATCAGTGCTTTCAAACCCAACTTTGACAGTCGATGTTTGGACCAACAGAGGCGGTACTGGGACCAGCTCGGATGGTGGAACATTTCTAGTGGGCGAGACGGTGGTGTTTTACTACTCGGTCAATGTGAATGTGACAAGGGCCAAGCTGACATTATACTTTCCAGATGAAAACCATACGGTATTATTATTCAATGGGTCGCTGAAAGCCGGTACCTATTCTGACTCGGGGACGGCGGGATTTCCAGTGGGCTGGAGGAGGCTTGTATTTGAGGCCTGGACAGCCACTAATCAGCATGCCGTTGACGAAGTGAGATATTTCGTTCGCCCCATACGCTACTCCTATACGATATCGGTCTCGGGTCTGGGGGCACACACGACGGGCATCTACTTGAATGGTGTGAACGAAGGCACTTTGGCGGTTGGTCAATCCGCCGTTTTCTATAGTTTGTCTGGAACTAATAAAATCGGCGTAGACGGCGCAATTAACATCACGAATGGGACTAGGCTATACTGCACGAATCAATCGATAACTGTGAATTCCGACGGCAACTATACCTTTCAGTACAGGAGGCAGTATTATCTGAAGATATCCGCTGAGCCATATGGCTGGGGCTCTACGTCGCTAAACAGCAGTTGGTACGATGCTGGCAGCACCTTGACGATTACGGCCTCGGCGGCCACCGGATATTCGTTTGCAGGTTGGGTGGGTGACTATCGAGCTTCTTCCCCCGCGATTACTATAGTACTCAACAGGTCGATGAGCATAACAGCGGAATATAGGAGGGCGGTCTCGATATCCTGCCAGATCTCGAGGACTGACGTGAGGAGGCTCGATCCCATCACGATCTCTGGCCGAGTGACTCCCTCACCGGGTTATCGGGTTGGACTAGCAGTGGAATTCAACTCCCCGAACGGTACTAGGGAAGAAGTACCAGTTGTGACGGACTCCAACGGAAATTATCAGCTTGCGTTCTCCCCCGATGTTTCCGGAAGCTGGGGGATATCGGTCGGTTGGAATGGCGATGATAACTTTGGCCCGGCGAAAAGCGATGTGACAACTTTGATGGTCAGACCGAAGACGTATGCCATCACGATAAGCGCCAACATCGTGACGGACCAAATATCGTTGAGGGTGGATGGTGGCATTGTCAACGCGAGCAGCTTGCCGAGGAATTATAACTGGGAGGAATACTCCGAACACAATATCTCGGTGGATGAATTCTTCTATTACGGAGAAGGCAATGTAAGGCGATTCAGATTCGAGAAGTGGGGCGATGGGACCGATCAACTGGAGAAGGTACTTTCGATCGAGGGGGATGCAAATGCCAGTGCTGCATTCATCGCGCAATATTTCCTGAACGTCTCATCGGAATTTGGCAACCGAACCGGGGAGGGATGGTACGACAGTGGATCCCAGGTCAATGCCGGCATAGATAGGAGAGAGGTGGCAGCGGAGGACGCATTTCACGTCTATGTCTTCACCGGCTGGAGCGGAGATGCCTCCGGAACGGGTCTGACCTCCGACCCGATGACTATGAATGGTCCCAAGACTGCGATGGCGGTCTGGGAGAAGAGGCCGAGCACCGCATTCTATATCGCGATCGGCGCTGGCTTATCATTGTTAGTGGTAGTTGCTGCCCTGATCATATTACTCAAAGGGAACCATGCGAGACGAAAGGAAAGCGAGAAGTCGAAAAAGGATAATCGACAGAAGAAATGATGCGTTCAACGATTTCATGCTTTCCAGCGAAATGTCTGGGGAATCTTTCTCTTTTATTCGTGCAATTCTAGTCCAGAGGGATTTCTCATGAATCATAAGTGTAGAGTAGCAGAGTTAATGTCACTATTTGTTAGCAGGGATAATGTCACCTCACGGTCTGCATTTTTGAATACCTGCTGAAATATCGGGGATCATTAT